>Ga0307516_10000035_pt1 | contig 152658 bp, 155 predicted proteins | sample 19_EM_MG_FD_203310 | JGI IMG/M metagenome (GOLD analysis project Ga0307516, IMG submission 203310) | Populus trichocarpa ectomycorrhiza microbial communities from riparian zone in the Pacific Northwest, United States - 19_EM | ecosystem: Host-associated > Plants > Roots > Unclassified... | reverse complement strand
GCAAACATCTTGCATCTGCGGCCCGTCGATCAACTCCTCAAACCCCCGCCAAACCGCGCACTCGACCCCAGACAACTCTCCCTCGACCTCGCAATCGCATGAACCGGACAGCCGTGGGCTTGTCCCGACCATCCATGAACACCGTATCCGCGGATGGACGCGTCGACCTTGGAGCCGCGCGCCCAGCGCCGTGTTCATGGATCCTCGGCACAAGGCCGAGGACGACGAACAAAGAGCGGCTTGGCGGTTAGAGCTGGCCCAGCATGAACTCGGCGGCGGAGACGCGGAATTCGCCGCCGGCCTCGACGTTCAGGGTGCTGACCACGCCGTCCTTGACGATCATGGAATAGCGCTGCGAGCGCGGGCCCATGCCGAACTTGGAGCCGTCCATCTCCAGGCCGACCGCCTTGGTGAAGTCGCCGTTGCCGTCGGCCAGCATGAGGACGTCGTCGCCGACCGCCTGATCCTCGCCCCAGGCGCGCATGACGAAGGCGTCGTTGACCGAGATGCAGGCGATGGCGTCGACGCCCTTGCTCTTCAGGGTCGGCGCCTGCTGCTTGAAGCCCGGCAGGTGCTTGGCCGAGCAGGTGGGGGTGAAGGCGCCCGGCACCGCGAACAGGGCCACGGTCTTGCCCTTGAACAGCTCGTCCGTGCTCACCGGCTTGGGGCCCTCGGCCGTGGCCTGGGTCAGGGTGAGGTTGGGAAGCTTGTCGCCGACTTTGATGGTCATGGGGCCGTCTCCTGTTTTGGTATGCGCCAAATAGCCGCGCAGCAGATGCGGTCAACCGCTTCCCTGTGACAAGACCGCTTGCAACCGGGCGGTTCCGCCCCAATTCTTCTCGTATGCGAGACCGAGGCTTCCTTTCGGGCCGGCTGTTGATCGCAATGCCCGGCATTGGCGACCCCCGCTTCGAGCGGGCGGTGGTCCTGATCTGCGCGCACGATTCCGAGCACGCCATGGGCCTGGCGGTGAATCACCCCGCCGGCGGCCTGACCGTGCCGGACCTGCTGGAGCGCCTGGGCATCAAGGCCGACATCAAGGCGCCCGGCCTCGTCATGATCGGCGGGCCGGTGGAGCGCGAGCGCGGCTTCGTGCTGCACACCGACGACTATGCCGGCGAGCACAGCCTGGAGATCGGAGACGGGGTGTCGATCACCGCCACGCGCGAGGTCCTGGAAGCCATGGCCGACCGCCGCCGCGCCCCGCGCCGCTCGCTGCTCGCCCTGGGCTATGCCGGCTGGGCGGCGGGCCAGCTGGAGACCGAGGTCCGCAACAATGTCTGGCTGATCTGTGACCCGGACGAGGAACTGCTGTTCGAGCCGGACCACGACAAGAAGTGGGCGCTCGCCCTGGCCAAGCTCGGCGTCGGGGCGGAGAAGCTTTCGGGGGCTTCGGGGCGGGCGTGAGGCCCTCCAAACCACGTCATCCTTGGCTGGAGCGCGGAACGCGCGGAATGCCGAGGATCCATGAACACCCAGGCGTCAGGAAAACGCTTGGACCACGGTGTTCATGGGTGGTCGGGACAAGCCCGACCATGACGTTCAGGAGGGGTGAGGTTCAGAGACAACACCGGTCGCGGCAGGCTTAGGGGAGCACTACCCCCGCGCCTTCACCGGGGCGGCGCCGTCCACGTAGCATTCGTTGAGATAGACCTCGGCTTCCTGGGGCGACAGGGCCGGGGCGTAGCCGAAGCCCTGGCCGTAGTCGCAGCCCAGGGACAACAGCTGGCGCGCCATGCCGGCGTTCTCGACGCCCTCGGCGACCACTTCCAGCGCAAGGTCCTGGCCGAGCTTGACCACCGAGGAGACGATCTTGGCCGAGCCCTCGTTGGTGGCCATGGTGCGCACGAAATAGCGGTCGATCTTCAGCGTATCGAAGGGCAGCCGGGTCAGGTAGGACAGCGACGAGAAGCCCGTGCCGAAGTCGTCCAGGGCCAGGGCCGCGCCGGCCTTGCGCAGGGCGCGCAGGATGACGGCCGCGCCCTCCGGGTCGCGCATGACGTCGCCTTCGGTGACCTCCAGCTTCAGGGCCCCCGGCGGCAGGCCGGTGTCTTTCAGGATGGCGGTGACATCGGAGATCAGGTCTGGCCGGTCGATCTCGCCGGTGGAGAGGTTGACCGCCACGGTGAGCTCGCCGGACGCCCGGTGGTTGGTCCGCCAGGTGGCCAGCTGGGCGGCGGCGGCGTGCATCATCATTGCGCCCAGCTCGCTCATCAGCCCCATCTCGTCGCAGAGCGGCAGGAACTGGTCGGGCATGAGCAGGCCGCGCCGGGGATGGCGCCAGCGCACAAGGGCCTCGAAGCCGGACAGCGCGCCCGTCGAGAGCCGCACGATCGGCTGGTAGAACGGCGTCAGCTCGCCGCGCCCGAGCGCCCCGCGCAAGTCGCCTTCCAGGGCCAGTCGCGAGAGGCCGTCGGATTCCAGGCCGCGCCCATAGGCCGCCGCGCCCCCGCCCCGGCCCCCGTTCTTGGCCGACTCGACGGCGATCTCGGCCCGGCGCAGCAGTTCCGCCGCTTCCGGAGCCTCCTCCCCGCCCATGGCCTCCACCGCGCCGATGGAGAGGGTGGGATGGATATCGAAGCCGGCGATCCGCAGGGGCTTCTCCAGCGCCGAGCGCAGCACCTCGGCGCCAGGCGTTTGGGCGATACGGGTCAGCACGGCGAACTCGTCCTCGCCGACACGGGCCATCACCGCGTCGGGGGGGAAGGCCGCCGCCAGGCGCGAGCCGAGCGCGGCCAGCACCAGGTCGGCCCGCTCATGGCCGAGCGCCTCGTTGAGGCGGCGCAGGCGGTCGAGGTCGGCTACCACCAGCTCATGCCGGCCGGGGTTCTGCAGCTGTTCGCGGGCGCGCACGATGAAGCTTGGCCGGTCCAGGAGGCCGGTCAGGCGGTCGGTTTCGGAGGCTGCGAACTTGGTCTCGGGCGCGACCACGCCGGCGGCGCGCACGCCTTCCTCGAGCCAGACGCCGCGCCAGATGCAAAGGCCCGCCCCGCGCATCCGCATGCGGACGGCGATCTCGGTCCCAGGCTCCTGCACGCGCAGCACGTCTTCAGCCAGGGCGCGGTCCTGTGGAAGGGCGAAGGCCCGCAGCGCGGCGGATGAACATTCAGGGGCGAGCGGCCCAAGGCCCAGGGCCCGCGAAGCGCCGTTGAGGCGCAGCCGGTCGCGCTCAGGCTCCCAGTACCAAAGCGCCACATCGGCGCCGCCGAGCGCTTCGAGCGTGGTGGTGGCGTCCCAGATCCAACGGTCGTTCGCCATCGTCCTAAAAACGCTTGCCCGGCCCTCGCGCCGGTCAGACCGACACGTCCTCGTCCGGCTCCTCGGGCGCGCTGAAGGGCGAGACCAGTCCGAACAAGACATGATCGCGCCAAACGCCGTTAATTTTCAGATAAGCCTTGGCGAATCCTTCCTCGGTGAAGCCCGCTTTGAGGAGCAGGCGACGGGAAGGCGCGTTCTCGTCGATGCAGGCCGCCTCGAGCCGGTGCAGGCCGATTGTCTGGAAGGCGAAGCTCGTCAGCACCCGGACGGCCGACAGGGTGTGGCCGTGACGGATATGGGGCTCGCCGCACCAGTAGCCGACCGACCCGGTCTGGGCGACGCCGCGACGGACGTTCGACAGGGTGATGCCGCCGGTCAGGGCCTCGTCGGACTCCCGGAACACGAAGAAGGCGAACGCCGCCCCGGTTTCACGATCGCGGGCATAGGCCGACAGCCGCCGCCGGAACGCGGCCCGGGTCAGGTCGTCCGCCGGCCAGGCCGGCTCCCACGGCTGCAGGAATTCGCGGGACGCTTGGCGAAGGTCACGCCAGACTTCGAAGTCGGCGGCCCGCGGCGGGCGCAGCCTGACGCCGTCCCCGCCGAGCAGCGGGCCGCTGTCGGGCGCGATCCAGTCGAGCAGGGCCATGCCTCCAGGGTGTCCCGAAATCTCGCGGCGTCAAGCTTGGCCGGCCGAGCCGGCTGTTCAGACCCCCAGGGCCCGCTGGAACGCCTTGGCCGCGGGAAGGGCCTTGCGCGGGCCCAGGACGGCGACGGCGCTGCGGCCCTGGCCGATGATCGCGCCGGCCAGGCGCGCGATATCGGCGGCCTCGACGACGTCGATCTCGGCGGCCAGTTCGCGCGGCGACAGGGGCCGGCCGAACAGCAGCACCTGGGCCCCGGCCAGCTCGGCCCGCGAGGACGCCGATTCACGGCTCATGAACAGCGCGGCCTTGAGCTGAGCCTTCGCACGGGCGAGTTCGGCCGCCTCGACGCCGCGGGTCATGCCCGCCAGTTCGCCGGCGGTGACCTGCGCCAGTTCGGCGGCGTCGGCCGCCGCGCAGCCGGCGAAGACGCCCAGGACGCCGACGTCGGCATAGGTCTCCGAATAGGCGTCGATGGCGTAGGCCAGGCCTCGCCGCTCCCGCGCTTCCTGGAACAGGCGCGAGGCCATGCCCCCGCCGAGAATCTCGGCCAGCAGGCGCAGGACGAAATAGTCCGGATCGCGGGCGCCCGGCGCCGGCAGCAGCATGACGAGGTTCGCCTGCTCCAAGGGCTTGGCCAGCGGTCGGGTCCCGCCGACGAAGCCCGCGGGCTCCGGCGTGGCCAGGCCGGCGCTCTTGGCCTGGCCGAACGCCGCCTCGGCCATGTCCTCGAGCTCGGCGGCCTCGACCGCGCCGGCGGCGCTCACCACCACTTGGTCGGGGGCGTAGAGACCCGCCCGCCAGGTCGCCAGCTGGCCCGGATCGGCCGTGGCGATCGAGTCCACCGAGCCCAGGATCGGCCGGCCCAGGGGCTGGCCCTCGAAGGCGGCGGTCTGGGCCAGCTCGAACACCAGGTCGTCGGGCGCGTCGGCCGCCTCGGCGATCTCCTGTCCGATCACCTGCTTTTCCCGGACGAGGTCGGCCGGATCGATCCGCGGGCGCAGCATCAGGTCGGCGGTCACGTCGAGCCCCAGCCGCAGCCCACCCTTGAGCGCCCGCACCTGGAAGCTCGTCCGCTCATAGCTGGTGGCCGCGTTGATCGAGCCGCCCTCGGCCTCGATCGCCTCGACGATGTCGCGGGCCGAGCGGTCGCCGGCGCCCTTGAAGACCATGTGCTCCAGAAGGTGCGACCAGCCCGAGCGCGCCGGATCCTCCGCCCGCGCTCCACGTCCGGCCACGACCGACAGGGCGAGCGTCTCCAGGCCCAGCATCGGATCGCACACGACCCGCACCCCGTTGGACAGGGCGCTGACCTTGGGGAGCGCCGCGTCAGGCTTCGGCAAAGGCGCGCACATAGGCTTTGATCGCCGCCGCGTCGTTCGGCAGACGGTCGAACCGCTCGGGCTTCCTGGCCAGGGCGGCGACGCTGGCCGGCAGGTCCGGCGCGCGCCCGGTGGCGGCCTCGACCGCCTCGGGGAACTTGGCGGGGTGCGCGGTGGAGAGCACGATCACCGGTGTGGCGTCGCCGGCCGTGCGCATGCCGGCCACGCCCACGGCGGTATGCGGATCGATCAGCTCGCCGGTCTCGTTGAGGGTCGCCAGCATGGTCCGCGCGGTTTCATTCTCGCTGGCCGTATAGCCCCGGAAAAGCTCGCGCATCATCGCCAGGGCCTGGGGCGGAATGTCGATGACGCCGGCGTCGGCGAAGGCCTTGAACGCCCGAGCGGTCTCCACGCCGTCACGGCGCACGCATTCGAAATAGAGCCGCTCGAAGTTGGAGGCGCTCTGGATGTCCATGGCGGGCGACTGGGTGGCGTTCACCCCGCCCCGGGCGTAGCGGCCGTCCTCGAAGGCGCGGGCCAGGATGTCGTTGGAATTGGTGGCGACCACGATCCGCGCGATCGGCAGCCCCATCCGCGAGGCCGCGTAGCCGGCGAAGGCGTCGCCGAAATTGCCCGAGGGCACGCTGAAGGCGATCGGCCGATGCGGCGCGCCGAGCGCCACGGCGGTCGTGAAGTAATAGACGATCTGGGCCGCGATCCTGGCGAAGTTGATCGAGTTCACCCCAGACAGATCCACCGCCTGGCGCAGGACATTGTCGGAGAAGGCCTCTTTCACGATGGCCTGGCAGTCGTCGAAGGCGCCATCCACGGCCACGCAGGCGACGTTCTTCTCGGTGGCCGCGGTCATGAACCGGCGCTGCACCTCGGAGATGCGCCCCTCGGGGAAGAGCGCCACCACCCGGACGTTCTCCCGACCCCGGAAGGCCTCGACCGCCGCCCCGCCGGTGTCGCCCGAGGTGGCGCACAGGATCGTCAGCTTGCGGCGCTGGCCGGCGAGGATGTGGTCGTACAGCCGGGCCAGGATCTGCATGGCCACGTCCTTGAAGGCCAGGCTCGGCCCATGGAACAGCTCGGCGATGAAGCCCTGGGCCCCGATCTGGGTCAGGGGCACGACCGCGGGGTGGTTGAAGGTGGCGTAGGCCTCGGCGCACAGCTCGGCGAGGACGTCCGTCCCGATCTCGTCGCCGGCGAACTTGCCGATGATCGTAGCGGCGACCTCGGCGTAGGGCTTGCCGGCGAAGGCCGCGATCTCGTCGGGGGTGAACTGCGGCCAGGTCTCGGGGATGTAGAGGCCGCCGTCCGGGGCCAGGCTCTCCAGCACCGCATGGACGAAACCGACGGCCGGGGCCGCGCCCCGCGTTGAGATGTACTGCATTAGGCCTTCCACCTGCGCCAGAGCACGGCCGCATAGACGCCGATGAGGGCGCCGGCAAGGCCGAACCAGGTGATCGCATACGCCAGGTGGTTGTTGGGGATTTCGGGCGGCAGCGGCGCGGGGACCAGCGCCTTCCATTCCGGGTTGGTGGGAGTCTCGGCCATCAGCATCACGGGCGCGGGGTCCGGCGCTCCCAGGGCGCGGGCCATGGCCGTCACATCGCGTGAGAACCAGCGGTTCCGCGCCCGGTCATTGGGCGGGGTGACGAAGGTGGGCTTGTCCGGGACCCGCAGGACGCCTTCGAGGCGCAGGGGCCTGCGCTCCTTGGCGTCGATCGGCGGCCGCGCCGAGATGGTGTCGGCCACGAAGCCGCGGTCGACCAGGATGGAGCGGAAGGCCCGCGCCTCCACGGGGCAGGCAGAGATCAGGCGGGAGCCTGCCTCGCCGTCGCGGACAGCGTAGAATTCGAGGAACGGCGCCGAGCCCAGGCCGGGGCAGTCGACGACGACGCGGGTGAAGTCGACCCGCTCGCCCGCCGCCAACCGGTCAAGCGCTGGGCCGGCTGGCCGCGCCGGGGCGGCCTGCAGCGCGGCGATACGGGCCAGGAGGTCGCGCTTCCAGGCGAGCCGCTGCAACTGCCAGGTCCCGAGCGCGCAGAGGATGAGAAAGGCGATCGCCGTCGCGATCGTCAGGCCGATAGGAATGCGCCTGGCGCTACTCATCGCGGCGGGCTTGGGAGGCCTTGTTCATGAACTGCGCCGCGAGCATGGCGCCCTTGAAGGGCCGCAGAAGGCCAAGGCACACCACCACGGTCAGGGGCAGGAAGATGACCATGTGGACCCAGATCGGCGGGCGGAAGGCGATCTCGGTGAACAGGGCGGCGAAGGCGACGAGGAACCCGCCGACCAGGATGACGAACACCGCCGGTCCGTCGCCGGAGTCGGCGGAGCTCAGGTCGAAGCCGCAGGCCTCGCAGGACGGCGAGACCTTCAGGAACCCCTCGAAGAGATGGCCCTCTCCGCAGTTGGGGCAGCGGCCCGCCAACCCCGACAGCAGAGGATTGGGCTTGCTCACTAGTGCGCCCCGGCGGCTCCGAAGATCACGTAGATGAAGGCGAACAGGAACAGCCACACCACGTCGACGAAGTGCCAGTACCAGGCGGCCGCCTCGAAGCCGAAGTGCTTCTGCGGCGTGAACCCGCCGCCCAGCAGCCGCGCCAGGCAAACGGCCAGGAAGATGGTCCCGATCAGCACGTGGAAGCCGTGGAAGCCGGTGGCCATGAAGAAGGCCGAGCCATAGAGGCCGGAGTTCTCCGCGCCCGCGCCGCCGAAGAAGTACTTGTGCTCGAGGATGTGGTGGTACTCGAACGCCTGGATCGAGGTGAACAGGACACCGAGCACGATGGTCAGAGCCAGGGCGATCTTGGTCCCCTTGCGGTCGCCGGTCTGCAGGGCGTGGTGCGCCCAGGTCACCGTCGTGCCGGAGAGCAGCAGGGTGAGGGTGTTGACCAGCGGCAGGTTCCAGGCCGGCACGGCCTCGACGCCGTGCGGCGGCCAGGTCGCCCAGGCGGCGCGCACTTCCTCGATCGAGGAGATGGTGCGGTGGCCGTGGAACAGGGCCATCTCGAAGAAGATCCAGAACCAGGCGACGAAGAACATCACCTCGGAGGCGATGAACAGGATCATGCCGTAGCGCAGGCCGAGGGAGACCACCGGGGTGTGATCGCCCTGGTTGGCTTCCTTGACGACCTCGCGCCACCAGCCGGCCATGGTGAACAGCACGCCGGCGAGTCCGGCGAAGAACAGCCAGGACGTGCCCTTGTCCAGGCCGAACAAGCCCTTCATCCAGACCACGCCGCCCATGGCCATCACCACGGCCGCGATCGAGCCGATCAGCGGGTACGGGCTCGGATTGACCAGATGGTAGTCGTGCTTGACGTCGCCGTGGGACATGTTCCGTCCAAACCCCTTTGAAGTTCGCCCCCGAACCTGCGCGCCGACGCCGGCGCATGGGTTCGATCGTTCGGTTTTGCCGTGACGCTATAGACCGGCGCGCTGCGTTCCGCCAAGCGCCGAAACGCCGTCCGAAGGCTCCGCCTTGGCCTGCTTTCCCGCGCCGGCCGCGTCCGTGGCGGGATAGAAGGTGTAGGAGAGCGTCACCTCGCCCTTGCCCTTGGTCTCGAAGTCGTCGGCGTACTTCGGATCGACGAAGTACAGCACCGGAAACTCCACCGTGCGGCCCGGCCCGATCGTCTGGTCGGAGAAGCAGAAGCACTGCAGCTTCTCGAAATAGGCGCCGGCCTGCTCGGGCACGACGTTGTAGACGGCGTGGCCGGTGACCGGCTTGTCGCTGTTGTTGGTCACGCGGAAGAAGGCCAGCCCGGTTTCGCCAAGTTTCAGCGTCTGGGAGGTCTGCAGCGCCTGGAAGGTCCAGGGCAGGTCGCGCACATTGGCGTCAAAACGCACCTGCACCGTCTTGTCGAGAACCCTGCCCGGCGCGGCGGCGGCCCGGCCGACCGTGCCGTCGAAGCCGGTCGTCTGACAGAAGAGCCGATAGAGCGGCACCGAGGCGTAGGCGCCCCCCACCATGGCCGCGAAGGTCGCCGCGCAGATCAGCGCGACGCGCGCGTTGCGCTTCTGCTCCGGGTCCGGGCGGGGGGACTCAGAACCGGGGGTCGAGGACATTGGCGCCCAACCTGACGACGGTGACGATGAAGACCAGCACGACGAAGACGATGAGCCCCAGGGCGATGGCGATGTTGCGGCCGCGCCGCGCGCGGGCGGCGGCGTCGCTCTCTTGGCGCGGATCGCTCATGACGTCAGCGGCGCCCAGCCCGCAAGATGCTCGGTCAGAAGGGTCGCGAAGAGCAGGGTGAGGTAGAGGATCGAATAGGCGAAGAGGTTGCGCGCCGTCCGGGCCTCGAGCTTGACGTCATAGAGCCCGTCCTTGCGCTCGCCCGGGGCGTCGCCCGCCCGGCTGCGGAACAGCCGCCAGGCCAGCCCCAGGAACCCTGCCCCGCCCAGGACTGAGACCGCCAGATAGGCCTTGCCGCCCAGACCGGTGAAGGCGGGCGCCACGCAGAGCGGCACGAGCAGCAGGCTGTAGATCAGGATCTGCCGGCGGGTGGACTTCGCCCCGGCCACGTTGGGCATCATCGGCACCTTGGCCTTGGCGTAGTCGTCGCTGGTGTAGAGGGCCAGGGACCAGAAGTGCGGCGGCGTCCACATGAAGATGATGGCGCAGAGCAGCCAGGCGTTCAGCGGCGTCTCGCCCGCCGCCGCGGCCCAGCCGATCACCGGCGGCAGGGCGCCGGCGAGGCCGCCAATCACGATGTTCTGGGCCGTTAAGCGCTTCAGCCACATCGTATAGACGACCGCGTAGAACAGGATGGTGAAGGCCAGGAGGCCCGCGGCCAGCCAGTTCAGCGCCATCCCCATCAGCATGACCGAGAACAGCGACAGGACGACGCCCAGGGCCAGGGCGTCGGCGCCCTGGACGCGCCCGGCCGGCACCGGGCGTCCGCGCGTGCGGCGCATCTGAATGTCGATGTCGGCGTCGTACCACATGTTCAGCGCCGCCGAGCCGCCTGCCCCCACGGCGATGCAGAGGATCGCCACCGCGGCCAGGATCGGGTCGACCGGTCGACCCGCGCAGACAAGCCCGGTCAGGCCAGTGAACACCACCAGCGACATCACGCGCGGCTTCAAGAGCTGCACGAAATCCTGCCAGCGGGCGGGCTGGGCGGTGGTGACGGCGGGCGACATGGCCATGCGCAGCCTATTCTTGCGGAACGTCTTTTGGAACAGCTCAGAGGCGCGGGCCGGATCGCTCCAGTCCGCGCCCCCGAATAGATCGGCGACGAGACGCCTAGTGCGGAGCGTCGGGCTGGATCACCGGCAGCTCATTGAACTGGTGGAACGGCGGCGGCGAGGGCAGCGTCCATTCCAGGGTCGTAGCGCCTTCGCCCCACGGGTTGGCCTCGCCCTTGCGGCGGAAGATCATCGCGTCGAGCAGCATGACAAGGAAGACGACGACGCCCATCGCGGTGATCGCGTAGCCGATCGAGGAGACCTTGTTCCAGTAGGCGAAGGCGCTGTTATAGTCGACAATACGACGGGGCATCCCCTGCAGGCCCAGGAAGTGCTGCGGGAAGAAGATCAGGTTCACCCCGATGAAGGTGATCCAGAAGTGAACGACGCCCATCCATTCCCGGTACTTCACGCCGAAGATCTTCTCGAACCAGTAGTAGAACCCGGCGAAGATGGCGAACACCGCCCCAAGGCTCAGCACGTAGTGGAAGTGCGCCACCACGTAATAGGTGTCGTGCACGCTGTAGTCGACGCCGGCGTTGGCCAGCACGACGCCGGTCACGCCGCCGAGGGTGAACAGGAAGATGAAGCCGACCGCCCAGAGCATGGGCGTCTTAAAGTCGATCGACCCGCCCCACATCGTGGCGATCCACGAGAAGACCTTGATCCCGGTCGGCACGGCGATGACCATCGTCGCGGCCACGAAGTAGGCGCGCAGATTGATGTTCATGCCCACGGTGTACATGTGGTGCGCCCACACGATGAAGCCGATGAACCCGATCGCCACCATGGCGTAGGCCATGGCCAGGTAGCCGAACACCGGCTTGCGCGAGAAGGTCGAGACGATGTGGCTGATGATGCCGAAGCCCGGCAGGATCAGGATGTAGACCTCGGGGTGGCCGAAGAACCAGAACAGGTGCTGGAACATCACCGGGTCGCCGCCGCCGGCCGGGTCGAAGAAGTGGGTGTGGAAGTTGCGGTCGGTGAGCAGCATGGTGATCGCGCCCGCCAGGACCGGCAGCGAGAGCAGCAGCAGGAACACCGTCACCAGGATCGACCACACGAACAGCGGCATGCGGTGCAGGGTCATGCCCGGCGCGCGCATGTTGAAGATCGTGGTGATGAAGTTGATCGCCCCCAGGATCGAACTCGCGCCCGCCAAGTGGACCGAGAGGATCGCCAGGTCCATGGCCGGCCCGGTGTGGCCGGAGGTGGATAGGGGCGGATAGAGCGTCCAGCCGCCGCCGAAGCCGCGTCCCGGACCGCCGTCGACCAACATCGAGGTGAGCAGCAGCACCCAGGCGGCGACGAGCAGCCAGAAGGAGATGTTGTTCATCCGCGGGAAGGCCATGTCCGGCGCGCCGATCATCAGCGGGACGAACCAGTTGCCGAATCCGCCGATCATCGCCGGCATGACCATGAAGAAGATCATGATCAGGGCGTGGGCGGTGACCACGGCGTTGTAGCCGTGTTTGGAGGCCTCGATCAGCCCAAGCTGGTCGAGCAGCGAGCCCTTGGTGAACACCTGGATGCCCGGCTCAGCCAGCTCCCAGCGGATCAGGCCCGACAGCGCGCCGCCCACGAGGCCCGCCATGATGGCGAACAGCAGGTACAGGGTGCCGATGTCCTTGTGGTTCGTCGACAGGAACCAGCGGGTGAAGAAGCCGGGCTTATGATCGCCTTCGGCGTGGTCGTGGTGGGCGGAGGCTTGAGCCATCGTACGCTATCCTAAGGTCATTTCGCCGCCGGCGCCGCAGCCGGCGCAGGCGCGGTGGAAGCTGGGGCCGGCAGAGCAGCCGCGGGCGCGGCCGCCGCCGCGGGGGCCGCAGGAGCCGGCGCGGCGGGCGCCGCCTTGCCGCCGCCCTTCGAGGCCACCCAGGCGTCGAACTCCGGCTGGGTCACCACATGCACCTCGATGGGCATGAAGGCGTGGTCCACTCCGCAGAGCTCGCGGCACTGGCCATAGAAGACGCCGGTGCGGTCGGCCTTGACCCAGGTCTCGTTCACCCGGCCGGGAACCGCGTCGGTGATCACCCCGAAGGCGGGCACCGCGAAGGCGTGGATCACGTCCGCGCCGGTGACCAGTACGCGAACGGTCTTGTCGACCGGGATCACCAGGGGCTCGGTCGCGGCCAGGAGGTAGGGAAGCCCCTTCGCCTTGGCCTGAGCCTCCGGCAGGACGTTGGAGATGTATTCGGAGATCTTCTGGTCGGGATATTCGTAGCCCCAGTACCACTGGTAGCCCGTCGCCTTGATGGTCAGGTCGGGCTTGGGCATGTCGTGGTACTTGAAGAGCAGCCGGAACGAGAAGATCGAGATGAACATCAAGATCACGACCGGCAGGACGGTCCAGAGCACCTCGATGACGGTGTTATGGCTCCAGCGCGCCGGCGTCGGATTGGCGCGCTTGTTGTAGCGGATCGCGCACCAGAGCAGCAGGCCCAGGACCAGCGCGCTGATCAGGGTGATGATCGGCAGCAGGATGATATTGTGGAAGAAGATCGCGTCTTCCCGCAGCGGCGTGACGCCCGGCTGCAGGTCGATCCCCCTCGGCGTGGGCTGGCCGATCCGATCTTCGGCCAGGGCGGACGCGCCCCAGAACGCCGCGACGGCGCCAGCCGCCAGGGCCCGCATCCCGTGAAAACTCGACTTCATGTCCCCTCGGTCTGATTGGCCGGCCGCGCCTCGCGCCAAAGCGATCGCCCCCGCCGACTATACGCAGGATGGACGGCGCAGAACCCTACGCCGCTCGCCCTCAGCGCGCGTGCATACGCGCTCAAACTGGGCTTGCCAAGACGCTTGGCGGCTGGCCCGGGAGGATGCGTCCCCTCGCCGCTTCGACGGCTTGATGGGTGACGGCCGGCGCACAAGACCCTATCTGTTTCGATGACCCAGACCCCAAGGCATCCGATGAACGCCCACGCCTCCGCACCGTCCATTCTCGATTCCGCCGGCGTCGCGCCGGAGCGCGCCAAGGCGCTGCTGGGCCAGGCCCTGCAGGGCGCCGACGACGGCGAACTGTTCGTCGAACGATCCGAAAGCGAATCGTTCGTGTTCGACGACGGGCGGCTGAAATCGGCCGCCTATGACGCCACCGAGGGCTTCGGCCTGCGGGTCGTGGCGGGCGAGACCGCCGGTTACGCCCACGCCAGCGAGATCTCGGAGGCTGCGATCGCAAGGGCGGCCGACAGCGCCGCCCTGGCCAAGCGCGGCTATTCCGGCGTGGCGGCGGAAGGTCCCCGACCCACCAACGCCAAACTCTATGGCGAGGAGAGCCCGCTGGAGAGCCCGGCCTTCGCCGACAAGGTCGCGCTGCTGCAGGAGATCGACGCCTGGGCGCGGGCGCGCGACCCGCGCATCGTGCAGGTGATGGCGAACCTGGCCGGCGAGCGGCGCACGGTGGAGATCCTGCGCGCCGACGGGCGGCTGATCCGCGACGTCCGCCCGCTGTGCCGGATCAATGTGCAGGTGACCGTCGAGAAAGATGGCCGCCGCGAGAACGGCTACACCGGCTCGGGTGGGCGCTCGGGCTTCGAGACCTGGATCACCCCCGGCAACTGGCAGGCCGCTGTGGACGAGGCCCTGCGCCAGGCGCTGGTCAACCTCGAGGCCGTCCCCTGCCCGGCCGGGGAGATGGACGTGGTGCTTGGCCCTGGCTGGAACGGCGTGCTGCTGCATGAGGCGGTGGGCCACGGCCTGGAGGGCGACTTCAATCGCAAGGGCACCTCGGCCTTTTCCGGCCGGATCGGCGAGCGGGTCGCCGCGCCAGGCGTCACCGTCTTCGACGACGGCACGGTGCTCGGCCGCCGCGGGTCGCTGACCGTGGACGACGAGGGCACGCCCACCGAGCGCACCGTCCTGATCGAGGACGGCATACTGGTGGGCTATATGCACGACCGGATGAGCGCGCGGCTGATGGGCCTCAACCCCACGGGCAATGCGCGCCGCCAGTCCTACGCCCACATGCCCATGCCGCGGATGACCAACACCGCCATGATGGGCGGCGACACCCCGCGCGAGGAGATGATCGCCTCGACCAAGCGCGGCCTCTACTGCGCCAACTTCGGCGGCGGCCAGGTGGACATCACCAACGGCAAGTTCGTCTTCCAGTGCACCGAGGCCTACCTGATCGAGGACGGCAAGGTGACGACGCCGGTGAAGGGGGCCACCCTGATCGGCGACGGCCCCTCGGCCCTGACCCGGGTGACGATGATCGGCGACGACTTCGCCTTCGATCCCGGCATCGGCGCCTGCGGCAAGGCCGGCCAGAGCGTGCCGGTGGGCGTCGGTCAGCCCTCGCTGAAGCTCACCGGCCTGACGGTGGGCGGGACCAGCCTTTAGGCGCCTTCCCTAGGTCGTCCGGTCCGCCCGCACCGCTGCGGGGTTCACCGCCTGGCGCTCTCCGTCGAGGGTCGGGGCCAGCGGTTCGGGCTGGGCGGCGGGCGCATGGTCGTCGGCGCCATGGGCCCAGCCCTTGATCAGGAAGCTGAGCGCGATGAAGGCGACGCCGAAGCCCAGCCCCCACCAGCCCAGCATGTTGAACACCTTCAGCGAGGACGCCAGCGCCGCCGCCGGGTCCAGAACCTGGCCGCCCAGCGTCTCGGTTCCGGCCATGCCGGCGATGATCCCGCCGACGTACTGGGCGATGGCGGAAGACAGGAACCACACCGCCATCATGAACGAGACCATTGAGGCCACCGACAGCTTGGTGACCTGCGACAGCCCCACCGGCGAGAGGAACAACTCGCCCGTGGTGTGCAGCAGGTAGAGCAGGCCCAGGAGCATCATCGGCACCCGGAAGTCCGAGCCCGCCAAGCCCGCGCCCCACACCACCACCAGGAATCCCAGACCCACCTGAATCAGCGCCAGGCCGAACTTCAGCGTCGCGTCGATATCCATCCGCCGCTGGCCGAGCCAGGCCCAGAGCGCGGCGAACACCGGGGCGAATATCAGGATGAAGCCGGCGTTGAACGACTGGGTCTGGCCGGCGCCGATGCCGGTGTCGATCCACTCCCACCAATGGGACGGCGTTATCCCCGCCTGGGCCAGTTGATGCGCGCTGCCCATCGGCAGGCCCGCGAAACTGGTCGCCGCGTGGGTGACCGAGAGGTCGACATTGCGCGCCGCGAACAGGTTCAGTGACGTGCCGGCCTGCTCGAACAGGGTGAAGAACACCACCGAGCCGAAAATCAGCACCGCGGACAGCCCCATCCGCTCGCGCTGGACCTTGTCGCACTTGGCGATCATGAACCAGGCGATGAAAACCACCGCGGCCAGGGTCGAGGCGATCAGCCCCACGCCCACGAGGTCGTTATGCTGCACCAGGAGCCAGATCGGCGCCACGCCGAGGAGACCGGCGGCGTAGATCGTCCATTCGCGGTTGATCGGGCCCAGGAACGGCTTCTTCAGCAGCTCGGGGTCCGGCGGCTCCCCATGGCCTTCGAGCCTTTTCTTGTTGAGCACGAAGACGATCCAGCCCAGCGCCATACCGACGCCCGCCAGGCCGAAGCCCGCCCACCAGCCCACGTTCTGGCCCAGGAGGGCGCAGAGCACCGAGGCCCAGAAGGCCCCCAGGTTGATGCCGTAGTAGTAGAGGGTGAAGCCGGCGTCCCGCCGCGGGTCGCCCTGCGGATAGAGCTGGCCGACGATGGTGGAGATGTTGGGCTTGAGGAAGCCCACCCCCATGATGATCAGCGACACCGCCAGGTAGAAGGCGTTGACGCCCGCCCGGTCCGCCGCCTTGGCCAGGGTGTAGGAGCCCGCCTTCAGGTCGGACGGCAACGGGGCGCCGGAAGGCAGGCCCTTCACTTCCAGCCCGCCGTCCTTGGCCAGTCCGAACTCATAGGGCTTGCCGCCAACCATCAGATGGACCTGCCGGTCCTCCATCCGCCCCTCGGCGCTCACCGGATAGCTCTGACCGGCGTAGGTCAGGGTCTGCTGCGCGGGGCGGCCCTCATAGGCCATCGTGAAATGGCCCGCCACCAACAGCAGGGCGCCGAATGCAACCGCCTTGCGGGTGCCAAGGTAGCGGTCAGCCAGGATGCCGCCGATCAGCGGCAGCAGATAGACCAGCGAGGTGTAGGAGCCATACTGCGCGCCGGCCACTGTGTCGTCGAACAGCAGGTGCTGCGTCAGGTAGAAGATCAGGATGCCGCGCATGCCGTAGTAGGAGAACCGCTCCCACATCTCGGCGAAGAAAAGCACCATCAGGCCGCGGGGATGATGCTTCATCATCTGAAGGAGCACCGGAACGCCGGTGACCAGCGTGATCACGATTCCGAGGATGACGACGATGTTCATGCGCGCGCGCCCCTGGTCGATCGGTCGGTCCCGATCAAATGACCATGCGCCGCCCGCAAGGCGCAAGGCGGAGCCCTCGGCCGCGCCGGGCGTTGTAGCCTTGCGTTATACCCTTGAGAGCAAGGAGCCTTCGCCATGCCCAGCCCTGACGCTTCCCGCATGACCATCAAGCAAGCCCGCCGCCGCTGGCGCGCCCTGTTCGCCGGTCATGTCATCGCCGACACCGCCGACGCCCTCATCCTGGAGGAACCCGGCCACCGGCCGGTGGTCTATTTCCCGCGTGAGGCCGTGGCCATGGAGTACATGTCCCGCACCGCCCGCACCTCGCACTGCCCGCTGAAGGGGGATGCGAGCTACTACACCCTGCTGATGGACGGGAACTTCGCCGAGAACGCGGTCTGGAGCTACGAGGACCCCGTGCCCGGCGCGGAGCTCATCGAATGCCGCCTGGCCTTCTATGCGGACGCGGTGGAGGTCTACGAGGTCGACGAGGCGCGGGTGAATCCGCACTATCATCCGCGCGATGACGTCGACGACGTCGTCCGCCACACCGACGCCGGCGACGGCCACGCCCAGGAGGGGTCCTGGGGCGGATTGTGAGCGGCTGATCTTTCTCTGTTTTACCCTACCCTACCCCGCTCATCCCGACGAAAGTCGGGATCCAAGCTGAACCTGCCCAAACTCAAAACGTCAGCAGGTTGTTGAGCTCAGGGTAGAGGTCCCGCCATTCCGGATTCATCGCCTCGATCAGTTCGACCTTCCACTTGCGGCGCCATTCCTTGATCCGGCGCTCGCGGCGGAATGCGTTTTCGCGATCTTCGAAGAACTCGAACCAGACGAGTCGGGTGACGTTGTACCGGGCCGTAAAGCCCTTCCGGACCTTTTCGCGATGTTCATAGACGCGCTTGGCCAGGTCGTCCGTGCTGCCGGTGTAGAGCGTGCCGGCCGGGCCGCTCGCCAGGATGTAGGTGTAGAATCCCACGCGTCGGTCCGCATCAGCTCAGCTTGGGTCCCGACTTTCGTCGGGATGAGCGGGGATGGGAAGCGTGCGCGCGCTTCGGCTACTTATGTGATGCGAGCCCCGCTCACCCCTCCCGCGGACCCGTCCACTCCGCTCGCGCGCCGTCCGGCTCGACGGTCGTGGTCAGCCCATCCGCCTGGCGGAACGGGTAGGCCGCGGGATCGAAGTCCTCCAGGCAGCCCACATTGACGCCGTAGCTCGACGGATCGGAGCGCTTGCGGTGGAAGGTGTAGATCCCGCAGCGGCGGCAGAAATAGTGCCGGGCGATGCGCAGGTTCCATTGGTAGAGGGAAAGGTCCGCCTCACCGGAAAGGATGGTCAGGGCTTCTTGCGGGACCTGGGCCATCATCGCGCCCTTACGGCGGCACAAGGAGCAGTCGCAGCGGGTCAGCTCCCGGATTTCGGCTTCAACCCGGAACTGCACCGCGCCGCAATGGCAGGAGCCGGACCAGGCGCCCATGGTCAGTAGGCCAGCTCGTCGAAGGCCCGGCCGGCGTCGCCGCCCCAGGGGCCGTGATAGAGGGCCAGCATCCGCTCGGCGCGGGTGACGCCGCTCTCGGCGATCTCGTCCAGTTCGGCCAGGTAGCCGGTCTCGTCCACCAGGCCGCCGCTGAGCCGGCCCCGCCCCTTGAGGCCGGCGCGGGCGATCTTCAGGACGTCCTTGGCGATCGCCTGGACGGTGCGGCCCGCCACTTCCGCCTTCAGGCCGCGGCGCGCCACGTCGGCGCGCAGGGCGTTGTGGTCCTCCACCGACCAGTCCTTGCAGAGGTCCCAGGCCGCGGCGAGGGCCGCGTCGTCATAGAGGACGCCCGTCCAAAGGGCCGGCAGGGCGCAGAGCGCGCCCCAGGGTCCGGAATCGGCGCCGCGCATCTCCAGGTACTGCTTGAGCCGCACCTCCGGGAAGATGGTGGTGGTGTGGTCGGCCCAGTCCTTGAGGGTCGCCCGCTCGCCCGGCAGCCTCTCCAGGTCGCCGGCCATGAACCGGCGGAACGAGAGGCCGGAAAGGTCCACATACCGCCCGCCACGCTTGGCGAAGTACATCGGCACGTCCAGCGCATAGCGGGCGTAGGTCTCGAAGCCGAAGCCGTCCTGGAAGACGAAATCCAGCATGCCGGTGCGGTCCGGGTCCACGTCGGTCCAGACGTCGGCGCGGCTGGAGACCAGGCCCGAGGGCTTGCCTTCTACGAACGGCGAATTGGCGAACAGGGCTGTGGCGATCGGCTGCAGGGCCAGGCTGGTGCGGAACTTGGCGACCATGTCCGCCTCGGAGGCGAAGTCGAGGTTCGCCTGCACCGTGCAGGTGCGGAACATCATGTCCAGGCCCTTGCCGCCGACCTTGGGCATGTAGGCGCGCATGATCTTGTAGCGGCCCTTGGGCATCACGGGGATCTCGTCGCGCCGCCAGATCGGCGTGAAGCCGAGGCCCAGCATGCCGAGGCCGAGACGGTCGGCGACCGACTTCACCTCTTCCAGATGGCGGCCGGTCTCGTCGCAGATCTCGTGCATGTCATTGAGCGGCGCGCCGGAAAGTTCGAACTGGCCGCCCGGCTCCAGGCTCACGCTGGCGCCGTCGCGCGACAGGGCGATCAGCACGGGGCCGGCGTCGGAATCCTCGAAGACCCCTTCCCAGCCGAAGGTCATCATCCCTTCGAGGAGCGCCTTGATCCCCGCCTCGCCCGCATAGGGGACCGGCGCATGGTCGCTCAGGCGGAAGGGGAACTTCTCGTGCTCGGCGCCGACTCGCCAGTCGGACTTGGGCTTGCCGCCCGCCTCGAACCAGCGGACGAGGTCCTCAAACGCCAATGGCCGATCGTCGCTTGTGACTTCAGACATGAACGACTTCGCCCTTCCCACACGCGGCGCCGAGAGCCTCGGCTCCGGCGCGGCGCGATCTTTACGCTGTTCATCCAAATGGGCGCAATCGGCGCGCGCTCAAGCCCGGCTGTCGCCGAGAACGGCCTGCCAGAGGGTCATGGCGCTGATCGCCGCGGTGTCCGCGCGCAAAATCCGGGGGCCAAGGCTGGCCGGAACCGCATAGTCCAGCGCCCGCAGGCGCGCCCGCTCGTCCGGCGAAAAGCCGCCTTCCGGCCCGATCAGGATCGCCCAGGGCCCCGGCGCCTGCCCGGCCAGGGCCTGCAGCACGGGCGCCGCATCGCCGCCCTCGTCGCAGAACAGCAGCCGCCGACCGTCCTGCCAATTGCGCAGGAGCGCGTCCAGGCGCGCGGGCTCGTCGATCTGCGGCACGTCCAGCCGGCCGGTCTGCTCGGCGGCCTCGACGGCGATCGCCCGCAGGCGGGCCGTGCGCGCCGTCTCGGCGTTGGTCCGGGCGGTGGCCACGGGGCGCACCCGGCGCGCGCCAAGCTCGGCGGCCTTCTCGATGATGGTCTCCAGCCGCGTGCGCTTCACCAGGGCGACGATCAGGTCGAGGTCTGGGCCCGCATCCTGCGCCTTGAGCCGGTCCTCCAGGATCAGCTGGACGGCGCGCTTCGCGACGACGGCGATCCGCGCGCGCCATTCCCCGTCGCGGCCGTTGAACAGGGCGACCTCGTCGCCCACGCCGCGCCGCATCACCGAGACGAGATAGCGGGTCTGGTCGAGGTCCAGCGAGACGGGGGCGCCGGCAGTGAGGTCGAAGGGGACGTAGAGGCGGATCATGGGGAGCACATAACCCGGCAAATTCAGGTGCGCTAACGCTGTACTCGCGCCTAGTCTCCCGACATGTCCAAATCCGACGACGCCGACCAACGCGAGCTCGAGCAGCATCAGCTCGCCCTGGTGCGCTACCAGCAGCACGCCATCGCCAAGGGAGAGAAGGCCCTGGTGATCTTCGAAGGGCGCGACGCCGCCGGCAAGGACGGCGCCCTGCGGGTGATCACCGAGCATCTTTCGGTGCGCGCCACCCGGTTGGTCGCCCTGCCCAAGCCCACCGACCGCGAGCGCAGCCAGTGGTATTTCCAGCGCTACGTCCCGCACCTGCCGTCCTGCAGCGAGACGGTGCTGTTCAACCGCTCCTGGTACAACCGCGGCGGCGTGGAGCCGGTGATGGGCTTCTGCACGGCGGAGGAGCACGAGGCGTTCCTGCGCGACGTGCCCGCCTTCGAGGCCATGCTCGTGGCCGCGGACGTGAAGCTGGTGAAGGTGTGGCTCGACGTCTCCAAGGCCGAGCAGGCCAAGCGCCTGAAGGAGCGCAAGAAGGATCCGCTGAAGGTGATGAAATCCAGCCCGCTGGACGCCGCCGCCCAGGAGCGCTGGGACGCCTACTCCGCCGCCCGCGACGAGATGCTCACGCGCACCCACACGGACACGGCCCCCTGGGTGTGTGTGCGCGGCGACCGCAAGAAGCCGGCGCGGCTGAACATCATCCGCCATCTGGTGAGGACCCTGGCGCCGAAGAATATCGCCAAGACCCTGGACGTCCCGGACCCGGAGGTGCTGTTCCCCTTCGAGCTCGCCGCCCTCAGCGACGGGCGGCTGGAACGGTGAACGGCGGCTCTTGAGCGGACCGGCCTTGCTCTCCCTGGCCCAGGCCCGGCGGATCGCCCTGGCCGCGCAGGGCTTCGCCGAGCCGCGCCCGCCCGGCCCGGTGGATCGGGCGCGCCTGTTGCGGATGATCCAGCGGCTCGGCGTGCTGCAGATCGATTCCGTGAACGTGCTGGCCCGGGCCCACTACCTGCCGCTGTTCTCGAGGCTGGGGGCCTATCCGCGCGAGGCGCTGGAAGCCCTGGCCTGGGGGCGCAAGCCGGCCCTGTTCGAATATTGGGGGCACGAAGCCTCCCTCATGCCCTACGCCCTGCAGCCCCTGCTGCGCTGGCGCATGGCCGATGCGCGCGAGGGCGTCGGGACATGGTCGGGGGTCGCGCGTTTCCTGCGCGAACGGCGCGACCTGATCGACGGGGCGCTGGAGGAGGTGGCCCGGCGCGGCCCGCTCGCCGCTTCGGAACTGCGGGTGGGCGAGCGCGGGACCGGCGGATGGTGGGGTTGGAGCGAGTCCAAGCACGCCGCCGAGGTTCTGTTCTGGAGCGGCGAGCTGGCGGCCGCCACCCGGCGCGGAACCTTCGAGCGGGTCTACGGCCTGCCGGCCAAGGTGCTGCCGCGGCCGGTGCGCGAGACGCCGACGCCGGAGCGCGCCGACGCCCAGCGCGAACTGGTCCGGATCGCCGCGCGCGCCATGGGCGTGGCGACGGTGCGCGACCTGCGGGACTATTTCCGCCTGCCGCTGGCCGATGCGCGGGCCCGCGTGGCCGAGCTGGTGGAAGCTGGCGAACTGGAGCCCGCGACCGTGCGCGGCTGGGACCAGCCCGCCTATCTGCACCCGGCGGCGCGGCGGCCGCGCCGGGTTGCGGCTCGGGCGCTGCTTTCGCCCTTCGACAACCTCATCTGGTTCCGCGAGCGCACGGAGCGCCTGTTCGGGGTGCGGGTCCGGCTGGAGATCTACACCCCGGCCCACAAGCGCGAGCACGGCTACTACGTCCTGCCCTTCCTGCAGGACGAGGCGATCACCGCCCGCGTGGACCTGAAGGCCGACCGCAAGGCTGGCCGCCTGGTGGTCCAGGCCGCCCACGCCGAGCCCTGGGCCGACGCGGAGACCGCGCCGGCGCTGGCGGCGGAGCTGCGGCTGATGGCCGGCTGGCTGGGCCTGGGCGAGGTCAGGGTTGAGCCGCGCGGCGACCTGGCCGCGGCCCTGGCGGCGGCGGTGTGACCGGTCCTACCGTTCTTCCTTGACGAGCATCTGGCCGAGCCAGCTGACCACGCCGGTGATGATGGCGGCGAACACGCCGGGGATCAGGCCATCCACCGCGAAACCCTTCAGGAAGAAGGCGACGAGCCCGATCATCGCGGCGTTCACCACCAGCAGGAACAGGCCCAGGGTGACGATGGTGAGCGGCAAGGTGAGGACGAAGACGATCGGGCGCACCAGGGCGTTGACGATGCCCAGCAGCACGGCGGCGATCAGAAGGGTGGTCACGGTGTCGTAGCGGACGCCGGGGATGAGCCAGGCGGCGAGCCACAGGCCCAGGGCCGCGATCAGGGCGCGCAGGATGAAGCGGACGAGCATGACGCCTCCGAAGTGAGCTTGGCGGGAGGGGACGCCGCGGCGCGGCCTGCGTCAACCGGGGCCGTTCAGGACGCCTCGACGGTCTCCAGGGCGGGGATCATCTGAGACAGGCGGCCGCCGACGCGGATGGGCTCGATCCGGCGGGCCAGGCCCGTGGCGTCGTCGGTCTCCACGAAGACGCCGCAGACGGTGGCCGGGCCCTCGGCGGGCTTGTAGCGGCCCTGGGCGATGCGCGTGGTGAAGCGGCGCAGCGGCTCTTCCTTCTGGTTGCCGATCACGCTGTCGTAGTCGGCGCAGGCCCCGGCGTCGGTCTGGTAGGCGGTGCCGCCGGTCAGGATCTGATGGTCGGCGGTGGGCACGTGGGTGTGGGTGCCGACCACCAGGCTGGCGCGGCCGTCGCAGAAATGGCCCATGGCCATCTTCTCGGAGGTCGCCTCGCAGTGCATGTCGACGATCACCGCGTCGGCCGCCATGCCCAGCGGGCAGGCCTCGAGTTCGCGGTCCACGGCCGAGAAGGGATCGTCCAGGGCTTCCATGTGCACGCGGCCGAGCAGGTTTATCACCAGCACCCGCCGGCCGGCGTCGGTCTCGAAGAGCTGGGCGCCGCGGCCGGGCGCGTAGCTGAGCGCCGGGTAGTTGAGCGGCCGGATCATGCGCGGCTCGCGGCCGATATAGGTCAGAGCTTCCTTCTGGTCCCAGGCGTGGTTGCCGAGCGTCAGGCAGTCGGCGCCGGCTTCGAAGAGCTCGCGCGCGGTGTTCTCGGTGATGCCGAAGCCGGCGGCGGCGTTCTCAGCGTTCACCACGACGAACTCCAGCCCCAGGCGCCGGCGCAGCATGGGCAGGTGCGCGGCCAGGCCGTCGCGCCCCGAACGCCCCACCACATCGCCGAAAAACGCCAATCGCATGCCGTCAGTCTCCGAATTCCAGATAGGCCGCCTCGGTGAGGACGGCGTCGAGCCGCTCGTCGTGCGGCTCGCGGGGAACCGCCTCCACTTCCTGCGCCGAATAGGCGAGGCCTAGTACGAAAACACGCCCGGAGGCTCGAAGGTTCTGCAGGGTGCGATCAAAGGTCCCGCCCCCCTGCCCCAGGCGCGCGCCCGTGCGGTCGAAAGCCAGCAGGGGCACGATCACCAGATCGGGCCGCATGGCCGGCGCGGACAGCGGCGGGCACAGCACGCCGAAGGCGTCCGGCGTCAGGGGATCAGAGCCGTCCCACAGCCGGTATTGCAGCGGGGCGTGGCGGTCGACGCCCACCGGCAAGGCCACCATCGCGCCCGTCTGCGCCAGGCGCCGCACCAGCGGCTCGGGGTCCATCTCCGAGCCCATCGGGTGGTAGGCCGCGACGCAGGCGAAGGCGGGAAGCCGGTCCACGGGGGCCAGTCTCGCCGCAGCCTTGGCCGCGCCGGGCCGGCGTTCGGCTTCCTCGCGTCGCAGCGCGCGCAATCGATTTCGGAGGGCGGCCTTGTCGGCGGGGGCGTTCACGCGCGCCCTATACAACCGTTTGTCGCGCCAAGCGAATTCACGCTTGGCGAATTGAGTGGCGGCGCCGCGAGGACCGTGAAGGACTGTCTAATCCCCTCGACCTGGTTAACCAGGTGGGCACCGTGTGTCCAAGACCACGGTCAAGGACAGGGACAGCTCCCTTGAGTGAATTAAGGTCGCTGGGATATGTCGCCTTCGACGCGAGCCGCAGCAGACCCGCCGGACGTACAAGGTAGTGCGCGCGGGCAGGCATCTCAATGGCACTGCGGAACGCGGCCAAAGATGACGTCAATTCATTTCTGGCGGCGCGCGGCCAGGACCGCCGGGACGGCGATGCCCGTCAGCACCAGGGCCATGCCGAGGAAGTGGTAGGGGTGCAGCGTCTCGCCCAGCGTCGCGGCGGCGAGGAACGCGCCGAACACCGGCATCAGGTTGATCGCCTGGCCGGCGGGCCCGGCCCCGAGCCTGGCGACGGCGGCGTTGAACAGCGAATAGGCGACCACCGACGGCAGGACCGCGACATAACCGACGGCCAGGATGGTCTTGAGGTTCCAGGGAATCTGGCGGGCGCTCTCCCACTCCGTCGCCGCCAGGGGCGCCATGGCGAGCGCGCCGATCACGAAGGTGGCGGCGAGAAAGCTCAAGGGATGGAGCTGCGGGCGCCGGCGCAGGAGCGAGGTGTAGGCCGCCCAGCACAGCACACCGCCCAGCACCAGCAGGTCTCCACGATTGAGCGCCGCCGCACCAAGGGCCGCCAGATCGCCGCGCAGCACGATCAGCGCGACGCCGAGCATGGAGACGAGGACGCCTGCGACCTGCACCCCGCGCGGCCGGGCGCGGAAGAACCCGAAGTCGAAGGCCAGGACCAGGGCTGGAATGGCGGCCTGGAGCAGCAGGGCGTTGGTGGCGGTGGTCTGCCGCAGGCCCGAATAGAGGAAGGCGTTGAAGCAGGCGACGCCCAGGACGCCCAGCAACAGGATCGGCCGCCAGGCGGCGAGGATCCGCCGCCGCTCCGCGATCACATGACGCAAGGCGAAGGGCGCGAGCACGAGGAGCGCCCCGGACCAGCGCAGCAGCGCCAGGGTGAACGGCGGAATGTCGCCCCGCACGGCACGCCCAACGATGGCGTTTCCCGCCCAGAGCGCCACGACGACGGCCAGCATCGCATAGGCCTCTCCCGCGCGGCGGGGGGCGGCAGGGTCTGTTGTGGGTGACGGGCTTGGGACGGACGGGCGCATGCTGGCGGCGACCAGACCGCGATTCAGCGCTTTTTCCCAAGCTCGGCGGCGATGTCCTTAGTCAGGCGGCCCACCTTGCGATGAGCCGCCGTGATCTGGTCGCGGGTGACCCCCCAGCGCTTCATCCAGTATTCGACGGCCTTGCGCTCGGACAGGTCGAGCCGCTCCTTGTCGATGAAGCCCCGCTTGTCCTTCAGCCCGGCCATCGACGTCGCCTCAGCGGGTGCTGCGACGATCGTTGAGGACGCTGTGCGCGCCGCGCGGCGCGCCGGTGGAGCGCGGGTCGTTCGTGCCGGGGGCCTGCGGCTTGGTCGGCAGGGAGGGGAAGTTTCGCATGGGCGGTCTTTCCCGGCGACTGGCGCCGTTCGAAGAGGAGGCCGCTGTCTAGCACAGTCTCGCCCGGGCGGTTCGGCTAAAGACGCTCACGCGATGGACGAGCCGCCGACCTGCGCCCCGAGGCGCCTAGTGCGCGGCGAGGCTCTCGATGCGCTTGGCGGCGTTCTCGAGCGCCAGGGTCGCCCGGTTCTCTATCCGCGACTGGGAGGTCTGCAGGCGGGTGAGCTCGGTCTGTTGGGCGGCCATGCGGGTGCGGGCGTCCGCCAGCTCGTCGGCCAGCAAGAGGGCGCCCATCAGCAGGAGGCGGGTGTCGCCAAGCTGGCCCATCTCCTCGCCCACCCGGCGCACCTGGCGGTCGAAGATCGCCGCAAGGTCGCGCAGGTGCTGCTCCTGGCCGTCTTCGCAGCCCACCACATAGGGCCGGCCGTTCACCTCGATGGTCACCTGGGCCATGTCAGGCCTCCTCCGTCGCTCTAGCGGTCTCGTCGCCGAGGGCCGCGCGGATTTCGGCTATGGCGCGGCCGAGCGCCGCGGAGGCCTGGGCCCCAGCGGCTTCCAACTCCCGCTCGCGGGCGCGGGATTCGTCAAGTTCGGCGGCCAGGCGCGCACGGTCCTGTTCCGTGGCAAGGTCGACCCCGCCGGACGCAGCGCGTCCGCCGAGGCTCTTCTCCAACTCGGTGAGCGCCCGTTCCAGTCGCCTGACGGCGGCGTCAAGGGGGCTTTCGTCCGTCGTCTCGCGGATCATCGCACGCTCCGTGAACCTCGCACTCTCTATAGACCGTCGCGGGGCGAGATCGATAGCGCCGGCCTGCAGTTAACCGCGCAGGAGCGCTGCAGTTCGCCCGCCGCTTGCTTGACCCGTGGGCGCGTGCATGCCACGCCCCGCTCGCTTCCCTTCAGACTCGCAAGGCCCGCAGAATGCCCGCTTCGTTGCAGACCATGGCTGACGCCGTCCGCGTCCTTTCCATGGACGCCGTCCACAAGGCCCGCTCGGGCCACCAGGGCATGCCCATGGGCATGGCCGACGTGGCGACCGTGCTCTGGAGCAAGTTCATGAAATACGACGCGGCCGAGCCCGACTGGGCCGACCGCGACCGATTCGTGCTGTCGGCGGGCCACGGCTCGATGCTGATCTACGCGCTCCTGCACCTGACCGGGTTCAAGGACGTGACCATCGACCAGCTGCGCGACTTCCGTCAGCTGGGCTCGAACACCCCCGGCCATCCCGAGTATGGCCATACGCCGGGCGTCGAGACGACCACCGGGCCCCTGGGCCAGGGCCTGGCCACCGCCGTCGGCATGGCCATGGCCGAGCGGCACCTGGCCGCCCGCTTCGGGGACGAGCTGGTCGACCACCGCACCTGGGTGATCGCCGGCGACGGCTGCCTGATGGAGGGGATCAGCCACGAGGCCATCAGCCTGGCCGGGCGGCTGAAGCTTGCCAAGCTGACCGTCCTCTTCGACGACAACAACACCACCATCGACGGCGAGGCGACCATCGCCGAGACCGGCGACCAGATGGTCCGCGCCAAGGCGGCCGGCTGGGCGGTGAAGGAAGTGGACGGCCACAACCCGGGCAAGATCGCCGGGGCGCTGCGCTGGGCGACCCGGCAGGACCGGCCGACCATGATCGCCTGCAAGACCAAGATCTCGAAGGGCGCGGGTCGCAAGGAAGGCGACCCCCACAGCCACGGCTACACCCTGTTCGACGACGAGATCGCCGACGCCCGCCAGGCCATGGGCTGGAGCCATGAGCCCTTCGTGGTGCCGGACAACATCTACAAGGCCTGGCGCGCCGCCGGCGGCCGGGGCCGCAAGGCCCGCAAGGGGTGGGACAAGCGCCTGGCGCACTCGCCGAAGGCGGAGGAGCTGAAGCGGGCGCTTTCGGGCGACCTGCCCGCCGGCGCCTTCGATCAGCTCGATAAGCTGGTGGCCGAGGCCCTCGCGGCCAAGCCCGGCGCCGCCACCCGCCAGCATTCCGGCGCGGTGCTCGACAAGATCTTCCCGGCCATACCGGAGATGGTCGGCGGCTCGGCCGACCTGACCGGCTCAAACAACACCTTCGTCAAGGGTACGCCCGCCTTCGACAGGCCGGACTACGCCGGGCGCTACGTGCACTACGGGGTTCGCGAGCACGGGATGGCCGCGGCCATGAACGGCATGGCCCTGCACGGCGGGGTCATACCCTTCTCGGGGACGTTCCTCGTCTTCGCCGACTACAGCCGCCCGGCCATACGCCTGGGCGCCCTGATGGGGACCCGGGTCATCCACGTCATGACCCACGATTCCATCGGGGTCGGCGAGGACGGACCGACCCACCAGCCGGTCGAGCACCTGGCCGCCCTGCGGGCCATACCGAACCTGAACGTCTACCGGCCGGCCGACCTGATCGAGACGGCCGAATGCTGGCGTCTGGCCCTGGGGACCAAGCAGGTCCCCTCGGTCATCGCCCTGTCGCGGCAGAAGACGGCGGCGGTCCGCACGGAGGCGTCCGCCGAAAACCTCTGCGCCCGCGGCGCCTACGAACTCCTGGCGGCCAGCGACGAGGCCAAGGTGACGATCTTCGCCTCCGGCACAGAGGTGGCGATCGCAGTGGCCGCGCGCGACATCCTGGAGAAGGAAGGCGTGCCCACCCGCGTCGTCTCCACCCCCTGCTGGGAGCTGTTCGACGCCCAGCCCGCCGACTACCGCGCCCAGGTGCTCGGAGCCGGCACGGTGCGCGTCGCGGTAGAGGCCGCCATCCGCTTCGGCTGGGAGAAGTTCATCGGCGAGGACGGCATGTTCGTGGGGATGAAGGGCTTCGGCGCCAGCGCTCCAGCCGAGAAACTCTACGAGCATTTCGGGATCACGGCCGCCTCCGTCGTCTCGGCGGCGCGCTGGAAACTCGGCTAAACTCGGCGCTTGTAGTAACCCTGAACGGGCGGCCGAGGCTTGACTCAAGCCCTGCCGCCCTAAAAAACCCGCCGCTGACCCCTCAACACGGGCCGCGCTCGGCCCAAACCGCCCCAGGAGGCTTTCGCCCATGACCGTCCGCGTCGCCATCAACGGCTTCGGCCGCATCGGCAGGAACGTCCTCCGCTCGATCGTCGAACATGCGCGGCGCGACATCGAGGTCGTCGCGATCAACGACCTGGGGCCGGTGGAGACCAACGCCCACCTGCTGCGCTACGACAGCGTCCACGGCCGCTTCCCCGGGACGGTGACGGTGGACGGCGACACGATCGACCTGGGCATGGGCAAGATCAAGGTCACGGCGATCCGCAATCCGGCCGAGCTGCCGCACAAGGCGCTGGGCGTCGACATCGCCCTGGAGTGCACGGGCCTCTTCACCTCGCGCGACAAGGCCGCCGCCCACCTGGACGCCGGCGCCAAGCGGGTGATCGTCTCCGCACCGGCCGACAACGTCGACAAGACCATCGTCTATGGCGTCAACCACGAGACGCTCACCAAGGACGACCTGGTCATCTCCAACGCCTCGTGCACCACCAACTGCCTGGCCCCGGTGGCCAAGGTGCTGCAGGAGCTGTGCGGGATCGAGCGCGGCTACATGACCACGATCCACTCCTACACGGGCGACCAGCCGACTTTGGACACCCTGCACAAGGACCTCTACCGCGGCCGCGCCGCGGCCCTGTCGATGATCCCGACCTCCACCGGCGCGGCCAAGGCGCTGGGCCTGGTGATCCCGGCCCTGGCCGGCAAGCTGGATGGCTCCTCGATCCGGGTGCCGACCCCGAACGTCTCGGTGGTGGACCTGAACTTCGTGCCGGGCCGCAAGGTGACGGTCGAGGAGATCAACGCCGCCATGGAAGCGGCCGCCGCCTCCGGCCCGCTGAAGGGCGTGCTGGCGGTGACCAGGGAGCCGCTGGTCTCCATCGACTTCAACCACGTGGCCGCCTCGTCCACCGTGGCCCTGCCGCAGACCCAAATGGTCGACGGCGGCCTCGGCCGGATCCTGTCCTGGTACGACAACGAGTGGGGCTTCTCGACCCGGATGAGCGACACCGCGGTGTACATGGCGAGCCTGATCTAAGACCGATGTCGCCGCCGACTGACACTCCGCCGAGAACCGCCGCCTCCGGGCTCCGGCGGCTGGCGGCCGCGGTCGGCGGCCTCGGGATCATGGCGGCGGCGATCCTTGGCGTCGGCTGGCCCGCCTGGGCGGCCGGCGGGTTCGCGTTCCTCGCCGTCGGGCTCTCGAAGTTTCCCTTCCACCGCCCCTCGCGGTGGCGGCTGGCCCAGGCCAGCGGGCGCTGGTGGGCGCCGCCGGCGCTCGCCGTCATGCTGGTGCTGACCAGCTTCACCGTCTCGGGGGTTTTCCATTCCTTTGGCCTGCTGATCAGGGCCGCCTGGAGCATCGCCACGTGACCGGTTTCCGCACGCTCGATGAGGCCGAACTGCAGGGTCGGCGCGCCTTGGTGCGGGTGGACTTCAACGTGCCCATGGCCGACGGGCGGGTGAGCGACGACACCCGTCTGCGCGCCGCGCTTCCGACCATCGAGAAGCTGCGCGCCGGCGGGGCCAAGGTGATCCTGCTCGCCCACTTCGACCGGCCCAAGGGCAAGCGCGTGCCGGAGATGAGCCTGAAGCCGGTGGTGGAGCCGCTCGCGGCCATCCTCGGCGCGCCCGTGGCCTTCGCCGACGACTGCGTGGGCGAGGCGGCGGCGAGTGCGGTCCAGGCGCTGGCGCCGGGCGGCGTGCTGCTGCTGGAGAACGTCCGCTTCCATCCGGGCGAGGAAATGAACGATCCGGAGTTCGCCAGGGCGCTGGCGGCGAACGGCGACCTCTACGTCAACGACGCCTTCTCCGCGGCCCACCGCGCCCACGCCTCCACCGAGGGCCTGGCGCACCTGCTGCCGGCCTATGCGGGCGAGCAGATGCGCCGCGAGCTGGACGCCCTTGACGCGGCGCTCGGCAATCCGCAGCGGCCGGTGATGGGCATTGTCGGCGGGGCGAAGGTCTCCACCAAGCTCGACCTCCTGGACAACCTGGTGGGCAAGCTCGACTACCTGGCCATCGGCGGCGGCATGGCCAACACCTTCCAATACGCCCAAGGCTATGGGATCGGCGGCTCGCTGTGCGAGAAGGACATGGCCGAGACGGCTCGCGGAATCCTGCAGAAGGCGCAGGCCTGCGGCTGCAAGATGATCCTGCCGTCCGACGCGGTGGTGGCGAAGGAATTGGCGCCCGGCGCCGCGAACCGCACCGTCGCCCTGGCGATCGGCCAGGACCTCGCCGCCGACGACAAGATCTTCGACGTGGGCCCTGAGACCCTGAAGGCGATTCTGGCGGCGATGGGCGCCAGCAAGACCCTGGTCTGGAACGGCCCGCTTGGGGTTTTCGAGGTTCCGCCCTTCGACACGGCGACTGTTTCCGCAGCAAAGCAAGCGGCGGAATTCGTTAAGGATGCTTCGTTGGTGGCGGTGGCCGGCGGCGGTGATACGGTAGCCGCCCTGAACGCGGCCGGCTGTTCTGACGATTTCACCTTCGTCTCAACGGCCGGTGGCGCGTTCCTTGAATGGATGGAAGGGAAAACGCTGCCGGGGGTGGCGGCGTTGACCCAGTAATGGACGAATTGGAGACGCGGGCATGGCGCGTATCACCCTGAGGCAACTGCTGGATCACGCCGCCGAGCGCGGCTATGGCGTCCCGGCTTTCAACATCAACAATATGGAACAGGGCCTGGCGATCCTGGAGGCGGCCGACGCCACCAACTCGCCGGTCATTATCCAGGCGAGCCGGGGCGCGCGCTCCTACGCCAACGACATTGTGCTCAAGCACCTGATCGACGCCCTGGCGGAGATGTATCCGCACATTCCGATCTGCATGCACCAGGACCACGGGAACAACGAGGCGACCTGCGCCACGGCGATCCAGTACGGCTTCACCTCGGTGATGATGGACGGCTCGCTGAAGGCCGACGCCAAGACCCCGGCCGACTACGACTACAACATGCGCGTCACGCGCGCGGTCGTGGACATGGCCCACTGGGTCGGCGCCTCCGTCGAAGGCGAGCTCGGCGTGCTGGGCAGCCTCGAATCCGGCATGGGCGAAAAGGAAGACGGCCACGGCTTCGAAGGCAAGCTGGAGCACGACCAGTTGCTGACCGACCCGGACCAGGCTGTGGACTTTGTGAAGGCCACCGAGGTCGACGCCCTGGCCATCGCGATGGGCACCAGCCACGGCGCTTACAAGTTCACCCGCCAGCCGGACGGCGCGGTGCTGGCGATGAACGTGATCGAAGAGATCCACCGCCGCCTGCCCAACACCCACCTGGTCATGCACGGCTCCTCCTCGGTGCCGCAGGACCTGCAGGACATCATCAACAAGTACGGCGGCGAGATGCCCCAGACCTGGGGCGTGCCGGTGGAAGAGATCCAGCGCGGCATCAAGCACGGCGTGCGCAAGATCAACATCGACACCGACAACCGGATGGCCATGACCGGCGCCATCCGCAAGGTGTTCGCCGAGAACCCCGGCGAATTCGACCCGCGCAAGTATCTGAAGCCCGCCATGGAAGCCATGCGCGCGGTCTGCAAGCAGCGCTTCGAGGAGTTCGGCACCGCCGGCCAGGCGAGCAAGATCACGGCGCTGCCGATGTCGGCCATGGCCAAGCGCTACGCCGCGGGCGAACTGACCCCCAAGATCGGGATCACCCAGCAGGCGGCCGAGTAGGTCGCCGCCCGGAACGGGATCGGTTCAGGCCAAGGCGCCTGGGCCGTTCCGGTCCCTGCGCCTCCTGGACGGAACAGCCTGGGTTATCTCATTTCAGTCCGATGAGCGCGACCTGGGCGGCGGAACGGAATGGATTGACGCCAGCGTCACTGGTGTTAAGCACATGTACGGATCGGCACGCGCGACGGATTAGCGGATAGTCATCATACACCGAGTAAGAGTAAAAAACCCCATCTCCCTCGGTGATCATATATCCCGTGCCACGTGTTCTGATGAAATCGTAGACCTTCCATAACCTCACCGCACGTAGGAATTGTTTCATCGCCCTGGCGGCGGGAGATCCTTGGCCGTAGCTGTTGCAGTCAGATATGAATACTCCCCGCGACGCTACGCGAAGCATTTCGGACACCGCTTTCCGAGCATTTGGGATGTGGTGCAGCGCGCCCGTCTCGATAACAAAATCGAACGTGCTGTCCGGATAGCCCAAGGCGAGCGCATCCCCATCTATGAGCTCGTCTTGGGTGAGGCCATTCTGGTGTCCGATCTCGCGGAGGTCGCGCGACGGCTCGACGCCTATTATCCGAACGCCGGGGTGCTGCGCCTTCAAAGACAATAGCCCGCGGCCCGTACCCGAACCGATGTCGAGCACCGATTTCACACCCAAGTATCTGATTGCGCTTGAAAGGAAGGAGAGGGCGAAATCGTGATGCGCGTCGGCCCCGTGCCTGTGCCAGTCGTCGTATTTGTTTGCGGTCCGTCGATAGTATTCGCGCTGTATGGTCTCGGCAGTCGCAACACTTGTCATGATTGATATCGCGGGTCGGGCAGCGTCTCCGGGACCATGAGATCGTCGAGACTTGGAACCTGCGCGACCGTCGCCTCCGTTCGCTAGGGGAGATGCAGCTTCCCCGCGCGGCATTAACGGATCGTCCCTGGGCAGCGTTAATGAATCGTAGGCTTCGGCGTCGGGTTGCGGCGCCATAGCTCGCCGGTCAGCGCATTGGCGAAGCCGATCCAGCCCAGGTAGGGCGCCACCATGTTCGAGGCCGGCGGGTCGACCTTGCGCGCCCGCAAGACATAGGCCGCCGAGGTCCCGAACGAGGCCAGGGCCGCGGCGAGTTGGCCGCCCAGGCGGCCCGGCCCCAGCGCCATCCACACCGTGTTGAGCACCTGCACCGCGCCCCAGAGGGTCAGGGCCTCGGAGCGCTCACGGCTGGGCGGGGCGTTCCAGATCCGCAGGCCCGAGAGGGTGAGCGAGAGGAACAGCGGCGGCCAGATCACCGCAAACGCAGACTTGGGCGGGGTGAAGCCAGGTTGATCCAGAAGGTCATAGGCCGCCTTGGCCTTGGGGTTCGCCTTGGTGGGCGCGCTCCCTGCGGAGATCACCGCCGAGATCAGCACCGCCCCCGCCGTCAGGACCAGGCCCGTCGCCACGTGGCCCACCGTGCGGCCGCGGCTGTTGGCCAGGGAATCGACGGCGTTGCGGACCGACTCGACTTGCATGGCGGACCTCCTTGGGTCGCTGCGGGAGAACCGACCTGGCCCAGCTTGGTTCCTCAGCCCTCCATCTCGCCCATGGCGCTCTGCAGGTAGTTCTGTTCGCCGAGGGAGGAGAGCAGGCTGATCTGCGTCTCCAGGAAGTCGATGTGCTCTTCGGTGTCGTCGAGGATTTCCCGCAGGATCTGCCGCGAGACGTAGTCGGCGGCCTGTTCGCACTGGCGGACTCCCTCCACCAGGGTCTTGCGGCCGTCTATCTCGAGCGACAGGTCCGCCGCGAGGCCTTCGGTCACCGACTCGCCGATCTTGAGCTTGAGCAAGTCCTGCAGATTGGGAAGGCCCTCAAGGAACAGGATGCGCTTGATCAGCTTGTCGGCGTGCTTCATCTCGCCGATCGATTCCTCGTAGATGATCTTGCCAAGGCGTTTGAAGCCCCAGTTCTCGTACATCCTGGCATGCAGGAAATACTGGTTCACCGAGGTCAGCTCATTGGTCAGGACACTATTGAGCAAGCGGATAATCGCGACGTCGCCCTGCATGGCGCTCTCCTTGTGGAATCGGGCGCAGGGTCAGGCGCGCGCCGGATCAAGTCAAAGCTAATCGTGGAACGCGCGAAGGCCGCGGCGGGTTTGCCGGCGCGGCGCTATTCTGCGGCGTAGCGGAGGGCTTCGCCCTGCTCGTCCAGCATGCGGCGCATGTCGCACACGCAACGGGCGCATTGGGGCCTGGAACCACAGGCCTTGAATACGTCGGCGGGTCGACGGGCCCCGGCGGCCATGGCCGCACGCACCTGACGCTCGCGAATTCCGTTGCAGTTGCAGACGTACACGGCCTTGCCACCCTCCCTGAGAGGCGTTCTCAAGTGTTGTACCAGATGCAAACGCGTTTGCAACGCGTTCTCATCTTGAATCTTGTCGCAGGGTGTCGCACTTGCGCCGCCGTCGCCATGCTAGGCTGCGGGCCAGGAGGATCCGGACATGCTGAAGGTTTGGGGACGCCGCAATTCATTCAACGTCCAGAAGGTGCTCTGGCTCGTCGGCGAACTCGGGATCGAGCATGAGCACGTCCCGGCCGGGGGTCCCTTCGGGCGGCTGGACGAGCCCGGGTTCCGCGCCCTCAATCCCGTCGGCAAGATCCCGGTGATCGAGGACGACGGGACGGCGGTCTGGGAGTCGCACGCCATCCTCCGCTACCTGGCCGAGCGTTACGGCGGCGAGCGGTTCTGGCCCAGCCTGCCCGTGCGCGCCCGGATCGAGCCGTGGATGGACTGGAGCCAGTCGACCTTTCAGCCGGACTTTGGGGGCGGCCTCTTCTGGGGCTTTTTCCGCACGCCCGAGCCGGAGCGGGACTGGCCCGCCATCCACCGCGCGGAGGCCGCCTGCGCCGACCACCTCCAGCTCGTCGACAAGGTGCTCGCCGACAGGCCGTTCCTGGCCGGGGCCGAATTTTCGCTGGCCGACATCCCGCTGGGGTCGTGCCTTTTCCGCTACTTCGGGATGGAGATCGCCCACCCCTACGTCCCGAACGTCACAGCCTGGTACGAACGCCTCTGCGCGCGTGAGGCCTATCGCCTGAACGTCATGCTGCCGTTCGACGACCTGCGCGGCCGTCTCGCCTTCTAGCGCCAGGCGCGCACGCGCTCTAGAACCCCCGGCATGCCTGCGCCCCTCTGCCGCCTCTATCTGATCACCCCGCCCCGGATCGACGACCTGGCCGCCTTCGGCCGGGACCTGGCCCATGCGCTGGACGGCGGCGACGTCGCGGCCCTGCAGATCCGCCTGAAGGACGTCAGCGACGAGATCATCGAAGCGGCGGTGGACGCCCTCTCCCCGATCGCCCAGGCGCGGGGCGTGGCGGTGATCCTCAACGACCGGCCCGACCTGGCCGCCCGCCTCGGCTGCGACGGGGTGCATGTGGGCCAGGGCGATGCGCCCTTCGCGCTCGCCCGCAAGGCCATGGGGGCGGACCGGATGGTCGGGGTCACCTGTCACGCCAGCCGGCACCTGGCCATGGAGGCGGCCGAAGCCGGCGCGGACTATGTGGCTTTCGGCGCCTTCTTCCCGACGACGACGAAAGAGGTGACGGAAGAGCGCCCGACCCTGGAGCTGCTCACCGACTGGCAGTCGATCATGGAGACGCCCTGCGTCGCCATCGGCGGGATCACCGTGGATAACGCGCGCCAGCTCGCCGCGGCGGGCGCGGACTTCCTCGCCGTCTGCGCCGGCGTCTGGGCCTGGCCGCAAGGTCCGGCGGCGGCGGTGAAAGCGCTCAACGCCGAGATCGCCGCCGGCGTCGCCGAACGGCCATCGGCGCCCTAGGGTGGATTCCTTGCCATGAGGAGGCGGCGCCACTAGGTTCCGCCGCCGTCCAGACCCTCTGGCCCGGCCCTGTTGAAAGTCCTGATGTCCACCCAATCTGCGCTCCTGAAGGTCATGTCCGACGCCGCGCGCAAGGCCGCGCGAGGCCTCAACCGCGATTTCGGCGAGGTGGCGGAGCTGCAGGTCTCCCGCAAGGGTGCGGCCGATTTCGTCTCCGCTGCGGACCTGAAGGCCGAGCAGACCATCTTCGAGGCGCTTTCCAAGGCCCGGCCGGGCTACAGCTTCGTGGGCGAGGAGCGAGGCCTGATCGAAGGCACCGACAAGACCCACACCTGGATCGTCGATCCGCTGGACGGCACCACCAACTTCCTGCACGCCATCCCGCACTTCGCCATCACCCTGGCCCTGCAGCGCGAGGGCGCGATTGTGGCGGGGGTGATCTTCAACCCCATCACCAACGACCTCTACTGGGCCGAGAAGGGCAAGGGCGCCTTCGTCAACGACAAGCGCCTGCGGGTCGCGGCCCGCACGCGGCTGGAGGAGGCGGTGGTCGCCACGGGCATCCCCTATCTGGGCCATGGCCAGCACGCCCGGTTCCTGAAGGAGCTGCACCAGGTGAGCCAGCGGGTGGCGGGGGTGCGCCGCTTCGGCTCGGCCGCGCTGGACCTGGCCTTCGTCGCCGCCGGGCGCTTCGACGCCTTCTGGGAGCGCGACCTGAAGCCCTGGGACATCGCGGCGGGCCTGCTGATCGTCACGGAGGCCGGCGGCCTGGTGCGTGACGCCGATGGCGGCGAGACGATGCTGGAGACGGGATCCGTCTGCGCCGGCTCACAGGACATCCAGCCCCTGCTCCAGGAGCGTTTGCGCGCAGCAGCGTGAGCCCAATCTTCAGGCGCCGGGGCGCCTGCGACGACCCCGACACAAATCCGTCTTGACCGCACCTGCCCCTGCACCATTGTGCGGTGCAGCAACGCAGGTGCGGTAGCTTATGTCGACGTTCGAGCTCGTGTGGTTTGGGTGTGGTGACGAAAAGCCGTGCAAGAGGCTGGCCTCTGGCGACCTTGAGGACGCTATCCGCATCGCCCGTGAGCTGATGGACGATGATCCCATGAACGTCGTCGAGGTGCGCCGCGACGGCAAGTTCCAGTGCTCGATCGGCAAGGGATGGATGTCCCGACGCGCCGGCGCGGCCTGAAAATCTAGGCCGCCTGGCCGAACTGCAGGCTGGCGAGGCGGGCGTAGAGGCCGCCGCGGGCGACGAGTTGGGCATGGGCGCCTTCCTCCACCACCCGACCCTGATCCATGACCACGATGCGGTCGGCCTTGAGCACCGTAGCCAGGCGATGGGCGATGACGAGGGTGGTGCGTCCGGTCATGGCCTCGTCCAGGGCGCGCTGCACGAGGCGCTCGTTCTCGGCGTCGAGGGCGCTGGTGGCCTCGTCGAGCAGCAGGACCGGAGATTCCCGCACCAGGGCCCGGGCGATGGCCAGGCGCTGGCGCTGGCCGCCGGAGAGGCTACGGGCGCGCTCGCCCACCTCGGAGTCCAGCCCGGCAGGCAGGGCCTGCAGGAAGGCCTCGGCCTGGGCCGCCTGGACGGCTGCGCGGACGGCGTCGAGATCGGCGTCCTCCCGACCGAAGCGGATATTGTCGATGGCCGAGCCGGAAAACAGCGGGGCGTCCTGGCCCACCAGGGCCATGCGCGCGCGCACCTCGGCTGGGTCGGTGTCGCGCAGGTCGACGCCATCGAGCCGCACCACGCCCGACTGCGGGTCGTAGAAGCGCAGCAACAGGCGGAAGACCGTGGTCTTGCCTGCGCCCGAGGGGCCGACCAGGGCCACCCGCTCGCCGGGCCGCACGTGTAGGGAGAAATCATGCAGGGCCGGCAGGTCCGGCCGACCGGGATAGGCGAAGGTCACGCTCTCGAAGGCGACCTCGCCCCGCGCCGGGACCGGCAGCGGCTTGGGCGCCGGCGGGGCGGCGATGCCGGGCCGGGCGTCCAGGAGGTCGCAGATCCGGTCCATGGCGCCGGCCGCCTTCTGCACGTCGCCCCAGGTCTCGCCCAGCGCGCCGACCGAGCCGGCCGCCATCACCGAAAGGAAGGCGAACTGGAACAGCGCGCCCCAACTCATGTCGCCCTTCAGGCCGGCGTCCACGCCCAGCCAGAACACCGCCACCACCCCGCCGAAGACGAGGCCGATGACCATGGCGGTCATGATCGCCCGCGCGCTCATGCGGCGCAGGGAGGTGCGGAAAGACTCCTCCACCGCATCGCCGAACCGCCGGCTTGCGGCGGCCTCGCGCCCGAAGGCCTGCACCGTCTCCAGGGCGTCCAGGGATTCGCTGGCGTAGCCGACCGCCGAGGCGAAACTGTCCTGGGTGCTGGTGGTCAGCCGCCGCACGCGGCGTCCGAACAGGAACAGCGGCGCCAGCACCACCGGGAAGATCAGGACGACGAGGCCGGTCAGCTTGGGACTGACGATGACCAGCAGCACCAGGGCGCCGATCAGGGTCAAAAGGTTACGCAGCGCCACTGAGATGGAGGTGGAGAGCAGGTTCTCGACGATCTGGATGTCGGTGGTCAGGCGCGAAACCACCTCGCCGGTCCGGTTCACCAGGAAGAACTGCGGATCGAGGGTCAGGATATGGGCGTAGACCGCCTTGCGAAGGTCGGCCACCACCCGCTCGCCGAGCTTGGTGACAAAGAAGTAGCGAAGGGCCGAGGAGAGGGCGAGGGCCAGGGCCACCGCCCCGATCAGCAGGAACCAGCCGTCCACCGAGGCCGGCGTGGCGCGGCTGCCGTCGGACTTGGTCAGGTGCTCGACCAGCAGCCGGACCGCCCCGGACAGCCCCAGGGTGGCCGCCGTCGACGACAGCAGGAAGATGGCCGAGGCCGCCGCGTCGCCCCAGTGCCGGCGCGCATAGGGAAGGAGACGGCCCAGGGAGGCTACATTGCGGCTGCGCGCTCGTCGGCCGGCCGCGACATCCAGCGACTGGGCCAGCTCCGCGCCGGCTCCGGGACGCCCCGAAGCCCCGGCGTCAACGCCCGCATCAGTCATCTTGGCCCGTACCCTTGATTCTCGGCCGTCATTTCGCGTATACGCCCGGCTTCATTTCGCGCCCCCAGGACATCGGCGGGCGCGGACACTCGGCCGCTCCTTTACGTCAGGCGACTTCGCGATGAAACCCGACACGCATCCCGACTACCACTTCATCACCGTGGTTATGACGGACGGCACCAGCTATCGCACCCGGTCCACCTACGGCAAGCCGGACGCGACCCTGAACCTGGATATCGATCCGAAGACGCACCCGGCCTGGACCGGCGGCAACCAGCACCTGCTGGACCGCGGCGGCCGCGTCTCGCGCTTCAACGCCAAGTTCGGCGCCTTCACCCGCAAGTAAGGCGGCCCGCCCGAAACGACGAACGCCGCGGAGGTCACCCTCCGCGGCGTTCGTTTTTGCGTGTGCGCTTCTTTTGGGGCTCAGGCGGCGCCGAAGGCCGTCCGCAGGCGGTCGAATTGGGATAACACCGAGTTCCCATTGTCAGGCTCGGCCTCGACATACATCCGCCGATCCAGCCGCCGCACCCGTTCGTACAGCTTCTCCGACCGGTCGAGCAGACCCAGGAGGCCAGAGGGCAGGTCTTCGGCGGCTTCAGGCCCGCCGCCGCGGCTGACGTCCTCGCCGCCCAGGCGATAGCGGTCCTCGCGGGCCGCCTCGGGAGCCATGTCCCCCTCGCGCACGGCGCGCTGCACCAGCAGCCAGGAGGCGACCTGCATGAGACGGGTGGTCAGGCGCATGCTCTCGGCCGCATAGGCCAGGGCCGCATTGCGCGAAAGCAGCTTGGATTCCTGCCGGCCGCCGCCGTCCAGGTAGGTGGCGGTCTCCTCGACCAGCTCCATCCCCTCATGGAAGGTGCGGTCGAACAGCTCCGAGCGTGCGAAATCCTCGATCACGTGCACGCTCTTCGCCCCCTGGCTTACGGTAACCTCAGTCATCAACATCCCAACTTAACATGCCGTCCCCAAACGGCCGACGGATCCGTCGTCGCAGGTGCAACCCTCGTGCCAGACGGCCGTCTTCAGGTCTTCGGGCCGCCGAACAGCGCCTCGGCCGCCGCGCGGCCGGCCTGTTTGCGGTCGATCTGCATACGGACGCGCTCGATCTCGCTCTGTAGAACCGCGATTCGCTCTTCTAGTTCGGAAACGCCAAAGAGCTCCAGATCCTCGCGCACCGCCTCGACAAGGCGCTGGCCGCGGGTCACCCGGGCGTCGGCCGGCTCGTCCATGGCTTCCCCCGCGCTTTGCCCATACCCCGAAGGGCCTGTATCTGATCGCGGAGCGCGCCGAGGCGCAAGACGGGAGACGGGTATGACGGGATCAAAGGCTGGTGAGACCATGAAGGCCATCGTGGTGGAGGGCGGCAAGGGCGCGGTCGATGCGCTGCGCCTGGCCGAGATCGCCCGACCGGTTCCGGCCGCCGGCGAGATCCTGATCCGGGTCCGCGCCGCGGGGTTGAACCGCGCCGACATCATTCAACGCCAGGGCGGCTACCCGCCGCCACCCGGCGCGCCCGACACCCTGGGCCTGGAAGCCGCGGGCGAGGTGGTCACGCCCGCCGGGCGCTGGAAGGTCGGCGACCGGGTCTGCGCCCTCCTGGGCGGGGGCGGGTACGCGGAATACGCCACGGTCGACGCCCGACACGCCCTGCCGATCCCCGAAGGGCTCGACTTCGTCCAGGCCGCCGCCCTGCCCGAGACCGTGCTGACGGTCTGGGCCAACGTCTTCGAGCACGGCGCCCTGCAGGCCGGCGAAACGCTGCTGATCCACGGCGCCGGCTCCGGCATCGGCACCACCGCCATCCAGATGGGCAAGGCCGCGGGCGCCCGGGTGATCGCCACGGCGCGGGGCCCGGCCAAGACCGCCGCGGCCAAGGCGCTGGGCGCGGACTTCGCCATCGACGCCGAGGCCGAGGACTTCGCCGAAGCCGTCAAGGCGCTGGGCGGCGCCGACGTCGTCCTGGAGATGATCGGCGGCGATTATTTCGCCAAGAGCCTGGACGCCGTGAAGATGCGCGGGCGGATCGTCTACATCGCCGCCCAGGCGGGCTTGGTCGTACCGCTCAACATCGGCCGCCTGATGCAAAAGCAGGCCGTGGTGACGGGCTCCACCTTGCGGGGCCGCGCGGCCGATGAGAAGGCCCGCATCGTCGCGGCCGCGGAAGCCCGGGCCTGGCCGTGGGTCGCCGACGGCCTCGTCAAACCCCAGGTGCATGCGACCTTCCCCCTAGCCCAGGCGGCCGCCGCCCAGACGGCCCTGGAGAGCGGGGCGGTGATCGGCAAGGTGATACTGACCGCCTGACCGGGGCCATGGGGGTGGCGCGCCGGTGCGCGCGGCTGTAACGGACTGCCGACCGGGCCGTCGCATGCAACAGGCGGCCCCGCCTGTGATGAGGACTTGCCGATGACTGCTATCAATTCCGTGGTGGACCTGAAGCTGGACGGCGACGTGGCCGTGGTGACGGTGAACTATCCGCCGGTGAACGCCCTGTCCGCCTCGGTGCGCGACGGCCTGCACCAGGCGTTCGCCGCGGCGCGAGGCCAGGCCGACGCCAAGGCGATCGTGCTGATCTGCGATGGCCGCACCTTCATCGCCGGCGCCGACATCACCGAGTTCGGCAAGCCGCCGAAGGGCGCGAGCCTGGCCGAAGTGCAGGCGATGATGGAGGATTCCGAAAAGCCGGTGGTCGCCGCGATCCACGGCACGGCGCTGGGCGGCGGGCTGGAAGTCGCCCTTTGCGCCCACTACCGGCTCGCGGTTCCGTCCGCCAAGCTCGGCCTGCCGGAGGTGAACATCGGCCTGCTGCCCGGCGCGGGGGGCACCCAGCGCCTGCCGCGGATCGTCGGCGTCGAGAAGGCGCTGCAGATGGTCACCAGCGGCGAGCACCTGCCGGCCAGGAAGGCGCTGGAGATCGGCCTGGTCGACGACCTGGCCGAGGAGGGCAAGCTGCGCGACGGGGCGCTGGCCCTGGCCCGCAAGATCCTGGCCGAGAACCGCCCCCTGAAGCGTGTGCGCGACCAGGACGACAAGCTCGTCGTCGCCCGCGGCACGCCGGAGATCTTCGCCGAGTTCCGCAAAGCGAACGCGCGCAAGTTCCGCGGCTTCATGGCGCCCGAGAACAACATCAGGGCCATCGAGGCGGCGGTGAACCTGCCCTTCGACGAGGGGATCGCGGCCGAGCGCAGCCTGTTCATGGAGCTGCAGGGCGGACCCCAGGCCGTCGCCCAGCAGTATTATTTCTTCGCCGAGCGCGCCGCCCAGAAGATCCTGGACGTGCCCGAGGACACCCCCGTGCGGCCGATCCGCAGCGTGGGGATCATCGGCGCCGGCACCATGGGCGGCGGCATCGCTATGAACTTCGCCAACGCCGGCATCCCGGTGACCATGGTCGAGGTGAAGCAGGAAGCCCTCGACCGGGGCCTGGGCGTGGTGCGCAAGAACTATGAGCGCACCGCCTCGCGCGGCGGGATCACCGCCGCTCAGCTCGAGGAGCGCATGGGCCGCCTCACCGGCTCGCTCGACATGGACTCCCTGAAGGACGTCGACCTGGTGATCGAGGCGGTGTTCGAGAACATGGAGATCAAGAAGGACATCTTCCGGCGGCTGGACGCCATCTGCAAACCGGGCGCGATCCTGGCCACCAACACCTCGCGCCTCGACGTCAACGAGATCGCCGAGGCGACCAAGCGGCCGCAGGACGTGATCGGCCTGCACTTCTTCTCGCCGGCCAATGTGATGAAGCTGCTGGAGGTCGTGCGCGGCGCGAAGACCGCCAAGGACGTCATCGCCACCTCGATGAAGGCGGCCAAGCAGATCGGCAAGATCCCGGTGCTGGTGGGCGTCTGCTGGGGGTTCGTCGGCAACCGGATGCTGTCCTTCCGCCAGGACGAGGGCCAGACCCTGGCGTTCGAGGGCGCCGCGCCCTGGGATGTGGACAAGGCGCTCACCGACTTCGGCTTCGCCATGGGTCCCTTCGCCATGGGCGACCTGGCGGGCCTGGACGTGACCTGGGTCAAGGCGGAGTCGACCGGGGCCAGCCTGCGCGACATCCTCTGCGAGTCCGGCCGGCTCGGTCAGAAGACCAGCGGCGGCTATTACGACTACGACGAGAACCGCACGGCGATCCCGTCGGCCAATACGCTGAAGATCCTGGACGACCTGCGGGCCCGGGCCGGCGTCAAGGCGCGGGAGGTGACCAGCGAGGAGATCATCGAGCGCTGCATCTATCTGATGATCAATGAGGGCGCGAAGATCCTGGAGGAAGGGATCGCCCAGCGCGCCTCGGACATCGACGTCATCTGGGTCAACGGCTACGGCTGGCCGGTCTATCGCGGCGGGCCGATGCACTACGCCGACCATGTGGGCCTGGCGAACATCGTCACTGCCCTGAAGGGCTACGAAGCCAAGCTCGGCGCGCGCTACACCCCCGCCCCGCTGCTCGTGAAGCTGGCGGCCGACGGCAAGACCTTCACCGGCCGCTGAGGTGGGCCCGCCATGCGGATGTCAGGTTGGCGACGGCCCGGCTAGAATCTCCGCCAGCGCGTCCGTCAGGCGGCCCAGCTCCGCCTCTGATCCGATCGTGATCCGGAGAAAATCGGCGACCCGCGTGCCGGAGAAATGGCGGACGAGTACGGCGCGCTCGCGCAGCGCCGCCGCCAGCGCCTGGCCTGAACGGTTGGGGTGGCGGGCGAAGACGAAGTTGGCGCTGGAGGGCAGGACCTGGAACCCCAGCCCGGTCAGGGCCGTGGTCAGGCTGGCCCGGTTGCGGATGATGACCGATCGCGTCGCCTGGAAATAGGCCTCGTCCTGGAGGGTGGCGATGGCGCCTTCCTGGGCGGGGCTGCCGAGCGGATAGGAGTTGAAGCTGTCCTTCACCCGCGTCAGGGCTTCGATCAGCGCCGCGTCGCCGATCGCATAGCCGACACGAAGGCCGGCCAGCGCGCGCGACTTGGACATGGTCTGGACCACCAGAAGATTCGGATGATCGCCGATCAGGGGCACGGCCGTCTCCGCGCCGAAATCGACATAGGCCTCATCGATCACCACCGGCGCGTCGGCCCGCGCGCTCGCCAGCCGCGCAATCTCCTGGCGCGACAGGGCGATCCCCGTCGGCGCGTTCGGGTTCGCAATAATGACGGCGCCGCCGCGGCCGCAATAGTCGTCGACACGCACGCGCATCTCGGCGTCGAGCGGCACCGTCTCGTAGGCGACGCCCATCAGCCGGCAGTAGACGGGATAGAAGCTGTAGGTCACGTCCGGGAACAGCAGGGCCTTGGGCTGTTTCAGGAGCGCCGCGAAAGCGTGGGCGAGCACCTCGTCCGACCCGTTGCCGACGAAGACCTGCTCGGGCTCCACCCCATGATAGCGGGCCAGCGCCTCGCGCAGGCGTGCGGCCTGCGGATCGGGGTAGAGGCGGAGCGTATCGGCGGCCGCCGAGCGCACCGCTTCGATCGCCATCGGCGACGGGCCGAACGGGCTTTCGTTGGTGTTCAGCTTCACCAGACCCGGAATCTGCGGCTGTTCGCCCGGCACATAGGGCGAGAGTTCACGCACAAGCTCCGACCAATATTGGCTCATGCATCCCTCCCGCCGGCTCGCGCCCGATCGATCGATGCGGGTTCAGACTCCGGCGGTCAAGTTGGGGAGGGCTGCACCGCGACAAGGCTGCACGCTAGACGCGCCCCGCCAACAGACTCCCGGCAGCGCCTCTCCCCCTCGATGGGGGAGAGGTTGGAGAGGGGGTGAAACAGCAGTGTCGCAGGATCAAAGAAGTCGGCGCCGACCTTCATTCCTCCGTCACGCCCAGGGAAACACCCCCAACCCTGCCCTTCCCCCATTGAGGGGGAAGGGTTTCCCATGCCTTCGGGCCTGAAGGCGCGAAGTCTGGCTGCGTCGCCTTGCGCGATCATTAGCCCGAGCGCGCCCGCGAAACGGATTCTCAGTGCCTGCCTTGTTTCAGGGCGGGAAACGGCGCTCTCGGCCGTTCTGGCAGCAGTAGCGCTTGATGAGTGCTAGTGGTTTGAATTCATGAAACATTCAGGCGTTCTTCGCGTATCCTTCTCATAGGCGGGCCGATTCCCGTCCCGCCCGAAGTCTCGAACGCGAGGCGCTGATGAGCATTTCCTCCGGGTTTCGTAAGCAGCTTGAGGGCTATGGCCTGACGACTGCCGAGATCGTCTACCGTCTGCCGGACCACCCCGCCCTGCTGCAGAGCTATGTCTGGCAGGAGTACGACCTTTTCCCGAAGTTCCCTGAACTGCGCCGCTTCCTGGATTTCTGGACCGAGAAGCTGGACGGGGCGCTGTTCTCGGTGCGGGTGGCGCACGACCGGCTGATCAAGCCGGCCGAGCTGCGGGCCATGGGCGAGTTCCGCATCCACTAGGCCGGCCTACATAGCCGGTCGACAAGGCCGTGCGCGGATGGGACTGATGCGCCCCCCGTGTCTGTCCCGGAAGCGCCCCTGTTGCGGACCCTCCTGACCCGCGCCGCCCTGGCGCTCGCCGCGGCGCTGGCCCTGAGCGCGTGCCAGCCGCAGACGGCGCAGCGTCCGCCCTGCCCCGCCGGCAAGGTCTGCCTGGAATACGGCAACGGGACCGAGCCGGAGACCCTGGACCCGCAGAAGAGCAACCTCGTCGACGAGTCCGTCATCATCAGCGACCTGATCATGGGCCTGACCACTGAGGCCCCGGACGGCTCGGTGGCGCCCGGCATGGCGCGGACCTGGGAGACTAGCCCCGACGGCCTGACCTGGACCTTCCATCTGCGTCAGGCGCGCTGGTCGGACGGCGCGCCGATCACGGCGGACGATTTCGTCTACGCCTACCGGCGGATTCTCGAACCCGAGACGGCGGCGATCTACGCCTACCTCGTCACGATCATAAAGAACGGCCAGGCCGTGAACGCCGGCAAAGCCGCGCCGGAGACCCTGGGCGTGCGCGCGCTGGGGCCGCAGACCCTCCAGATCACCCTCGAGCACCCCGTCGCCTACCTGCCGCAGCTCCTCAAGCACCAGAGCTTCTTCCCCGTGCCGCGGCACGTGGTGGAGCGCTACGGCGACGCCTGGGTGCGGCCGGGACACTATGTCTCCAACGGCCCCTATCGCCTCGTGGCCTGGCGCCTGGGCGACTACATCCGAGTCGAGAAGAACCCTCGCTTCTGGGATGCGGCGAAGGTCTGCATCGATCGTATCAACTACTATCCGACCACCGACGTCGTCGCGGCCGAGCGGCGGGTCGCGCGCGGCGAACTGGACGTCAACACCTCTTTCCAGTCGAACCGGATCACGCGGCTGCGCAAGACGATGGGCGGTTATGTGCGCACCCACGTGACGCTGGCGACGAGCTACATGTTCTTCAACACGTCGGGGAGCTCGCCCTTCCGCGACAAGCGCATTCGCCGCGCCCTTTCCGAGAGCATCGACCGCGACTTCATTACCGACAAGCTGCTGCGGGCGGGCCAGAAGCCAGCCTATGCCTTCGTACCGCCGGTCATCGCCAACTACATGCCCGGGCCGCGCCTGCGCTGGGCGGACAAGAGCCTGGCTGAACGGCAGGCGGAGGCGCGGCGTTTGCTGGCTGAAGCGGGATTCGGGCCGCAAAATCCTCTGAAGTTCGAAATCAAAGCCTCGAACGACACCGAGACCCAGCTGGTCGTGCAGGCGATCCAAGCCGACTGGCGGACGATTGGAGCCGAGCCGGCCCTGGTGCAAAACGAGTTTCAAGTGGCCGCAGCGGCCTATCGGGCGCGGGATTTCGACGTCGCGCCCATTGGCTGGATCGCCGACTACAACGATCCGGTGACCTTCCTGGATCTGCTCAAGTCGGACACCGGGGCGCAGAACTACGGGGATTACAAGAACCCGGCCTATGACGCCCTGCTCGCGCAGGGGGCTCAGGAACCGGACGTGGTGCGTCGTGCGCAGATCCTGGCCAGGGCCGAGCAGGTCATGCTGGACGACGAGGCCATTGCGCCGTTCCTGTTCCGGGTGAACCGCAATCTCGTCTCGCCGCGCATCACCGGCTGGGTCGACAACGCCTCGAACCAGCACCGCGCGCGCTGGCTGTGCATGAAGCCGCAGAGCTGAGCCGATGCCCAATCTCCACCGCCTGCGCGCCGTCCTTCCGCTCGCCCTTGCCGCCCTGGCCCTCGCGGCCGCAGCCCCCGCCCCGCCGCCCGCCCCCATGACCGATCCGAACGCCTATCTCGACGACATCGAGGGCGACGCCGCGCTCGCCTTCGCCCGGGCCGAGAACGCCCGCTCCCTGCCCGTCCTGCAGACCGATCCGCGCTATGCGGACCTCTATGCAAAGGCCCTGGCCATCGCCACGGCCAAGGACCGAATCCCTGGGGTGGGGTTCGCCGGCGATGGGACGCTGCGGGACTTCTGGCAGGACGTCGACCACGTCCGCGGCCTGTGGCGCAGCGTCGACCCGGCGAGCTACCGCACCGCCGCGCCCGCCTGGCGCACCCTGCTCGACCTCGACGCCCTGTCCGCCCGCGAGAAGGCCAACTGGGTGTGGAAGGGGGCGGATTGCCTGGACCCGGACGACCGCCTCTGCCTCGTGCGGCTGTCGGACGGCGGCAAAGACGCGGTGGAGCTGCGCGAGTTCGACACGGCGAAGGGCGACTTCGTTCCCGGCGGCTTCGTCTCGCCCCAGGGCAAGCAGGACGTGGCCTGGCTGGACGCCGACACCCTGCTGCTCGCCCGCGAATGGGGGCCGGGAACCCTGACGGCGTCGGGCTATGCGTTCGTGATCAAGGCCTGGAAGCGGGGAACGCCGCTCGCCGCCGCGCGCGAGGTGTTCCGTGGAACACCCGCCGACGTCCTGGTCCAGCCGATGGTGCTGCGGGACGCGGACGGCCGGGTGGCCGCCGCCATCGCCCTGCGCGCCGTAAGCTTCTTCGAGAGCGAGCACTACCTGCTGAGCGAGCAGGGCCCACCGGTGAAGCTGCCCTTGCCGCTGAAGTCGACGGTGAAAGGCCTGGTGGACGGCCAGCTGGTCTTCACCCTGGAGCAGGACTGGGACGCGGGCGGCCTGAAGACCGGCGACCTGGCCGCCTACGACCTGGCCGCGCTCAAGGCTGATCCGGCCGCCGCCCGCCCAGAACTGATCCTGCGCCCCGACTCCAGCCAGTCGATCGAGGAGGCGGCGACGACCCACGGCCGCTTGGTCGTGGCGCTCTATGAGAACGTGAAGGGCGGCGTGGTCTCCTTCCGCCACGGGCCGGACGGCTGGACCTCGACGCGCCTGGCCCTGCCGAAGGACGCCTCGGTCGGCGTCGCCTCGGCCTCCGTCCGCGACGACCGGCTGATCCTCAGCGTTGCGGGCTACCTGTCGCCCAACAGCCAGTGGTTCGCCGATGCGGCCAGCGGGGCGGCGGAGCCGGTCAAGGCGATGCCGGCGAGGTTCGACGCCTCGCGCCATGTGGTCGAGCAGCTCTGGGCGACCTCGAAGGACGGAACCAAGATCCCCTACTTCGTCGTGCGGCCGAAGGACCTGAAGTACGACGGCCAGGCGCCGACCCTGCTATACGCCTATGGCGGCTTCCAGGTGTCGTTGACGCCGTCCTATTCCGGCGCAGTGGGCAAGCTTTGGCTGGAGCGCGGCGGGGTCTATGTGGTGGCCAACATCCGCGGCGGCGGCGAGTTCGGACCCCGTTGGCACGACGCCGGCCTCAAGGCGCACCGCCAGCGCGTCTATGACGACTTCTTCGCGGTCTCGCAGGACCTGATCGCGCGGAAGATCACCAGTCCCCGGCGCCTAGGGATCATGGGCGGCTCCAACGGCGGCCTGCTGATGGGCGTCGCCCTGACCCAGCGGCCGGAGCTCTACAACGCCATCGTCATCCAGGTGCCGCTGTTCGACATGATCGGCTACACCCACCTCGGCGCCGGCGCGTCCTGGGCGGGCGAGTATGGCGACCCGGCCGATCCGGCGGCGCGGGCGGTGCTGGAGACCTATTCCCCGTACCAGAACCTGAAGGCCGGCCGGCCCTATCCGGAGGTCTATATCGAGACCTCCACCAAGGACGACCGGGTGCATCCGGCGCACGCGCGCAAGGCGGCGGCCCGGCTGAAGGCCCTGGGCTATTCCTACCTCTATTACGAGAACATCGACGGGGGCCATGCGGCGGCGGCCAACCTCAACGAGACCGCCAAGCGTCTGGCCCTGGAATACGTCTACCTGACCCGCCGGCTGATGGACTGATGCCGGAGGGGCTCTAGGCGGCGATGGCCCGGCGCGCCTTGGCCTGGATCATCCGCGCTCCGGCGTCGTCCAGGCGCACGGCGGTCAGCACGCCGGTGGCGTAGGCGCCGGTGTCGATGCCCAGGCGCCAGGGCGTGACCTGCGGGAGCGGATTGGGCGTGTGGCCGTGGACGATCACCTTCTCGAAGGGACCGTCGGAATCCAGGAACTCGTAGCGGATCCACAGAAGGTCGCGCTCGGTCTGGCGATCCAGCGGCGCGCCCGGGCGCACGCCGGCATGGACGAAGGCGTAGTCGCCGACCACGGTCATGAGCTCCAGCCCCTGCAGGAACTGGGCATGCCGCGGAGGCAGGGCCTGCGCCAGGGCGTCGCGCGCATCGCTCCACGCCTGGGCCTCGTTGCGGGTCGGAAGTTGAACGCCATAGGAGATCAGCGTCTCGCCGCCTCCGTGCGTCATCCAGGTTTGTCCGAAGGACGGATCGTCCAGGAAGCCCAGCAGGGCTTCTTCATGGTTGCCCTTCAGGGCGCGGACCTCGAAATGGCCCTCGTCGGCCAGGTTCAGGAGAAATTCGATCACCCCGGCGCTGGACGGGCCGCGGTCTACATAGTCGCCGAGCAGGATCAGCAGCGGCCGCTCCTTGGGAGCGCTGCGCGCCGAATCCCGGATCAGCTCTGCGACCAGCGGCTCGAGGACGTCGAGCCGGCCGTGCACGTCGCCGATCGCATAGACGAGCCGCCCATCGGTGGTCGTCGCCTCCGGCGGCTCAGGCGCTTTTCCGAACAGACGTGAAATGAACTGGGACATGGTCCGCATCGCACTGCAACATAAGGGCCAAGGCCAAGGTCAGCAACGCACGCCTTCCTGAACGGCGGATTCCGCGGGGCGGCCAAGGCGACCCCCGGTTCGCTTGCGCCGCCCTTCCGATCGGTCAAGGATCGCGCGGCAAGAGCATTCGGAGGACGCATGGACGGCGAGACGCCACCCGGCACGGGCGACATTCATCTGGGACCGCGGACCATCCCGGTGCCGCAGAGTCTCAGCCCCGAGGCCCAGGCCTTCCTGCGCGCAACCCCCGTAGGCCCAAGGCGCGCCCTGCCGCCGCTGGACGACAAGGCGGGGTGGCGAGACTACATCCAGAAGCTCGACGCCGAGCGCCTGCCGTTGATGGCCCGCGGCGCGGAAGGCGCCGAGGCGACGGTGAAGGCGATCCAGGTCGGCGAGGCCCTTGTCCAGGTCGCTACGCCGCACGTCGTGGCGCCCGCGGATCAGGATAAGGCCCTGCTCTACATTCACGGCGGCGCCCTGGTCTTTCTCGGCGGCCCCGCGGTGCCGCTCTTCGCCCTGGGCGAGGCGAGCCGCTACCGCATGATGATCTTTGCGGTGGACTATCGCATGCCGCCGAACCACCCCTTCCCGGCGGGCCTGGACGACTGCGTGGCGGTCTATCGCCACCTGCTGCAGACCTATCGGCCGGAGAACATCGCCATCTACGGCGCTTCGGCCGGCGGCAACCTGGCCGCCGCAGCCGCCCTGAAGATCCGCGACCTGGGCCTGCCGGCGCCAGGAGCGGTCGGCCTGTTCACCCCGGAGATCGACCTGACCGAGACGGGCGACAGCTTCTCGATCAATACCGAGATCGACTGCATGGCGCCCTACAAGTTCCCGGAGTGCAACGCGCTCTACGCCGACGGCGCGGACTTGACCGACCCCTATGTCTCGCCGCTGTTCGGCGACTTCACGAAGGGCTATCCGCCGACCTTCGTCCAAGCCGGCACCCGCGACCTCTTCCTGTCCAACGCCGCGCGCATGCACCGGGCCCTGCGCCGCGCGGACATCGATGCCGAACTGCACATCTTCGAGGGCATGCCCCACGGCGGCCTGGGCGGCCGCAGCCCTGAGGACCTGGAGATGCGGCGTGAGTTCCGCCGCTTCCTGGACAAGCGGCTGGGACGCAAGCCGGGCTAGGTCCGCCAAAGCCTTGCAACAAAGGGTTTGGGGGGCGGGGAACGAACGGTCTTCGCCGTCGTTCCAGCGCCACCCCTGACCTTTGTTTCGTGAGGCCGCCATGAGAATCCGCGCCGGATTTGAGATCACTTACGGCTGTGTCGCGCCGACGCCGATGCTCCTGCTGCTGAGCGTTCACCCCTCGCGCCGATGCGACCTGATCACGCCTGACCTCCTGCGCACCGATCCGGCGACGGCGGCGACACAGTATCTCGACAGTTTCGGCAACCTCGTCAGCCGCATCGTCGCCCCGCCCGGCCAGATCACCCTGGCCGCCGACTTCCTCATCGAGGACGCCGGCCAGCCCGACGCCCAGGACCCTTCGGCGAAACAGCTGCCCGTCGAGGCCCTGCCCCAGGACGTCCTGCCCTTCGTGCTGGGTAGCCGCTATTGCGAGACCGACCGGCTATCCACCATGGCCTGGAGCCTGTTCGGGAATACGCCGCCGGGCTGGGCGCGGGTGCAGGCGATCGTCGACTACGCCCACCGGCGCATCGAGTTCGGCTATCACCATGCGCGGCCCACCCGGACGGCGCACGAGGCGCACGAGGAGCGCAAGGGCGTGTGCCGCGACTACGCCCACCTGGCCATCACCCTCCTGCGCTGCATGAACATCCCGGCGCGCTACTGCACCGGCTATCTGGGCGACATCGGCGTGCCGCCCGTGGACGCGCCGATGGATTTCAGCGCCTGGATCGAGGTCTATCTGGACGGCCGCTGGTTCACCTTCGACGCGCGGCACAACACCCCGCGGATCGGCCGGATCGTCATGGCCCGCGGCCGCGACGCCACCGACGTGGCGATCAGCACCGCCTTCGGCACGGCCGAGCTGCTGAAGTTCGAGGTGACCACGGACGAGGTCCTCGAAGGCTGCGACGAGCGCGCGCTCCGGAGCCTCGCCGCCGAATAGGGACGGCTAGTGATGCGCGTGCGGACCTGGCGCGCCGTCCGCGACCGGCGCCTTGATGGTGATCGGCGCCGCCTTGCCGAACTGCAAGGTGATCGACACGACCGATCCCGACGCCAGGGCCGCCGTCGGCCGGATCAGCATCAGGTGCATGGCGCCGGGCTGCAGCGCCACGGGGCGGCCGGCCGGCAGGAGCAGGACGTCGATCGTGCTCATGCGCATCATGCCGCCGCTCATGTCCATGTCGTGGATCTCCACCCGCTCCGCTGCAGGCGTGGTGACGGACTTCAGGCTGTCGGCCCGCGCCGCCGCGAGCGTCAGGTAACAGCCCGCCGAGGCGGCGCCGGCGGGCGCGGGGCGGCACCACGCGTCGGAGACCTTGACCGGCGCGGGAGCGGCCAATGCGTGGGAGCCGAAACCAAGGGCGGCGATGGCGGCGAGAACGCTGGAGATCTTCATGGGGAGCTCGTGGTTGGGGTGAAGGGACATAGCACGCCGCGCGGTCAGAACGTGACCACCAGGCCGCCGACGATGGAGCGTCCATCGCCGGGCCAGTAGGCCGCCGTGGCGGCGCTCCCCCTGATCGCGGCCTGGACGTTGGAGACATAGGCCTTGTCGGTCAGGTTCCGTGCGTCGACGAACACCGAGACCTGTTCGTTCAAGGTCCAGCCGGCGCCCAGGTTGAAGACCGCGTAGGACGGCGCCCGGGTGGTGTTCGCGTAGTCCACCCAGATGTCCGAGGCCGACCATTCCACGGCGGGGGCGACGAACCAGCCGGACGGGTGCTCGTAGCGCAGCTCGGCGCGGTAGAAGTGCTCCGGCACGATCGGCAGGCGGTTGTTCCCGTACTGCGCATCGCCGTCGAAGCGGAAATCCGACCAGGTATAGGTCTGGCGCAGACGCCAGCCGGGGGCGAGCCGCCAGTCGAGCGCCGCCTCCAGCCCCTGGTGGGTCGTCTTGTCGGCGTTGAAGGTCGCGGCCGGGATGTTCGGGCCGGTGGTGAACTGCAACAGCTCCGCATCGAGCCGGGCCCGATAGAAGGTGACGTCCCAGGTGATGGCGCCGCGGCGTCCCCGGGTCCCGATCTCCGCGGTCCACGCCGCCTGTGCCCTGACCGGCGCGAAGCCGGTGTTGGTCGGCGACATCGAGCTGAAGTTCGGCGGCTCCACGGACCTGGTCACATTGGCGAACACCTGCACGCCGCGGGCGTCCTCCCAGACCAGGCCGACCCGGGGCGCGACCCACCCATAGTCCTTAGACGCCGTCAGGTTGAAGGTGGTCGGCACGCCGGGTACGGCCACGCTCTGGTAGTCGCGCCTTGCGGTTCCCCAGGTCGCCCCGCCGACCAGGGCCAGGCGCTCGGTCACGAACAGGCGGCCCTCGCCGAAGACGTCGCTCGCCTCGGCGTTCTGGTAGGAGATCGACTGCAGGGCGCCGCGCGCGCCCTGCAGGTTCAGATAGAAGTGCGAGTCGAGGTCGCCCTTGCGCAGCCAGACGCCCGCAAAGCCGTCGGCGCGCATCCCGCCGATCTCGCCGTTCCAGGTCAGGCGGCCGAAGGCGCCGTAGTTGCGGCTCTGCTGGGAGATCACCTGGAAGATCGGGTGATCCAGGTCCTTCCAGGCGGCGTAGACCGCGCCCTCGACGACCGTGCTGTCATTCAGCCGCCAGCGCGTGCGCAGGGATGAACGCAGGGCGCGCTGGTTGCGCCCCTGGTCGTTGGCGTAGTTGGCCGGCGCGGGCTGGCGGGGATCGGCCTGGAACTGGCCCCAGGTGAGAGCGCCGGGGATCTCCTGGCTGATGTTCGAGCCATTGACGATCAACCGCACCTCGCGGTCCTCGCCGAAGGTCCGGCCGAGGTTCAGGGTCCCGAACTGGATGTTCTGCTGGCTCTGGGGCCGCCATCCCTGGGCCGTCTGGTTCGTGCCGGCGACATAGAGGTCCCAGGGCCCCGCCTGCCGGGCGAAGGCCAGGTGTTCGCGCGCCAGGCCGAAGGCGCCGGCCTCGACCCGCGCCTGGTTGCGGAATCCCGCGTCGCGGCCGGTCGGCGAGACCATGTTGATCGCCCCGCCCAGCAGGGCGCCGCCGAACCGCAGGGCGTTGCCGCCGCGCCAGACCTCGGTGAAGCGGGCGGAGAGGGGATCGGCGATCTGGCTGTCACCATAGCCGTCGGCCTCGTTCAGGGGCACGCCGTCCTGGGCGATCAGCAGGCCGCGGTTGTGGCTGGCGTTGCCGATCCCGGACCCACGGATGGAGATGCGCACGTCGCCCCCCCACTTGCGCTGGGCATAGACCCCGGGCGCGTCGCGCAGCACATCGTCCAGGGCCAGCGCCGCGCGCCGGGCGTAGGATTCGTTGGCGATCACCGAGACCGCCCCCGGGGTCTGCGAGAGCCGCTGGCGCGCCTGCCCGACCACGGGCGGGTCTTCCGGGTCTGGCCGGGCGGTGACGATGACGGAATCGAGGGTCGGGGCGGTCTGCGCCGCCGCGGCGGCGGGCAGGATGAGGGCCAGGGCGGCGATCCCGGCGAACAGGCGGCGTTGCATGCGATATTTCCTTCGGCCGCAAACACGGCCGTGACGACATGGACAGGCGCGCGAACCAGCAGGCGCGCGCGGGCGAGCCGGCCCCTGCGAGAGGCCGGACGTCAGGTCGTCAGGAGCGGGGGGCCTCTGGCCGGCAGGGGCGGGGCGGCAAGGCCCCGACCGGGCGCCAGGTGGGTCAGGGCCTGGAGCGCAGGCGGCTCGTGCCGCAGGAAGGCCACGGCCACGGGGACCGCGAGGCTCGGCGGCGCCGCGGCCGCGCCATGGCCGGCGAAGGCGCAGGGGGCGTCGTGGCCGGCCTTGCCCGCAGGCTGCGCCGGCGCTTCGTCCTGCTGGACGATCGTGGTCCCCTGGCCGGTGCAGATCACCAGCGGGAACGGCGCGCCCTCGCCCGCCGCCATGTACCCCGGCGGCAGCAGCACCTTCAGGGCGATCGCCAGCGCGGCCAGGACCATGAAGGCCCGGCGAGGAAGCTCGATATGGCGGTTCAGGCCCAGCACGGACCGCGCTCTAGCGCATCGGCTGCGGCTTGTCTCGGCGCCCGCCGGTCGATCTGCGGTCTCAGTCCGCCAGGGTGACCGGGATCCTCAGGAACACCTGGCCGCCGGGCGTCGCGGGCGGCAGCGCGCCGGCGCGGATGTTCACCTGCAGCGACGGCAGGATCAGGACGGGGGCCGCAAGGGTCGCGTCCCGCGCCTGGCGCATGGCGACGAAGCCGTCCTCGCCCACCCCGTCGTGGATCTGGACGTTTGACGCCCGCTGCTCGGCGATCGTGCTCTCCCAGCGGGGGTCTTGCCGATCCGGCGGCAGGTAGTCGTGGCCCACGAACACGCGGGTCTGGTCCGGCAGGTCGAAAATCTTCCGGATCGAGCGATAGAGCGCCCGCGCGTCGCCGCCTGGGAAGTCGGCCCGCGCGGTTCCGTAGTCCGGCATGAACAGGGTGTCGCCAACGAAGGCGGCGTCCCCGATGAGGTAGGTCACGTCGGCAGGCGTGTGGCCGGGCGTGTGCAGCACACGGATGTCGTACTCACCCAGGGGCAGGACGTCGCCCTCGTCTACCAGGCGGTCGAAGGCGCGCCCGTCGGGCGTCATGTCGTCAGCCTCGAACCTGGCTCCGAACAGCTTCTGCACCTCGACGATATGCGCCCCGATCACGACCTTCGCGCCGGTCCGTCGGCGGATGTGATCGGCGGCGGTGAGGTGGTCTGCATGGGCGTGGGTTTCGAGCACGTAGCGCAGGTCGAGCCGCGCGGCCCGCACCGCATCCAGCATCGCCTCGGCGGACGCGGTTGAGAGCCGGCCGGACCTCGGCTCGTAGTCGAGCACGGGATCGATGATCGCCGCCGCGCCGGATTCGGGGTCGCTGACCAGATAGCTGGCCGTGGAGGTGACGGGGTCGAAGAAGGTCCTGACCTCGGGTCGCATGTCGCTTGCCCTTTCGTACTGGCGCTCAGCATATAAGGTATTGCTAAATTAGTTTCTACTAATATATATGCGCCATGTTCGATCTCTCGAAATTCGACACCGCCCAGTTCGAGGCCAGCGCCGGCGCCGCAGCCCGCCTGCTGCGCAGCCTGGCCAACGAACGGCGCCTGATGATCCTGTGCCAGCTCTCTGGCGGGGAGCGGTCCGTAGGCCAGCTCCTGCCGGTGGTGGGCCTGTCCCAGTCCGCCCTCTCGCAGCACCTCGCCGTGCTCCGGGAGGAGGGCCTGGTGGCGACCCGCCGCGAGGCCCAGACCATCTGGTACCGGATCGTCGACCCGGCCGCCGTCAAGGTGGTGGAGACCCTCGCCGAGATCTTTTGCCCTGCCGATGAGGACGCCGGCTCATGACCGCAACCCTGACCCCGCTCGAACCCCGCCGCGTCGCCGACCTGCTGAAGGCCGGCCGGGCCGTGCTGGTGGATATCCGCGATCCCGACGAATTCGCCCGCCGCCACGTCAAGGGCGCGCTCTCCCGTCCGGTCGCCGTCCTGCAGGCCGGGCCCCTGCGCGTGAAGCCTGGGGCGCAAGTGGTGTTCACCTGCCGCTCCGGCATGCGGACCGCCGCCAACTGCGAGCGGCTGCAGGCCACGGTGGAGGGCGAGGCCTTCGTTCTCGAGGGCGGCCTCGACGCCTGGGCGGCCGCGGGCCTGCCCGTTGAAGGCGACCGCAAGGCGCCCCTGGAGATCATGCGTCAGGTCCAGATCAGCGCGGGCCTGCTGGTGCTGCTCGGCGTCATACTGGGCGTGACGGTGGCCCCGGCCTTCTTGGGGCTCTCGGCCTTCGTCGGCGCAGGCCTGTTGTTCGCCGGCGCCACCGGCTGGTGCGGCATGGCGCGGCTGCTGGCGGCCGCGCCCTGGAACCGGCGCAGCCTGGTCTGAGGCGATGGACCCGGTCGTCACCTATACGATTGCAGGCCTGAGCGGCGCCTTGGTCGGCCTGCTCCTGACCCTCTTCGGCGGCGGCGGATCGGTGCTCGCCACCCCGCTCCTGATCTATGCGGTGGGGGTCAAGGACCCGCACGTGGCCATCGGCACCTCGGCGGCGGCGGTGGCGGTGAACGCCGTCATGGGCCTGGCCTCCCAGGCGCGAGCCGGGCGCGTGAAATGGCCCTGCGCTATCGTGTTCGGCGCGGCCGGGCTCGCCGGCGCCCTCACGGGCGCGCACCTGGCCAAGCAGATCGACGGCGCGAGGCTGCTGGCCTGGTTCGCGGCAGCGATGGCGGCGATCGGTCTTTCCATGCTCCGGCGGCCGCGCTCGGCCGGCGACCCGGGCGTCCATATCACGCCTGCCCTGGCCCTGAAGCTGGCGCCGGCGGGCCTGGCCACGGGACTCGCCGCCGGCTTCTTCGGCATCGGCGGCGGCTTCCTGATCGTGCCCGGCCTGATGGCCGCCACCGGGATGACCCTGGCCCACGCGGCGGCCTCCTCCCTGGTTTCCGTGGCCCTGTTCGGCGCCGCCACCAGCGCCAGCTACGCCGCCTCTGGCCTGGTGGACTGGGGCCTCTTCGCCGCCCTGGTGGTCGGCGGCGCCTTGGGAGCCCGTAGCGGCCTCGTCCTGGCCCCCCGCCTCGCCGCCCGCGCGGACCTGGCGCGGCGGCTTTTCGCCGTGATGATCATCGCGACCGCCGCCTATGTGGCCTGGCGCGCGCTTGCGCTTTGACCCGCCTGGTCCGACGCTCGACTGCGCCGACGCGGCCACGATGGCCGGGTGAGGCGAGACAGCTGGGGGGGAGCCGTGGCGAGGCTGAAGATCCACACCGAACAGCACGCCGTCGCGCGCATCGGCTGGCTCAGGGCCGCCGTGCTGGGGGCCAATGACGGCATCGTCTCGACAGCCAGCCTGATCGTCGGCGTCGCCGCCGCGTCCGCCCCGCGGGGCGAGATCCTGGTCACGGGGGTCGCGGGCCTCGTCGCCGGCGCCATGTCTATGGCGGCCGGCGAATACGTCTCCGTCAGTTCGCAGGCCGACAGCGAGGCCGCCGACCTGGCCCGCGAACGCAGGGAGCTGGAGACCCAGCCGGAGCAGGAGCTCGCTGAGCTCACAGCCATCTACGTGGCGCGCGGCCTGCCGCCCGGCCTCGCCCGTCAGGTCGCCGAGCATCTCGAGGCCGGCAATGCGCTCGACGCTCATGCGCGTGACGAGCTCGGCATCTCGGACCAGACCACCGCCCGCCCAATCCAAGCCGCCCTGACCTCGGCCGTGACCTTCTCCGTCGGCGCGGCGCTTCCGCTGGCGACGGTGATCCTCACGCCGATGACGGCCATGATCCCGGCGGTGTCGGCTGCGTCCCTGGCGTTCCTGGCCCTGCTGGGCGCGGTCGGGGCGAAGGCCGGCGGCGCCGGCGTCTGGCGCGCGACGGCCCGCGTCACCTTCTGGGGCGCCCTGGCCATGGCCGCCACCGCCGGGATCGGCGCCCTGTTCGGGGCTGTGGTCTAACCAATCAGCGCCCGTGACCGTGGCCGTGATGCAGGTCCGGGAAGTGCGGATGGCTGTGGACGAGCGGGCGGTGGCGATGGGGGTGGTTGTGCGGCTCCCCCGGCGGATCATCAGGGCCGTGAGCATGCCGGTGATGCTCGTCATGCACGTGCCGGTGCTCGTGCTCCAGATCCTGGTGCGCGTGCTCGTGCGCGTGGGTTTCCGAAAGGTGGAAATAGACCCCGACCGCCATGAGCAGTCCCGCCGCCACGAGCTGGACGGTGACCGGGTCACGGAACATGCCGACGGCGATCAGGGCGCCGATGAAGGGCGCCGTGGAGAAGTAGGCGCCCGTGCGCGCCGAGCCCAGGCGCCGCAACGCCAGGACGAACAGCACGAGGCTCACCCCATAGCCCAGGAAGCCGATCAGCCCCGCTCCGAGGGTCGGTCCCCAGGTTGGGAAGGTTGCGCCCGTCGCCAGGGCGAGGCCGACATTGACCGTTCCGGCGACCAGCCCCTTGGCGATGGCGATCTGGGTCGGGTCCGCGGACGAGAGCTTGCGGGTGAGGTTGTTGTCGACGCCCCAGGCCAGGCACGCGCCGACGATGGCCAGGGACCCCAGGCCGAAGCCGGCCGGCCCGCCGCGCCAGGACAGCACCACAGCGCCCGCCAGAATCGCCAGCGCGCCCGCCATCAGGCGCCGGTCGACGCTCTCCCGGAAGACCACCCAGGCGATCGCCATCGTGGCCAGGCCCTCGACGTTCAGGAGCAGCGCGGCGGAGGAGGCCGGGGTCGTGGCCAGGCCCGCCATCAGCAGGATCGGCCCCAGCGCGCCGCCGCAGAGAATCACCAGCCCGAGCCACGGGAGGTCCGCCCTGCGAAGGGGCGCCTCATGCGCCGCGCCGGTCAGGCGCCCCCGCAGCGCCGCCCGCGCGAGCGCCAGGCCGATTCCCGAACCGAGATACAGGAGGCCCGCCAGCAGCCAGGGACTCAGGCCCCCGCCCAGCAACAGCTTGGCGAAGGGCGTGCTGGCGCCGAACAGCGCCGCCGAGCCGAGCGCCAGCAGCGCGCCGTGGGTGAGGAACCCTTTTCTCGTCGCGATCGCCATCAGCGGCTTATCCTGACGAAAGGCTTGGTGGAGCCGAGGGGAGTCGAACCCCTGACCTCCTCATTGCGAACGAGGCGCTCTACCAACTGAGCTACGGCCCCAAGCGGCGCGGAATAAGGGGTCAGACGCCTTCCGTGTCAACCCACGGCGGGCGGTCGCGGCGCCGCAGCGGCGCCTTGGCCGTGTTGCCTTCCCGCCTCGCCGACCCTAGAAGCGCCTCAACCGGACAAGGACGCCCATGGCCGCAATTCTCGATTTCGTCTTCTTCGTCGTCGGCGCGCTGCTGCAGCTGCTGATCTGGGCGATCATCATCAGCGCGGTGATGTCGTGGCTGGTGGCCTTCGACGTCATCAACCTGCGCAACCGGTTCGTCTATTCGGTGTCGCGGGCCCTGGAGGCGATCACGGCGCCCTTCATGCGGCCGGTGCAGCGGATCGTCCCATCCCTAGGCGGCGTCGACATCAGTCCGATCATCGTGATCCTGCTGCTGCAGGGGACGGCTTCCTACCTGCTGCCGGCCCTGCACGGCTTCCTTCTAAGCCTCATCGGCTGATGCGCCTGGCGGTCCGGACCACGCCCCGGGCCGGCCGCGACGCGATCCTCGGCTGGGAATGCGATCCCGCCGGACGGCCCTTCCTGAAGGTCAGGGTCGCGGCCGCCGCCGTGGACGGCCAGGCCAACGCCGCCCTCACCGTCCTTATCGCCAAGGCGCTGGGCCGGCCGAAATCGGCGGTGCGGATCGTCTCGGGCGAGACGGCGCGCCTGAAGCAGCTCGAGGTGGACGGCGCAGGCCCCGAGGACTTCGCCGCCGCCTTCGGCCCGCCGCCCTGAGGCTGTCAGGGATTGTAGGCGCGCTCCCCATGCGCGGCCATGTCCAGCCCTTCCTCGATGTGCTCGTCCCGGGCGCGCAGGCCCACGGTCCGCTCCACCAGGAAGGCCAGCGCGAGGGACGCCAGGCCCGACCAGGCCACCACCGCCACGACGGCGATCAGCTGGGTCAGGGCCTGGTCGCCCATGCCCGCGCCCTTGGCGTAGCCCACGCCGCCCAGTTCGGGCGCGGCGAGCACGGCGGCCAACATAACGCCGAGCATGCCGCCCACCCCGTGCACGGCGAAGACGTCGAGCGAATCGTCGACCTTCAGGCGATGGCGGATGACCTCCACCGCCTGGTAGCAGATGAGGCTGCCCGCCGCGCCGAGCGCCACCCCGCCCAGCGGGCCGACGAAGCCCGAAGCCGGGGTCACCGTGGCTAGTCCCGCGATCACGCCCGTGACCATGCCCACCATGCTCGGGCGGCCGAAGCGGCGCTGTTCGATCAGGACCCAGACGAGCCCAGCGGTCGCCGCCGAAAGGTGGGTGGCGGTCAGCGCGCCCCCGGCGGCGGCGTTGGCGGCCAGGGCGCTGCCGGCGTTGAAGCCGTACCAGCCGACCCAGAGCATGCAGGCGCCGATCATGGTCATGCCGGGATTGTGCGGCGGCGACAGATCGCGCGGGAACCCGTCGCGCGGACCGAGCCGCCAGGCCAGCACCAGGGCCGAGGTCCCGGCCGTGGCGTGCACCACCAGGCCGCCGGCATAGTCCATCACCCCGCGCTGCATCAGCCAGCCGCCGCCCCACACCCAGTGGCAGACCGGCGCATAGACGACGAAGACCCACAGGCCGCAGAACAGCAGCACCGCCTTGAACTTGATGCGCTCGACGAAGGCGCCGACGATCAGGGCCGGCGTGATGATCGCGAAGGTCATCTGGAACATGAAGAAGACCTGCTCCGGGATCGCGCCCGTCACCGCGTCGGGACCCACGCCCAGGAGGCCGAACTTGGACAGATCGCCCAGCAGCGGGTGGGCGCCCGCGAAGGAGAGGCTGTAGCCCCCCAGGAGCCAGAGCAGCGAGGCCAGGCACGCGATGGTCACGCAGTGCATCATCACCGAAAGCACATTCTTGGAGCGCACCAGGCCCGCATAGAAGAGCGCCAGCCCCGGCAGGGTCATGAGCAGGACCAGGGCCGTGGCGGTGAGAACCCAGGCTGTGGCCCCCGGCTCGGCCGTGACGGTCGCCGTCTGGGCCGCGGCCGGCGCCGCCAGCGCCGCCGTGGCCAGGACGCACAGGCGCAAAAGGGTCTTGCCGCCGAACATGATCGCTTCCCCCCGCTGACGGACTCGCCGTCCATCGTCTGGCGGCAATAGATCACGAGAAACGCTGCGGCCCAGGCGGTTTTTGACAGCGCCGCCTAGATTCGGCGGGCTAGTGTTCGCTGGCTCCCCGAATCGCTTTGAGCAATATGCGCAGCTTCTCGGGCGGCAATCGGCTCGCCGCGGTGAAGAGCACCCACAGCTCCGCCGGCGACGGCTCGCCGTCATCGCCCAGCTCGGCGCCCGAGGCCATGCTGGCCCAAAGCGCGCGCCAGACCTCGTCGGTGAAATCCGAATCCGCCATACCGCCCCTGGGATTCATCTTAAGGTTGAGGATCAAGGATGTCCACCCTGAGGCTGTGAATGTGGGACTGGGCGCGTCAGAGGAAAGCGTGGGCGGTCTCGCCGCCGGAACGCGCTCTGAACACCCTTAGAAGAAAGAGCCCGTTCATCCGGTTCCCCATTATCCGTCGGGAACGGACGGGCAGGCTTTGGCGCGCCGCCTGCCGCGCCCTATGTTGGACCGGTTTCTCCAGGAGCCGCGAGACCATGTCCCCAAGCGAACAGCTGTCCCGGATGCTGGCGAAATCCGCCCGCGCAGTGGTGTTCACAGGCGCAGGCATCTCCACCGAATCGGGCATCCCCGACTTCCGCAGCCCCGGCGGGGTGTGGAGCAAGATGACGCCCATCGGCTTTAGCGAATTCGTCAACGATCCAGGCATGCGCCGGGAGGCCTGGTCGCGGACGTTTTCCGGCGTCACCCGATGGCAGGACGCCGAGCCGAACGCCGGCCACTTCGCCATCTCGCGCCTGGTCGTCCAGGGCAAGGTCAACGCCGTGATCACCCAGAACGTGGACAACCTGCACCAGGCGTCCGGCGTCCCGGCCGAGAAGGTGATCGAGCTGCACGGCAATGCGACCTATGCGGCCTGCCTCGACTGCGGCCTGCGGCACGAGCTTGCCGACCTGAAGGGGCCCTTCCTGGCCACGGGCGAGGCCCCGGCCTGCCGCGCCTGCGCCGGCGTGGTGAAGAGCGCCACCATCTCCTTCGGCCAGTCCATGCCCCCGGACGAAATGGCGCGCGCGGAAGCGGCGACGCGGTTCTGCGACCTCTTCATCGTCCTGGGCTCGTCCCTGGTGGTCTATCCGGCCGCCGACTTCCCGCTGATCGCCAAGCGCCATGGCGCGGCCCTGGTCATCATCAACCGCGAGCCGACGCCGCAGGATTCCTATGCGGATCTCGTCCTGCACGAGGAGCTGGGGCCGCTGCTCACCGCGGTCGCCCCCCTGAACTGACGGCCTTCAGGCGCAGGGCGCGGATTCGCCCGTCCCCAGGTCGATGCGGAAACACTGCCGCTCGCCGGTCTCGCAATCCTCGACCATCACGGCGGCCTCGCCGAACAGGTCGGCCGGCGGGTGCTGGTCCTCGACGAACTGAAGGGCGGCCTCGACGTGCGAGCGGCCCTCGACCATCAGGCTCCGCCCCGGCGCCGCGTCGGCGGCGTGGACGGAAAAGCGGCGGGGCGTATCCATGTCAGGGGTCATCGCAGGCGCTCCTTGGGCAGCAGAACGCCGTCGGGACGAAAAGGATTCCTCACCGGCCGGTTAACGGCCGCTTCACCGCATCTGCCTAGTGTGGGAGCGACCCGACCGGCCGGAGTACGCCCATGGCGATCGGTCCCCTGAACGCGACCGCAACTGTTGCGACGACCTTGCCGGTGCAGCCCGTGGCCGAGGCCGGCGCCGTGCGCCAGCTTGTCGGGCGACTGGTCGCCCTCGCCCAGACCACCCTGGGCGCCCAAAATCCGCAGCCGGCCCTGTCGCCGGAAGCCCGTCTGATCCAGGCGGTCGCCGCCGCTGTGCAGGCCGCCGCCCCCCGCCAGGGCGGCCTGGGCCCGCTGATGGCGGACCTGCGTCAGGCCGTGGCCGCCCTGCCTCCTTCCGTCCAGGCCGCGGCCGTGCGCGTCCTGGCCATGCAGACTCCGCTCGGGCCCGCCGTCACCGGCGCGGAGGTGAAGGCGGCCTTCAGCCAGTCCGGCCTGTTCCTGGAGGCGCGGATGGCCGCCGCCGCCCAGGCCGCAGCCGCCGGCCAAGCCGCGCCCGCGCCGCCCATCGATCTGAAGGCCGCCTTGCTGATCGCCCGGGGCGTCCTGGCCCGCTGGACCGAGACCGCCGCCGAGCCCGAGGCCGCTGCGCCCCCAACGCCCGCCCAGGCGGCCGCCCAGCAGGCTTCGGCGCGCCCCGCAGGGCCGCCGCCTCCGCCGCCCCTGCGCCAGGCCCCTCCGTCGGCCCAGCCGCAGGCCCAGCCCTCGCTGGCGCCCGACGCGGCCGCGCCCCGCGCCGCCCGACGCCTGCTACAGGAGACCGACGCCGCCCTGGCCCGCCAGGAGCTGTTCCAGGCCGCCTCGCTCCCCGAGGCGCTGCAGACCGGCGCGCGCCGGTCCGAGGTCGCCTCGCCCCACTGGCTGTTCGAGGTTCCCTTCACCTCGGCCCAGGGCCAGGGCGTCGCCCAGTTCGAGATCGAGGGCGACGGCGACGCCGGCCGGCCAGGGGCGACCCGCGCCTGGCGCGCCCGCTTCTCGCTGGACATCGAGCCCCTGGGCCCGCTCCACGCCCAGCTCGCCCTGGTGGGACGCAGGGCCGGGGTGTCGCTGTGGGCCGAGCGGCCCGAGAGCGCCGCCCAGCTCAAGGCATGGCAGGGCCTGCTCGCCGAGGCGCTGGAGGCGGCGGACTATTTCCCCGAGGTGGCGGTGATCGCCGGCGCGCCGCCCAGAGCCCCCGCTCCGGCCGGCGCCTTCGTGGACCGCACCTCGTGACTCCGGCCGGACCCCGCACCCTGGCCGTGGCGCTGCAATACGCGCGGCCCTCGGCGCCGCGCGTGGTGGCGGTCGGCCATGGCCTGGTCGGCGAGAAGATCATCGAGACCGCCCGCGCCCACGGCGTGCCGCTGGAGCAGAACGCGGACCTGGCCATGGCCCTTTCCAAGGTGGAGCTCGACGAGGAGATCCCAGAGGCGCTCTACGTGGCGGTGGCGGTGGTCCTGGGCTTTATCCTGCGGTCCGCGGCCCGCTAGTTCCCCTAGCGCTGGACGATCGCGCCGGCGAAGTCGATCACGCACATCGAACCGTAGCTGCGATGCCGCCCGCAGGCCACGCCGGCCGACTGATAGGCGCGCCCGAAGATGTTCTTGCGATGGCCACGGTCCGGCACGCCGCTGTCGATGATCAGCTGCTGCACCACCTCGCGCGGGCTGCGATAGCCGTAGGAGATGTTCTCGGCGGAAAGGCCCGCCCAGACGCCGTGGCGCTGCATCCGCCGCAGGGGGCCTTCGCCATGCCCGACGGCGCCGGTCTGGCCCTGGGCCGCCGCGTGGTCCCGCGCCGCGGCCGCGAGCCGGGAGTCAGGCTCCAGGGGCGGCAGCGGCCGCTGACGCATCAGGAAGTCCACCGCCTCGTCGAAGGCGCGGGGGTCCTGGTCAGCCTGGCTGTCGTAATAACCGGCGTCATAGGAGGCCGGATGGCGCATCATGTCGCGCGCAAATGCCGCAGGTTGGGTCCGCGCGAAGTTGATCTCGTCGAGGATGGAGCTTTCGAGTTCGCCCGCCTGGGCGCTCGGCGCGGTCAGAAGGAAAAGCCCCAGCGCAAGGGGCAGAACACGGCGCGGCATGCGTCGTCACCACTCGTAAAACGTCCCCCGAAACGCTCCTAGCAGCCCGCAATGGCGAAGGTGTTAACGGCCCAGCTAGAAGCGGGACAGGAGCACGATTCGGACGTCCCGGCCGGGCATCAGGACGTCGTCCTTGTTGAGGGCGGTGGCGTTGCGAATGGTCTCGTTGGCGAGGTTGTGGCCCACCAGCAGGACCTCCAGGCGGCGCGACCCGTCGAAGGGGCGCCAGGCGAGCTGGGCGTCGACCGAGGTGTAGCCATGGGTAGGGGAATCGGCGACGCCGACGTGGTTCTGCGATCCTACGGCGAGCACCAGGAAGCTGGCGTCCAGCGCATGGCTCGACCAGGTCAGGCCGCCGCCGGCCCTGCCCGGCTGGATGCGCGGCACGTTTCCGCCGCCGTTCGTGAACTTCGCCCGCACATAGTCGCCCAGCACATTGACCGACAGGTCGCCGCCCAGGGTTTTGGCGACCGGGAAGGCGCCCTTGAGCTCGGCGCCCCAGAAATCGGCGTCGCGCTGGCTGTAGTTCAGTTCCTTCAACTCGTCGGAACTGTCGAACGCGCAGCCGCCCGCCTCGTCGCAGGTCCGGCCGGTGAGCGCGCCATAGATGTAGCCGTTGAAGCGCGTCCCCCAGACCGAGGCCTCGATCTTTCCGCCCGACCCCAGACTGTATCGCGCGGTGGCCTCCAGGGAGTTGGCCCGCTCGATCTTCAGCGACGGATCGCCCGTCTCGAAGGTCTGTGGTCCGTCATGCGGCCCCCGGGCGAAGAGTTCCGTCTGAGCCGGCCCCCGACCCGCGCTCGTGGCGGTCAGGCCGAGGCGAAGATCGTCGGAAAGGTCGTAGGTGAAACCGGCGGAGACGCTGACCGGCGTGAAGGTTCTGTGGGTCGACGCCCCTGAGGCTGGCGTGCCGGTGATACGGACGCCTTCGACGCGCACTGCGCCTTGAAACTGCACACCGCCCAATGGCGCCTCTACGAAGGCGAAGCCGGCGACGGATCGCGTGTGGGTGGGCAGCAGATAGTCGGCGCCTTCGCCGAGCGCTTCGAACTTGCGATCCTGAAACTGCGCGCCGACCGCGGCGGCCGACAGCGGGCCCATGGGACCGAACAGCGCTTCCGCACGGCTGTCCCATTCCTTGTTGTTGAAGGTCGACAGGACGGCCGCATCGGCCGGATCGATCTCGCTGTGCGTATAGTCCGCATAGCTCAGGTCGAGGTTGAGCCTCTGCAGCGGACCTGCGTCCAGTTTGAGGGACGATCCGAACGCGCCCTTGTTCTGGCGCATGCGGATGAAGGTGTCGTCCGAGGGGATGCCGTAGCGCGCTTCGTAATGGGTTCCCGACGCGCCCACGCGGCTATCGTCCCCGAAGAAGTACGAAGCGCCGCCGGAATAGCCGCTCCCGCGGAAGAAGGAGTTCGCCTGCTTGCCGACAGGGGTGTCGTAGTCGCTGGCGCGGCGGCCGAAGCCATCGGCGTGGACAGCGAAAGAGCCGGTCCCGGCGTCCAGCATCACCGAGCCTTCTGAGGTGCTGGCGACCGAGTTGTAGGCGGCCGAGGCCTCGCCCTCGACACCCGAGATGGGGCGCATGGGGATCCGGTTGTTGATCGCATTGACCACGCCGCCGATGGCCTGGCTGCCATATCGGAGCGTCGCCGCGCCTCTGACCACCTCGATGTTCTGCGCGGCGAGGGGATCGATCGGCACGCCGTGGTCAGGCCCTACGTCGGAGACGTCGGAACTCGACTGACCGTTCTCGACGACCTTGACCCGCTGGGCGTCCATGCCGCGGATCACCGGGCGGCTCGCGCCCGTGGCGAACCCTGTGCCGGCTACGCCGGGGATGTCGCGCAGGGAGTCGGCGAGACTTGAACCCCCGTTGACCAACACGTCGTCGCGCTTCACCTGATCGACGATGGTCGCGAACCGGTCCGGATCGCCGGCGATGGGCGAGGCGGTGACCACCACCTCCGACACCGACGACCCCGTCGCCTGGGCGAGAGCCGGCTGGGCCTGGGACGCCCCGGCGCACAACGTCATCAGGCCCGCGGCGGCGAACAAGGGAAGCTTGGACGGCATGGGACGACCTCGGGCGACGGCCGAAGTCCGTTACGTGATATTATAACATATCGCCAGCAGATTTCGCACCGGCTCGAGCGAAAACCTTCAGGGTGGAGGGGTGGTGCGACGCGCTTCTAGAAGCCGCCGCTGGCCACGGCGTCAACGGCGGCGGAGTTCGGCGCAAGCGCCGCGTGGGCGGGGACCTCGATGTCGCCGAGCCCGGTTATGGAGGCGACGATGGAGGGATCCCGCGACTGGAATGTCGGGAAGACGTCGCTCAGGGAGCGCGTCTCCGGCAGGACGTAGACGACGCCTTTCGTGCCCGTGAAGGTTGGGCGCGCCACCTTCTCGTAGAAGGCGGCCGAGACATTGATGCAGCCGAAGGTGATGCGATTGTCCAGGGGCGTGGGCGTGGACAGGCGTTGCAGGCGCCGCTCCTTGGTGTTGGTGGTGACCACGCGATGCAACGAAATCGCCGTCGCATAATCCACCCACAGGACGTCCTTCTTGCCGGCGGCCGGCCCAAAGGCGGCGACGAACCGGCCGGCAGGCGTGGTCCGCTCCTCGGGACGGATGCTCGACATCTTGCGGTCGCCGATGCCGGGCGTGGAATCGTCGCCCACGGCGAGCCCAAGCAGGGCCGGCGCGGCCCCCCTCAGCTTGCCGTCCGCGCCGAAGACCAACACCTCGGCCGCGATCTTGTCGATGATCATGAACGGCAGGCCGTGATTGTCGGCGGTGGCGATCACCCAGCCTGCGACCTGCGCCGCGTCCGACGCCGGCTGCGCCGCGCCGGGAGGCCGTTCCGCCGCCGTTGCGGGCGAGGGCGAAAACACCGCGACCGACAACAGCAGGCCCAGGCAAAGCCTCCAGGCCGCGAGCGCCGTCCTCACGGGATCGCGCATAGCCCCGTCGCCTCCATCGAGCCCCAGGCCGATTATAGGCCTATCTGACGGAAAGCGGAGGTCTGTCGGCGAAGTTCCCGCCAGACCTCCAGATCCTCAAGGTCAGTTCCGGGGCATTCTCGCCGACCGTTGCTCGATCGTATCCACCCTTGGCGTCAGCTGATCGAGCCTCTGGTTCGCCGTCCGGGCGTCCGCGGCGGCGGCCTGCGCCGCGGCGTTGGCCGCGTCGGCGCGCTGAAGCGCGTCGCTCGCCTTCGCATCGGCCGCACCGACCTGACCGGTCACGGTGGCGATCTGCTCATCGACATATTTCTTCGTAGCGCAGCCGCTGACGCTCATTCCGCCGACAACCAGAGCGAGGACGAGCGGAACGCTCGTCGCGTAAGTCTTCAGCCGGAGCATTTCCGACTCCTCCCTTTGTAAGTTGACCTTCGTAAGTGTGGACCGTTACGCAACCAGGCCGGCGTACTTGCCGGGTAAATCCCCGAACTTGACCTCGCCGAATATGCGAAACGACGGTCTCAATAGACCGTTCGCCTCGCAAGCTGGGCTGCGAGGAAAACGCTCAAGTTTGTTTGATGTTCCCAGGAATTGGCGCCGGCGACTTAAATGTCGGGCGCGTGAAATCAGGTCGCCCGCCAGGAGAGACGTCTCACCGCGAGACGCCCAGAATGCGAACGGCGCCGCTCAGGCGGTTCGAACACCTGACCTGCGCATCACGAATTTTAGCGGACCGCTGCTGGCGACTCACCCATCAGCCGGACGACCAGCGCCGTGTCGACGAACTGCAGGACCGAAGTCAGCTTGCCGTCCTTGCCGATCGTCCAGAGGTCGTAAAGTTCGGTCGAGACCTTCTGGCCGCCCGGGCGCGAAACGGTGACGCGCCAGTGGACGGCGGCCTGGTCGCCCTCGACGATGGCGTTCAGCCGCTCATGTTCATGGAAGATGAAGGTGTCGATCAGCGCCGCGATGGCGGGCGGCGCATGCCCGGGACCGGTCGCCACCCCCGGCATGAGCGTCGCATCACCGGCGAGCCGGAATTGCGCGTCAGCGGCGAGGTGGGTCTGCAACGCAAATTTGTCCCCGGCCGCTCGCAGGCGATAGGTCTCGTCGATGGCCGCCAGGAAAGCCGCTCGATTTGCCATGTGCGCGTCCCGCGTCGAGGGAACCCGGCCCATCGGCCGTCGGGGATGCGTAGCACGATCCACGGTTGTGCGCCATGGCGGGGCAGCCTGCGGGAGCAGCCGCTCTATGATCCGTGCATCGGGGGAAGATATGGTGCCGCTTAGGTGACTCGAACACCTGACCCCATCATTACGAATGATGTGCTCTACCAGCTGAGCTAAAGCGGCCCGCCGCGAAGCGCTCCTTGCGGGGCGCCGGACGAAGGCGGGCCTTTTAGCGGACCTCGGCCCTCGCGCCAAGCGCCCCCGGCGGGAAACGTCGCCGCAGGCTTCACGCGGTTTCGGCAAGGAGGGCGAGGAGGTCCGCCTCGCGCGGTCGCGCCGCCGCCAGGCGGGCGGCGAGCGTGACGGCCTCAAGCGGGCGCAGGGCCGCCGGGGAGATCGCCAGCACCCGAAGATCGGGGCGCGGATGGCGGGCCAGCGCCTCGGCGAGGGCCGCGGCCCCCTTGGGCGAATGGACGAGGGCCGCGTCCGCCTTCGCCAGCGCTTCCAGGTGATCGGGGCCGAGCGCCGCCGGGCGCGTGCGGTAGAGCGCCAGGCGGCGCACCACGATCCCCCGGCCAGCCAGCGCGACGACGAGGTCGCCGGCCGGCTCGCTCGCGCCGGGGTGCAGCACGACGCCCGCCATCGATCCGGCGTCGGCCGCCAGGCCCGCGGCCAGATCGCCCACGTCGCCGCCGAAATGCGCCACACGGCCGAAGCCGGCGTCCCTGGCCGCCTGGGCGGTGGCCGCGCCCACCGCATAGACCGGCAGGGCGCGCGTGGCGCTGCGGGCGGCGAAAGTGCGCACGCCGTTGGCGCTGGTGAAGGCCAGGGCGGCGACGCCTGCGAGGTCGATCTCGCCCGTCCCCTCAGGTTCAACCACCAGCAGGGGCGCCGTGAGCGGGGAAAAGCCCATCGCCAGCACGCGCCGGGCGGTGGCCGCGGCGCCGGGCTGGGCGCGGGTGATCCAGACCTTCAGGGGCTCGGCGCGCATCGGGCCCAGGGTGACCGCGCGGGCCGCGCCGTCAATCCGGCTGGTCTATGGCCGGCAGGGCGATGGCGTCGCCCGCCTCGGCGCGGATCGCCTCGCCCAGGGCCCGGCCCAGATCGCAGGCGGCGGCCTGCGGGTCGGCCGCGGAGGCCAGGTCAGCCTCGCCGTCATGGCGGAAGCGCAGGGCGCCGTCCGGGCTCAGCGCCTCCAGGGCGAGCTTCAGCCGGCCCTCGTCCAGCCGCGCATAGGCGCCGATGGCGGTGCGGCAGGAGCCTTCGAGCGCCGCCAGGGCCGCCCGCTCGGCCGACACGGCCAGGAAGGTCGGCCGGTGCTGCATGGCCACGAGCCAGGGCGCGTCGCGATCGGCCTCGCGCACCTGCAGGGCCAAGGCGCCCTGGCCCGGCGCGGGCGGCGCCTCCAAGGGGTCCATCAGGCTCTGCGGCAGGTGGCCGAGGCCCAGGCGCTTGAGGCCCGACAGGGCGAGCAGGATGGCGTCCGCCTCGCCGGCCGCGAGCTTGGCCAGCCGGGTGTCCACATTGCCGCGCAGGGGGACGATCTTCAGGTCCGGTCGCCGATTCAGGGCCTGGGCGGCGCGGCGCAGGGACGCGGTGCCCAGCACGGCCCCGGCGGGCAGGTCGGCGAAGGTCTGCGCCTTGGGCGAGAGGAAGGCGTCGCGGGGGTCCTCGCGCTCAGGCGTGGCGGCGATGACGAGACCCGGCGGGCTCTGCGTCGGCATGTCCTTCAGGGAGTGGACCGCACAGTCGATACGACCGTCCGCGAGGGCCTCCTCGATCTCCTTGGTGAAGAGCCCCTTGCCGCCGATCTCCAAGAGCCGGCGGTCCTGCACCCGGTCTCCCGTGGTGGTGATGACGATGAGCGGAGCGACGCGCTCGGCGTCCGCGGGGTCCGCGCCCAGGGCCATGGCGATGCGGCGCTGCATCTGGCCCGCCTGGGCCAGGGAGAGCTTGGACCCGCGGGCCCCGATCCGGACAGGCTGTTGCGTGGACACGGCGGGCGGACTACCTCGGGAAGCCGGAGCCCGCCTGCTACAGGACGGCGCCCCGCCCCGCAACCGGAGCCGCGCCCTGCCCGACGCTGTCATCCTCGGCCTGGAGACCAGCTGCGACGAAACCGCGGCCGCCGTCGTGCGTCGCAGCGCCGAGGGAAAGGTGACGGTGCTCAGCTCCATCGTGGCCAGCCAGATCGCCGACCACAGGCCCTATGGCGGGGTCGTGCCGGAGATCGCCGCCCGCGCCCATGTGGAGGTGATCGAGGCGGTGGCCGCCGCCGCCCTGGCCGAGGCCGGGATCGGCTATGGCGACCTGACCGGCGTCGCCGCCACCGCCGGTCCGGGCCTGGTGGGCGGGGTGATGGTGGGGCTTTCCTTCGGCAAGGCGGTGGCCCTGGCCCGCGGCTTGCCGCTGGCGGCGGTGAACCACCTGGAGGGCCACGCCCTCTCGGCGCGGCTGGCCTCGGACATCCCCTATCCCTTCCTGCTGCTGCTGGTCTCCGGCGGGCATTGCCAGCTCCTCGAAGTCGGCGGGGTGGGGGCGCACCGGCGCCTGGGCACAACCATCGACGACGCGGCCGGCGAGGCCTTCGACAAGATCGCCAAGACGCTGGGCCTGCCTTATCCCGGCGGCCCGGCCCTGGAGATCCTGGCTGAGGGCGGCGATGCCAAACGCTTTGAGCTGCCCCGCGCCCTGCTGGGCCGGGCCGGCTGCGACTTCTCCTTCTCGGGCCTGAAGACCGCCGCCGCGCGGCTGGCGGAGGGCGTGACTACGCAGGCGGAGCGGCGCGACCTCGCCGCCGCCGTCCAGGCCGCCATCGCCCGCCAACTCACAGAGCGGACCGACCGGGCCATGGCGCTCTATGCCCGCGAGCACGAAGGCCGCGACCTGCGCTTCGTGGTCGCCGGCGGGGTCGCCGCGAACCGCACCGTGCGCGCCGCGTTGGAGAACACAGCCGCCGCGCGCGGCTTCTCTTTCGACGCCCCGCCGCTCGCCTACTGCACGGACAACGCCGCCATGATCGCCCTCGCCGGCGCCGAACGCCTGGCCCTCGGTCTCGTCGACCCGCTGTACGCCGCAGCCCGCCCCCGCTGGCCGCTGGACGAGGCCGCCGCCCTCGCCCGCCCGACCCACGCCGCCGGCCGCAAGGGAGCCAAGGCATGAAATCCGCTGGCGTCATCGGCGGGGGGGCCTGGGGCACGGCGCTCGCCCTGGTCTGCGCCCGCGCGGGGCTTGCGACCACCCTGTGGGCCCGTGAGCCCGAGGTCGTGGAGGCGGTGAACGGCCAGCGTCAGAACCCGATCTTCCTGCCCGGCGTCACCCTGGACGCCCCGGTGGCCGCTACCTCGGACATGGCTGTGCTCGCCGCCTGCGACCTGATCTTGAACGTCACCCCCGCCCAGCACCTGCGGGGCAGCCTTGCGGCCTTCGCCCCGCACGCGCGCGCCGGCGTCCCGATGGTGCTCTGCGCCAAGGGGATCGAGCAGGGCACGCTCAAGCTGATGACCGAGGTCCTGGCCGAGACCCTGCCCGCCGCCGCGCCGGCCGTGCTCTCGGGCCCCAGCTTCGCCGGCGAGGTGGCCCGCGGCCTGCCGACCGCCGTGACCCTCGCCTGCCCCGACGCGGCGCTCGGCAAGGCCCTGGCCGAGGCCATCGCCACCCCGGGCTTCCGGCCCTATCTGGCCGCCGACATGATCGGCGCGGAGGCCGGCGGGGCGGTGAAGAACGTCCTGGCCATCGCCTGCGGGATCGTCGAAGGCCGAGGCCTCGGGCGCAGCGCCCATGCGGCCCTGATCACCCGCGGCTTCGCCGAGCTCACCCGCCTGGCGGTGGCCCTGGGCGGCGAGGCCGAGACCGTGGCCGGCCTCTGCGGCCTTGGCGACCTTGTCCTGACCTGCTCCAGCCCGCAGTCGCGCAATATGAGCGTCGGCCTAGCGCTGGGCCGGGGCGAAACGCTCGACGCCGCCCTGGCCGGCAAGGTCTCGGTGGCCGAGGGCGTCGCCTCCGCCCCCGCCGTCCGGGCCCTGGCCGCGCGCCTGGGGGTCGAGGCGCCGATCTGCGAGGCCGTCGCCGCCATCCTGGCCGGCGAGACCAGCGTGGACGCCGCCATCGACGGCCTCCTCTCCCGACCCCTGCGCGCCGAGCGCTGAGTGGCGCTGCGCCGGCGGCTCATGTAATTCGAGACCTTCACAGAACGCCGGACCGCACCCTTGCCCCTCTTCGTCCTCACCTGCCTCGACAAGCCCAATTCGCTGGAGGTCCGCATGGCCGCCCGCGAAGACCACATCGCCTATGTGCGGAGCCTGCACGGCCACACGGTGAAGCTGGGTGGGCCGTTCCTGACGCCGGACGGCCAGATGTGCGGTTCGCTGCTGATCGTGGAGGTCGCCGACCTGGCCGCGGCCCAGGCGTTCAGCGCCGCCGATCCCTATGCGAAGGCGGGCCTGTTCGAGAGCGTCGAGATCCGGCCGTTCCGCGTGGTCACAGGCGCCCTTTGAGCGCGCACGGCGCCGCCCGTCCGCCGCCGGGCGAGCGGCTCTGCGCCCTGGCCGAGATCGCCGAGCCGGGCGCCAAGGGCTTCCGCTTCCGGGACGGGGATCGGATGTTCGCCGGCTTCGTGATCCGCAATGCGGGGCGGGTGATCGGCTATGTGGACTCCTGCCCGCACGCCGGCTGGACCCTCTCCATGTTGGACGACCGCTATTTCACCCGCGACGGGCGCCACCTGCTCTGCTCGGGCCACGCGGCGCTGTTCCGCCCGGAAGACGGCGTCTGCGTCGCCGGCCCCTGCGCGGGCGATCGCCTGACGCCCTGGCCCGTGGCGGTCCTCGGCGGCGAGGTCTTCACCGCCTGAGTCCGCCCACTGACCGCTCTTTCGGCGCCCGGCCGAGCGATCGCCTGCAGATTGCGCCGAACCTTTTGGGTTAACCGATGGTTAACATCGGTGCTGGCTCGAGCATGCGGTTCGACCTAGTTGGACTCCATGTTGCTCGGAGACGCGCAGAAGCCTGAGGAATGTCGCGTGCTGGCACACATCCGCCGTAAATTCACCGCCGATACAGCGATCCACCTCGTGGGGGTGGAGCTTGGTCTCGCCCTGGCCCTGGGCGCGAGCCTGGCTGTCGCCGCGGCGCCCGAGCGTCCGAACACGCGCCTGGCCGAATTGACCGGCGGCGACGTCTCCGCCAGCGGCTTCCAGCGGCTCGCGTCCACCATGGATCCCGCCATGCTCGCCCTGGCCGGCCGCTTCGAGCCGCGCACCGCGACCACCCGCTGGACCATGACTCCCGCCAACACCCAGCCGGGCGACGCCACACTTCAGCCCGCCACGACTGCCGCCGACGCCGCCCCGGTGATCCGCCTCCAGGACCTGTCCCCCGACGCGGCGCGGATCTGGAACGCCAACAATCCGGTGGCCACCAGCGCGAACGCGGCGGCCAGGCCCTTCAAGCTCAGCGCCTCCGGCGTGCTGGACGAGGCCCGCGCCGTCGATTGCATGACCGCCGCCGTCTATTACGAGGCCGCGACCGAAAGCACGGACGGCCAGCGCGGCGTCGCGCAGGTGGTGCTGAACCGCATGCGCCATCCCGCCTTCCCCAAGACCGTCTGCGGCGTGGTGTTCCAGGGCTCCAACCTGAAGACCGGCTGCCAGTTCTCCTTCACCTGCGACGGCTCCCTCGGCCGGCGTCCGTCCGAGGCCGGATGGGCCCGGGCCCGCGAGGTCGCGGTCGCCGCCCTGAACGGCTACGTGATGAAGAAGGTGGGCACCGCGACCCACTACCACGCCAACTATGTGGCCCCCTACTGGAGCCCGAGCCTGGTCAAGATCGGCGCGATCGGCGCCCACATCTTCTATCGCTGGACCGGCAGCTGGGGTCTGCCGCCCGCCTTCAGCGGCCGCTATGGCGGCGGCGAGATGGACGGCCTGCGGATCGCCATGCTCGACAACCTGGCCAAGACGCCCGGTCAGATCCATTCCGCCCCGGTCGCCGACGCGGTCGCAGCGCCCGTGCAGAGCCCGGACGTGGAGCTGGCCGCTGTACCGACCAAGAGCGCCGAAGGGGGCCTGGGCGAGTCCGAACTGCTGACGGCCGCCAACGCCGGCAAGGACGCGGCCATGCTCTCCCCGCAAGAGCTCGACTGGGCCGGCCGCCCCAAGGCCAAGGGCCCGTCCCGGGTGGCCATGCCGAGCGGCTTCTAGTCCACGACATCCGACGCGAACCGCCTGACGTCTTCGATCAGGCTCGAGGAGGCCGCCGCCACGAGTTCGCCGCCCTTTTCAGGCGTGGCCTGACCCGGATCTGAGCCCATCCTTCCATCGGGGAAGCGCGCGCGGAAATCGGCCGCCTCGCGGATCGGGCCCGTCGGCGCGACCTGGGGCGCGTAGTTGGCCGCCTTGATCGCCTCGGGGTAGGCCCACTGGGTGATGGCGATCTCCGAGGGTGTGGCGTGGCTGCCGTGACCGGTGGGGAACTGCCGCTGGGCCAGGGACATCACACCCCTCAGGTCCCACCAGTTCTTGAGCTTCAGCGCGAAGCCGCGCGGCCGGCCGGCATAGCTCGCCTCGGCGTAGAGCTCCGAGAAGGCCGCCTCGATGGTGGCCACGTTGCCGCCGTGGCCATTCAGGAAATAGATCCGCTCGAAGCCGTGGGCCGCCAGGCTGCGCGCCCAGTCGCCGATCGCGGCCATGAAGGTGGAGGGCCGAAGGGCGATCGTGCCTGGAAAGCCCAGATGGTGCTGGGCCATGCCGATATTGAAGGTCGGGGCGACGAGCAGGTGCGCCTGCTTCTCGGCATGGTGGGCGATAATCTCCGGACACATCCAGTCGGTGCCCAGGAGGCCCGTCGGGCCGTGCTGTTCGTTCGATCCGATCGGGACCACCACCGTGCGCGATCTTGTCAGGAACGCCTCGATCTCTTGCCAGGTGGACTGATGCAACAACATGCGGCCGGCTCCAGTGGGAAATGTCACGGCATCGTACTACCTTGGAGACGGGCCGTTGAATTCAACCCATGAGACGGAGGTCGCCGATGGCTCTGCAGCTTAACGACATAGCACCTGATTTCACCCAGGACTCCACGGTGGGGCCGCTCCACTTCTATGATTGGGCAGGCTCCTCCTGGGTCGTACTGTTCTCCCACCCCAAGGATTTCACGCCGGTCTGCACCACCGAGCTCGGCGTGGTCGCCAAGCTCAAGCCCGAATTCGAGAAGCGTGGCGTCAAGGTGATCGGCCTGTCGGTCGACCCCACCGACAGCCACGCGGGCTGGGCCAAGGACATCGAGGAGACGCAGGGCGCGCGGCTGAACTTCCCGCTGATCGCCGACCATGACCGCAAGGTCGCCGACCTCTACGGCATGATCCATCCCAACGCCTCGGACACCATGACCGTCCGCTCGGTGTTCGTGCTCGACCCGGCGCACAAGGTGCGGCTGACCCTGACCTATCCGGCCGCCACCGGGCGCAATTTCGACGAGCTCCTGCGGGTGATCGACAGCCTGCAGCTCACCGACAAGCACAAGGTCGCCACCCCCGCCAACTGGACCCAGGGCCAGGACGTGATCATCGTCCCCTCGGTGACCAACGAGCAGGCCGCCGAGCTCTTCCCCGGAGGCTGGACCGAGCACAAGCCCTACCTTCGCACCGTGCCCCAGCCGCGAGGCTGAGCCTCTAGAACGAGCCTGGGGCGCTCGCCCTCAGGTCCGGCGCGTGGAGGCCCACCAGCTTCCACGTCCGGCCCTGCTTGGCGAAGGTCAGCTGGCAGCGGTCCTTCACGTCGACGTCGCGCAGGCAGACCCGGTTCGGCGCCAGCACGCGCAGGCGCGAGGCGATCTCCTTCTCGTCGGAGTGAGGCGACAGGCTCGACTGCGCGCGGAAGGCCCGGAAGGACTCCGGCGAGATCATATGGTCGACCGCCACCTCGCCCGTGGCGTCGCCGAGCTGGTCGTAGAGCACCCGCACCTCGGGCAGGGCCATGAGCTGGCCCTTCAGGTCGGCGCGCAGGGCCACGCGGTCGATATGGGCTTCGAACACCATCGGATTGCCGCCCTCGGCCGCGACGAAAAAGGCGCGCACCTGGTGGGCGGCGTCCTTGCGCGCGTCCCCGCATCCCGCCAGCGCAATCGCCAACGCCGCCGCTGCGCCTGACCAGCCCCAAAACCGCATGGCCAAAGGTCTAGGGTAATCCGCGCCGGATGTGAATCGCCGGCGGTTGCGCGCGGCCCGCGCTGCGCTTACTCCACGGCTGAAGCCGCCAAGGGAGAATGACGTGAGCGACGGTGAGGTTTTCCCGGTTCCGGAAGCGTGGGCGAAGAAGGCCCGCATGAGCGCCGCCGGCTATGAGGCCGCCGTGCGCGAGGTCGAGACCGACCCCGAGGCTTACTGGCGCAAGGTCGGCGAGCGGCTCGACTGGATCAAGCCGTTCACCGAGGTGAAGGACGTCTCGTTCCACGAGAAGGATTTCCAGATCCGCTGGTTCGCCGACGGGGTGCTGAACGTCTCGGTCAACTGCCTGGACCGGCACCTGCCGGCGCGGGCCGACCAGATCGCCATCATCTGGGAAGGCGACGACCCCGAACTTTTCGACACGCTCACCTACGCCCAGCTTCTGGCGGAAGTCTGCCGGATGGCCAACGTCCTGAAGGCCAAGGGCGTACGCAAGGGCGACCGGGTGACGATCTACCTGCCGATGATCCCGCAGGCGGCCGTCGCCATGCTGGCCTGCGCGCGGATCGGGGCGGTGCATTCGGTGGTGTTCGGCGGCTTCTCGCCCGACAGCCTCTCCGGCCGCATCCGGGACTGCGACTCCCGCCTGGTCATCACCGCCGACGAGGGGCTCCGGGGCGGCAAGGTCGTGCCGCTGAAGCTCAATGTCGACGAAGCGCTCAAGGACTGCCCGGGCGTGAAGGACGTGATCGTCGTACGCCGCACGCGGGCCGACGTGCCCATGCAGGCGGGCCGCGACGCCTTCTACAGCGACCTGAAGCAGGACGTGGCGGCTGCCTGCGAGCCCGAGCCGATGGGCGCGGAGGACCCGCTGTTCATCCTCTACACCTCGGGCTCGACCGGAAAGCCCAAGGGCGTGCTGCACACCACCGGCGGCTATCTCGCCTGGGCCTCGCACACCCATGAGCTGGTGTTCGACTACCGGCCGGGTGAGGTCTTCTTCTGCACCGCCGACATCGGCTGGGTCACCGGCCACTCCTATGTGGTCTACGGCCCGCTCGCCAACGCGGCGACCACCCTGATCTTCGAGGGCGTGCCGAACTACCCGACCAACTCGCGCTTCTGGGAGGTGGTCGACAAGCACAAGGTGGAGATCTTCTACACCGCGCCGACGGCCATCCGCGCCCTGATGCGCGACGGCGACGAGCCGGTGAAGCGGACCTCGCGCGCCTCCCTGCGCCTGCTGGGCACGGTGGGCGAGCCGATCAATCCCGAGGCCTGGCTCTGGTACAACCGTGTGGTGGGCGACAACCGCTGCCCCATCGTCGACACCTACTGGCAGACCGAGACCGGCGCGTGCCTCGCCTCGCCGCTGCCCGGCGCGACCGCGCTGAAGCCCGGCTCCTGCGCCAAGCCCCTGCCGGGGGTGAAGTTCCAGCTGGTCGACGCCGAGGGAAAGGAACTGACCGGCGCGGTCAGCGGCAACCTGTGCATCACCGACTCCTGGCCCGGCCAGATGCGCACCGTCTATGGCGACCACGAGCGGTTCTTCACCACCTACTTCTCCACATATCCCGGCAAGTACTTCACCGGCGACGGCTGCCGCCGCGACGAGGACGGCTACTACTGGATCACCGGCCGGGTGGACGACGTGATCAACGTCTCCGGCCACCGGCTGGGCACCGCCGAGATCGAGAGCGCCCTGGTGGGCCACGTCGACGTCGCCGAGGCCGCCGTGGTCGGCTATCCGCACGACGTGAAGGGCCAGGGCATCTATTGCTACGTCACCCTGAACGCCGGCGTTCAGGAGACCGACATCCTGATGGCCGAGCTGAAGGGCTGGGTCCGCCGCGAGATCGGCCCCTTCGCCGCGCCGGACGTCGTCCAGTTCGCCCCTGGCCTGCCCAAGACCCGCTCGGGCAAGATCATGCGCCGCATCCTGCGCAAGATCGCCGAGGACGACATCGCCAACCTGGGCGACACCTCGACCCTCGCCGATCCCTCGGTGGTGGACGACCTCGTCAAGAACCGCGGAGCGCGGGCCTGAGCGTCGAGCCGCCCGCCGCCCTGCGGGCGGCCATCGACCGGGAGCTGGCGGGCGTCTCGCGCCGGGGCCTAGCCGAGCGGGCGGCGAAGATCTCCACGGCTTATCGGTCGGGGGAAGGCTCGAGCCGAGTGGTGGCCGAGGCGGACGACGCCCTGGCCTACGCCCTGGCCCGCCTGCCGGCCACCTACGCCGCCTGCGCGGCTGTCTTCGCCGAGGCGCGCCGCATGGCGCCCGACTTCGCGCCCGCCAGCCTGCTCGACGCCGGGACCGGGCCGGGAGGCTCGGCCTGGGCGGCCGTTGCGGAATGGCCCGGCCTGGCATCGGTTGTCCAGCTCGACGCCGGCGCGCCTTTCCTCGACCTCGCCCGGCGCCTCGCATCCGACGCGCCGGCGCCATTGCGCGAAGCCGATCTGCGGCGCGAGGATCTGACCGCCGCCGCGCCCCTGGCGCCCGCCGACCTCGTCACCGCCAGCTATGTGCTCGCCGAGATCGCGGAGCCGCGCCAGGCCGCCCTGGTGGACCGGCTCTGGTCGGCCAGCACGGGCGTCCTGGCCCTGATAGAACCGGGCACGCCGGCCGGCTTCGAGCGCCTGAGGACCGCCCGCACGCGCCTGATCGAAGCCGGCGCCGTGATCCTCGCCCCCTGCCCGCACGACGGCGCCTGCCCGATGGCGGCCCCCGACTGGTGCCATTTCGTCCAGCGCCTGCCGCGCAGCCGCGACCACCGCCTGGCCAAGGGGGCGGACGCGCCCTTCGAGGACGAGAAATACGCCTATGTCCTGGCCGCCCGGCCGTCCGTGGCGACCGCGGCCCGCACGCCGCGCGTCCTGGCGCCGCCGCGCGCGGCCAAGCCCGGGATCACCCTGAAGCTCTGCACGTCCGCCGGCCTGGAAGCCGCCTTCGTCCCCCGCCGCGACAAGGCGGCCTACGCGGTGGCGCGGCGGCTGGACTGGGGCGACGCGACGCCCTGAACCCCCCTTCCCCCTCGATGGGGGAAGGGTCGGGGATGGGGGTGTGGCCGGTAATTCGGTCGCGAACCCTGTGCGGAGCCGACCTCCGTCTTCCTTCGCCGCACCAGGTACACCCCCACTCCAACCTCTCCCCCATCGAGGGGGAGAGGCTCATCTGGAACCCCATGACCATCCCGTAACTTCCTTCCCCGCGCGCGGGTGCTATGGCTCAGGCGCACATCTGGGATGGGACCATGCTTCGCAACGCCGCCCGCGCCGTCCTCGCCGCCCTTTGCCTCGCCATCGCCGTCCCGGCGGCCGCGGCCGTCGTCCCGCCCATCGTCTACAAGGAGCGCACCCTGCCCAACGGGCTGCGGGTGTTCAGCTCCCTCGACAAGGCCACCCCCAACGTCACGGTCCAGGTCTGGTACGGCGTCGGCTCCAAGGACGACCCGCAGGGGCGCTCCGGCTTCGCGCACCTTTTCGAGCACATGATGTTCAAGGCCACGCGGGACTTTCCGGCCGAGAGCATGGACCGCTTCACCGAGGACGTGGGCGGCTTCAACAACGCCTCGACCTATGACGACTTCACCAACTATTTCGAGGTCGTCCCGGCCAACCACCTGGAGCGCTTGATCTGGGCCGAGAGCCGCCGCATGGGCGCGCTCGTGGTGGACGAGGCCAACTTCAAGTCCGAGCGCGACGTGGTGAAGGAGGAGCTGCGCCAGCGGGTCCTGGCCGACCCCTACGGGCGGCTCTTCTCGCTGATGCTGCCCCAGGCGACCTACACCACCCACCCCTACAAGCGCCCCGGCATCGGCTCCATCGAGGAGCTGGACGCCTCCACCATCGACGACGTGCGCGCCTTCCACGCCGTCTGGTACCGGCCCGACAACGCCGCCCTGATCATCGTCGGCGCCTTCGACCAGGCCCAGCTCGACGCCTGGATCGACAAGTACTTCGGCGCCCTGAAGCCGCCGGCCGAGCCGATCGGCCACACCAGCCTCGTCGAGCCGCCCCGCAAGGGCCCCGGGGTCTATGACGGCTATGGCCCCAACGTGCCGCTGCCGGCCGTGGCGATCACCTGGCTCGGGCCGAAAGCGGCCGATCCCGACGCGCCGGCGCTGAAGGTGCTCGACGCGATCCTCTCGGCGGGCAAGTCCTCGCGCCTCTACGACTCCCTGGTCTATGAAAAGCAGGTCGCCGCCCAGATCTTCTCCAACGCCGACCTGCCGCGCGACCCGGGCAACTTCATGGTCGGGGCGGTCATGGCCAGCGGCCACGGCGTCGACGAGGGCGAAGGCGCCCTGCTCGCCGAGGTGAAGCGACTGCGCGACGCCCCGCCCTCCGCCGCCGAGCTCGACGAGGCGAAGAATGAACTGGTCGCCGGCAAGCTGCGCGAGCGCGAGACCATCGAGGGTCGCGGCTTCGCCCTGGGCTCCGCCCTGGAGCTGGAGGGCGACCCCGCCCGCGCCAACACCGAGCTCGCCGCCCTGCAGGCCGTCACCGCCGAGGACGTCCAGCGCGTGGTCCGCAAGTACCTGGCCGACGATCTGCGTATGACCATCCGCTATCGCCCCGAGAGCGAGCAGCCCAAGAGCGCCGCTGCGCCCAAGAGCGCCGCGCCGCCCGTCGCCAGCGCCCGCTACGCCGGTCCGGTCATCGCGCTGGCCCCCGCGAACCAGCGCCAGGCCCCGCCGGCCATCGGCGCTCCCGTCGCCCCGGCCTTGCCCGCGCCCGCGGAAAAGACCCTCGCCAACGGCCTTCGTGTGATCGTCGCCCACTCCAGCGACCTGCCCCTGGTGACCGCCGACCTGACGGTGCGGACCGGCGCCTGGGCGGACCCGCAAGGCCTCGCCGGCGCGGCGGGCATGACCGCCGACATGCTCACCGAAGGCACCAAGACCCGCTCGGCCCGCCAGGTCGCCCGCGAGATCGAGGCCCTCGGCGCGACCCTGTCCTCCGCCGGCGGCCTGGAATCGGCCTCCGTGACCCTCAACGCCATGCCCGAGAACCTGACCGCCGCCATGGCGGTGATGGCCGACGTGGCGCGCAACCCCGCCTTCGCCGCCGATGAACTGGAGCGCCAGCGCCAGCTCGCCCTGGACGGCTTGCAGGTGGCCTATCGCCAGCCCGGCACGGTGGCGTCCTATGCGACGGCGCCCGTGCTCTATGCCGGCACGCCCTTCGGCCATGTCGCGACCGGAACGCCGGCCTCGATCGCCCGCATCCAGCCGCCGGACATGCAGCGCCTGCACGCCGCCTACTACCGGCCCGACAACGCCGTCCTCGTGCTGACCGGCGACCTTACGCCCGAGGCGGGCTTCGCCCTGGCGGAAAAGGCGTTCGGCGACTGGGCCCGGCCCGCCGACAAGGCGCCCGCCCAGCCGGTGATCACGCCGAAGACGACGCCGCGCGCGGTGGCGGTGGACACCCCCGGCTCCGGCCAGGCGGCCGTCACCGTCGTGCGGCCGGCCATCCCCCGCAGCGATCCGGCCTACTATACCGGCCAGCTCACCAATTCTATCCTGGGCGGCGGCTATTCGGCCCGGCTGAACGCAGAGATCCGGGTCAAGCGGGGCCTGAGCTACGGGGCCTCGTCCAGCCTCTCGGCCCGCCGCACGACCGGCGCCTTCACGGCCAGGGCGCAGACCAAGAACGAGTCCACCGCCGAGGTGCTGACCCTGATCCGCGCCGAGATGGCCCGCCTTGCCGCGGCGCCCGCGGGCGCGGAGGAAATCAAGGCCCGCAAGTCCGCCCTGGTCGGCGCCTATGGCCGCGCGCTCGCCACCACCGACGGCCTGGCCGACGTCCTGGGCGACCTGGCGCTCTACGACCTGCCGTTGGACGAGATCGGCCGTTACACCGGCCGGATCGAGGCGGTGACGCCGGCCCAGGTCCAGGCCTTCGCCGGCAAGGTGCTCAGCCCACAGGGCGCCAGCGTCATCGTCGTCGGCGACGCCAAGACCTTCGGCGCGGCCCTGGCCGCCAAGGCCCCTGGGCTGGAGGTCATCCCCGTCACGGAGCTTGACCTGGACTCGCCGAGCCTGCGCAAGCGGCCTTGAGGCCCTGGTCCGCCCCTCCGAACTACGGATATTCCGCACAACTTCGGCTCTGACGCCGAATAATTAGGAGAAATTAGCCGGATTAGCCTGAAATCCGCAGGTTTTCCGAATAATTCGGATAAACGCGCCCACAACCGCAACGCGACAACCATACTCCGAAGCCAAGTAAATTGGATTATGGTCGGGGGAAATGGTGAAAAACAGCGTTCGGTCAGCGAGCATACTGCGGGATGAAGACGGAGCAACCGCCGTCGAGTTTGCTCTTATACTTCCACTTTTGATCGTTGTGCTATGTGGCATCTTGACCTACGGCGGCTATTTCTGGATGGCGCATTCGGTCCAGCAGATGGCGAACGACAGCGCCCGCGCCGCTGTCGCCGGCCTCGATGCGAACGAGCGTGAGACCCTGGCGCGCTCCGCCCTGGCCGAGGAGATCGCCGGCAGCGGGTTCGACCCCTCCCTCACCCGGCTCGACATAGACCAGCAGGCGAACCGCCTGCAGATCAACGTCACCTACGACGCCTCCCACAGCATGATCTACGCCCTGAACGGGATCGTCGCCCTGCCGAACGCCCAGATCCGCCGCTCGGCCGCGACGCGCCTGGCGGGTTACTGAAATGAGGCTCGCCTCCTTCGGCCGGGACCGGCGCGGCGCCGTGGCCATCATCACCGCCCTCGCCAGCGTGGTGATCATCGGCATGGCCGCGCTTGCGGTGGACGTCGGATCCATCTTCCTGCAATCGCGCCAGCTGCAGGGCGTCGCCGACCTGGCCGCCATGGCCGGGGCTAACGACCTCGGCAACGCCTCCGACGCCGTCGTGGCGACGGCGACGATGAACAACTGGCGCTCCGGCGAGGTGACCGCCAAGACGACAGTCGGAACCTACCGGCCCGCCGCCGGTCTCATACCCGCCGATCGCTTCAAGCCGGGCGGTCCGACGCCCAACGCCGTGCGGGTCCAGTTGCGGGCGCCGGCGCAGATTTATTTCGGCCGCATCTTCACCGGCGACAAGCCCGTCATCATCACGCGCAACGCCACGGCGGCGCGGCCGGAGCTGGCCAGCTTCCAGATCGGATCGCGCCTGGCCGCCCTGCGCGGCGGCGTCGCCAACACCCTGCTCTCCAGCCTCACCGGCAGTTCGGTCACGCTCACGGTGATGGACTACAACGCCCTGGTGTCCGCGGACGTGGACCTGATCAGCTATATGGGCGCCCTGCAGACCCACCTGCATCTGGAAGGCGCGTCCTTCGACAAGGCGCTCTCGGCCCAGATCACCAACCGCGCGGCCCTCGGCGTGCTCGCCGACAGCCTGACCAGCAGCGGTCAGGCCGCCGCCGGCGGAGCGCTCCGCAAGATCGCGACCGCGGCGGACGAACGTCCCGCCGACCTCGGCAAGCTGATCGATCTTGGGCCCTACGGCGACTATGACCAGCTCACCGACCTGAAGGGCGCCGAGGTGCGGGTCAACGCCCTGGACATCGCCGAAGCCATGCTCGCCCTCTCCCAGGGCGGCCGGCAGGTTAAGCTGGACCTTGGCGCCACTGTGCCGGGCCTGGCGGACGTGGATATCTGGCTGGGGATCGGCGAGCGCCCGAACCAGTCTCCATGGCTCGCTGTCGACGACGACGGCGAGATCACGATCCGCACCGCCCAGATGCGGCTCTATGTGGACACGCGCATCGCCCCCGGGGGCCTCGGCGGCGCCGGCGTCGCCACGGTCCGCCTGCCCGTGCTGATCGAGCTGGCCTCGGCTGAAGCCCGCCTCACCGACATCGACTGCGCCCCGCCCCGTGCGGCCCGCAGCGCCACCTTCGCCGTGCGCCCCAGTCTCGGCCGGGCCGCGATCGCCGACATCGACGTCTCGAAGCTGAACGATTTCAAGAAGAAACTCGACGAGGACCCTGCCACCATCGTCCAGGCGCCGCTGATTTCCGCCACGGGCAAGGCGGGCGTAGACGTCGGCGGCCACAAATGGCTTCCGGTGAAGTTCACCCAGGCGGAGATCGACGCCCGGACGATCAAGACCGTGGAGACCGAGGACATCGTCGAGGCGACCGTGGCCTCATTGGTGTCGGACCTGGACCTGAAGGTGACGGTCGCCGGCCTGGGCCTCGGCCTTGGCAAGGGCCCCCTGACCGCCGCCCTGGGAAGCGTCCTCGCCGCCGCCGCCCCTGCGCTCGACGACGTCCTGAACAGCGTCACCGACCTTTTGGGTCTTCATCTTGGGGCAGCCGACCTGCGCGCCACCGGGCTGCGCTGCAAGCCGGCGGTGCTTGTGTCGTGACCGCCCAGCTCGCCGGGCGCGTCCCGCCCGAGATCCAGGCGCTGGACGAGGCGGTCGAGCGCCTGCGCTGGACGACCCGCGCGACATTCGCCCGCGACATACGCCAGCTTTTCCAGGCCCTGGCCGAGGGCCCCGGGGCTGAGCAGTGCCGGGCGCTTGTCGCCAAGGTCGCCCTCGACCCCTGGCTGGCGGCTTGCCGTGGCGAAGAGCTGTGCGGCAGGCTGGCCTGGCCCGCCGACGACGCCGAGGCCGCGGGGCTGTCGATCCGTTGCATCGGACGGTTCGCCGCCGACCCGGCCTGGGCTGCGAGGTTCGCCGCCGACTTCTTCTGGGATGAGCCCGACGCGGACCTGCGCTTGCGCCAGCTCGTGCAGGAGGTCGTCGGCCCCCTGCCTGACCTTCTGCGCCGCGTCCTCGCACGGTCAGAGCCGCGGAGCCCCCCGGGCCTGCTGCTGCTGGGCGACGACGGGCCGCTACGGCAGGCCGTGTCGCAGGCGCTCTACGACCTGGGTTTCGTCTGCGAGCGCCTGGAGGAACGCCCGTCGGACGGTCCTTCCACGTTCGCCGCACGGCTCGACGGCGCCAGGCGCTGGACCGCCCTTGTCGCCGTCGCGTCCGCCGATCTCGCCCCGGCCTCGCTCAACGGGCTTCGCAGCCCCTCCGCCGCGGCGCTCTTCGACATCGGTTTCCTGGTTGGCCGCCTTGGCCCCGACAGGGTCGTGCCGATGAGCGAGCAGGGGCTCGAGGGCACGCCGGCCCTCGCGCGCCTCAGACCGGTCACCGTGCACAAAGCCCTTGGCTGGCGCGGCGTCCTGGCCAGACGCCTTTCGCCGGAAAACCCGCCTCAGGCCAACGACGCCGACGCCGTGCCGGTCGAGATGACCACGTAGAGGGCCTCAGCCGACCCGCCGCCCGAGATGGCCGCCACCGCGATATCGACATCAACCTCGCGCCCGCCCTTGGTTAGCATGGCGGTGCTCAGTTGCGCCGTCTGGCCGCCCTCATAGACGCCCTCCAGGGCGCGCGCGACGCTGGCCCGATCACGGGGCGACAGGATGTCGGTCAGGCGCACGTGGCTGAGTTCGGCCGAGGTGAATCCGCTCAGACGGGAAAGCTGCTCGCTGGCCGATGTCAGCACCCCGCGAACATTGAGCTGAGCCGAGGCTATGCTGGGCAGCGCCGCCAGGGCGTGGCGCAACGCGGCGCTCTCGTGCACATGAGCCTGGCTGAGCCGCTCATGCGTGCAATTGACCATCAGGGCGGCGACCCCGCCGGCATAGGGAAAGGCCCGCACCGCGAACAGGCGCTCGGCCGACAAGCCCGCCGCCATCTCGAAGGCCACCGCCTCACCGGCGCGAATCACCCGGACGAACTGCTCCTCCACCACCGACTGCGCCACATCCGGGAAGCAGGCGCGCCAGGACCGGCCGGCGATCTCCGATTCCGCGCGGCCGACCAGCGAGGTGAACGCCCCGTTGGTCGCGGTGACGTGCAAGGCTGCGTCCAGCGCGAAGAACGCCTCCGAAGCGTGTTCCAGCACCGAGGACAGCCTCGACGCGTAGGAAGCCATGTCTTGCGCGGGCGTCGCCTCCTGCGCCTCGGTGAGCTCTTGGAAGTGGTGCGCTGAAACAATCACCACACGCGGCCGCCCGTGATGGGTGACCACAACCGGGCCTGTGATGGCGCGATCCTGCCACTGGCCAAAGTTGCGGCTGACCTCAGCGGCCGTAGCCGCCCAACTCACTGGTTCTACTTGGACAAGTCCCACCCCACGCGACTCCCTGTCCTTGAATGCCTTGCCATACTTAGGCGACGACACCCGCAATTCGGGTACGACAACATAGAAAACGGCGGATCGCTAGAGGGTTTTGGTGAAACATTGTTTCAATTTAAACGAGTATTAATGTACCTCCTTCCGACAAAGCCCCTTTGGCTGCGGTCCGCAGATTCCAGACCTCGTTAAGACGACTCCAAGTTCAGGATGTCGACCTGCATTTCAGGATATCGACGGCAGACGCCTTTCCAAGGTTCGCTCAGCTCGGGAAAAATGAAAGCTATGGTCCAGGGCCTCGCGGTGACCATCCGCGTCAGGCCAGCGCCGTCCAGCGGGCCAGGTCGCGCTCCCGGCCGATCAGCGCCAGGCCGGAGGCGATGGACTCCAGCTCATTGCCGCTCTCGATCAGCGCGGGATCGAACCGCCGGGTGAAGATCTGGCGCACGGCGGGCACCAGCGAGGAGCCTCCGGTCAGGAACACCCGGTCGACGGCGCCGGCCGCCAGTCCGGCATCCGCCAGCGCCGCGTCGACCGCGGTTTCGATGGCCGCCAGCTCGGGCGCGATCCAGTCCTCGAACTCGGCGCGCGCCACGTCGCGGCGAATGTCGATGGCGCCGGCCTGGAAGCGGAACTGCGCCTGCGTCTCGCGCGACAGCGTCTCCTTCAGGTGGGAGACGGCCTGGTAGAGCGGATAGCCGAGGTTCTCGTCCAGCACCTCCACCAGCCGCGCGATCTTCTCCGGCTCCACGGCGTCGCGCACCAGTCGGCGGATCTCGCGCATGTCGCGCGAGGCGCGCATCAGGGCCAGCTGGTCCCACCGCGCGAAGGTCGAATAGTAGCGGTTGGGGATCGGCAGCGACTTGCCGAACGCCGTGTAGCTGGAGCCCTTGCCGAGCTGCGGGGAGACAAGGTTGTCGATGATCCGGTAGTCGAAGGCGTCGCCCGCCACCCCCACGCCCGACCGGCCCAGCGGCGTGGAGACCATCTCGCCGCCGCGCCGCTCGAAGCGGATCACCGAAAAGTCGCTGGTGCCGCCGCCGAAGTCGCCGACCAGCACGGTGGCGTCCGCGGTGAGCGCCCGGGCGAAGAAGAAGGCCGCGCCCACCGGCTCGTAGGCGTAGAGGATCTCCTCGAAGCCCATCCGCGCGAAGGCGATCTCGTAGCGCTCCAGGGCCAGGGCCGCGTCGGGCGCGGCGCCCGCGAAGGTCACCGGCCGGCCGACGATCACCCGCCGCGGCAGGTCGGCCATGGCCGCGCCGGCGTGGCCCTGCATCTTCAGCAGGAAGGCCGAGAGCATGTCCTCGAACCGGTAGCGCCGGCCGAGGATCTGCGTCTCGCTGAACGAGGCGCTGGCCGCGAAGGTCTTGAACGACTGGATGAAGCGGGTCTCCCCCGGGTCCTCCGCATAGGCCTCGACGGCCCAGGGCCCGGCCTCCACCGTGCGCTCGGAGGGCCGCTCGGGCGGCGCCTGGAAGGCCAGGGCCGAACGGAAGGCGAAGGTCTCCGCCGCCGGCGCCGCGAACCGCACCAGCTCCGCCGCCCCCTCGGGCCCGGCCAGCGCCACCACCGTGTTGGTGGTGCCGAAGTCGACGCCCAGGCTGACATTGGCGGTCATGGCGCGCTCTCCTTGCCGGGGGCAGACGCAGACCGCCGCGTGGGTTTCAACTGGACGCCCGACCTTCGCCGGGCTGAGTGGGTTGAGTTAGCGAACCCTAGACGTGCCCGGCGGGCGTCGGCCGGCCGTAGGCCGCCACCGTCGCCATGTGCAGGATGCGCGAGACCGAAGCCGACAGCGGGCAGATCTGCACCGACTTGGACAGGCCCAAGAGGAGCGGCCCGATCACCGTCGCCCCGCCCAGGGACTGGACCATCTGGGTCGAGATCATGGCCGAGTGGATGGCCGGCATGATCAGCACGTTGGCCGGGCCGGTCAGGCGCATGAAGGGGAAGTTCCCCCGCCGCTCGGGCTCGAGGGCCAGCTCCGGCGGCATCTCGCCCTCGTATTCGAAGCCGAGGTCGTCCATCTCGTCCAGTATGGCCACCGCCTCGCGGAGCCTCTCCGACCGCTCGCCCATGGGATTGCCGAAGCTGGAGTAGGAGAGGAACGCCAGGCGAGGCGTATAGCCCAGCTCGCGCACCGCCTGGGCGGCCTGGATGGCGATCTCGACCAGCTCGTCCGCCTCCGGCAGCTCGGTCACATTGGTGTCGGCGACGAACAGGGTGCGACCCTTCGCCAGCACCACCGACATGCCCATGATTCGGCCGGTGGGCTCCGGGTCGATGACCCGCAGGACTTCCTCCAGGACCTGGTCGTAGGCGCGGGTGACGCCGGTCACCAAGGCGTCGGCATAGCCGAGCGCCACCATGCAGGCGCCGAAGGAGTTCCGGTCCTGGTTGATCAGGCGCTGGACGTCGCGGATCAGGTAGCCCTGGCGCTGCAGCCGCTTGTAGAGGAAGTCGGTGAACTCCGGATTCCAATGCGACAGGCGCGCATTGATGATCTCCAGGGGCGTGTCGGCGGGATCGAGGCCGGCCAGTTTCATGTTCTGGTGCACCAGCTCCTCGCGACCCACCAGTATGGCCTGGCCGAGGCCGGCGTTCTGGAAGGCGTAGGCCGCGCGGATCACGCTCGGCTCCTCGCCCTCGGCGAACACCACCCGCTTGGCGGGATGCGACTGCACCGCCCCCTGCAGCTTCTGCAGGAAGCCGGCGGTCGGATCGAGCCGCTGGGCCAGCGAGGCCCGGTAGGCGTCCATGTCGGCGATCGGCCGGCGCGCCACGCCCGTGTCCATGGCCGCCTGGGCCACGAAAGGCGGAATGTAGGAGATCAGCCGCGGATCGAAGGGGGTCGGAATGATGTATTGCGGCCCGAACCTCAGCTGCCGCCCGTGATAGGCCGCGGCCACCTCGTCCGGCACGTCCTCGCGGGCCAGCTGGGCGAGCGCGTTGGCGCAGGCGATCTTCATCTCCATGTTCACCCGCCGGGCGCGCACGTCGAGGGCGCCGCGGAAGATGTAGGGGAAGCCCAGGACGTTGTTCACCTGGTTGTCGTAGTCCGACCGCCCCGTGGCGACGATCGCGTCCGGGCGCACCGCGTGGACCTCTTCCGGAAGGATCTCCGGGTCCGGATTGGCCATGGCGAAGATGATCGGCTTGGCCGCCATCGTCTCGACCATCGCCTGGGTGAGGGCTCCCTTCACGGACAGCCCGATGAAGACGTCCGCCCCCACCAGCGCTTCGGCGAGCGTGCGGGTGTCGGTGTCCACCGCGTGCGCGCTCTTCCACTGGTTCATGTCGTTGGCGCGGCCGCGATAGATCACGCCCTTGGAGTCGACCGCGATGACGTTCTCGTGCCGGACGCCCATGGCCTTGATCAGGTCGAGGGTGGCGATGCCCGCCGCCCCGGCGCCGTTCAGCACCACCTTCACATCGGCCAGATTGCGCCCGGTGATGTGGCAGGCGTTGATCAGGCCAGCGGAGGAGATGATCGCCGTGCCGTGCTGGTCGTCGTGGAACACCGGAATGTCGAGCAACTCCTGCAGCTCGACCTCGATACGGAAGCACTCGGGGCTCTTGATGTCCTCGAGGTTGATGCCCCCGAAGGTCACGCCGATGTTCTTCACCACCGTGATGATCTCGTCCGGGTCGGTGGCCGAGACCTCAATGTCGATGGAATCGACGTCGGCGAAGCGTTTGAAAAGGACGCTCTTGCCCTCCATCACCGGCTTGGCCGCCAGCGGGCCGAGGTTGCCCAGGCCCAGAATCGCCGTGCCGTTGGTGATCACCGCCACCAGGTTTCCCTTGGACGTGTAGTCGTAGACCTTGTCCGGGTCCTCGGCGATCGCCAGCACCGGTACGGCCACGCCGGGCGAATAGGCCAGCGACAGGTCGCGCTGGGTCGCCATGGGCTTGGTCGCCGTGATGGCGATCTTTCCGGGCGTCGGGTGCTGGTGGAAGTACAGCGCCTCGGCGTCAGTGAAGGTGCGTTTTTCGGAGTCGCTCATGCGGCCCAGTACCCTAAGGCTAGGTCTGACGGAAGGGCCGGCAAACTATAGAGGGTAGTGGGCGGCGACAACCGCCACGCTTGGCGTCACGTCTGGAAGGCGTAGTCCTTCAGCACGCCGAGGGTGACGATGGCGAGGGTCTCCTCGTGCGTGGCCTCCAGCACCACCTGCGGCGCGGCGCCGGCGTCGAGCGCCTCCTTCCAGCGCGGCGCGCACAGGCACCAGCGGTCTCCAGGTTTCAGCCCGGCGAATCCGTACTCGGGTATGGGCGTCGAAAGGTCGTTGCCGACGGACCTGGAGTAGGCCAGGAACTCGGCCGTCAGCACGACGCAGACGGTGTGCATGCCCACATCGTGCGGGCCGGTCTCGCAGCAGCCGTTGCGAAAGAACCCCGTCATGGGCGAGGTGGAGCAGGACTCGAGGTCCCCCCCCATGACATTGCGCGCGCCTTCGTCGTATCGAGTGGTCATGGTGTTATTCTAGCCTCTAAGACTCACCTCCAAGCAACAGCAACCTGGGCTCCACATTGAACGTCAGGCCTCGCCGCAGCGTCCTCTACATGCCGGCCGACAACGCCCGCGCCCTCGAAAAGGCCCGGAGCCTGCCGTGCGACGCCGTCATCATCGACCTTGAGGACGCCGTCGCACCCGACGGCAAGGCCGCGGCGCGCGCCCAGGCGCTCGCCGCGGTGCAGGCCGGCGGCTTCGGCGGCCGGGAGGTGGTGATCCGGGTCAACGGGCGCGACACCCCCTGGGGCGCGGCCGATCTGGCCGCCGCCGTCGAGGCCCAGCCCGACGCGATCCTCGTGCCCAAGGTGAACGATGCGGCGGAGATGGCGGCCTATGACGCCGCCATCTCCGGCCGGCCCCGCCTGTGGGCCATGATCGAGACCTGCCAGGCGGTCTTCCAGCTCGACGCGATCGGCCGGGCCGCGGCGACCTCGCGCCTGGACGCGTGGGTGATCGGGACCAATGACCTCGCCAAGGAGATGCGCTGCCGGCCGGGCGCGGACCGGGCGCCGCTGCTGGCGGCCCTGAGCCTTGCCGTCACCGCGGCCCGCGCTCACGGCCTGGTGGTGATCGACGGGGTCTATAACGACATCGCCAACGCCGAGGGCCTGGCCCGCGAGTGCGCCCAGGGCGCCGACTTCGGCTTCGACGGCAAGAGCCTGATCCATCCGGGCCAGATCGCCCCGACCAACGCCGCCTTCTCGCCGGCGCAGGCCGAGGTCGCCTGGGCGCGGGGGGTGGTCGCCGCCTTCGCCCTGCCGGAGAACGCCGACAAGGGCGTGGTGAAGGTCGACGGCAAGATGACCGAACGGCTGCACCTGGCACAGGCCGAGCGGGTGATCGCCCTGGCCGAGGCCGTCGTCCGCCACGAGGCGGACAGCCGATGAACCGGATCCTCCTGACGCTCATGGCCGCGGGCCTGCTCGCCGGCGCCGCCGCGGCCCAGGACGACCCGATCGGCGCGCTTTTGGGCGCTGCGCCGCAGCCCCCGGCCGCCGCAAGCCCGCCTGCCGCGCCGCCCGCCGAAGCCCCTGCGGCCGCGCCCGCGCCTCTGCCCGCCCCGGCTGAACCCACGGTCGAGCTGGACGAGGATGGTCAGCCGATCCCCACGGCGCAGCCGGCCGCGCCGCCTGCAGCCCAAACCGCGCCCGTGACGCCGCCCGCCGCAGAGCCGCCGCCCGCCGCGGCGCAGGTCGTTCCGGCCCCGGCCGCTCCCGTCCAGGCGGCTGTGCCGTCCGCCGCCCCACCCGTGGTCGCCGAAACGCCGATCGCGCCGGCGCCGGGGCCCGTTCCCGCCTCGCCTGTCCCGACCCCCGCCGCTCCCGTCCAGGCCGCCGCGCCTGTGCTCGCCCAGCCGGCGATCGCGGAAACTCCGGTCGCGCCGCCGCCCGCCGCGCCGCCGGTCATGACGCAACAGGCTCCCGCCCCGCCCGCGCTCGCAACGGCGCCGCCGACAGCCCAGCCAACAGCTCCGCCGCCGGCCCTGGCGACCGCGCCGCCCGCAACCTTGCCGGTCCTGCCCGCGGCGCCGATCCCCTATCAGGCCTATGGCCCGCCAGGCGCACCGCCGACCCAGGCGGCGACGCTCGCCGCGCCGCTGACGCAGCCGACGCCAGCCTATGCGCAGCCGCCAACGGCCTACAGCCCCTATGCGCCGATTCCGAGCGCGCCCCTGAGCTTCGCCAACACCCCGCCGCCCTCCACCATCGTGCGGTCCAGCAACGGGGCTCCGGTGCAGATCGACCAGCGCGACCGCACGCCCGAGGGCCCGCCCAGCGCCCGCGACATCGACTACGAGCAGCGGCTGCGCACGTCGTTCGCCTCGGCCCAGGGACTGCAAGGCCCGCTCGACGGCAGCTGGATCCTCTCGGCGTCCGGCGACGACCTCTATTCCCTGGAGCTGGTCGACCGGTCCAGCGGCGCCCTGGAAGGCGCCTGGCGCGACCTTCGCCGGACCGGCGCCATCAGCGCCTCGGGCTTCGTGGATGACATCCAGCGCTATGGCGGCCAGGTGACCTTCACTTTCCGGCCGGACAGCCACGGCGACGTGGCGGTCGCCACCCTGACCGCCGGCGCCGACGGCCGCTGGAGCGGCGAACTCGTCCGCGGCCGCGAACGACGCCCCGTCAGCCTGCGCCGGAACTGAGCGCCGCGCCCGCCGCCGCGAGCGCCGACGCCAGGTCGGGCTCGCCATAGGGCCGCGCCGCGCCGACGCCCCAGACCGGCCCCGGCCAGGCCGGATCGTCCGCGCGTCGACCGACCACATGCACGTGCAGCTGCGGCGTCACATTGCCGAGGGCGCCGATATTGAGCTTCTCCACCGGCCGGCCCAGCGCCGCGCCGGCCGCCCGCACGGCGCGGCCCGCCGCCAAGACCTCGTCCATCAGCCGGATGCGATCGGCCGGCGTCAGGTCCTCGAGTTCGCGTAAGGCCGCCGCCCGGGGGATCAGCACGATCCAGGGCCAGCGGGCGTCGGCCTGCAGCCGCGCCTGGCAAAGCGGCAGGTCGGCGAGGAAGTGCGATGTGGCTTCGAAAGCCGGGTCGAGAACGAACATCGCCTGACCATGATCACGCCGCGCGGCAGATAGAAAGCCGCCCAGATCGTCCAGCCCCGCTTGCGGCATTGCAGCAAGGGCCCAAGTTGGTTACGCACCCGGCGACCCGGCCCACAGGGGCCGCCTGCATCACGTTCGGAGCAGCACCATGAGCACGAAGAAGCCGATCCGCGTCGCGGTCACCGGCGCCGCCGGCAACATCGGCTACGCCCTCCTTTTCCGCATCGCCTCAGGCGAGATGTTCGGCAAGGACCAGCCGCTCATCCTGCAGCTCCTGGAGATCCCGGTCGAAGGCCCGCAGAAGGCGCTGAAGGGCGTGGCCATGGAGCTGGAGGACTGCGCCTTCCCGCTGCTGCAGGACATGGCGCTCACCGGCGACGCCAATGTCGCCTTCAAGGACGCGAACTGGTGCCTGCTGGTCGGCTCCAAGCCGCGCGGCCCGGGCATGGAGCGCGCCGACCTCCTGAAGGACAACGGCAAGATCTTCATCGCCCAGGGCCAGGCGATCGACGCCGTGGCCGCCGACGACGCCCGCGTGGCGGTGGTCGGCAACCCCTGCAACACCAACGTCATGATCGCCGCTTCCCAGGCCAAGCGCCTGCCGGCCGAGCGCTTCACCGCCATGGTGCGCCTGGACGAGAATCGCGGCCGCGCCCAGTTGGCCAAGAAGGCCGGCGTCGCGATCACCGAGGTCTCCGAGCTGTTCATCTACGGCAACCACTCGCCGACCATGTTCGCCGACTTCACCCACGCCAAGATCGGCGGCAAGCCGGCCGCGCAGGTGATCGGCGACGAGGCCTGGCTGAAGAACGATTACCTGCCCACCGTCGGCAAGCGCGGCGCGGCGATCATCGAGGCCCGCGGCCAGAGCTCGGCGGCCTCGGCGGCCAACGCCCTGGTCGACCATGTCCGCGACCTGACCACCCCGGGCGCGATCCACTCGGTCGCGGTCCCCAGCCTGGGCCGCTACGGCTTCTCCGAGGGCGTGTGGGCCGGCATGCCGGTGAAATCCACCGCCACCGCCTATGATGTGATCACGTCCTACGAGATGGACGACTTCGCCAAGTCGAAGATCGCGCTCACCAACGACGAGCTGGTGGGCGAGCGCGACACCGTCAAGGACATGCTGGGCTAAGCCCCACCCGTCAGCGGCGCTGCATATAACCCGCGAGTTCCTGGAGCTCGCGGGTCCGCTGCTCGTAGATCTGAGCCACCGCGTCCGGCGAATGCGCCGCTGCGTCCTCGCGGATCGCGCGCCAGTCCGCCTGTTCGGCCCGCAGGTCGTCGGTCGGAGCGCCGGCCGCCGCCGCCGCGGCATAGGCCCGGGCCATGCGCAGGTCCGCCGCCGCCAGATCCGGGTTCGCGCAGACCATCTCCTGGCCGCGGGTCAGGCGCCCGTTGCAGTCGAAGCTCGGCCCGCTCCGGGCCGGCTCCACCGGGGCCGCGTCCAGGGGCGGAACCACTGCGGCCGGCGGGGGCGCCGCGGCCTCGGCCATGCCGGGACCCAGGACCTCCATCTGGCCGTTCGACTTCGGAATCGGCGGGGGCTTGCCCGGATCGACCAGGATGCTGACCCGGGAGTCGTCCGGAGCCGGCGCCGGGGTGTTGTCCATCTGCGGCGCGAAAAACAGCGCCAGGCCCGCGCCCACGACCACCGCCACGACCACGCCGCCCAGCAGGACCAGCGGGGATTTTCCCGGGGGCCGGGGCTCAGGGCCGTCGAACCGCTCGCCTTGAGTCACACAGAGTCTCCAGTAGTCCACCGTCCCAGGCCAGATTCCCGGACGGATCAGGCGCCGCCACCTTAAGTCTATTCGTCGCCGCGCGCGCGCTCGGCCTCTTCCTCCAACTCGGCGATGCGGGCCTCGTAGACCTGCGCCACCGCCCAGGGCGCCTCCTCGGCCGCCGTCTCGCGGGCGGTGAGCCAGCGGCCCTGCTGGCGTTGCAGCCGGGCCGGCGGCGCGCCGGCCTGGACCGCGCGCCGGTAGGCGGCGTTCAGCCGCCGGTCTGCCGCCGCCAGGCTCGGATCAGCGCAGACGAGGGCCTCGGCGCGGGTGTCGGCGTCGCAGGTCCTGGCGGCTGGGCGCGGCGGCGCGGGTTTCGATAGCGCGGGTTTCGGCGGCGCGGGGGCGGAGACCTTCAGCGGCTCGGCGCGCAGGGCGGCGAGCTGCAGGTCCAGGGTGTTGGCCGGCGCGTTCACCGCCAAAGACTTGACCGGCGTCGCCTTGATCGGCGCAGGCTTGACCGCCGCGATCCGCGGCTTGGCGAGGGCCGGCGCGGCGACCTTCGGGGCGGGCAGAAGGATCTTCGTCTTCCCGACCTGCGCCTTGGCCGCCAGCTTGATCGCCGCCTCCTGTTCGTTTTTCTTGCGCTGCTCGACCTTGGCCAGCCAGGCTCGCCGCGCCTCGGCTTTCGCAGTTTCGGCCTTCGCGGCCTGAGCCTTGGCGGCGGCCTTGGCGAGCGCCGCCTTCTCGGCCCTGGCCTTCTCGCTCGTCGCCTTCTCGTTCACCGCCAGACGGATCTTTTCCGCCTCGGCCTTCTCACTCGCGGCCAGAAGGGTCTTCGCCGCCTTGGTCTTCTCTGCGGCTTTCGCCGCTGCGGCGTGAACGGGCGCGGTCTCGGCCTTGGCAGGAGGCGGCGCGGCCATGGCGGGCGTCTTCAGCCTGGCGGGCGGCGGCTCGGGTTTCGCGGCGACTGCCTTTACAAGGATCGGCGCGGGCGGAGGCGCGGGCGGCGCGAGGACCGGCGCCGGAGCCGGTGGCGGCGCCGTCTCCAGAACGCTCACCGGCTCCGGCTGGGCCGCGATGCGGACGGGGTCGGCCGGCGCCGGGCCCTCCTGCGGGTCGACCACGATCCTGAGCTGGGGTTGCGCGGCCTCGCCCAGGGCGGTGCGGGCGGCCAGGCGCTGTTGGGCGGCCTCATCGCCGTGCTCCGGCCGGGCCCAGACGCCCAGCGCGACGCCTAAAACACAGGCGCCCGCCACACCCGCGCTGAACACGCTGCGTCCATCCCAGCGCCCGGCCGGACTGACCAGCGGCGCCGGCCCCTGCGCGCCCCGCCCCTGAGGCTCGATAAGATCGTGCGGCATGCCCCACCTTCATGCGCCTGCTGTTAACCAAGCCATTGTCCAGGCTAGGTTTTCGCCCAGGCGGCAGTTAAGCCCCCGAAGCTGAATTGAGGCTGAACGGCGACGCGCTCCAAAACGGCGCCTTACCCCGCGTCAGACGTCTTCGCCGGGGCGGTTGCCATGCCAGTTTGGGGCGCCTATAACCCCGGCCACCTGCCGCAACGGCGCGGCCCTCCCCCTCCAAAAAGCACGCCGGCCCCATGAACATTCACGAGCATCAAGCCAAGGCCGTCCTTTCCGAGTTCGGCGTGGCGGTCCCCAAGGGTTTCGCCGCCTTCACGCCAGAGGAAGCGGCCGAGGCGGCGAAGAAGCTGCCGGGCCCCGTCTACGTGGTGAAGTCCCAGATCCACGCCGGCGGACGCGGCAAGGGCCGGTTCGAGGGCCTGGGCCCCGAGTCCAAGGGCGGCGTCCGGGTGGTCAAGTCGGTGGACGACGTCAAGTCCAACGCCGCCGAGATGCTCGGCCGCGTGCTGGTGACGCACCAGACCGGCCCCAAGGGCAAGCAGGTGAACCGCCTCTACATCGAAGAAGGCGCCGCCATCGCCAAAGAGTTCTACCTTTCGCTGCTCGTGGATCGTGTGACCAGCCGCGTGTCGGTGGTCGCCTCCACCGAGGGCGGCATGGACATCGAGGAAGTCGCCCACGACACCCCCGAGAAGATCGACAGCTTCTCCATCGACCCGGCGACCGGCTGCTGGCCGCACCACGGCCTGATGCTCGCCGCGACCCTCGGCCTTTCCGGCGACCAGGCCAAGCAGGCGACCAAGCTTCTCGGCCAGCTCTACAAGGCGTTCCTCGCCAAGGACATGGAGATGCTGGAGATCAACCCGCTGATCGTCACCGAGGACGGCCAGCTGCGGGTGCTCGACGCCAAGGTGTCCTTCGACTCCAACGCCCTGTTCCGCCACCCCGAGATCCGCGAACTGCGCGACCTGTCGGAAGAGGACGACAAGGAGATCGAGGCCTCCAAGTACGACCTCTCCTACATCGCCCTGGACGGCGAGATCGGCTGCATGGTCAACGGCGCGGGCCTGGCCATGGCGACCATGGACATCATCAAGCTCTACGGCGCCGAGCCCGCAAACTTCCTCGACGTCGGCGGCGGCGCGACCAAGGAGAAGGTCACTGCGGCCTTCAAGATCATCACCGCCGACCCGAACGTGAAGGGCATCCTGGTCAACATCTTCGGCGGCATCATGCGCTGCGACATCATCGCCGAGGGCGTGGTCGAGGCGGTGCGGGAAATGGGCCTGAAGGTGCCGCTGGTCGTGCGCCTCGAGGGCACCTTCGTCGAGAAGGGCAAGGAGATCATCGGCAATTCCGGCCTGAACGTGATCGCCGCCAACGACCTGTCCGACGGGGCCGAAAAGATCGTCAAGGCCGTCCGAGGCCTGGGCTGATGTTCCACGTCGGCGCCATCATGCTTGGCGTCTTCGCCGCCGGCCTGGGAATGGCCGGCGCAGCTTCGGCTGACCCCACCTTCGAGGCCTTCCGCGAGCTTTGCGTGAACACCCGCGCCGAGGCTCCGGCGGCCCTGGCCGCCGCCGATGCGCAGGGCTGGACCGACATGCCGGCCATGTTCGTCGATGAGATCGCCAAGGCTGGCTTCTCCGGCGGCGAGGGTCGCGCCCGCAACCGCAACCGCGTCCTGTACTTGATGTACGCTGGCCAGGGAGCCCCGATGGTCGAGGGGGCGCCCATGCCGGTGCGCGCCTGCGCCGTCGCCGCCCGCCCGGCGAACGCCGAGGCGATGCGCAAGGCCGCCGCCGACTTCGCCGGCGTGCCGGCCGATCCCGCCCTACCCGCCCAAAAGGGCGCGGCCTACGCCTTCACCGGAGAGGCCGGCGCCCATCGCCAGGTCACCGCCGCCGAGCTTTCGAGCCCCAGCGGCAAAGACCTGATCCGACGCGGACGCGTCTCCATGCTTATCGTCGGCGGGCGGCCAGCTGCGCCGCTCCTCGTCTACGCCATCCCCACGCTGTGAGCCTGACCTGAATGTCTATCCTGATCGGCAAAGAAACCCGTGTGATCTGCCAAGGCATCACCGGCAGCCAGGGCACCTTCCATACCGAGCAGGCGATCGCCTACGGCACCAAGATGGTGGGTGGCGTCACGCCGGGCAAAGGCGGCTCCAAGCACCTGAACCTGCCGGTCTTCGACACCGTCGGCCAGGCGGTCCGGGAGACGGGCGCCGAGGCCAGCGTGATCTACGTGCCGCCGCCCTTCGCCGCGGACTCGATCCTCGAGGCGATCGACGCCGAGGTGCCGCTGATCATCTGCATCACCGAGGGCATCCCGGTGGCCGACATGATCCAGGTCAAGCGCGCGCTGCAGGGCTCCAAGTCGCGGCTGATCGGCCCCAACTGCCCCGGCGTCCTGACGCCGGGCGAGTGCAAGATCGGCATCATGCCGGGCAGCATCTTCAAGCGCGGCTCGGTGGGCGTTGTTTCGCGCTCCGGCACGCTTACCTATGAGGCGGTGTTCCAGACGACTCAGGTAGGATTGGGCCAGACCACGGCGGTCGGCATTGGCGGCGACCCGGTCAAGGGCACCGAGTTCATCGACGTGCTGCAGATGTTCCTGGACGATCCTGAGACAGAATCGATCATCATGATCGGCGAAATCGGCGGATCTGCAGAAGAAGACGCCGCCGCCTTCATTAAAAATTCAAAAACCAAGAAGCCTATGGTCGGTTTCATTGCGGGACGCACCGCGCCGCCTGGTCGGCGCATGGGTCACGCGGGCGCGATCATCGCCGGCGGCAAGGGTGGGGCTGAGGATAAGATCGCAGCGATGGAGGCCGCGGGCATCCGCGTGTCACCTTCGCCGGCGAAACTCGGCGAGACCCTGCTCCAGGTGCTGAAGGGCGCTTGAGCAATTTAGCGTAAGGGCGGTCCGCGCTCGGCTCCTACAGCTCCGCGGCGGGTCTTCCCGGAAAGCGGATGTCATGGCGGACGATGCAGGTCTGATCAACGAGGTCCTCAAGGAGACCTCCTTCCTCTACGGCGGCAACGCCGAGTATGTGGAAGACCTCTACGCGAAGTGGGCGAACGCGCCCAACAGCGTCGATCCGTCCTGGGCCGCGTTCTTCACCTCGCTGCAGGACCGCGCCGATGAAGTGAAGCGCGGCGCCGGCGGCCCGGCCTGGACGCCCCCGCCCGCCCCCGCCGCGCGCCCGGACTGGCTGTCGGCCATCGACGGCATGTGGCCCGCGGTGGAAGCCAAGCTGCAGGCCAGGGTCGCCGAGCGTCAGCCCGAGGCCTCGCCGGACTTCGTGCGCGCCGCCACCCTGGATTCCCTGCGCGCCATCATGATGATCCGCGCCTATCGGATGCGCGGCCACCTGAAGGCCAATCTCGACCCCCTGGGCCTGGCCACGACACCGGGCGACGCCACTGAGCTCGATCCCGCCTCCTACGGTTTCTCCGACGCCGATCTCGACAGGCCGATCTTCCTGGACTTCGTCCTTGGCCTGGAGACCTCGACGGTCCGCGAGATCCTCGAGATCGTGCGCCGCACCTACTGCGGCAATGTCGGCGTGCAGTACATGCACATCTCCGACCCGCACGAGAAGGGCTGGATCCAGGAACGCATCGAGGGGCGCGACAAGGAGATCACCTTCACCCGCGAGGGCAAGATCGCGATCCTGAAGAAGCTGATCGAGTCCGAGGGTTTCGAGCGCTTCCTGCACCGCCGGTTCCCCGGCACCAAGCGCTTCGGCCTCGACGGGGCGGAATCCATCGTCCCGGCGCTGGAGCAGATCATCAAGCGCGGCGGCGCGCTCGGCGTGCGCGACATCGTCGTGGGCATGCCGCACCGCGGCCGGCTGAACGTCCTGGCCGCCGTCATGGGCAAGCCGTACCGGGCGATCTTCCACGAGTTCCAGGGCGGCTCGACCATGCCCTCGGACGTCGAGGGCTCGGGCGACGTGAAGTACCACCTGGGCGCCTCGTCGGACCGCTCGTTCGACGGCAACAACGTCCACCTGTCGCTGACCGCCAACCCCAGCCACCTGGAAATCGTCAACCCGGTGGTGATTGGCAAGGTGCGAGCCAAGCAGGCCTTCACCCTGCGCGAAACCCCCTCCGCCGGCCGCGGCCACGTGCTGCCCCTGCTGTTGCACGGTGACGCGGCCTTCGCCGGCCAGGGCGTGGTGGCCGAGTGCTTCGCCCTGTCGGGCCTGAAGGGCTACGGCGTCGGCGGCACGGTCCACTTCATCGTCAACAACCAGATCGGCTTCACCACCAGCCCGAAGAACAGCCGCTCCTCGCCCTATCCGTCGGACGTGGCGCTGATGGTCGAGGCGCCGATCTTCCACGCCAACGGCGATGATCCCGAGGCCTGCGTCTACGCAGCCAAGGTGGCCACCGAGTTCCGCCAGCAGTTCGGCAAGGACGTGGTCATCGACATGTTCTGCTACCGCCGGTTCGGCCACAACGAGGGCGACGATCCGACGATGACGCAGCCCTTGATGTACGCGAAGATCAAGGACCACCCGCCGACCCGCGAGCTCTACTCGACCCGCCTGATCGCCGAGGGCGTCATTACCGAGGCGGAGGTCCAGGGCTGGATCGCCGAGTTCGACGCCTTCCTCGACGCCGAGTTCGACGCCGGCAAGGCCTATAAGGCCGACAAGGCCGACTGGCTGGACGGCAAGTGGGCCGGGCTGCAGTTGTCCGGCGAGGAGCGCCGCGAGACCGGCGTGTCCAGGCAGAAGCTGCTCGACCTTGGCCGCAAGATGACCACCATCCCCGAGGGGATAAGCGTCCACAAGAACGTCGAGCGGGTGATCCAGAACCGGCGTAACGCGATCGAGGCCGGCGAGGGCATCGACTGGGCGACGGGCGAGCACCTGGCCTTCGCCAGCCTGCTGGACCAGGGCCATCCCGTGCGCCTGTCAGGCCAGGACAGCGTCCGCGGCACCTTCACCCAGCGGCACTCGGCGATCGTCGATCAGAAGACCGAGGAACCCTATATCCCGCTGCGCAACCTCTCGCCCAACCAGGCGCACTTCGAGGTGCTGGACTCGGCGCTGTCGGAAGAGGCCGTGCTGGGCTTCGAGTATGGTTTCTCGTTGACCGACCCGAACACCCTCACCCTCTGGGAAGCCCAGTTCGGGGACTTCGTGAACGGCGCCCAGGTGGTGATCGACCAGTTCATCTCGTCGGGCGAGCGCAAGTGGCTGCGCATGAGCGGCCTCGTCATGCTGCTGCCGCACGGCTACGAGGGCCAGGGTCCGGAGCACTCCTCCGCCCGCCTCGAACGCTTCCTGCAGCTCTGCGCCGAGGACAACCTGCAGGTCGTCAACGTCACGACCCCGGCCAACTACTTCCACGCCCTGCGCCGTCAGCTCCTGCGGGAATACCGCAAGCCACTGATCGTGATGTCGCCCAAGAGCCTGCTGCGGCACAAGCGGGCGGTCTCCAACCTCTCGGACATGGCGGCGGGCTCCGCCTTCCACCGGGTCATGGTGGACGGAGCCGAGGCCGGCTGCGACGTGGGCGGTATCGAGCTCGTCGCGGACGACAAGATGGCCCGGGTGATCCTCTGCTCCGGCAAGGTCTATTTCGACCTCCTGGAGGCGCGGGCCAAGTCCGGGCGCAACGACGTCTACCTGCTGCGCCTGGAGCAGTTCTATCCGTGGCCGCTGAAGTCGCTGTCGAACGAGCTCAAGCGCTTCATCAACGCCGACCTGGTCTGGTGCCAGGAAGAGCCGAAGAACATGGGCGGCTGGACCTTCGTCGACGCCTGGCTGGAGCTCACCCTCCAGCGGATGAAGATCAAGGCCAAGCGGGCGCGCTATGTGGGCCGCCCGGCCACGGCGTCGACCGCCGCCGGCGTGATGAGCCGCCACCTCAAGGAACTCGATACTTTCCTCACCGAAGCCTTCGCTTAAGACCGCGCCGGCGCAGGACCAACACAGGAACCCGACTATGGCCGACATCATGACCCCCGCCCTCGGCGAATCCGTCACCGAGGCGACGGTGGCGCGCTGGGCGAAGAAGCCGGGCGAGTCGGTCCGCAAGGACGAGATCCTGGTCGAGCTTGAGACCGACAAGGTCAGCCTCGAAGTGGCCTCCCCCGCCGACGGCGTCCTGTCCGACATCGCCGCCACGGAAGGCGAGACCGTGAAGCCCGGCGCCCTGCTCGGCCGGGTCTCGGAGGGCGCCGCGCAGGCCGCGCCCGCAGCGGCTCCCGCCAAGGCCGCCGCCGAAAAGGCCGCGCCTGCGCCCGTCGCCGCCAAGGCTGCGCCCGCTCCGGGGCCGCAACCTGCCCCTGTCGCGGCGGCGCCGGCCGCCGCGCCTTCCGCCCAGCGGATCGCGGCCGAGAACAACCTCGACCTCAGCGTCATTGAAGGCGGCGGCAAGGGCGGCCGCGTGACCAAGGGCGACGCGCTCGCCGCCCTGGAGGCGCGCGCCAACGCGCCGGCGCCGGCCCCGGCGCCCGCCGCGGCCCGCGAAGTCCATCCGCGGGAAGAGCGTGTCCGCATGACGCGCCTGCGCCAGACCATCGCGCGCCGGCTGAAGGAGGCGCAGACCAACGCGGCCATGCTCACCACCTTCAACGAGGTGGACATGACGGCGGTGATGGCCGCCCGCGCTCAGTACAAGGACATCTTCGAAAAGCGCCACGGCGTGAAGCTGGGCTTCATGGGCTTTTTCGTGAAGGCCTGCGTGGCCGCCCTGAAGCAGGTGCCCGAGGTCAACGCCGAGATCGACGGCCAGGACATCATCTTCAAGAACCACTACGACATCGGCGTGGCGGTCGGCACCGAGCGCGGCCTCGTGGTCCCGGTGGTGCGCGACGCCGACGCCCTCAGCCTCTCCGGCGTGGAAAAGACCATCGGCGAGCTCGGCAAGCGGGCCCGCGACGGCGCCCTGGCGCTGGAGGACCTGCAGGGCGGGACCTTCACCATCTCCAATGGCGGGATCTATGGCTCGCTGATGTCGACGCCGATCCTCAACGCCCCGCAGTCCGGCATTCTCGGCATGCACAAGATCCAGGACCGGCCGGTGGTGGCAGGCGGCCAGATCGTAATCCGGCCGATGATGTACCTGGCGCTGTCCTACGACCACCGCGTGGTGGACGGCCAGGGCGCGGTGACCTTCCTGGTGCACGTCAAGGAAGCTCTCGAGGATCCGCAGCGGCTGCTTCTCGAGGTCTGACGCGCGCCCCTCGCCTCACAGGCGAAGGTTCTATATCTGAAGCCTGCTTCCCAAGACCACGAACGAGAGCGACATGGCCCAGTACGACGTCGTCATCATCGGCGGCGGCCCCGCCGGCTACAATGCGGGTATCCGCGCCGGCCAACTCGGGCTGAAGGTCGCGGTGGTCGACAAGGGCGCGACGCTCGGCGGCACCTGCCTGAACGTCGGCTGCATGCCCTCCAAGGCCCTGCTGCACGCCTCCGAACTCTTCGACGCGGCGAGCAACCACTTCGCCGAGCTCGGCATCGAGGTTCAGCCCAAGCTCAACCTCGACCAGATGATGAAGCAGAAGGCCGAGTCGGTGACCGCCCTCACCAAGGGCATCGAGTTCCTGTTCAAGAAGAACAAGGTCGACCGCGTAGTGGGCTCGGGCCGTATCGCTGGTCCCGGCAAGGTCGAGGCGGTCGGCGCCGACGGAGCCGTCACCACCCTCGAGGCCAAGAACATCGTCATCGCCAGCGGCTCGGAGCCCTCGCCCCTGCCCGGCGTAACGGTGGACCAGAAGCAGATCGTCGATTCCACGGGCGCCCTGTCGCTGCCCAAGGTCCCCGGCAAACTGGTGGTGATCGGCGCCGGGATCATCGGCCTGGAGCTGGGGTCGGTGTGGCGCAGGCTGGGCGCGGAAGTCACTGTCGTCGAGTTCCTCGACCGCATCACCCCCGGCATGGACGCCGAAGTGGCCAAGGCCTTCCAGCGCAGCCTGACCAAGCAGGGCATGACCTTCAAGCTCTCCGCCAAGGTCACCGGCGCGACGGCGGCCAAGGATGGCGTCTCCCTCACCGTCGAGCCGGTCGCCGGCGGCGCGGCCGAGACCCTGAAGGCCGACGTCGTCCTGCTCGCCATCGGCCGGCGTCCGTACACGGAGGGCCTGGGCCTGGAGAGCGTGGGGATCACCCCCGACAAGCGCGGCTTCATCGAGACCGACCACTGGCGCACCTCCGCGCCCGGCGTCTGGGCGATCGGCGACGTCACCCACGGCCCCATGCTGGCCCACAAGGGCGAGGACGAGGCGGTGGCCTGTATCGAGACCATCGCCGGCAAGGCGGGCCACGTGGCCTACGGCCTGATCCCCTCGGTGGTCTATACCAGCCCCGAGGTCGCCTGGGTCGGCCAGACCGAGGAGGAGCTGAAGGCCGCCGGCCGCGCCTACAAGGCCGGCAAGTTCCCCTTCGCCGCCAATTCCCGCGCCAAGATCAACCACGAGACCGAGGGCTTCGTGAAGGTGCTGGCCGACGCCGTCACCGACGAGATCCTGGGCGTCCACATGATCGGTCCCAGCGTCAGCGAGACGATCGGCGAATACTGCGTGGCCATGGAGTTCAAGGCCGCCAGCGAGGACGTCGCCCGCACCTGCCACCCGCACCCCACCCGCTCGGAGGCCGGCCGCCAGGCCGCCATGGGCGTCGAGGGCTGGACCATGCAATCCTGAGCCTGACGATCCGGCTGACACGGTCGGGGGAGGTCGGGGCCGATGGGGCGGGCGACGGTTGGTTTCGGATGAGCGAGCCAGGCTGAGGCGTGCTATCCTGAAGGCCTAGCGGGAGGAGATCGTCGATGATGACCGCCGCGTTTCTCGCCTGGGCTCTGACGGCCAGCCAGGCGCAGGGCCTGCCTCTGAAACCTGGCGAAGTCGATTGCAGCGCGGGTTTTCGCAATGCCCGGAGCGAACAGCTCCGGCCCAGGAAGATGACCGACCTGCCGCCAGCCGACATGGAGCTGGCGATCGACCGCCGTATCGGCCGGTGCCGTGTCCCGGTGATCATCGTACGCGACGTCGAAGCGGGTGGCGCGCCCCCGCTCAAGCGCGAGGATGCGCCTTCGAATAGGCGCTGAGCAGGCCCGCCGCATCGACGGCGGTGTAGCGCTGGGTCGTGGCCAGCGAGGCGTGGCCCAGGAGTTCCTGGATCGCCCGCAGATCCGCGCCGGCGCCCAGCAGATGGGTCGCGAAGCTGTGGCGCAGCGCATGCGGCGTCGCGCTGTCCGGCAGGCCCAGCCGGCCGCGTAAGGACTGCATGGTCGCCTGGACGTGGCGCGGGCTTAAGGGGCCGCCCCGGCGCGCCCGGAACAGCGCCTCGTCACGCTCCAGGACGAACGGCGCCTGCGCCAGGTAGTCGTCCACCGCGGCCTTGACCGCCGGCAGCACCGGCACGATCCGCGTCTTGCCGCCCTTGCCGGTGATCCGCACGCGGTCCCCCAGGGGCGCGTCCGCGCGGCGCAGCGACAGGGCCTCGGAGATCCGCAGGCCGCAGCCATAGAGCAAGGTCAGCACCGCCGCGTCGCGGGAGGCCTCCCAGTCCTCCCGGTCCGGATCGAGCGCCGGCTCGGCCAGCAGGCCGCGCGCCTGGTCCTCGCTTACCGGCCGGGGCGCGCCGGGCTTGACCCTGGGCCCACGCACCAGGCCGATCGCCGCATTCGGCGTCGCCAGCCGGAAATCGCAGAACTTGTGGAAGGCGCGCACCGCCGACAGGGCCTGGGACATGGAGCGCGGCGACAGCGGCCGATCGCCCGCGCGCAGGAAGGCGAGCCATGCCCGAAGCTCGGCCGCGCTCACCGTCCCAAGGTCGGCGAGGCTGACCGGCCCGCCGCGATGTTTCTCAAGAAAGGCGATGTAGCGACCGGCGGCGAAGCCGTAGGCCTCCAGCGTGCGGGGCGAGGCCCTGCGCTCGTGCGCCAGATGCTGCAGCCAGGCGGCCTGCGCCTCGCGGGCGGTCAGAGGACGGGCCATCGCTCGGCTGTGCGCTCGACGACGCGGGCCAGGAACGAGACCAGCTCGGTGCCCATCTCCGGGGTGAAGCCTTCCGGGTCCGCCGAGCCGAAGGCCAGGAGGCCCTGCCGCGCCGGCTCCCAGATCGCCATCCGCACCAGGGCGACAGAGCGCACCTCGGCGCCGGTGTCGCGGAAGAGCCCGTGCGCGGTCGGCAGGAAGCCCATGGCGTCGAGCCTCTGCGAGCCGCCGAGGGCGAGGTCGACCTGACCCTCGGCCAGCGGGCGCCAGCCGGCGGGCGTGCGTCCCGGCCCTTCCAGGGCCACCGCCGCGGCGGCTAGGCCGAAGCGGCGCTGGGCCAGCTCCTCCACCCGGCGGGCGAGGTCGGCGTGGTTGCGCGATTCGAGAATGTCGATCACCGCCCCATGGGTCTGGGCCTGGGCGGCGAAGTTTTCCTGGGCGGTGGCCTCCAGATAACGCCGGGCGCTGGATTCCATCTGGTGGGCGGCGTGCACCCGGGCCAGGGCCGCGGGCCCGAACTCGATCACATTGGCCGCGTCCGCCTTCAGGCCGAGTTCGGCCAGCAGTCCGGCGTCCTGGCGCAGGAAATCGGGGGCCTCCTGCAGGAACCGCCGGACCGCGTCCGGCGACGGCGCCGCTTCGCTCTCACCCGCTCTCGCCGCGCCGATATCCATGTGTCCCCCGTCTACAGGATCGACTGGCCGGTCTTCGCCCAATCGCTCATGAACTGTTCAAGACCCTTTTCGGTTAACGGGTGCTTGAAAAGGTCCGTGAACACCGCCGGCGGGATGGTTGCGCAGTCGGCGCCGGCCAGGGCCGCGGCGGCCACATGGGCCGGGCCGCGGATCGAAGCGGCCAGGATCTCGGTGTCGAATTCGTAGTTGTCGTAGATCGCCCGGATCTCGCTGATCAGCGACATGCCGTCCGCCCCGTGGTCGTCCAGGCGGCCGATGAAGGGGCTGACATAGGTCGCGCCCGCCTTGGCCGCGAGCAGGGCCTGGGCGGCGGAGAAACACAGGGTGACGTTGGTCTGGATCCCCTCCCGGGCAAATTCCGCCGCGGCGATCAGGCCATCGCGGGTCAGCGGGATCTTCACCACGACATTTGTGGCCACGCTCGCCAGCTTGCGGCCCTCGGCCAGCATGCCTTCCGCGTGCATCGCCGCCACCTCGGCGCTGACCGGCCCCTCGACGAGACCGCAGATCTCGGCGATGACCTCCAGCATGGGGCGTCCGGATTTGGCGATCAGGGATGGGTTAGTCGTCACGCCGTCCACCAGGCCGGTCGCGACCAGGTCCTTCAGGACGGCCGTGTCGGTGGTGTCGAGAAAGAGCTGCATGGATCGGGCCTCGTGTTTTCCAGGGCCGCTTGTAGCGGGACAATCCCCGCCCCGCCAACGCGGCGTGCGCCAAGGCCCGTCTCAATGAGCCGAATCGCCAGCGTCCTTTTGCCCCTGCCCCTGCCTGAGGCCTTCGATTACGCCGAGCCGGACGGCCTGGATCTGCAGCTCGGCGACCAGGTGGCCGTGCCGCTGGGCCCGCGCCTCGTCCGCGGCGTCGTGGCGGCCCTGCGCGAAGGCGCCGGCGGCAACCGGCCCCTGAAGCCCGTCGCCGGCCGGCTGGATGATCCGCCCCTGCCGCCCAGCACCCTGGAGTTCGTCACCTGGGCGGCCCGCTACGCCGTCGACGCGCCCGGTCAGGCCCTGGCTATCGCCCTGCGCGGCGCCCGCGCGCCCCGGGCGCGGCCGGAGCGCAGCGTCCACGCCACCGGGACCACGCCGGCCCGCAGCACCGCCGCGCGCGAAAAGGTCATCGCCGCCGTCCAGGCCGGCCCCGCCGCCTCCCCCGCCGACCTCGCCCGCCAGGCCGGGGTCTCCGCCGGCGTGGTCAAGGCCTTGGTGGACGAAGGAGTACTGGAGGTCCGGCTCTCGGTCGCCGAGCCCGCCTTCCCGGAACCCGACCTGTCCTTGCCGCCGCCCACCCTGAACCCCAGCCAGGCCGCCGCCGCAAAGGCCCTGGACGCGATGGCGGCGGAAGGCCGCTTCGCCGTCGCCCTGCTGGACGGGGTCACCGGCTCGGGCAAGACCGAGGTCTATCTGGAGACCGCCGCCGGCGTCCTGGCCGCCGACCCCGACGCCCAGGTGCTGATACTGCTGCCCGAGATCGCCCTGACCCAGGCCGTGATCGCCCGGGTCGCCGCCCGCTTCGGCGCCACGCCCGCCCAGTGGCACTCCGACGTCGCCCCGCCCGAGCGCCGGCGGGTATGGGAGGCCGTCACCGCCGGCCGTTGCCGCCTCGTCGTCGGCGCCCGCTCGGCGCTCTTCCTGCCGTTCCGCAAGCTGCGCCTGATCGTGGTCGATGAGGAGCATGACGGCTCCTACAAGCAGGAGGACGGCTTCATCTACCAGGCCCGCGACCTGGCCGTGGTGCGCGGCAAGATCGAGGAGGCGGCCGTGGTCCTGGCCTCCGCCACGCCGTCGCTGGAGACCCTGCGCAACGCCGAGACCGGCCGCTATCGCTGGCTGCGCCTGTCCGCCCGCCACGGCGTGGCGCGCCTGCCCGACATCACCCTCATCGACCTGCGCGAGGCCCCGCCCGAGACCGGCCGCTGGCTCTCGCCGCCCCTGATCTCCGCGATGCGGGAGACCTATGCGAGAGGCGAGCAGACCCTCCTGTTCCTGAACCGCCGGGGCTATGCGCCCCTCGTCCTGTGCAAGGCCTGCGGCGAGCGCCTCTGCGCGCCGGACACCGATTCCTGGCTGGTGGAGCACCGTTACACCGGCCGCCTGGTCTGCCACCTGACCGGCTTTTCCATGCCCAAGCCCGAGACCTGTCCCCATTGCGGCGCCAAGGACAGCCTGGTCTCCATCGGTCCGGGCGTGGAGCGCGTGGAGGAGGAGGCCCGCGCCCTGTTCCCCGACGCCCGTGTCGGCGTGTTTTCCTCCGACACCGTCTTCGACGCCCGCGAGGCCCGCGCTCTGATCGGCGCCATGGAGGACGGTCAGATCGACATCCTGGTCGCGACCCAGGCGGCGGCCAAGGGGCACAACTTCCCCAACCTGACCCTGGTGGGGGTGGTCGATGCGGACCTCGGCCTGCGCGGCGGCGACCTGCGCGCGGCCGAGCGCACATTCCAGCTCCTGGCGCAGGCCACCGGCCGGGCCGGCCGCGCCGATCGCCCGGGCCGCGCCCTCCTGCAGACCTGGGCGCCCGACCATGCGGTGATGCAGGCGCTCCAGGCCCAGGACCGCGACGGCTTCGTCGCCGCCGAGATGGCCGAGCGCGAGGCCGCCGGCCTGCCCCCGTTCGGACGTCTCGCTGCAGTGGTGGTCTCCGGCCCCGATCTGGCCGCGCTGGAGGAGTTCGCCCAGGAGATGGCCCGCGTCGCTCCCAATGCGCCGGGGGTGGAAGTCTACGGCCCCGCCGACGCGCCGCTCGGCCTGATCCGCGGGCGCCGGCGCAAGCGGTTCCTGGTGCGGGCCGACCGCACGGTGGACCTGTCCGCCTACATGGCCGCGTGGCGCGCGCGGGTGCGGCCGCGCGGCGCGATCCGGGTGTCCCTGGACATCGACCCCTACAGCTTCCTCTAGGTTTCCTCGTCCGGCAATTGCAGGGCGCCTCGCCGATAGGACAGCGGCGCGGTCGGGGTCAGCGTCATGAAGAGGATGCCCAGCGAAAGCGCGCTGAGGTTGAACCACAGGCCATGACGAATCGCGACGGCGAAGCTGTCGGCGAGCGCCTGCTCGCTGGCCGCCTCCGCAATCGGCGCCTTGCCGCGCGCCATCCGGTCCTGACGCGCCAACGCCAGACGCTGCAGATCGCCCAGGTCGATCTGGCGGGCCGCGCCCGGCTGCGGCGCATGGCGGGCAAGCTCCACGGAGAGACTGGTCGTCAGGATGGCGGCGAACAGTGCGACGCCGACCGTCTGGCCGATCTGCCGCGTGAACTGGGTCGAGGCGGTGGCGATCCCCATCTGGTGCGCCTCGGCGGAGTTCTGGATCGCCAGCTGCAACAGATTCTGGCTCGGCCCAATCCCGATGCCGATGATCGCCAGGCGCCAGGCGATGCCGAGCGGCGAGGTGTTGGGGTCGATCAAGCACAGCAGCGCCACCCCGGTGAAGACGAGCGCGCCGGCGCCCACCATGAACGGCTTCAGCCGCCCGGTGCGCGAAACGATCTGCCCCACGGCGTTGGAGGCGACGACCATGCCCAGCATAAGGGGCAGCATGGTCAGGCCGCTGCGCGTCGCCGACGCCCCCAGCCCGACCTGCATGAACAGCGGCAGGAAGATCGAAAGCGAGGTGAAGTTCATACCGAAGAAGAAGAGCGCGATGTTCGCCGAGCTGAAGGTGCGGTTGCGGAACATCGCCAGCGGCAGGATCGGATCCCACACCGCCCGCTCCACCAGGATGAAGACAGCGAGCGCGGCGAACCCGAAGATGAACAGGCCGATGATCACCGGCGACAGCCACGGGAAATTGTGGCCGCCCCAGCTCAGGGCGATCAGCAGCGGCACGAAGGCCGCCACCATCAGGATGGCCCCCAGATAATCGATCTTGCCGCCGCCGCGCACCGGCAAGCTCGGCATGCGGAAGAAGATCAAAAGCAGGGCTGGAATGGCGAAGGGGACGTTGAGATAAAAGACCCAGCGCCACCCGGCGATCACGTGACCGAACAGCTGCACCGTTCCGTGGTCGGTGAAAAAGCCGCCGACCACCGGCCCGATAAGGCTGAACACTGCGAAGATCGAGCCGAACACGCCGCTGAACTTCGCGCGCTCGCGCGGCCCATAAATGTCGGCCACGATCGCCAGCGCTGTGGTGAAGAGCGCCCCGCCGCCCAGCCCCTGAATTGTCCGCGACGCGATCAGCTGGGTCATGCCGCCGCCCAGCAGAGGCAGGCGCCCGAATTCTCCAGCCAGACCCGACAGCCAGGCCCCGGCGAGGAAGATGCACGCGCCGGTCAGGAGCACGGACTTGCGCCCAATGATGTCGCCGAGCTTGCCCCAGATCGGCACCGACACCGTCGAAGCCAGCATGTAGGCCGTCGTCACCCAGGCGTAGAGGTGCAGTCCGGAAAGCTCGGCGACGATACGCGGCATGGCCGTGGCGACCACGGTCGTGCTCATCGAGCTCAGGGCGAACACCACCGTCGCGGAAATCAGGGTCAGGCGGCGGTCTTCAGCGCTTATGGTGGTCAATCGATCAAAGGCGGCGGCGGGGCGAGGCCATAGGCCGCCCGCGCCAGGCGCTCTCCTTGCCTGGGTTGAAGGATGAACTCACCGCGCCCGGCTCGGCGCGGCGGATCAGGGTTCAGTGCGTCTCCTCCGCGCCGGGATGAGTCCCGGTCCGGGCGGCCTGCCGCCGCCTGGCGTTGCGAGCCGCCATGTTGAGGCCTTCCACCAGCCCGGAAAAGGCCATGGCTGCATAAATGTAGCCCTTTGGCACATGCACCCCGAAAGCGTCCGCGATCAGCGTCGCTCCGATCATCAGGAGGAAGCCCAGGGCGAGCATCACCACGGTGGGGTTGTTGTGGACGAAGTTCGCCAGGGGGTCGGCCGCCACCATCATCACGCCCACCGCTATGACGACGGCGATGACCATGATCGCCAGATGGTCGGTCATGCCCACCGCGGTGAGGATCGAGTCGATGGAGAAGACCAGGTCCAGCAGGATGATCTGGACGATGGCCGAGCCGGCGCTCGCGACCGCGCCGCCGCGCTTGTCCAGGAGGTCGTTCGTGGGCTGAGGATCGACGGCGCCATGGATCTCGCTGGTCGCCTTCCAGATCAGGAAGAGCCCGCCCGCCAGCAGGATCAGGTCGCGCCACGAGAAGGCCAGGTCGACGATCGGATGGCCCTCGGCGCCGGCCGGCGCGTCGAACGGCAGGGTGAAGACCGGCGCGGTCAGGCCGACGATGAAGGCCAGGGTCGACAGGAACGCCAGGCGCATGACCAGGGCCAGGCCGATCCCGATCCGCCGCACCTTGCTGCGCTGATGGACGGGAAGCTTGTTCGAAAGGATCGATACGAAGACCAGATTATCGATCCCGAGCACCACCTCCATGACCACCAGCGTCAAAAGCGCGGCCCAGGCGGCGGGCTGGGTGGCGAGGCCAAGCAGGTCTTCCATCGGGGGCGGGGTCTCCTTGTTGGGGTGAGGGTGTTCTAGCGCATCACGCGCCTTCGACTAGAGTGGGTCGACGGCGTATTTCGTGCACGGCAAGGACTTGTTGAACCGTTGTGGGGCAAGGTCCCCGCACGCTGTAGGAATCACCAGAGCTTCTCGATGAACGACGGCCAGCACGTACGACAACTCACCGGCTTACGGTTCTTCGCCGCCTTCTGGGTGGTGGTCTACGCCTATTGGCGCAATCTCGACGTCGATTGGACGTCGACGTTCATCGGCAAGGGCTACCTCGGCGTCGAGCTGTTCTTCGTGCTCTCCGGCTTCATCCTCTGCCACGTCTACCGGACCAGCGTGGAGGACGGGTCTTTCCGATACGGGGCGTTCCTGTGGAACCGCCTGGCGCGGGTCTACCCGCTGCATCTGGCGACGATGGCGGGCATCGGCGCCCTGGGCCTGGCGGCGGCGGTCGCCGGGATGAATATCGATTCCACCATCGTGTCGTGGCCGTCCCTGCCTGCGAACCTGTTGATGGTGCACGCCTGGGGCCTGGCGCCCGAGGCCGGCTGGAACCATCCGTCCTGGTCGATCTCGGCCGAATGGTTCGCCTATCTGAGCTTTCCGCTGTTCGCCTGGGCGATCCTTCGCCTGAAGGAACGGCCGCTGATCGCGATGGCCGGAGCGGTGATCTTCATGATGGCCCTCTATGTCGGCTTCGAGCGGCTGACCGGCTATCCGCTCACCAGCGCCACCTACAAGTGGGGCGCCCTGCGCATCGTCCCCTGCTTCGCCTATGGCTGCGCCCTGCACGCGTTCTGGCGTGCGCGGCCCGCAAAGAACAGCACCGCCTCCGCCCTGGTCGGGGTCGCCGCGGCGCTGATTCTCGCGATCAGCCTGGCGAGTTTCGGGGCGCCGGACGCGGTAATCGTACCCAGTCTCGGAATTGTGATCCTGGCCTTGGGCCGCCTCGGCCAGACCGGCTCGAACCTTCTGGGAAGCCCCACCCTCGTCTATCTGGGTGAGATCAGTTACTCGGTCTACATGGTCGCCATACCATGGCAGTTGGTCTTCGTGAATGCTGCGGCCAAGCTTTTCCAGCTGAACGACAAGCAGCTGCCCCTATGGTTGTGGTTAGTTTACATTTTAACCGTGGTTCCACTGGCCGCGGCCTCGTATCACCTGATTGAACATCCTGCCCGCGAGCGCATGAAACTCATGGCCAAGGCGTGGAGGATGCGGCGACCTAAAGCCGCATGAGGCGGAAACCCTCTTTTCATCCAGGCATGCGATGTTATCCCTAAGGCAGTTAGTCCGGGGGAGTAACTCAAGCATGCTTAAGCGGAAGAGAGCCGTTCTCGGCTCCCTGGCCGTCGCGGCCGTCCTGAGCTTTGCGCCAACGGTGAGCGCGAGCGCCGATCCCTATTGGCAGTGCGTTCCGTTTGCGCGCCTCGCCTCCGGCATTCAGATCTTTGGCGACGCCTGGACGTGGTGGCGCCAGGCCGCCGGCAAATATGAAACCGGCGTCCAGCCCAAGGCCGGCGCCGTGCTTTGCTTCAAGCCCACGGGCCGAATGAAGCTGGGACACGTGGCCGTGGTGAACCAGGTGCTCACCGACCGCGTCATCCAGATCAGCCACGCCAACTGGTCCCGCATCGGCGGCACGCGCGGGCAGATCGAAAAAGACGTGACCGTCATCGACGTTTCGCCGGAAGGTGACTGGAGCTCGGTGAAGGTCTGGTACGACCCGGTGCGCGACCTGGGCGGCACCACCTATCCGACCTTTGGCTTCATCTATCAGGACGCGCCCAAGCAATACGCCACGGCGGCAGGCGGCTTCGTCGGCGCAGGCGCGACGGCGGTGGCCATGGCTCAGTCCGCGGCCAACATGGCCCAGTCGGCGGCCAGCCAGATGGTCGCGGCGACAAGGCCAGGCTCAGGACCGTTGCAGATGCTCGGCCAGGCGGCCGACTCGTCCGACCGGATCGCCGCCCTGATCCAGGCGGCGCAAGGTCAAGAGCGCTCGTCCGCCGAACGCTGAACGGCGGGGCTCGGCCCACACCCTTCCTTAAGCGGCGCCTTGGCAGGGTTAAGGCGTGCCAGAGTCCGCCCAGAAGGTCTTCGAACCGGTCACGCCCAGCGCCGAGGCGCTGCAGGCCGCGATCGAGCTCCATCGCCTCCATCTTGCGGGCGCGCCGGGCGGGCGGCGCCTTCGCCTGCCCTATGCGGACCTACGGAACGTCGAACTGCCCGGGGCAGACCTCTCCGAGGCGGACCTGACAGGGACGCGCCTGGCGGGCGCGGCCCTGCGCGGCGCGCGGCTGCGGGAGGCGACCCTGTACGGCGCCGAACTGGACGACGCCGACCTGCGCGACGCCAACCTCGACCGGGCGGACCTGCGGGGTGCGCGGCTGCGGGGGGCGAACCTGTCCGGGGCGACCCTGGCCGGCTGCGACCTGCGGGCCGGACGCATCGCCCTGCAGGACCGGGCGGGGGGATTCCGCCTCCTGGACTACGGCGAACGCGGCGCGGGCCTGAGCCACGCGGTGATGACCGGCGCCGACCTGGCGGGGGCCCGCTTCAGCGAAGCGCCGGCCGACCTGCGCGACGCCGACCTGACCGACGCGATCCTGACCGGGGCGCGGGCGGCGAACATCCGCCTCGACGGCGCGGACCTCACCGGCGCGGACGTCGGCGGGGCGGACCTGTCGGGCGCCTCGCTGAAGCGGGCGGTGCTGACGCGGGTCAATCTCGGCGCCGCCGGGATCGAGGACGCCGATCTGAGCGGGGCGCTGATGGCGCCCCCGCCGATCATGTACGTGGACGACCAGGCCCTGGACGACCTCATCGACCGGCACGAGGCGTTCTGCGACAGCCAGGGGGCGTCGGGGGCGGCCTTGCGCGCCGCCGGCGTCGACTTCCGGCCGATCCGGCGGCTGCCGCAGCGGCGGCTGAGCGGGCTGGCCTGCCCGAACTCGATCTTCTTCCGCATGGACCTGCGGGGCGTCGCGCTGCAGGGGGCGGACCTGACGGGGTGCGACTTTCGGGGGGCGGACCTGCGCCAGGCGGACCTGCGGGGCGCCAGGCTGATCGGCGGCCAGTTCACGCGGGCGGACCTGCGGGGCGCGCGGCTGGGGCCGCTGAAGATCGGCGAGGACCGCTACCTGCGCACCGATATGAGCCAGGCGAGCCTGCGGGGCGCGGACCTGCGCGAGGCGCGGGGCTTCCGTGTGCGGCTCCTGGAAGCGGACCTGGCGGGGGCGCGCACGGCGGGCGCCGACCTGCGCGAGGCCGAGTACTAGAGCTCGGCCCATCCCGGGCTATATGGCGGGGATGGCTGACAACACGACACCGCGCCCGCGCCGCATCGCCCTGCCCGCCCGTGGGGGCGACATCGCCGCCCTGGAGTTCGGCCCGCAGGACCGTCCGATCGACGTGGTCTTCTCCCACGCCAACGGGTTCAACGCCCTGACCTATCGCGCCATCCTGGCCCCGGTCGCCGAGGGCTTGCGGATCCTGGCCTACGACCTGCGCGGCCACGGCGCCACCGACCTGCCGACGCAGGACGAGGGGCGCACGGACTGGAGCGACATGGGCGAGGACCTGACCGCGCTCCTCCAGACGCTGGACCTGAAGGACGTGGTGCTGGCCGGCCACTCCATGGGCGGGGCGACGAGCATCCTGGCGGCGAACCATGCGCCGGAGCGGGTGCGGGCCCTGGCCCTGTTCGAGCCGGTGATCCTGCCGCGGGTGCGGAAGACGGGCGGGGCGCCGGGCTCGGGGCCGACGACGGAGGCGACCCTGCGCCGGCGCAACAGCTTCGAAAGCCGCGAGCAGGCGGTGGCGGCCTTCGTGGGCCGGGGCGCCTTCACCACCTGGCCGCGGCCGATGGTGGAGGACTATGTGGCGGCGGGCCTGAAACCCCTGCCGGGCGGCGGCTTCACCCTGGCCTGCACGCCGGCTTGGGAGGCCTCGGGCTACCGGGCGCACGGCAACGAGGTCTGGCCGATCCTGGACCGCCTGACCACGCCCATCCGCATCCTGAAGGGCGACATCTGGTCCACCACCTGGGTGGACGAGGAGCGGCGCGCCCTGGAGGCCACGGGCCGGGTGCGGATCGAGACCATCGCCGGCGCCAGCCACTTCCTGCCCATGGAGCATCCGGACCGGGTGGCCCAGGTGCTGGGCGAGCTGGCGGGCGTTCAGTAGGGAGACGGCTGCTCCAGGGCGGCCTGGGCGGCGCAGGCGGCGGGTTCGGGGGCGGGGCCGCGGCGGCGGGCCTGGGCGACCTCCAGGCGGGCGGCGTCCATGTCGTGGCGGAACGCGGCCGAGCCGTGCAGCGCCGCCACCAGGATCGAGGCGTTGGTGCGCCCCTCTTCCACCGCACTCATGTTGTGAACCCCGCAGACCACCCGGCTTTCGCCGAAGGCTCGGGCGCGCACCAGGATGGGCGTGGCCCGGTCGGGGGCGAGTTCGGCCAGGATCAGGCCGTAGGTCCAGCCATAGGTGGTGTGGCCGGACGGATAGTCGGGGTTCTTGGCCAGCCCCTCGGTAGGCGTGTCGCAGATGGGGCCGGGGTCCACCAGATAGGGGCGTTTGCGGCCATAGAGATCCTTGGGCCGGCTGACCGCCCGGCCCATGTCGGGCTGCAGGCGGGCGAAGAGGGCCATGGTCCGGGGCGCGTTCTTCGGCGTCAGGGCCACGCCCACCGCGCAGGCGGCGTGCGCCAGGAACGCCTTCTGGTCGATGTCGTCCGCAGCCATTTTCCAGCGCGGGCTGTCCTTGTAGGCGCGGGTGGCCTGATAGACTGCGCGGTCGGCCGTGTCGCGGGGCGAGCCGGCCTTGGGGGCGGGGGGCAGGATGCGGATGACGTCGGGCGCCGCGGCCTCGCCCAGATAGTCCGTGGCCGGCGCCTTGGCGAGCACGAGCCCCGCGCCGAGGGCGAGCGCGCCCGCCGCGGCCAGGGCCGCCGTTCTCTTCACCGCCATGCCAGCCTCCAGCTCGATGCGCGGGTCAGTGTGACGCGAGGCGGCGCCGGTTTCCAGACGGGATGGCGTCCGAATAGCTGTAGCTGAATTGCACTCATCTCCAAAGCGTGGGAGGCTCGCGCCCCAACCAAAAGACGGCAGGACCCCGCGGGGGGGAGGAGAACGACATGGCCTATCGCATCGCCCAGTGGGGCACGGGACTGGTGGGGGCGTCGGTGGTGCGCGCCATGCAGGACCATCCGGAGCTGGAGATCGTCGCCTGCTTCGCCCATACCCCCTCGAAGGTGGGCCAGGACGTCGGGACCCTGGCCGGCGCGCGGCCGGTGGGCGTCAAAGCCACCGACAAGATCGAGGAGATCATCGCCGCCCGGCCCGACTGCGTGCTCTACATGCCGCTGGTCTGGTCCGTCGACGACATGGCCCAGCTGCTGGAGGCCGGGATCAACGTGATCTCCACCGCCAACTTCATCACCGGCCGCTCCTATGGCGATGCGGCGGCGCAGCGGCTGGACGCGGCGGCCAAACGCGGCGGCGTCACGCTCTATGGCACCGGCATCAATCCGGGCCTGGCCGACATCATGGCCCTGGCGGTCACCGCCTCCTGCGCCAAAGTCTACAAGGTCACGGTGCGCGAGGCGGTGGACTCCACGGCCTACGCCTCGAAGGACACCTGGGTCGCGCTAGGCTTCGGCGGCCCGCCCGACGCGCCGGGCCTGGCCGAGCAGGTCAAGTCCCGCGCCCTGGTCTTCGTCGACACGGTGGAGATGATGGCCGACGCCCTGAAGGTGAAGCTGGACGACATCGGCTTCGACATCGAGTTCGCCACCGCCAACGAGGACGTCGACCTCGGCTGGATGCAGTTCCCCAAGGGCACGGTCTGCGGCCTGTCGATGACCTTTTCCGGCCAGGTGGAGGGGCGCAGCGTCATCGAGCTGCAGCTCGCCTGGACGCTCGGCTATTCGATGACGCCGTTCTGGCCCTCGGAGGGCTATGTGATCACGGTCGAGGGCGAGCCGGACATGCTGCTGAAGTTCCACTCCAAGGGGGACAAGACCGGCGGCGGCTCCACCACCGGCATGAACGCGGTCCACGCGGTGCCGGCGGTCTGCGCGGCCCGGCCGGGGATCGTCACCGCCGCCGAACTGCCCCTGATCGTCGCCGCCCACTGCGTGCGCCCCCGCCCGGAGGCCTAGGCTCCGGACCCGCGCCTCCCTTCCCCCTGGAGGGGGGAAGGGCCGGGGATGGGGTGGCGGGGGTTCAGATGGAAGAACTGGTCTACGAACCTCAAATAGGTCCGCCGCGCGTCGCCCTTGACGAGCCCGCCAGTCGCCGCGAGTGTCTTCCTTCGCCAGCAGTCAGCAGACTGCTGCGCAACCTGGGTGCATTCAGCAAGTGAAGAGCTTTATTAATTACTATGAAATCTTGGAGATAAGCCCAAGCTCAAGCGCGAAAGTCATAGAGCGTACGTTTCGCTTTCTTGCCCGTCGATTTCATCCGGACAATCAGGCGACAGGAGATCGCTCCAAGTTTGACGCCGTTGTAGAGGCGCATTCTACGCTGAGAGACGCCGCCAAGCGCGCCCGCTACCATGACGACCATCACCCCCACCTTCCCCCCTTTGCGCCGGAAGAGAGTGATGAGGAAGAAGATGGCGATGGCTCGGCCGACCCCGATACCGAGAGCTTCTTCGACAGCGTCAGTATCGATAGAGACGCCTCGATCCAGAATAACATCTTGACCCTGCTGTATCTCAGGCGCCGCGCCAACGTGCGGGAGCCGGGAATTGGCAATGCCGAGCTGGAGCGTTTGACCGGGTGCTCGCACGAGCATCTGGAGTTTCATATCTGGTATCTGAGATCAAAAGGCTGGATCGCCACCGGCGAAGACGGCCTGTTGTCGATCACTATAGACGGCGTCGACCGCGCTGCTCTTATTAGCAAAGAGCGGACCAAAAAACTCATCACCGATCAGAGTTGATGCTTTCTTGGGTTGGCACGATTCACTGATTCCGGACGGGAAGGCCTATGCGCGCCGGCTAGCCTGGGCGAATGTACCGGTCGGTACTCCCTGTGGCCGGACGAACCTCACGCCTCCCAGGGCCCCTCCGGTGTTTTCGGTCCGGCGTGCGGCAGCAGCTTTGATAGGTGCAATCACAATGGGAATTTCGACATCCGCCAACGCGGCGAGCGACGGCCGCGAGACGCAGCCGACGCTCGACATGTTCGACCAGCTTCAGCTCGAGCGGGAAGCGCTGCGCATCCTGGCGACGCCGGCGATGCAGCAGGCGATGAAGGACGTCGCGGCGATCATGCGCGACAGCTGGCAGGCGAAGTCGCCGGACGGGGCGGCGCGTCTCGAGCTTTCGGTGCACGGCTACGCGATGGCGGCGATCGAGAACACGATCCAGGACGATCCCTATCGGCCCAGGATCATGTGGATCATCACCCAGCCGCACGAATGGCACGGACAGTCCTGGCCGGGGTCGATGTGGGGCGGGCACAACCCGGACAACTTCTCCCGCGACGTCATGATCGACGACGTCTCCACCTATGAGATCACCGGGCGGCGGATAGGCCCCGGACCGGCCCAGGCCACCTTCCTGGTCTACAACGGCTTCATCGGCGCCAAGGGAACAAGCACCGAGGGCGGGGAGATCATCGGAACGCTGCAGGACAAGGACCTGATCTTCGACCAGGACGGCTACTTCCGGATCACGGTGGGCCCTGAGGCCGGGACGCCGGGCGAGAACCACCTGCGCACCGGGCCAGGCGCGAAAGTGCTCAAGATGCGCAACGCCCTGGAGGACTGGGACGTCCAGTTGCCGTACCGGCTGCGCGTGCGGCGGATCGCCGGCCCGCCGGCCCCGCCGCCGCGGTCCGAGGACAAGATCGCCGCGGACGCGGCGGCGCTCCTGAAGCTGCAGATCGACTTCTGGCTGAAATTTCTGAACAGGCGCGTCGGCGGATCGGAGAACACCACCCGTCCGCTCGAAGGCCGCGCCGGCGCCTGGGGCTACATCTCGGGCGGCCGGTTCAAACTTGAGGACGACGAGGCCCTGGTGGTCACGATCGATCCGATGTCGGCGGCCTATTTCGGCTTCCAGGTCAACGACGACTGGATGACGCCGCCGGACTACATCAATCACCTGGCCGGCCTGAACCGGAGCCAGGCCAAGGCGAACGCCGACGGAACCTACACCTACGTGATCGCCGCGAAGGATCCCGGCGTGTGGAACTGGGTGGACACCGTCGGCCTGCATGAGGGCGGCTACGTGCTGCGCTGGCAGAGGCTGGCCGACCCGGACCCGCCCGTCGACAAGGCTGTGCGCCAGACGGAGCTGATGAAGCTCGCGGAGCTGAAGGACCGGCTGCCGGCCGGCGTGGCCTGGGTCGACGCCGAGGGGCGGCGGGCGCAGATCGCCGACCACGTGAAGACCTTTTGGAAGCGCGTGGAGAACTAGCCCGCGCGCCGCCTGGGCGCCCCGCCAGCCGATCATCAATGAGCGCAGCGGCGAGATGCGAACCGCTGCCAGAAGGGAGATGTCATGTCTTGGAAGCCGCAGACCGTTGAGGACTTCGAGTCCCGGTATCGGCCCATTGTCGAGCCCTTCACCGGACGCCTGACGCCCTCCGGCCTGATGGGCGAAGCCGAGCGGATCATGGGGCTGTCGGACTGGGGCGGGCCTGGGTTCCAGGAGGCGGGGTTTCGCGAGCGCCTCGCCCTGATGTGCGAGTCCATGGAGACCGAGGCCGACCTGAACGCGGTCGGCCGCTCGCGGGCCCACTCCCGGATCCTGTTCAACCTGTGCGGCCGGCTGGGCGTCGTCGATTGGCAGGGCCGCAACCCGGGCGCCCCGCCGATCGAAGCGCCCCTGATCGGCACCGGCTTTGGACGCGCCGGGACCAGTTTCCTGCATCAGCTGCTGGGCCAGGACCCGGACAACAACTCCGCCCCGATGGCCGAGTGCATGATCCCGACCCCGCCGCCCGGAAATCCGGCCGTCGACGCCGCGCGGTTCGCGTTCGTCGGCCGGCTGATGGATTTCCACGGCATCCGGGCGCCCGAGATCGAAGCCATCCATCCCTTCCAGCCGGAGGTCGCGGCCGAGTCCGGGGCGGTGCAGGCGAGCGCGCTCGGCACCGAGTATCAGGCGTTCTTCACGCTCCCGACCTATTTCGCCCGCGCGCACGCCGACATCGCCGAGCTGTTCGAATGGGAGAAGGCGGTGCTGCAGGTGATGGGGTCCGGCAAGCCCGGGCGCCGCTGGGCGCTCAAGACGCCCGAGCATCTCTCGCACTGGACCCCGTTCGTGGCGGCGTTTCCGGACGCCCGGGTCTACATCAACCACCGGGATCCGGCGAAGACCGTGCCCTCGCTGCTCAGCCTGTTGGGAACCTTCCAGGCCCTGAACACCGACCGGCGCTTCGACGTCCGGCAAGCGGCCAAGGGCGTGGTGTCACGGATGAATTCGATGGATCCGGTGACCGCCTGGCGAAAGGCGCACCCGGACTTCAAGATCGTCGACGTCCACTACGTCCGGCTCGTCGCCGACCCGATCGGCGAGGCCGAGCGGCTCTATGGCGAATTCGGGCTCACCCTCAGCGCCAAGGCCCGCGACCGCATGGAAGGCTTCGTCAAGACCAACCGGCACGCGCACGGCCCAAAGCATCGCTACACCTTGGCCGACTTCGGACTGACCGAGGCCGACATCGAGGCGACCTTCGGAGCCTATCTCGACGAATACGGCGTCGTGCGAGAACGGTGACGCGCGGAGCCGATTGGCCGCCCGTTCGTGTGGTTCGTGGATCTTAAATCGGCTGGCCGGAGCGTGGCCGAGAGGGCGCCACCCCCATCCCTGACCCTTCCCCCTTCCAGGGAGAAGGGAAGTTCAGGAGGGGCCGGCCCGGGCGAGCGGCTGGGCGACGACCGCCGCGTCATTGGCCGCATCTTCGGCGGGCAGGCCCAGGCGATCGCGCAGGCGGGCGATGCAGCTTGCCAGCGGCGTCTGGACGAAGGCCTCGTGAAAGGCTTCCTCGGCGAGGGCCACGTCGAGCTCGCTCTCGCGTTCGAAGCGCTCGCTCAGACGACGGGTGGTGGCGTGGACGGCGGGGATGAGGGCGGCGCGGACCTGCTTGCGGCGGGTCTCGACGGCCTCGGCGCGGTCGGCGCGAAGGTCGCGGTGCAGGCGGCGCTGCAGGGCGATGGACAGGCGCACCGAGCGGGCCATGCGCTCGAAGGAAAGGGCGAACCGCTCGGCCTCGGCGACCGTCTCGGCGGCCTTGGCGCGGCCGGCGAAGTCGCGGGCGAGATCCATGGCCAGCCCGGCGATCTCGCCGAGCATCTGGTCGTGGATCGCGGTGGCGGCCTCAGGCGTCGTCATGAACAAAAGGAGAACACGAGAAGGCCCCTTCGTCAAATTTTTAGTGTGACCAGCGATCCATCCCCGACCGCTTGTGACTCATAGCTGGCGTTCGGAAGGTCTGCTCCGTGTAGCCTTGCTTGAACCATGGGAAGCTCTACTATGAGTTGAAATGACCTACCAAAAGAGATGGGAAATCGCCACTTGGCATGGAACACAGACCTCGATCCTGAAAGCATTGCCTACCAGATTGCCGCTGCGGACCAGGCACGAGTTCGGGTAATAGCGGGACCCGGCACCGGTAAGTCTTTTGCGATGAAGCGCCGGGTTGCGCGGCTGCTGGAAGCTGGCACTGATCCAAAGAGTGTTCTTGCAGTCACTTTCACGCGCGTGGCGGCCGAAGATCTCCACCGCGAACTTCAAAAACTTGATGTACCGGGATGCGAGGCCCTTAAGGGCCAGACACTGCACAGCCTCGCCATGCGTATTCTCGCACGCGCTCATGTGCTGGCCGCCCTGGGACGCCATGCACGACCCCTCAACCGTTTTGAGCTGAAAGCGCTTCATGCAGATTTGGGGCCAGCGCATGGGGGGTTGAAGGCATGCAAGGAATTGATCGCAGACTACGAGGCCGCATGGGCGCAAACGCAAGGAGACGACCCGGGCTTTGCAAAGAATGCTGGAGAACAATCCTTCGAGACAGCGTTGATCTCATGGATGATTTTTCACGAGAGCATGCTGATCGGCGAGGTTGTCCCCTATCTGGTTCGGTTTCTGAAAACGAATCCTGCTGCGCCTGAACATGTTGAATTTGCGCATCTCCTGATCGACGAGTTTCAGGACCTGAACAAAGCTGAGCAAACAGCGCTCGCCTATATGGGTGCCAAGGCAATGGTTTGCGTTGTCGGCGACGACGACCAGTCCATTTACAGCTTCAAGTCCGCCCATCCGGACGGCATTCGTCAGTGGAAAGACCAAAATCCCGGTTGCGCGGACCTCGCGATGACTGATTGTCATCGTTGCCCGACGTCGGTCGTCTCGATGGCCAACAGTCTCATCGCCCACAATGTGCACCGAACCGATCGCAACCTAGTGTCGATAGCGGCCAAAGGGCCGGGTGAAGTCAAGATTGTGCAGCTAGGCGACCCTGACGCTGAGGCGGACTGGATAGCCTCGAAAATTGCAGCGCTGACAGCCGGCGGAGCGCACCCGAGCGACATTATCGTTCTTGCCCAGCGGTCCAAGGTCGCAAAGCGAATTCTGGAGGCCCTGAAGGGCAAGGGTGTTCCGGCCAAATCTTATTACGACGAGAGCCAGCTCGATTCCGAGGCGGCGCAGGTCAGATTTTCCCTACTCAAGATTCTGTTGAATCCGGATGATCGTGTGGCTCTCAGATATTTGCTGGGGGTTGGCTCCAGCAACTATCGAAGTCCGGCTTATGCGAAGATTCGAGCCCACTGTGAGGAGACGGGGCTTTCACCGTGGGCGGCTCTGGAGCAGCTCTCTCAAGGCATCATCAAGATCAAGCATACGGGCCACCTGGTCGAGGTTTATTCTAAGATTAGGGAGCAGATCGCCGGACTTGAAGCGAAAGGGAATGATCTGGCGGCTCTTGTGGACGAGCTGTTCCCCGAAGCTGATCCGGATGTCGCCGATCTTCGAGACCTCGCTCTGACTGTTATCAAGGACCCGGAGGTGGCGAATACGGCCAGCCTGTTTGAAAAAATGATGGATGAAATAACGCAGCCCGATATTCCCCCAACGGTCGAAGAAGTCCGGGTCATGAGCCTTCACAAAAGCAAAGGACTCAGTTCGCCTTATGTATTCATCGCGAGCTGCGTGCAGGGCATTGTTCCCCAACTCGCGGAGGCTGGCACGCCGAAGGCGTTGGCGGACGCAAAACTGGAAGAAGCCCGCCGGCTTTTCTTTGTTGGAATTACGCGAGTGAAGGCCGAGCCCGACAATGGGAGGCCTGGCTCGCTCTATCTAACATACCCGCGCGAGATGAATGCCGGCGAAGCGAGCGGCGCTAAGATCAGCTTTCAGAAGGTGGTGTTTGGAAAGGCCCAGTTATTGCCAAGTATGTTTGTCGCTGAACTGGGTCAGGACGCGCCCGCGCCAGAGGCTGCCTAGGTCCAGCTTCAGCGGAAGCGGGCTTCCGCCAGATCCATCCGAATGTCCGGAGTCCGGAGCGGACCGAAGGACCGCTCCTGGCGCTTACCGGGCCTCACACGTTTGGCGGCGGCGCCGGCAGCGGCCCGTCCAGCATCACGTCCTGATCTGTGAAGGCGTTGAGGCGAGTTCCCTTGGTGATCTCGATGTTCTTGCCTTTCACAAACCCGGCGAAGACGCCGACGAGGATGACCGTCGCCACCTGCGCGCCCGTGCGGTGATCGCCCTCGGCGGCGCGCGTTCCGCGCAGTCGGATGCGCTGGTCGCCGACCTTCAGGTAGTTGATCAGGATGCTGAGCTTGCCGGTACGGCCCATGGCGCCGTTCTTCTGCGCCGCGACGACTTCGCCGACTCCGCGGTACCCTGCGCGCAGAACCGTGCCGTCCGAGAGTCTGATGTCGTCATCCAGGGTGACGTTGAAGCGGTCGCCCACCTGAGCGGTCTTGCTGCTCAGAGAAGTCTCCAGCCGCAGCAGGAACTCCGTGCCCTCGGGCACCTTCACCTGGATGACCGGCGCGGGCGGCGCGGGTGCGATCACCGCGGACAGCGCGGGGCTGGCGGCTATGGTCGCGGCAGGCCGGGCCGCCACGGGTTGAGCCGCTAAAGGCGCAGCTGCCAGCGAAGCGACCACGCACACGGCCGCGAAAGAGTGCGATTTCATTGAATGCCCCATTCTAGTCCCCGTAGCTAAGCTACAACCGGGAATTGTCGCCGTCTACGGGGCGTTGCCGGGTCCGCTGCGCCGGAGGCTGTCGACTCGAAGGGGGCGGTCGGCCTCGACCCCTCCCCCTACTTCTTCTTGCCCGGCGGGGTCAGGAACGGCGAGACCGAGACCGGGGCCGCCGCCTTGGGGGCTTTCGGTTTGCGGATTTCCTTGTTGGACTTCTTCTGACCCTTGGCCATGGCGCGACTCCTGTCGGCTTTGACCGGTCGCCCCGGCCTGCTCCGGGGGACGTACCCGGCGGTTGCGAATCTAGCACCGTTCCGTGCGCCGGCGGGCAAAGAAAAGGCCCCTCCGAAAGGGACGAAGGGGCCTTAGGGACGATGGGTCCGCAGGGGCCGGCCGATGCGCGGCGCGGCCCCTGCGTCCACCCCTCCCGGCGGTCAGTGAACCGCCGGTCGCCCCACGCGCTGGAGGCGGGGGCCCTCGCAGCGCGGGTCTTGGGGCGCCGGGTCGAAGCCGGCGCGGAAACGGTGGATCCGGCGGGCGTGCTCGCGTTCCGCGAGGGCGAGCCAGTCCTTCCATTCTTCGTTCAGGGCCTTGCGGGCCTCGGGTCGGGCGGCACGGTCGCGCCGGGCATGGCAAAGCCAGGCCTGCTCTAGCGGCAGGCTCTCTTGACGGCTCTTGGGCATGGCGTTTCCTCCCATCACGAACACGGCGGTCAGGCCGCGTGGTCGTCGTGGAAGGCCTTGGCCACCGCCTGGCCGCAGTCGCGCAGGTAGGCGACATAGATCTGCGCCCACTGGCCGCCGAGGGCCATCGGCTTGGTCCAGTCCGAGGCGTCCGAGGCGCTGGGCAGGGCGCGCGGCACGGCCGAGAGGTTCAGCTTCAGCATCTGGTCGGCGTACTGGGCGGTGAGCGCCTGGGCGGCCATGCCGGCGCGGCCGCTCCTGTTCAGGCCGCGGCTCCAGGCGTCGGCGCCGGTGAGGGCCCAGGAGCGGGCGCCGTCGAGGCCCCCGGCGATCAGGCTTTCGAGCGGGGCGGTGGCGGTCAAGATTGGGTCGGCGGTGGTCTTGGCAGGCATTGCGGCTCCTCGTGGTTGAGGACCCCAGGATCGGGCCAAGTCCGGCGCGCGTCTGTCCAATACCGGACAGTTGAGGGTGTTAATGACGACGCAGGCCCCCGACAGCGCCTAATATCTGGGCGGGTTTGCGCATAGTCGCCATGGATCTGTGCTCCGCGGACTTCATGACGGCATAGCATTCGCAGGCGCGGGCCATGAGGCCGGGACGGTCAAGCAGCCGAAGACGGGCGCGTTCCAGGGAAACCAGGCCCTCACGGCGCAGCTTCTGCAGTATCGGGCTGACGGAGCTGCGCTGTACGCCCAGCATCTTGGCGAAGACATCTTGGCTGAGCGCGATCTCGTCCGAGTCCAGAACGTCGCTGCAGGTGAGGAGCCAGCGGCAGAGGCGGTTCTCCACCCCGTGGCGGGCGTTGCAGGCGCCGTTGCGGATGGCGCAGGTCATCATCCAGGCGCAGTAGTGGTCGAGGACGTCGTGGATGCGCTCGGAGCGCCGGGAGGCTTCGCTGAGCCGCTCGGTGGGCAGGCGCCAGGCTTCGCAAGGCAGGTGGCAGACGTCGCGGGTGATGGCCGTGCGCACGCCGAGCGCCGACATGGCGCCCACCGCGCCCCGCTGGCCGACCAGGACGCATTCGATCTCGGTGCCGTCCTCGAAGGGGATCAGCTTGGAGACCACGCCCGAGCGCAGGAAGTAGACGTAGCCGATCTCCTCGCCCGGCTCGTTGAGGACCTGGCCGGCGGCGAGGCTGACGGGGCGAAGGTGGGGGCGCACGAGGGCGACGTCGTCGCCGAAAGCCTCCAGGAACCGGTGTCCTCTCCCAAGCATGACCGTAACCTTTTCCACGGGAACGCTCGGGGGGCGGACAGGATGCAGGGACCCGGACAATGTGTTGTGATTTCAGCGATCTATGATTGCGGTCGGGGCTGCGGCGACCGGGGCGGGCGCCCGGCCCGGTTGACAGGGGCGCAGTTGACAGGCGCGGGGGCGGCGGCGGAGATGCGGGCGTCGTGGGGCCGCGTCTTAAGCGGCTTTGCAAGGGAGAGCGCGATGTTCGGGGCGCCGATCGATGCAGCGGCGGAGGCGGCGCGGGACGCGGCCTTTCCGGGCGGCTGGTTCGCCGTGGCCTTCAGCGGCGAGCTCGGGCCTTTGGGCGTGGCGCCGCGGCGGGCGTTCGGGCGCGATCTGGTGCTCTGGCGCACCGCGGACGGCGCGGCGCACGCGGCCAATGCGGAATGCCCGCACTTCGGCGTCCATATGGGGCGCGGCGGGACGGTGAAGGACGACGGCCTGACCTGCCCCATCCACGGCCTGAGGTTCGACCGGGCGGGCCGCTGCCTGCCGGCCCATCCCGGCAAGCCGGCCCCGGAGCTGACGATCCGCACCTATCCCACCCATGAGGCCGGCGGGGTGATCCTGGCCTGGCGGGACGTTGAGCAGCGCGCGCCCGCCGACGCGGGGCCGGGGATGCATGTCCCGGGCTGGTCGGTGCGCGAGAGCCGGCGCTGGACGCTGGAGGGCGACCTGCGGCGGACGGTCTCGCGCGCGGCCTGGCTGGAGCACGAGGCAGGCGGGCAGGTGCGCCTGTTCGCAACGCCGGTGGAGCTGGAGACGACGCGCATCCTGGCGCTGATCGGGGCCGAGGCGGACCGGGCGATCGCGCGGCTGGAGGCTTCGCTCGGCCGCCCCGACGCCCCGCCTGAGCCGCAGAAGAAGGCTCAGCCGGGGTGGGCGACGGTGCGGGCGGACTGAGGGGAGCCGCCGCCTACTTCGCGAACAGCTTGGCCCAGCGGGGCTTTTCGCGGCCTTTCCAGCCGCCGCGGTGCCAGGCGTCGGAGGCGATCAGCGGGACGACGGTCGTCGCCTCGGCGAACACCATCTGCTCCCAGGTGACGTCGACCTTGCCCCAGGAGCAGGCCTCCTTGAGGGTCGAGGACGAGCAGGCCCCGTCGCGCACGTCGGCGACGGTGATCTGGATGGCGTATTTGTGCATCTCCGCCTCGTGGCCGAGGATCTCGGCGCAGACGACGGTGTCCTGGGCGAAGTTCTTCGGCACGCCGCCGCCGACCATGAACAGGCCCGTGGTCCCGGCCGCCAGCTTGATGTCGGTGAGCTCGCGGAAGTCGGCGACGGAGTCGATGGTCAGGTACGGCTTGCCGGCCTTCATCCGCTCCACCTGGTGCTTGACCAGGCCGAAGCCGGCCGATGAGTCGGTGAAGGCCGGGCAGAAGATCGGCACGCCCTCGCGGTATGCCGTCTCGATCAGGCTGTCGGGCTTCTTGGCGTTACCGGCGGCCAGCCACTTGCCCATCTCGTGGATGAATTCGCGGCTGGAATAGGGGCGCGGCTCCAGCAGTTCGCAGATCTCGTAGATCTTGGCGTCGCAGGTCTGGAGCTCTTCCTCGTCGATATAGGTGTCGTAGATGCGGTCGATATAGAGCGCGCGCAGGTCGCGGTCGTCGACCTCGGCCTGGGCCTGGTAGTGCTTGAAGCCGAGGGCCTCGAAGAAGTCCATGTCGACGATCGAGGCGCCGGTGGAGACCACCACGTCGATCATCCCGTACTTCAGCATGTCGCGGTAGATGTGCATGCAGCCGCCGGCGCTGGTGGAGCCGGCCAGGGTCAGCCAGGGCGAACAGGCCTTGTCCTCGAGCGCCATGGTCAGGATGTCGGCGGCCCGGGCGGTGTCTCTACTGGTGAAGCTCATCTTGCGCATGGCGTCGATGACGGGGCGGGCGTCGTACTGGTCGATCGCCACGTGCTCGACGGTGTTGGCGAGCAGCTCGGCTTTGCGGTTCGTGTTCTGAACGTCAGCGTTCATTCTCTTCGTTCCCTTGGAGTTTGAGCGCCCGTCCGTGATGACGAACCGGGCCGGACGGAGCGACGGCCAGGTTCCAAAGGTTTCGCCCCCTTCCCCCTGGAGGGGGGAAGGGTCGGGGTTGGGGGTGGGGCGGCCTGCGGCCGCGCCTGCTTCGAAGGGTTCTACTCCATGGTTCGCGTCGCGGCGATGCGGGGACTTGCCTGAAAAGGCGCCACCCCCATCCCCGGCCCTTCCCCCCTCCAGGGGGAAGGGAGACGGGAACTTACCGCCGCCGGCGCTTCTTGCCCCGGGCGCGCGACAACTTCACGACGTTCTGGGTCTGGACGGCCGGCGTCGGGATGGAGCGGCGGGCGAGGCCGAACATGGAGGCCATGGGGGCGTCCTCCACGACAACGGTCTCGGCGTCGCCGAAGCCGTTGAAGCGGGTGTTCATGGCCACGCCATAGGCGCCCAGCATGCCGATCTCCACATAGTCGCCCTCACGGACGTCTTCCGGCAGCCAGAACGGGCCGGGCATGTGATCGAGGGAATCGCAGGTCGGCCCGTAGAAACGGAAAGGGCGCAGGGGCCCTTCGACTTCCTCGGCCGCGCCGTCCTCGCCGCGGATCAGCTTCACCGGGAAGGGCCACTTGGTGTGCGCCGCGTCGAACAGCGAGCCGTAGGAGCCGTCGTTCAGATAGAGCGCGTCGCCCTTCTTCAGCTCGACCTTGGTGAGGATCGAGGAGGCCTCGGCCACCAGCGCCCGGCCGGGCTCGCACCACAGCTCGGTGGTCTCGTGGACCATCATCTCGGCGAAGGCGCGATCGATGGAGTCGATGTAGTCGGACATGTCGGGCGGGATCATGCCCGGATAGACCGAGGGGAAGCCGCCGCCCACGTCCACCACGTCGGCGAAGACGCCGGCGCGGACCAGGGCGCGGGAGGCCTGGGCCATCGCAGACTGGTAGGCGGTGGGCCGCATGCACTGGCTGCCCACGTGGAAGGAGACGCCCATCAGCTCCTGGGTCGCGCGGCGGGCGGCGAGCAACAGGGCCGGGGCCTGGTGCACGTCCACGCCGAACTTGCCGGAGAGGGAATAGGCCGCGCCTTCGGCGTCGACGCCGAGACGGACCATGAGATTGAGGTCGCTCGCCCCGCCCGTGGCCTCGACGATCTTGGCCAGCTCCTCGTGGGTGTCGAGGGCGAAGGTGCGCACGCCATGGTCAAAATAGGCCTGCGCGATCGCGCGGCGGCTCTTGACCGGATGCATGAACGCCATGCGCGAGCCCGGCGCGAACTGGCTGACCAGCTCGATCTCAGGAATCGAGGCGACGTCAAACGACGTGACGCCATTCGCGACCAGCGTTTCGATGACCCAGGGCGACGGGTTGGCCTTGACGGCGTAGAAGACGTCGCCCTTGAAGTTTTCCTGGAACCAGCGCGCCGCTACGGCCACCGCGTCCGGCCGCGCAAAGGCGACAGGACGTTCCGGCGACCGCTCACGGACCAGGTCCAGGGGCGTATGATACGTGTGCAATTCACGTAACCCCCAACGGATTGTTGAACCCAGACCGGCGTTAGCAGCGCTTTTCAGGACAACGGGTCCGCCGGAGCCGGGGGAAATAGGGTTTTTGACAGGCTATGTAAAGTGGCTTGGCCGCAGGTTTTGGGTGCGGCCCAAGCGCGCTGGACCCAGCGGCGGGGGACGTGTCATGAAGTCGTTGCGCAGGATCGACATTCCCCTGCCGTCACAATCGCTTCCGGGAACGAGGGCGCAGCTCGCCGTCCATGCCTGACGCCGCCGTCCTTTCGATCCGCAATATCTCCAAGAGCTTCGGCGCGCGCCGGGCGCTCGACGGGGTGTCGCTGGAGGTCCGCGGCGGCGAGATGATCGCCCTGATCGGCCCGTCGGGATCGGGGAAATCCACCCTTCTGCGGGCGATCAGCGGGCTGGCGCCCATCGACCCGGGGGCCGGCGTCGTCGAGGCGTTCGGCGCGGTCGTCCAGGCCCAGGGCAAGATCAGCGGCGGCGTGCGCCAGGCGCGGGCGCGAATCGGCTTCATCTTCCAGCAGTTCAACCTGGTGGGCCGTTTGTCGCTCTATACGAACGCGGCCCTGGGCTCCCTGGGGCGCATCCCGGCCTGGCGAGGCCTCCTGGGCCTTTGGCCGAGGGAGACGCAAGGGGCGGCCATGGCGGCCCTGACGCGGATGGGCGTGGCCGAAAGCGCCGGCCAGCGGGCGGGCACGCTCTCGGGCGGCCAGCAGCAGCGGGCGGCGATCGCCCGGGCGCTGGTGCAACAGGCCGAGGTGGTGCTGGCCGACGAGCCGGTGGCGTCGCTCGACCCCGTCTCGGCGCGGCGGGTGATGGACGCCCTGGCCGACCTCAACGCCAGCGACGGCCTGACCGTGCTGGTGACCCTGCACCAGGTGGACTACGCCCTGCGCTATTGCCGGCGGGTGGTGGCGTTGAAGGCGGGGCGAATCGTCTACGACGGGCCGCCTGCGGACCTGGGCCGGACGCAGCTGATCGAGATCTACGGGCCCGAGTTCGAGGACGTGTTCTGGGAAGGAGCGCCGCAATGATCGCCCGCCGCCGCCTTGCAGGCCTCCTCGCCCTCGCCGCCCTGGTGCTCAGCGCCTGCGAGGCCAAGGCTCCGGAGACCAAGGGCTCCACCAAGGAGATCACCTTCTCGATCCTCTCGGCCGAGAGCCAGCAGTCGATGCAGCCCCTGTGGCAGCCGCTGCTGGACGACATGTCGAAACAGATCGGCACGCCGGTGAAGCCGTTCTTCGCGTCCAACTACACCGCCCTGATCGAGGCGATGCGATTCAACAAGGTGCAGGCGGGCTGGTTCTCGGCCCTGCCAGCCCTGGAGGCGGTGAACCGGGCGGACGCCCAGGTGCTGGGCCGGGTGATCGATGCGGGGGGCGACGCCTCCTACACCTCGGTGGTGATCGTGAAGAAGGGCTCGAAGATCGGGCTCGACCGGCTTTTGAAATGCGACAAGAAGCTGAGCTTCGGCCTGGGCGACGCCAAATCGACCTCGGGCACGCTGGCCCCCATGGCCTACCTGTTCACCCCGCACGAAATCGTCCCGGCCGACTGCTTCAAGGTGGTGCGCTCGGCGAGCCACCAGTCCAACGCCTTTTCGGTGGCCAACGGCGTGCTGGACGCGGCCACCAACAACAGCGTGGGCCTGTTGTTCCTGGCCCGCGAGAATCCGGAGCTGGCGGCCAAGATCGAGGTGATCTGGCGCTCCCCGCCCCTGCCGGAATCCTCGATCGTCGCGCGCAAGGACCTGGACCCGGCGATCCGCGAGAAGATGCGCCAGTTCTTCCTGACCTACGGGACGGGCGAGGGACCCGAGGCTGACCGCCAGCGCAAGGTGCTGCAGGGCCTGGCCTACGGCGGCTTCCGCGCCGCGGACGACAGCTACCTCGACCCGATCCGCGAGATGGAAGCGGCCCAGGACCTGGCCGAAGCCCGGCGCGGCGGCGACAAGGCCAAGATCGACGCGGCGCAGAAGGCGTTCGACAACGTCCGTCTGCAGGCCAACCGCCGGCGCGCGACGGATCCGGACGCCGAATGACCTCGCCCGAGATCAGCGGGTCCGGCGCGCCGCTGGCGCCGCCGCGCCGCAGCCTGGCGCAGCGCGCGCCCGACATCCTGATCTGGGGGGGCGTGATCATCCTGCTGGTGGTGGCGTTCGGGCCGGTGGAGATGCGCCGCCTGCCGCTGCTGTTCACCAATTCGGACAATATGCGCCAGTTCGGGCGCGAGCTTCTGCGCCCAGACTTCACCTACTGGCGGCTCTATGTCGCCCAGATGTGGCTGACCGTGCAGATCGCCCTTTGGGGCACGGCCCTGGCGGTGGTGCTGGCCGTCCCCTTCGGCCTGGCCTGCGCGCGCAACCTCTCGCCGATGTGGCTGCAACAGCCGATGCGCCTGCTGATGAACCTGGCGCGCTCCATCCCCGACCTGGTCATCGCCACGGTGTTCATCGTGGCGGTGGGCCTGGGGCCATTCGCGGGGGTCATGGCGATCACCCTCAACACCGGCGGAGTGCTCGCCAAGCTGTTCTCAGAGGCCGCCGAGGCGATCGACAAAGGGCCGGTGGAGGGCGTGCGCGCGACCGGGGCCGGAAAGCTGCAGGAGATCGTCTGGGGCGTGACCCCGCAGGTCGCGCCGCTGTGGACGTCCTATGCGCTGTACCGGTTCGAATCCAACGCCCGCTCAGCGACGGTGCTGGGCCTGATCGGGGCGGGCGGCATCGGCCAGACCCTGTTCGAGACCCTGAACACATTCAACTATGGGCAGGTGGCGGCTATCGCGGTGGTTATCGTGACGGCGGTGTCGCTGATCGACTTCCTGTCGCAGGCCATGCGCAGCCGTCTCATCTGATTCGCGTTCGGAGCGATCCGCACTCGGACTGAGACAGAACTGTCATGAAACGGAATCCCAAACGTCACCGGACGGACGTCGATCCGTCATGGAACCGTACGCGCACTGTCACGCGACGTCGTTAAGCCGCGCCTGACCCTGGTCGCTGGATCGGGGGCCTGGGGATAGCGACAAGGATTCCAAGATGAAGACCAAGACCACGCTGCTCAGCGCGGCCGGCCTGGGCGCCATGCTGGCGCTCGGCCTTTCGGCAGGCGCTCACGCGCAAGAGACCACGAGCGCCTGGAAGGGCGCGCCGCAATGGACCAACGACGACATGCAATTCAAGGTCCGTGGGCGGATCTTGCTCGACTACGTCTATCAGGACGTGAAGCGCGTCGCGCCGCTGGGCGACTACAAGACCAGCAACATCCGCGGGCGGCAGGCGTTCATCGGCATCGAGGGCAAGCTGAACAGCTACCTGGCCTATAAGGCCGAGGGCGGCGCGGTGAACGGCGGCGCATGGGCTTGGGACGACGTCGTCATCGAATACAAGCCGAACGACATGACCTCGATCATGGTCGGCAACATCAAGGCCGCCGGCCTTGAGAACCTGACCTCCACCCGCTTCACCACCTTCATGGACCGCGGCCCCTACGGCGACATGGGTCCCGACTCCTACGTGCTGTCGGTGGTCGGCAAGGTGAACGGCCCGAACTGGACCGTGACCGGGGCCGTGCAGGGATCCAGCCTCAACAACGCCGACGTGAACAACACCGCGACCGGCGTCCCCGGCAGCGAGGAGCGTGTCGGCTTCACCGGGCGCGCCAGCTACGCGATCCTGACCGACAGCATGAAGGTCCACCTGGGCGCCTTCGGCCGCGTGCGCAATCACGGCGACGAAGGGGCCTTCGCCTTCGCCGGCCGGCCGAACACCAACTACGGCGACTCCGGGCGCTACTACACCACGGGCGGCATCGGCGATAACGACACGACCTGGGGCGCGGAAGCGGCGCTGATCTATGGGCCGTTCTCGGTCCAGGGCGAATACGCCGACATCAAGGTCAAGCGCCTGAAGACCGTCGCGCCGGGCTCCGACCCGGACATCAAGGTGGGCTATGTCTTCGCCAGCTTCTGGCCCACCGGCGAGACGCGCAACTACGACCCGACCAAGGGCGAGTTCGGCCGCCCGAAGATCCTCAACCCGATCACCGCCGGCGGTTTCGGCGGCGTCGAGCTGGGGGTCCGCTACGACTACGCCGACCTGACCGAAGCCTATGAGACGGCCTCGACGGCGGCCTCGCGCACACTCTCGGCGGACGCCGGCAAGTATACCGCCTGGACCCTCGGCGCGAACTACTACCCCACGGGCTATGTCCGCCTGATGGCGAATTTCACCCACTCGAAGATTGAAAAGCCCCTCGCCGCCCGTGACGTGAAGGCCAATACCTTCCAGCTTCGCGCGCAGGTCGACTTCTAAGCACCCATGTCCCTTCCCATGAGAGATTCTCAGATGAAGAAACTGCTCCTCGGGGCCGCCGCCGTCGTCAGCCTGACGGCCGCCAGCGCCCCCGCCTACGCCGCCCGCGACTTCGTGTGGGCGGCCGGCTCCTCCACCGTCTTCCCGTTCACCACCCGCGTGGCCGAGAACTACGCCAAGAAGACCGGCGCCAAGGCCCCCAAGGTCGAAAGCCTGGGCACCGGCGGCGGCATCAAGCTGTTCTGCAGCGGCATGGGCGACGGATTCCCCGACATCGCCAACGCCTCGCGCCCGATGAAGAAGTCGGAGTTCGACGCCTGCGCCTCCAAGGGCGTGAAGGACATCGTCCAGATCAAGGTCGGTTTCGACGGCATCGCCATCGCCACCGACAAGGACGGCCCGGACTACAACTTCAAGATCCAGGACCTCTTTATGGGCCTGTCCCAGACCGTGCTGCGCGGCGGCAAGTTCGTGGCCAATCCCTACAAGACCTGGGACGAGGTCGGGGCCGGCCTGCCGGGCAACAAGATCCTGGTCTACGGCCCCCCGCCGACCTCCGGCACCCGCGACGCTTTCGTCGAACTGGGCGTGGAGGCCGGCGCGCGAAAGTTCCCGACCGCCGACGAGTTGCGCTCCAACAACGAGAAGAAGTTCAAGGAACTGGTCGATCCGCTGCGCAAGGACGGCTGGGTCGATGCGGGCGAGAACGACAACGCCATCGTCGAGACCCTGACCAAGACCCCGGGCTCGCTGGGCGTGTTCGGCTACTCCTACCTGGAAGAGAACGGCGACAAGGTGAAGGGCGCCTCGATCAACGGCATCCGCCCCACGGCGGGATCGGTGGCTGACGGCTCCTATCCGCTGTCCCGCTCGCTCTACATCTATGTGAAGAAGGGCCAGGTCGGCGTGACCAAGGGCCTGCAGGAACTGCTCAACGAATACGTCTCTGACGCCGCCACCGGTCGTGGCGGCTACCTGCAGAGCCGCGGCCTGATCCCGCTGCCCCCCGGCCAGCACGAGGCCCAGAAGGCGGCGGCCAAGGCCCTGGCGCCGATGGGCCGTCCGGCGAGCTGATAACCGACTTAAATCCCCTACGACTGCGGCGCCGCGTTCCCTTAAGGAGCGCGGCGTCTTTCTTTGCGGACAGCCGCAAAAGCCTATGCTCGCCTCGCCTTGCCAGGGAGGGGCGGATGAAGATCGCGAACAGGCTTGCCGCGGCCATGGTCCTGACGCTGGCCCCGCTGACCGCGGCCGCCGGCGAGACGCCGTCCGCCGCGCCGCAGACGGGCGCCGAGCTCGCCGCCCTGATCGAATGCCGCGGGGGGCTGGCGGCCTATAACGCCCTGGCCCGGGAGCTGACCGGCTCGAACCGGAGCGGTGCGCTTCGCCGGCTGGGCCTGAAGGCGGCGAGGTCGCCGAACCCGTTCCTGGCCGAATACCGCCTCGCCGCCCCGCTGACCGTGTTCGGCCGCGCTGCGTCGCGCATCGCCTTCAACAGCGCCGGCGTCTTCGCCCTGCTGGACGAGGCCGACCCGCACCCGCTGGCCAAGGCGCTCGGGATTGCGCCCGAGTTCGACACGCCGGCGAAGTTCATGGGCGAGAAGCTGGTCCGCGAGGACGAGGAGCGCCTGGCCGGCGACGATGTGACCCTGACCAGCCGGGTGACCCTGAACGTCTCGACCGTGTCGAGCCATCCGGGGACGGTCCTGGCCGGCTGCGGCTATCGGATGGAGGTGGAGTGAGGGGCCGGGGCTGCGAGCGTTTCCCCGGCCCGGACCGAGCACGCGCTACTCCGCCGCGTCGGCGAGGCTCAGCCCCACGCGCTGGGCCACGCCCGCGCCATAGGCGGGGTCGGCCTTGGCGAAGTGGGCGATCTGGCGGCGCAGGATCGCCTCCGGAACGCCACCCATGGCCGCGGCGATGTTGTCCATCAGCTGGTGCTTCTGGTCCTCGCTCATCAGGCGGAAGAGAGCGCCAGCCTGGCCGTAGTCGTCATTGCCGGCCCGGTGGTCGTAGCGGTCGGCGTCGCCCGAGATCTTCAGGGGCGGCTCGCGATAGCTGTGGTCCTCCTTCGGCCCGCCGAAGCTGTTGGGCTCGTAGTTCACCGACCCGCCGCCATTGCCGTCGAAGCGCATCGCCCCGTCGCGGTGGTAGGAATGCACCGGGCAGCGCGGGCGGTTGACCGGCAGGGCCTCGGCGTTGGTCCCGACCCGGTGGCGGTGGGCGTCGGCGTAGGAGAACAGGCGGAACTGCAGCATCTTGTCGGGGCTGTAGCCGACGCCCGGGACCACGTTGGCCGGCGAGAACGTCGATTGCTCCACCTCGGCGTGATAGTTCTCCGGATTGCGGTTCAGCTCCAGGACGCCGATGTCGATCAGCGGATAGTCCGCATGCGGCCAGACCTTGGTCAGGTCGAAGGGGTTGTAGGGCGTGGTCTCGGCCTCCGCTTCCGGCATGATCTGCACCTGGACGGTCCAGCGGGGGAAGTCGCCGCGGTCGATGGCCTCGACCAGGTCGCGCTGATGGCTCTCGCGGTCGTTCGCGATGACGGCCGCGGACTGGGCGTTGGTCAGGGTCTCGATCCCCTGCTGGGTCTTGAAGTGGAACTTCACCCAGAAGCGCTCGGCCTGGGCGTTGATGAAGCTGTAGGTGTGCGAGCCGAAGCCGTGCATGTGGCGGTAGCTCTTCGGCACGCCGCGGTCCGAGAACAGGATCGTCACCTGGTGCAGGCTCTCGGGACTTAAGGACCAGAAGTCCCACATGGCCGTCGGATTGCGCAGGTTGGTGCGCGGGTCGCGCTTCTGGGTGTGGATGAAGTCCGGGAACTTCAGCGGGTCGCGGACGAAGAAGACCGGCGTGTTGTTGCCCACCAGGTCCCAGTTGCCTTCGTCCGTGTAGAACTTCAGCGCCCAGCCGCGGACGTCGCGCTCGGCGTCGGCTGCGCCGCGCTCTCCGGCGACCGTGGAGAAGCGCAGGAAGACCGGCGTCTGCTTGCCCACCTGGGAGAACAGGTCAGCGCGGGTATAGGCGGTGATGTCCCGGGTGACCCGGAAGGTCCCGAAGGCGGCCGAGCCCTTAGCGTGGACGACCCGTTCGGGGATGCGCTCGCGGTTGAAGTGGGCGTGCTTCTCGAACAGGTGCAGGTCCTGGACCAGCAGGGGCCCGCGCGGGCCGGCGGTCAGGCTGTTCTGATTGTCCGCGACCGGAATGCCGGCCGCTGTCGTCAAGGTCTTGGGCTTGTCCATGGTGCGTCTCCGCCGCGTGAATTTCTGCGGAGGACGCTGCGCTTCGGGCGACCAATGGTCGAATTGATTGTCTAAGAGTTTTCGATAGGCTTAGCCTATGAGGTGTTACGCCGCCTTCGGCCTACGCCGCACGCGTGCGAGGCGGCGGAGCTTGCGCCAGAAACGGGTCTTCTCGGGCTCGGGATAGGGCTGCAGGTTGCGCACGAAGTCCTCGGCGCAGGAGCGCCAGGAGAAGCCCTCGGCGAAGGCGCGGACGGCCTTGCGGTCGAGCTTGAGGGCCTCGAGGCAGGCCTCGCGCAGGCCCTCGGTGGCGCTGTGGGCGAGGGCCCCGGCGCCGGAGTTCGGCAGGATGTCGATCGGCCCCGGCGCCGGATAGGCCGCAACGGGGGTCCCGGCAGCCATGGCCTCCAGGATGACGAGGCCGAAGGTGTCGGTGAGCGAGGGGAAAACAAAAACGTCGGCGCCGGCGAAATGGGCCACCAGGTCCTCGCCGAACTTCGAGCCGGTGAAGACCGCTTCGGGGTATCGCTCGGTCAGCTCCTCGCGCTGCGGCCCGTCGCCGACGATCACCTTGGTGCCGGGCAGGTCGATACCCAGGAAGGCCTCGATGTTCTTCTCCACGGCCACGCGGCCCACATAGAGCGAGATTGGCCGGGCGAGGCCGGCGAAGATGTCTGGCTCGCCCTCGGCCCTGGGGCGGAAATGCTGGGTGTCGACGCCGCGCGACCAGGCCGAGATGTTGCGGAAGCCGTGCCGGCTGAGCTCGTCGCGCATGGTGGGGGTGGCCACCATCAGCCGGCCGGACGGCTTGTGGAACCACTTCATGTAGGCGTAGCCGGCCGCCAGCGGCAGCGGCAGGCGGGCGGAGACGTATTCGGGGAAGCGGGTGTGGTAGCTGGTGGTGAAGGGCAGCTTCCATTCCACACAGATGCGCCGGGCGGCCAAGCCGATGGGGCCTTCCGTGGCGATGTGGATGGCTTCGGGTTCGAAGGCCTTGAAGCGCTCCTGCACCGGCTCGTAGGCGCCAAGGGCGACCTTGATCTCCGGATAGGTGGGCAGGGGGAAGGTCTTGAACTGGTCGGGGCTGACCACCTCGACCACGTGGCCCATGGCCCGCAGCTCCTGCACCACGCGGGTCAGGGTGCGCACGACGCCGTTGACCTGCGGCTCCCAGGCGTCGGTGGCGACCATGATGCGCAAGGGCCGCAGCGACTCGCTGGGGGCGACCACCGCCTCGCGCAGGCGCACGGGCTGGGGGCGGGGCGGCGGGGCGACGGCCTGGGCCTGCAGCCAGGCCCAGAAGGCGCCCAGGAGCGCCTCCTTGGTGGGGAAGTGCCGATAGACGGTGCGCTCGCCCAGGCCCGCCTCGTGGGCGATGTCGGCGAAGCTCAGGTCCTCCAGCGGCCCGGCCTCGAGCTGGCGGGCCACGGCGCGCAGGATCTGCTCGCGCGTCTCGGCCTTTTGGCGGTCGCGCAGGTTGACGGGCGTCGGCGGGATCATGGCAGCGGCACTGTCGCGAATTCGCCTTGGCTGTCAATCGGACTGGGCTGGCAATCGGAGCGCCTCAGGCGGGGACGGGCGCGTCCAGCGCCAGGGGCGCGCGGCGGCGGTCCAGCCGGGACCAGGCGCGGACCTTGGCCCAGTCGATGACTTCCAGGGTTCCGCAGGGGTGCTCGACGACGGCGGTGCAGCTTTCCACCCAGTCGCCGTCGTTGACGTAGAGGGTGCCGTCGATCTGGCGCATCTCGGCCTTGTGGATGTGGCCGCAGATCACCCCGTCGACGCCGCGCCGGCGCGCCTCCTCGGCCACGGCGGTCTCGAAGGCGTCGATGAACTGCAGCGCGTTCTTCACCCGGCCCTTCAGATAGGCCGAGAGGCTCCAGTAGCCGAAGCCGAGCCGGCGGCGGGCGCGGTTGAAGAGGGTGTTGGCCGACAACAGCCCCCGATAGGCCCAGTCGCCCAGGAAGGCGAGCCAGGGGGCGACGCGGACCAGGCCGTCGAACTCATCCCCGTGGGTGACCAGGAAGCGGCGGCCGTCGGCGGTCTCGTGGATCGCGTCGTGCGTCACCAGCACGCCGCCGAAATGGACGCCGCAGAAGTCGCGCGCCCGGTCGTCGTGGTTGCCGGGGATGTAGGTGACGGCCACGCCCCGCCGACCCATGCGCAGGATCTTCTGGACGACGTCGTTATGGGCCTGGGGCCAGAACCAGCCGCGCTTCAGCCGCCAGCCGTCGATGATGTCGCCCACCAGATAGAGCTGGTCGCATTCGATGTGGCGGATGAAGTCGAGCAGAAGCTCGGCTTGGCAGCCCCGCGTGCCCAGATGGACATCGGAGATGAACACGCTCCGGTAGCGGCGCACGTCCCGATCGCCCATGAAGCCCCCTCGCGCGATCCCTCGTGCCTGCCGGATAGGCTGATTGCATGTCGCTTTCGTGAAACTTGGCCTGACGGGTGGCGCAGGCCGGGCGCCGCCTGCTAGGCAGGCCCGCTAATGACCGGACGGTCGATACATTGAGTTCCATGGACGGTCGAATCTCTCCCGCCAAGGAGACGCCGAAGTCTCTGCGAACGCGCGCGCGCATCCTGGAATCGGCGATGCAGCTGTTCGCGCGCGTGGGCTATCACGCGGCCACCAACGGCATGATCGCGGACGCGGCCCGGCTGACGCGCGGGGCGATGCTCTATCATTTCGCCAGCCGCGAGGAGCTGGTGGGCGCGGCGGTAGTCTATATCGACGTGGAGCGGGCGCGCCTGTTCGAGCGGGCCGCCTCGACGGCCCCGGCGCCGGGGGTGGACGCGGCCGAGCACGCCATCGACTCCTACTGGGCCCTGCTGCACGAGACCCCGTTCATCGCCTTCGCCGAGCTGGAGGCCGCGGCCCGGACCGACCTGATGCTGCAGGAGCGGCTGGCCAAGGCCCAGGACGCCTTCGACCGGGCCCAGGTGGGCGACCGGTTCCTGGCCCTGGCCCAGGCCGGCGCCGACCCCCGCTTCCAGGCCAGCCGCGACCTCGGGCGCTTCCTGCTGGAGGGCCTGGCCCGCGGCTCGCTGACCTATGACGAGGACGCCCGGCGCGAGCGGCTCCTGGCCGTGGTCAAGCGGGCGGTGCGGATGCTGAACCGCAAGGGCGACCTGCAGGACCTCTGGCCGGAGTGAGGGCGTACTACCTCCCCCATCGCGGAGCGATGGCGGGCCCATCCGCTCTTCGGGACGCGGGCCCCTCCCGCCGCTTCGCGGAGGAGGTAAGATGACGCCGCGCCTGTCGATTGCTCGGGGGAAGACACATGGATTGGTTTCGGAAGGAAAAGAGTCCACCCGGCCCTGACTTCTCCCACATCGACAGTCGAGAAAAGGCGGAACGCCTTGTCGAGACCGGCGAACTGGTCGCCCTACTCATGCTTCCCGAGGAGTTCGGCGGTGACGGGCGGCCCGAGAATGTCGTCTTCGTTCCGCAGTTCGTAGCGGATCTGAGGGAGTCGGCCCACGAAAACATCATTCGCCCCCTCGTCGCCGAAGGGAAGGTGACCCAATACAGCGTCGAGCCCGAATACGCTGGCAAGTGCTTCATCCCGATCGCCCTGAAGCTGAAGGCCTATAATCCAGCAGAATTCACATACGAAATTCGCATCTGGGGCGAGGCTCTGGGGCGCCCCTGACGTCCGCAAGGCGCTACTCCGCCGCCTCGTCGAAGCCGAAGACGCCTTCGGCGAGGCGCTGGAGGTACTGGCCGTATTCGCTCTTGCCCTGGGCGCGGCCGAGGGCGGCGAGCTCGGTGCGGTCGATCCAGCCTTTGCGGAAGGCGACCTCCTCCAGGCAGCCGATCCGCAGGCCCTGGCGCTGTTCGAGGGTGCGGATCAGCTCGCCAGCCTGGATCAGGCTGTCATGGGTGCCGGTGTCCAGCCAGGCGAAGCCGCGGCCGAGCAGCTTCACGTGCAAGGCCCCCTCGTCGAGGTAGCGCTGGTTGAGGGCGGTGATCTCCAGCTCGCCCCGGGCCGAGGGCTTCAGGGTCCGGGCGATCTCGCTGGCCCGGCCGTCGTAGAAGTAAAGCCCGGTGACCGCGTGGTTCGACTTCGGGTGGGCGGGCTTTTCCTCGATCGCCAGGGCCCGGCCGTCCGGGCCGAGCTCGACCACCCCGTAGCGCTCGGGGTCCTGCACCGTATAGCCGAACACTGTGGCCCCGGAGCTTTGCGCGTCCGCCTCGCCCAGCAGCCGGCCGAACCCCTGGCCGAAGAAGATGTTGTCGCCCAGGATCATCACGCTGGGCTCGCCGCCGACGAAGTCCTCGCCGAGGATATAGGCCTGGGCCAGGCCGTCCGGCCTGGCCTGGACGACGTAGTCGAACTTCACCCCGATCCGCGAGCCGTCGCCCAACAGCCGCTTGAAGCCGGCCTGGTCCTCCGGAGTGGTGATGATCAGGATCTCGCGCACCCCGGCCAGCAGCAGCACCGAGATCGGGTAATAGATCATCGGCTTGTCGTAGATCGGCAGCAGCTGCTTGGAGACCGCCACCGTCAGCGGGTGCAGCCGGGTGCCGGCGCCCCCGGCCAGAACAATGCCTTTTCTCATGACTGGGCGACCTTCAGCTGCATCTCGGCGATCACGTCCTCCAAGGCCTCCTGCCACGGCCGCAGCTGCAGGCCGAACACCCGGTCAAGCCGCGTCGAATCCAGGTCCGCGTTGAGCGCCCGCCGGGCCGGGGTCGGGAAGGCGCTGGTCGGCACCGGCTCGATAGCGGGCGGCGGGCGGTCCGGCCAGGCCAGGGCGAAGATCGCCTGGGCCATCTCCACGCGGGTGGCGACGCCGGCATTGACCACGTGCAGCCGGCCCCATTCCGGCCCGCCGGACGGGGCCCTCGCCAGGCGCTCGGCCTGACTGAGGATGAAGGCGGCGACGTCGCCGGCGGCGGTCGGCCGGCCGCGCTGGTCGTCGACGATCTTGAGCACCGGCTGGGTTTGTCCGAGCCGCAGCATGGCGTGCAGGAAATTGCTGCCCTGCGCCGAGAACAGCCAGGAGACCCGCATCACGCTGGCGCGGTCGCAATAGGCCAGGACCGCCTCTTCGCCAGCGAGCTTGGAGGCGCCGTAGACATGCAGCGGGCCGACGGGATCCTCCTCCAGATAGGCGCCGGCCTTGGCGCCGGAGAACACCATGTCGGTGGAGACCTGGACCAACGGCACGCCCCGGGCCTGGCAAGCCTTGGCCATGGCCTGCGGCGCGCGGGCGTTGACCGCATAGGCCAGCTCCGGTTCGACCTCGGCCTTGTCGACGGCGGTGTAGGCGGCGGCGTTGAGCACCAGGTCGAGATCGGGCTCGGCTTCGATGGCTCGGGTCACCGCGGCGGGATCGGCGAGGTCGACCTCGGCCCGGGACAGGCCCCTGACCTGCACCCGCCCGCCTTGCCGGCCCAGCACCTCGCGGGCGAGTTGCCCGGTGGCGCCGAACTGCAGGATGCGGACCGTCATGCCTTTACGAGGCCCAGGCGTTCGGAGTGGAAGCCGCGGTCACGAATGCCCTGCCACCAGTCGCGGTTCTCCACATACCAACGCACGGTGTCGGCCAGGCCGTCGGCCAGCGCCCGGCGCGGGACCCAGCCCAGCTCGCGCTGCAGCTTGGAGGCGTCGATCGAGTAGCGGAAGTCGTGCCCCGGCCGGTCGGTGACGAACTCGATCCGCTCGGCGTGGCCAATGTTGGCCGGGGCGAAGCGGTCCAGGTGCGCGCACAGCGTGCGCACCACCTCGATGTTGCGCTGCGTGGAGTCGCCGCCGATCAGATAGGTCTCCCCCAGCCGCCCCTGGCCCAGCACCAGCAGCAGCGCCTCGGCGTGGTCGTCCACGTGCAGCCAGTCGCGCACCTGGCGCCCGTCGCCATAGACCGGGATCGACTTGCCCTCCAGCGCCCGCAGGATCACCGTCGGGATCAGCTTCTCAGGGAACTGGTAGGGGCCGTAGTTGTTGGCGCAGTTGGTCAGCACCACCGGCAGGCCATAGGTGCGGCCCCAGGCGCGCACCAGGTGGTCGGCCCCGGCCTTGCTGGCCGAATAGGGCGAGTTCGGATCATAGGGCGTCGCCTCGTTGAAGGCCCCCTCCTCGCCCAGCGCCCCGAACACCTCGTCGGTGGAGACGTGGTGGAACCGGAACCCCGCCTTGGCCGGGCCCTGCAGGCCCGCCCAGTGCGCCCGCGCCGCCTCCAGCAGCACCCCCGTGCCCAGCACGTTGGAGCGCACGAAGTCCAGCGGCCCCTCGATCGCCCGGTCGTTGTGGCTCTCGGCCGCCAGATGCATCACCGCGTCCGGGCGGTGCTGGGCGAACACCCGCGCCACCGCCGCCTGGTCGCAGACGTCCACCGGCTCGAAGGCGTAGCCGGGGCTCTCAGCCACATCCGCCACGTTCGCCAGGTTGGCCGAATAGGTCAGCACGTCGAGGTTCACCACCTCATGGCCGTCCGCCACCGCCCGGCGAACAACCGCCGAGCCAATGAACCCCGCACCGCCCGTGATCAGTATCTTCATTGGGGTGTTCCCCTTTGGAGGTGGCCGGGCCGCGTCGTCTTGCGCATGGCCCGCCTCTTACAGCGAAATCGGGCAGGCTCAAGGCTGCGGCCCCGGAGCGCGGAAGATAAGGCGACGGGCCGCTTGAGGCGAAGGCCGCATCTCCTTACTCTTGAGCGCTTAGCGCCAAATGCGCCCAAGCTGAGCACGCCCGTCGCCGGGCGCCTTGGCGCGAGCCGGCGTGACTTCCGCCCAAGGAGCGCCCGGCTTGCCGCCACCCCTCGACGATGCTTTGTCCCCGCCCGCGCCGGCGGGCGGACGCAAACGGGGGCCGCGCGACCTGACCCAGGGCCCGATCGGCCGCACCCTCGTGGCCTTCGCCCTGCCGGTGATGGGCAGCAACGTGCTGCAGTCGCTGAGCGGGACGATCAACGCCGCCTGGGTGAGCCACACCCTGGGCGATGCGGCGCTGACGGCGATCTCCAACGCCAACATCATCATGTTCCTGATGATGGGCACCGCGTTCGGCGCCTCGATGGCGGCCAACCTCCTCATCGCCCAGGCGATCGGCTCGCGCGACCTGACGCGGGTCCGCACGGTGGTCGGCTCGGCGATCAGCTTCTTCGTGTTCCTGTCCGTCGCGATCGGCGTCGCCGGCTTCCTGCTGACGCCCGGGATCGTCGGCGCCATCGGCACGCCGGGCGAGGCCCGCCTGCAGACGATCACCTATCTGCGGGTGATCTTCATGGCGATGCCGATGATGTACTTCTTCAATTTCCTGCAGATGGCCCAACGGGCGACCGGGGATTCGCGCACGCCGTTCTACTTCTCTATCGCCGCCGCCTGCATCGACGTGACGCTGAACCCGCTGCTGATCATGGGCCTTGGCCCCTTTCCGGCTCTGGGGATCGCGGGCTCCGCCTTGGCCACCCTGACGGCCCAGGCCGTCACCATGTCGGTGATGCTGATCTATCTCTATCGGACCCACAGCGTGCTGATGCTGCGGCGGGCCCATTGGGGACTCCTGAGGCCGCAGTGGGTGATCATCCGCACCCTGGTGCTGAAGGGCATGCCCATGGCCCTGCAGATGGTCGTGGTCTCGGGCTCGGGCCTGATCCTGATCTCGATGGTCAACGCCTATGGCGTGCGCACCGCGGCCGCCTATGGCGCCGCCGCCCAGCTGTGGACCTATGTGCAGATGCCGGCCATGGCCATGGGGGCGGGCGCGTCGGCCATGGCCGCCCAGTGCGTCGGCGCCGGGCGCATGGACCGCCTGGACCGGATCACGCTGGTGTCGTCGCTGCTGGCGGCGCTGCTCAGCGCGGTCCCGATCGGGCTGATCTACCTGTTCGAGCCGGTGTTCCTGAGGCTGATCCTGCCGGTCTCCAGCCCCGCCCTGCCGGTGGCCATGCACATCAACGCCATCGTGCTCTGGGCCTTCATCTTCTTCTCGGTGAGCTTCGCGGTCACCGGGGTGGTGCGGGCGACGGGGGCGGTCTGGCCGCCGCTGCTGGGCATGGTCTTCGCCATGTGGATCATGCGCCTGCCCTTCGCCCACGGGCTGCAGCCCGTCCTGGGGGCGGACGCCATCTGGTGGAGCTTCCCGCTCGGCACCTTCACCGCCTTCGTCATCGCGCTCGCCTATTATCGCTTCGGCGGCTGGCGCGCAGGGCGGCTGATGGACGACCTGCCGCGCGGCGAGACCGCCGATACGGGCCTGTCGCCCCCCTCGGGCCTGGAGGAGAGCGAGATCGCCGCCGAGGTCATGCGTTCGCTCACAGCAGGGCCGAACAGACCAGGCCCCGAAGCGCCCGCCGGATCGGCCAAGACGCCGACGGCGGAAGCTGAGTCATGAACACGCGGCGGCGTCTTCCTTTCCCCTGAGAGCTTTCAGGCCTACATGAGAGGTCCAGCGAAGAGCACGGCCATGAAGACTCCATACCTCGTCCCCGAATCCGAAACCCAGAAGAACGCCGAGTCCGAGAGCTGGGCGCTTTCGCCCATCGAGGACATCATCGAGGACGCCCGCAACGGGCGGCCCTACATCCTGGTGGACGCCGAGGACCGGGAGAACGAGGGCGACGTCATCATCCCCGCGCAGTTCGCCACGCCCGAACAGATCAACTTCATGGCCCGGCACGCCCGGGGCCTGATCTGCCTGGCGATCACCAACGAGCGTGCGCGCCAGCTGCGCCTGCCGCCGATGGCGGTGGAGAACGGCACGCTGCACGCCACGGCGTTCACGGTCTCGATCGAGGCGCGCGAGGGCGTCACCACGGGCATCTCCGCCCACGACCGCTCGCACACGGTGGCGGTCGCCATCGATCCCAGCAAGGGCATGGCCGACATCGTCTCGCCCGGCCACGTCTTCCCGCTGGTGGCCCGCGACGGCGGGGTGCTGGTCCGCGCCGGCCACACCGAGGCGGCCGTCGACATCTCGCGCCTGGCGGGCCTGAACGCCGCCGGGGTGATCTGCGAGATCATGAAGGACGACGGGACGATGGCGCGTCTTCCCGATCTCGTAGCCTTTGCACAACTGCACGGCCTGAAGGTCGGGACCATCACCGACCTGATCGCCTATCGCCGCCGCACCGAGCGCCAGGTGGAGCGGGTGCTGGAGCGCCCGTTCGATTCCGCCTACGGCGGCCGCTTCCGGATGGTGGTCTACCGCAACATCCTGGACTCGACCGAGCACATGGTGCTGACGCGCGGGCGGATCGCGCCCGACAAGCCGACCCTGGTGCGGATGCACCGCGTCGACTTCGCCTCCGACATGCTGGGCCAGGTGGAGGCCCGGCGCGATTTCGTGAAGCGCGCCCTGGAAGCCATCGCCAACTATGACGGGGCGGGGGTGGCGGTGTTCATCCGCGACCCCAATCCGACCTGGCTGTCGGAGCGCTACGGCCAGCCGGACGCCAACAGCCACAAGGAAAACATCCTGCGCGACTACGGCATCGGGGCGCAGATCCTGGCGGACCTGGGGGTGCGCGACATGGAGCTGATCACCGCCTCGCCCACCGTGCTGCCGGCCTCGAGCGGCTACGGCCTGAGGATCGTCGGCCGGCGGATGCTCGACTAGAGCGCTGGAGGACTGACCTCGTCCCGCGGGTTCAGGCGGCGGCGCTCTTCTGGGAAGCTTCGGCGGGGGCCATGGCCAGGAGCGGGGCGGCCTGGGCGGCGACCTCCTCGGCGATCAGCGGAAGACCGGCGGCGCGCAGGTAGCGGGCGAAGGTTCCAGCAGCTTCCACGAGACGCGCATCGTTCATGCCCGCAGCCAGGCGCTGCAGGTCGTCGGCCTGGGCCTGCATGGCGCGCAGGGCCTGGTCCGGGTCGCGGGGAATGGCCGCGACGGCGGACTTCAGGATCTTGAACGCCTGGATCAGGCGGGTGGCGTCGGGCGTCGCCTTGGTGTCGGAGCGCCGCTTCAGGTCGCCGGCATAGTCGCCGGAATTGAACCGGCGCCGGTCGGGGCCGACATAGGAGACCGCCTCGATCCAGTCGCGGGGCCGAAGCGTCACCGCCTCCAGGCGCCGCAGGAGGTCCTTGGTGGTGAAGGGCTTGCGCAGGAACTCGTGAACCCCGGCGTCGCGGGCCCCCAGGATGCCGGCCGCTGTCGCGGTCGAGGTGACCATGATCACCGGCGCCTGCCGGCAGGCGAAGTGGCTGCGCCGCAGGCTGCGGGTGAAGCGGCAGCCGTCCAGCTCCGGGCCGCTCATCTCCACGAAGACCAGTTGCGGGTCGACATTCTTGGCCAGGGCCAGGCCCCGGGGCTCGGAGGGCGCTGTCCAGATCTGCGAGCGGGCGATGTTGCGCAGGATGTCCGTCAGCACGGTCACGCCGACCGGGTGCGGATCGACGATGAGAATCCGCTGCAGCATGGGCGCCATGCGCTGGATCAGCTTGTGGTCTTCGTTGAACACGCCCGAACGCTCCTAACCTTGGCCGCAAGCCTAGCCCGGCGAGCGTAAATATCGCCTTGACGCCTAGTCCCGAGGCGCGCTCGGCTCGGCCAGACCGGCCTCGAATTCCTGTACGATATCAACGGCCTCGGTGATCTCCACCTTGAGCGGGGCGCCGGCCGGGAAGCGGAAACGCCAAAAGGAGGCCATGTGCGAGATGATGCCGATCCGCTCGCCCAGCGTCAGGAACATCTCCGGCGCCTTGAGCAGGAAGTCGCGGAAGACCAGGGGGTCCTGGTTGACGGTGAGGCCCTTGAAGGCGTTGTCGTAGACCTGCAGGGTCTTGAGCACGGCCCGCTGCTGGGCCTCGATGCGGCCCTGCAGGCGCCCGCGCGCCTCACCCAGGTATTTCAGCATTTCGGCGTCCCGGGGGCCGGTCACCTTCATGCGCGGCAGCTCTTCGATCAGCGCCTTGAGCTTTGGCCACAGGTGCGAGAGCACCCATTTGTAGTAGAGGAAGCCGCGCCAGGAGAACACGCCCTCGCGGTAGGCCTCGCCTTCCAGGCGCAGGGTCAGGCGCAGGGGCTCCAGCCGGTCGTCGTTCTCGGCTGAAAGCAGAAGCTCGACGAGCTTGGCCGAGCGGCCATCGCCATCGTCCTTGAAGGCGAGCGACATCAGCTTGTTGATCTCGTTCGAGACGAAGGCCTGCATCTCAGCCTGGTCGCTGGCGGAGATGGCGAAGTAGCAGCGGGCGATGTCGAAGCCGCGCCGCTTGACGTGTTCGCGCAGGAGGAAGGGGTCGAGGGAGGGAAGCTCCTCCAGGGCCTCGAGCACGCCGATGTCCCGTACGCCGTCGGGGCCCTCGGCGCAGACGTCGGAGAGCATCGCCTTCCAGCCGGGCTGGCCCACGAACAGGGAGCGGCCGCCCAGGTGCAGCTCGCTGCGCACGAAGGGCAGGATGATCTTGGTGGCGGTGGGCTTTCGCTCGCCCATCAGGTTGCGCTCGTCGGCGCGCAGACGGTGCTTGAGAATGACCGCGCCGTTGAGCGCCCGGCTCTTGAAGAACGGCTTGTCCCGCCATTCGGGCGTGGACCCGTGCAGGACCTCGATGGCGCTGAGATTGAGCACCCGGCTCGTGGACGCCGTGCGCTGCAGGGCCCCGAGGTTGCGTACGGCGCGGTCCGGACTGCGCGTCAACATCCGTGGTGAGGCCCGTTAAGCATGCCCCACTGATGAGGCAGAGCGCTTAAGGGGCGTTTAATCGGCCAGCGACAAATGCTCAGGCCCGCGACAATTGCTCAGTCCTGGCGCTCAGTCCTGGCCCTGGGCTGAATAGCTGATCAGGCTATTGAATTTATTATAGATCGTGATGGCCGGGCTTGTCCCGGCCATCCATGAACACCGCGCCCGCAAGCCTTGGCGCGGCGTCGCCCAGACCTCGTCTTCGCCATCCGGTGTTCATGTTGGGGTGGACGGCCCCCGAACGGCATCGCTGTGCCAGATTGAGGTCGTGTTGAACTTCAATCGAAGGGAGCCGTCCGTGGAGAAGATTACCCGCATTTT
>Ga0307516_10000034_pt1 | contig 155251 bp, 135 predicted proteins | sample 19_EM_MG_FD_203310 | JGI IMG/M metagenome (GOLD analysis project Ga0307516, IMG submission 203310) | Populus trichocarpa ectomycorrhiza microbial communities from riparian zone in the Pacific Northwest, United States - 19_EM | ecosystem: Host-associated > Plants > Roots > Unclassified... | reverse complement strand
AGCGTTGGGAACATGAGGTGGTGATCGAGGCCATGCAGGAGCGCCTCGATCGCAAGCCAGACGCCATGCGCATCCGCCGGGCCACCGTCGAGCACCCCTTCGGCACGCTGAAAGCCTGGATGGGCGCGACGCACTTCCGGATGAAACGGCTCGAAAACGTGCGGACGGAGATGAGCCTCCACGTCCTGGCCTACAATCTGAAGCGCGTCCTCGCGATCCTCGGCGTGGGTCCCCTCATCCAGGCGATGCGGGCCTGAGCGGCTCTGCTCAGCCTCGCTCAGCTCACGGGCCGGGTAAGCGCGTTCTCACACAGCCTCCATCCAACTCGGACGTAAGACCCTGCTCCTCTCCCACGGCGCTGCGCGCCTGGGTGAGGAGCGGGCTAGAACAAATAGGGAACTTGAGGCAAGGCGGAAGGGCCACTACGTCTTCACCAGCAGGAACGGCGCCACCGCCCGCTCGTGGACCGAGACGGCCAGGCGTTTGTCCTCCAGCGGGAAGGGAGCGCGGCGCCGGTCCGGCTCAGGACGGCATGTACTCACCGCCGTTGATGTCGAGGATGGCGCCCGAGACCGCGTCGGCCCAGCTGGTGCAGAGCATCAGGACGCCTCGCGCGCAGTCCGCGTCGTCCGGCATGGTTCCCAGGGGAATGTTCTTCACGATCGGGGCCTGGACGGTCTTCAGGTCCACCCCGGTGTCCTTGGCGATGCTGGAGAGGTAGTTGGTCACCGGCGGCCCGTCCATCCAGCCCATCCGCGCGGTGTTCACACGGATGCCGTACTTGCCGAGTTCCAGCGCCATGTGCCGGCCGGCGCCCTCGAGCCCCGACTTGGAGGAAGCGTAGCCGCCCTGGTTCGGCAGCGGCTTCCTGTGCGCCATGCTGGTCACGTTGACGATGTAGCCCTTGCCCTGCTGCTTCATGGCCGGCAGGCAGGCCTGGGCCATCTGCAGCGAGCCGAACAGGTTGACGTCGTGGATCTCGCGCCAGCCGTCGAAGTCCGCCTCCTCGAAGGACGTGAAGGGCGTCGTCCTGGCGGCGTTGTTCACCAGGGCGTCGATGCGGCCCCACTTGTCCACCACCGCCTGGGCGAAAGCCTTGCAGTCCTCGTTCTTGCTGATGTCCGTCCGATGCCAGAGCACGTCTGCGCCGGTGTCGGCGATCTCCTTGGCGGTCTCCTTGAGGAAGGACTCGGTGCGAGAGCCGATCGCCACCTTGGCGCCTTCCTGGGCCGCGATCCGCGCCAGTTCGACGCCCAGCCCGGGTCCGATGCCGGAGACAATCACCACCTTGTCTTTGAAAAGCATAGGTTTCACTCCCTCAATTTATTGGTCGCGTTGAAATAGTAATATATTTGCGCGGCGCAGCGCGCGAAATCAAATCGCCCCGACGAATTTACTTCTTGATCTCGATCCCGCTGAAATTGGTGTTCGCGCCATAGTCGCCGGTGGACGCGATCTGGTCGTACATCTTGCGGAACTCCGCCCAGAAATCGGTGCGGCACGGCCCGGTGATCGACTTGCGCAGAGTGGGGTCGGCTGGGTTGGCGATGGGCGCGCCCGCCACGGGCCGGGCCTCGACGGTCGCATTCTTCCCGGACCACTGGTTGGTCCTGGCGACCCATTCCTGCACGGGCATGTGCTCGTCGCCGCCCCAGTTGACGATGAGCGCCGGGTTGGAGGCCGCCTCCAGAAGCGGCTCCAGCTGCCACTGCATGTCCTCGGTATGGATCGGGCTTTGCATGTTGTTCTCGTGGGGCGCCTGCAGCGGCCGGTCCATGAGCACGGACCGGATCACCTGCGCCGGGAAGCAGTTCGCCGGCCCCATGACGGTGTTGAGCCGCATGATCACCACCCGCATGTCGAAGGCCCGCGCGCAGAAACGGGCGACCGCCTCGACCCCCGCCTTGGAGTACGGGCTGGTGGGCGCATAGGCGTAGGAACTGGCCCCGATCGGATCGGTTTCGGTGAACAGGTGCGTCGGGTCCGGGTTGGGCGTGTAGATCGGCATCCCCGACATCACCAGGGTCGCCTTGGCCTTTCGGGTATGCTGCATGAGCAGGCCCGGACCTTCGATATTGGCGCGGATGGCGTCCTGCAATTGGGGAAGGCCGGCGCGCATCCAGTTGGCGTGCACGACATAGGTGAAGTCGTCCGGCAGCTCCGAAAAATCGCCTGAGCCCACATCGACCGCGCGCGTGGTGATCCCGGCCTCCTCGATGGAACGGCGCTTGGCCGGATCGCTGAAGCGTGCGGCGCCCCACACCTCATTGTCCTTCGCCAGGTAGCGCGCGAGCGGTTCCCCCACCATCCCGGTCGCGCCCGTGACGAGGATTTTCTCTCCTGAGATCATAGACTTATTCCTGCGCTGGCGTTTTCCTGGATTTATCCAGTTAGATTTTAGTGCGCGGCGATGACGGGCGCCATCGCGACCTTCTTCTTGGTCGTGCGCCTCCTGGGCGCCGCGCCGGATCCGATGCTGCTCATGAAATCCGGCCCTTCGCCTGGTCCCACGCTAGACCGTCTCCAGACCTGAAGCGGTCATTCTACCGGGAACACAGGCCGTCGATCGGGGTTATCTCAAAAGTTAATTTTGATCTCGGATGACAAATCAAGATCAAGCACGACCCAAAACTTGGGAGGATCTCAAATGAGACGCCCTCAAAGGCTATCATCAACTTTGCTCGCCCTGCTCGCGGGCGCTAGCGTTGCAAGCTTCACTGCGCCTGTCCTTGCGCAGCCTACCGTGGAAGAACTGACAGTCACCGGCCGCTACGGCCCGGTTCCGGAAAGCGCCCGCTCACTTTCGCAGGCCGTCGGCTACGCGGACCTGGACCTGAGCACTTCGGCGGGTAGAAGCGAACTTCGCCATCGCATCAGTCTTACCGCACGCTATCTCTGCAACAAGATGGGCGAGTCCGGCGCCGGCGATTCCCTGGCGCCCTCGTGTCGGGATGCGGCGGTAAAGGACGCCATGGCGCGGGCCGGCACGCTGGAAGAACATTTTGCCCCGCGGGGCACGACATGGGTGGCCGGACCGGCATGGTCGCCGCCCTATCCCGCGGAATGGGTAAGAACCTATCCTTGAGAGTCCGGGACGTGGTGATCGCGGTCGGCTGACAGCCGGCCGCCTCGCCTACAGCCGCTCACGCCAGCTCCGGAGGAGACCTGGGCGCAGTTCAGCGGCGCACATACAACGAGAGCCCGGCGTTGCCCTTTTCGGGGTGCGCGTCGGGCTCTCTTGGGGCCCAGCACCTTCCCATTTCTAGGCGCGGTCTGGACCTCAATCGCCCCGCTTTCGCGGTTCGATTACAACTACAACACAGAACGAGCCCAGTTGTTCCGCAGGGTTCGATTCCGCCGTCGGGGAAGCAGGAACGGCTAGGCCGCCTCAGCGTTCGGAGGCGCCCATTGCAGGGTGACGGCCGGCGAGGCCCGCCCGGACTCTGGCTGAGCTGCGAGATACAGCCCCTTCGCCACCAGCGCACGGCGACGGTCGAGCACGGACAGACAGACGTCGTAGCCCGCCTTCGCGACCGCGACGGCCAAGGCTTTCGCCTGCGATTCCGCTCGACCGCCGGAAAGAAACAACAAGGGCTGCCACAAGCCGTCGCAGACGACAGCCCAGCCCAAGGCGCAAGGCGCCACCGTGATTTCCTGGGTTGTTCCCATCGTTTCACTCCCTTAGGGCGATGGAAACACGGCGTGCGATCAGCCGTCTGTCCGGCATTGGACACTCTTCGCCGGTCGAAATTGACGCACCCCCGAAGGTGTTCACGCAATCGACCCAGGCCTTGGTTCCGCCGCGCCCGCGCCAAAATTTGAGCCGACAACAGCGCCGGCGCGTAAAATATGAAGGGCTCGAGTTGCGTACAGTGGCGGTCGTCGCCCTCAAGGGCGGCTCGGGCAAGACGACCGTGGCGACGCATCTTGCGCTCGCCGCGCATCTTCGCGGCTTGAACGTGCTGGTGGTGGACACAGACCCGCAGCGCTCCGCCCGCGATGTCCTGTCTTCGCGCAGCGAGGCGGGCCCGTCCTGCCTCACGGTCACGGGCCCCAGGCTGATGGCGGCCCAGTTCGCCGCCGTGGACGAGGGCCGCCGCCTGCTGGTGATCGACACCCCGGCCGGCTCGGTGGAGGACGTCACCGAGGCCATCGTGCTGGCCGACCTCACCATCCTGGTCGTCCGCCCCACCTTGCTCGACCTGGCCGGCATGGCGCGCACCTTCAAGATCGTGCGCCGGCTGGGCAAACCCGCCACCGTGGTGATGAACCAGGCCCCCGTCACCCGGGAAGGGTCCGAGACGCCCCTGGTCAAGCGCATGCTGGCCGGGCTGGAGTACATGCAGGCGCCCGTCGCGCCCGTGATCTTGCGATACCGTTCCGTCTACCAAACCGCGCTGGAGCGCGGCCGGTCGGCGGAGGAGACGAGCGACCGGGTCGCCGGCAAGGAAATCGCCGAGCTCTGGGACTTCGTGCGCGCCCGGCTCGACCTTGAGGCCCGCGCCGCCGATCAGCCCAGCGGCGTTCCGCTTTCGTGATCCAACCTCGCCCGCGCCCAACTGCGGCAGCAGAACGGGCGCGGGCGAGGCTTCTCCCCGGACCTACCGCGCCTCTGCCTGCGCGGAAGTCGAACCGCTGAGCGACAAGCCCAGGCCGCCATTCGCAGACGCCCCGCCGTTCCCCTGCGCCTGGCCGGCGCCGGAGACTTGATGGCCGCCGCCCTGCACCTGGCCGGAATTGCTGGTCGCAGCGGAGGTCGCAGTCTCGGCCGCGCTGGCCTGTTGGGCGGCCTGACCTGCCGCCGCCTGGCCCTGATCGGCCGCCGAACGCGCCTGGGCCGCAGTCTGCTGCACAGCGCCGCGAGCCTTGCCGCGGGCCGAGCCCGCCGCCTGGACGCCGGTGTCGACGCCGCCGCGAACGGTCGATTGGACGCCGCCGATCACATCGCCGAGTCCGCCGGCGTTCGCGCCGAACTGGCCCGAACCGCCAAGGGTTCCATTCAAGGCGCCGCCGAGCCCGGCGGTCAGCCCGCCCGATCCACCGAGTGCGCCGCCGAGCAGCTGAGCCTGGGCCGCGCCGCTGAACATCAGGCCGGCGCTCAGGGTCGCGGCCAGTACGAGTGAAGTCTTTCGCATCGTATTTCTCCTTCGAAAGCATCGCCTTCGAGAGGTCCAACGACGCGGCTTCACCGATTCATCCCGGCGGCCGCAAAAAAATTTCAGGGGCCCCGGAGCGTCATGGCGCGCGCCCCGACCTGGGCGGGTTCGGTGCGCGTCTCGAAGGCTACGAGTCCGCGCCCATAGACCGGGTCGCGCCCCGGCCGTCCCAGGTCGACCGCGCTGCGTCGCACCGCGTCCAAGGCCTGTCGCGGCCCGACAACCGCGGCCTGACGCGCGATCGCGCCCGCCACCAGGGGCGCGGCGAAGGAGGTGCCGCGCACGACAAGATAGCCGCCCCCCGCGCCTGCCGCGGCCATGTCGGCGCCCGGCGCGGCCAGGTCCACATGATCTCCACGTCCCGCCTCCAGCAGCACGTTGCGCCGCCCATCCACGGCCGTGACCCCCACCACGCCGGGATAGGCCGCCGGATAGAGCGGCGGCGCGGCCGGGCCGTCATTGCCGACCGCCGCCACCACGACCGCTCCGCGCGCGAGCACCGCCGAAATGGCGGCTTCCAGCAATCGGTTGGCCGGGCCCACCAAGCTGATGTTCACGACCGCGGCCTTGTTTTCGACGAGCCAGGCGAGCCCTCGCACGATGGTTTCGGCCGAGCCGCCGACCGGGGTCGGTCCATACACGTCGGCCACCAGCAGGTCGGCCGCCGGCGCGGCGCCGTGGAACTTGCCGGCCGTCCCGACCATCAGCGAGGCCACGGCCGTGGCGTGATCGGTGACCCGCGCGCCTCCCGGCGCAAAGGCCCGCTGGGTGATCCTGGCGCCGCGCAGGGCGGGATGGCGCGACGCGGCGGAGCCGTCCACGAGGCCCAGCCGCGCTGCGGGCGCTCGGGAGCCCTCTCCGCTGGGTCCGCTCGCCGCCTTGCCGACCGCGCCGCTGATCTGGAAGAGGTGGTTGAAGTCATAAGCCCCGCCTGGGTCCAGTCTCCGCAGCCTGCGCACGGCTTCCCGGGCCGACATGCCGCGCGGGGGTTTCAGCACGGCGGCCTCGAGCCCAAGTCCCGCAAGGTCGCTGCGACGCGCCACCTGGAAACCCGCCGCCTGCGCCGCGGCAAGCGCGGCGGGATCGGGGGAGAGGACCAGCACCTCGCCACGGACCACGGGCTGGCCGTCGTCGTCGGCCTCGACCAGGTCGGCGTGACGTCGCAGCAGCCGTTCGACCGTTCGGCGACGCAGGTCGGAGATCGCCTCAACGGGCAGGTTGCGGGCTGATGACAACAGGCCTTCCGCCGGATCGAGCGTCTCGCGAAGCGCCGGCGCCTTGGCCGTATCGAGCGCGCCCGAGACGTCCTTCAACGGTGCGCCGCCGAGCACCGGGACGCCGCCGCCAAGCAGCTGGGCGGACGCCGGGGTCGCCGTCAGCGCCAGGACTGCGACAATGGCGGACAGGACGGCCGAACGCATCCATGGCTCCAGGCGAGTTGAAATCCTACAGGTCATAATGGATGAAACGTCCCTGGCGGATCGTTTCGTCCATGAAGAAGGCTGAACCTTGGAGCCCATCCGGCGCCAGATCGTCGACCTGCTGCCCCGGCTGCGCCGGTTCGCTCGCGTGCTTGCGCGCGATTCCGCCGACGCCGACGACCTAGTGCAGACGACGCTCGAGCGGGCCTTGAGCCGCGCCGGCCAGTGGGCTCCGGGGACGCGCCTGGACAGCTGGACGTTTCGGATCATGAAAAACGCCTGGATCGATGAGACCCGCGCCCGCAGCCGCCGCGCCAAGGTGTTCGCGCCCGACGAGGACGGTGAGACCGTCGGCTTCGACGGCGGCGCGGCCATGCAGGCGCGCCTTGAGGCCGCCGAGGTGGAACGCGCCATGGCGCGGCTGCCCGAAGACCAGCGTCTGGCCGTGGCCCTCGTCCTCGTGGAGGGCCTTTCCTACAAGGACGCGGCTGAGGTCCTGGAGATTCCGCCAGGCACGCTCACCAGCCGCCTGGTCCGCGGGCGGGCGGCTCTCATCTCGCAACTTGAGAAGGTCCACTGATGGATCGTGACCTGCGCATCGCGGCCTATGTGGACGGCGAGCTTTCGGGGGCCGATCGTGCGGCCTTCGAAGCCGAACTGGCGGCCGACGCGGCCCTGGCCGCGGAAGTCCAGCTGCAGACGCGCCTACGCGCCCGCCTCTCCGCGGCTTACGACCCGATCCTGGACGAGCCCGTGCCGCCCCGCCTCATGGCGACGACGGCGGCGGCGGCGAACGACGCCGGCCCGCGCCGCTTCGGGCTGGGCCAATGGGCGGCGATGGCGGCCTGCCTTGCGATCGGCGTGCTGGCCGGGCGCATCGCGCTGCCGCAAGGGTCTGGGTCGCAACAGGGGCTTCCCGAGCCGCGGGCCGGACTCGCCCGCGCCCTGGACCGGGGCCTGGCGGCGGATGCCGGGCCCATCCGCATCAGCCTCACCTTCCGCGACCAGGCCGGCGACTATTGCCGCACCTTCACCGACGCGTCCGAACGGGTCGCGGGGTTGGCCTGCCGACGCCAGGACCGCTGGGAGACGCGCACGCTCACCGCCTGGGCCCCGGCCGCCGGGTCGGAATATCGGACCGCGGGCGCCGAGACGCCTCCCGAGGTGCTGGCGGCGGTGCAGGCGATGATCGCCGGCGAGCCGCTCGACGCCGCCGGCGAAGCCAAGGCGCGCGACGGAAGGTGGCGGCGATGAGACGTGGTCGAACTGTCACAAATGCCGGGCATGAATGACGCCAGACGGAATTCTTGCCGCTCATCTCCCCGCCGCCCGCTGAGGGTCCGGGCGAGTTTGGGCGGCTGTTCACATGGCCCCACTGGCGGCTTGTCCGAGCGACCCGGCGACGGCTTCCTGCCCGTTCCGGCGACCCTTGATCAGCCCGTCGACGTGAGGCGGGGAGTCGTTCTATGGAAATGCAGGTCAGTGACATCGATCAGGTCACCAAGGTCGCATTGAGCGGTCGCCTGGATTCAGCTGGGGCCAGCCAGATTGAGATGCGGTTCACGGCGGTGATCGTTCCGAAAGGCCAGCCCGCGATCGTCGATCTCAGCGAAGTCTCGTTCCTGGCCTCGCTCGGGGTCCGCCTGATCATCAGCACGGCGCGCGCGCTGCTGGGCAAGGGGCGGAAATTGGCCCTCTACGGCGCCAACCCGACCGTCATGGAGATCATCGAGACCACCGCCTTGCACGAGATCGTGCTCGTCGCCGGTTCCGAAGGCGAAGCCATCGGCATGGTCAAGGCCTGACCATTTGACCGCGCGTACATCCCAGGCGCGCGGATTGCGGTCCGTCGAGTTGCTCGGAGATGACCTCCACCTCGTCCTCAACAACACCATGGACGCCGTCGAGGACGGTCAGCGCCACCTGCCGCCCTTCTTCGAGCGCTGCAACATCGGCGCGGCGGCGAGCAACCGCGTCGAGGTGATCTTCGAGGAGATCGTCTCTAATGCGGTCCGCCACGGTTTCGAGGCGAATTCCGGTCAGACGATGCATGTGTGGGTGTCGGCCAGGCCGCAGGCGGTCGAACTGCGCTTTGAGGATGACGGCGTTCCCTTCAACCCCGTCGAGCGCGCCGCGCCCTCCCCCTTTCAGTCATTGGAGACCGCGCCGCTGGGCGGACTCGGGATCGATCTGGTCAAGAAGCTCGCCGCCAGCATGCGCTACGAGCGCCTGCCGGGCGCGCCCTATTCCGCTTCAGCGCCAGGCCAGGCGTTCGCCCCCAGCAACCACCTGATCGTCACGGTCTCGACCTTGCGATGACGGCCCGTCCAACTCAGGCCTGAAAGCGGCTCCACGGACCGGTGATCGCCAGGGTGACGCCTGGGGAATAGACGTTCACGAACAGGGTCGAGCCGTCCGGCGAGAAGCAGACGCCGGCCAGCTCCGAGGTCGCGGCCACGTCGCCGTCGCCGGGCTTGGCGTTGCGGCCGACAGTGTAGATCCGGCCCTGCGGGGTGATGGCGCGCAGATAGTTCACCCCGCCGATCTTGTCCTCGCAGACGAACAGGTGGCCCCAGGGTGAGACGGCGATGTTGTCGCACATGTCCATCAGCTTCGGATCCGAAGGCTGGCTGAACAGCTGGATGCGGCCGGGCGCGGCGGACTCGCCAGCCTGGCCCTCGGCGCTGCTGGGACGATAGCGCATGATCTGGCCGCGGGAGCCCGGACCGCCGCTGGTGCAGGCGAAATAGAGCTCGCCTTCGCCGAAATAGATCCCCTCCCCTCGCGCGAACCAGGCCGCCCCCTTGGCGTGACCGCGGTAACGCAGGTCCTCGTAGGGGTTGTCGACGCCGTCGAGATCCACCCAGCGGGCGTCCCGCCAGTCGCCTTCACGCCAATAAGGGGTCTCCCAGTTGCGCGGATCGGCGTCGGCGCCCTCCGGCAGGGCCAGGGCCTGGAGCCGGCCGCCCGCGGCCAGCTTGCGACGGTCGACGGGCAGGAAGCGGTAGAACAGCCCGAAGCCGTCGCCCATGTCCTCGGTCATGTAGACGACGCCGGTGCGTGGATCGATCGCCGCCGCCTCGTGACGGAACCGGCCCAGGGCGCGGAGCGGCGTCGGGTCGGCGACGCCCTTGAGGCGCGACGGGATCTCGAACACCCAGCCGTGGTCCTTGCCCGCCTCCAGGCCCTTGGACTGCAGGGTCTCCTCGCAGGAAAGCCACGAGCCCGAGGGCGTGCGCCCGCCGGCGCAGTTGGTCGTAGTCCCTGCCAGGCTGAGGTGGCTGGAGACCAGCCGCTTGGCCTTCAGGTCATAGGTCAGGGTCGTGGTCCCGCCGACCATCGGCAGGCCGTCGTCAGTGTGATCGTAGATACGGTCAGCCGCGAGCTTGGAGGCCAGGGCCCGGCCGGGACCGAACGCGCCCAAGTCCAGGTGCATCGGCTTGAGCTCGTGATTGCGCACCAGGACGACCTGATCGCCGTCGCCGGCGAAGGCGCCCATGCCGTCCATGTTCTGCGGCGTTATGAGGCCGTCGCTCATGGTCTCGCCCGCCCGGGAGACCACCGTGTAGGAAAAGCCGTCCGGCAGGTCGAAGAGCCCCTCCGGATCACGGCGCAGGGGACCGTAGCCTGCGACCTCGCTGCGGTATCCGTCCGCCTCCAGGTCTTCGGTCGTGATGCTGGGCGGAACGTCGGCGCGGGCGAGGCGGGAGAAGCCGGCGAAAGCCAGCCCGGCCGCCGAGGCCATGACCCGCCGTCGGGAGAGAGACATGCGATCAGATCCTGTGATGAGGCGTGGCGCCGAACGCGGTCATGGCTCGCGATTCTTGGAAAGGACGATCGACAGATCGCTCCGCGCCGTCACAGCCGTATGACAATGCGAGGCCCGAGCCCGGGCGCCGTCGCTAGGCGGCGCTGAGGCCGCCGTTGACGCTGATCACCTGTCCCGTCAGGTGGCCGGCGGCGGGACTGCAGAGGAAGACCGCCAGGGCCGCGAGCTCGCCGGGCGTCGGAAGACCAAGTCTCGCCCGTGCCGCCGCCGAGGAAATCCGGGCCGCATGGGGGCCGCTCTCCATGGCGCTCCGCATCTGCGGACTGTCCACATAGGTGGGGGCGATGCAGTTGCAGCGAATGGCGTCGGCCGACACCTCAAGGGCGAGGCTTCGCATGAACATCATCACCGCCGCGCGGGTGGCGCCCACCATGGTCTGGTTGGGGGCCGCGACCTTGCCGGCGTCGGAGGGGAACGCCACGATCGAGCCGCCGCCCGACCGCTTCAGGGCGGGAAGGGCCGCGTGACAGATGTTCATCGGCGCACACACCGCCTGCTGCATCAGGGCGGCGTACCGCGCTGGGTCCGTGCGCTCGAACGGACCCGTCAGGCCGGGCGTCGGGCTCAGGGCGCAGTGGATCAGCATGTCGAGCCGGCCGAACGCCGCCTCGACCTCCCCCACCAGACGCACGCATTCGGCGTAGTCGCTGACGTCGGCGACCGCCGCCACGGCCTGGTGATGCTCGGACATCGCCCGCACGCGCCCGGCCGCCGCCTCGCATCGGTCGCGATCGCGGCCGTTGACGACGACGGAAACGCCCGCGGCCGCGAGCTGCGCGCAGACTTCGGACCCGATCAGCCCGGCGCCGCCGGTGATGAGCGCGACGCGTGTCGTTGAACTCAAGACGTCACCCCTCATAGGCGCCGACGCACGCTCCCGACAAAACCCCTAGGGCGCTATCGGTAGTAATCGCTCCACTCGACGATCTTGCCGTTCTTGACCGCGAAGACGCCCACGGCCGGGACCGGCTTGTCAGGCTTGCCATCCTCCTTGCGCGTGTCGGTCCGCGACACGACCACGACCGGACCGCACGTGTGGATGCTATGAATCTCGATGTCGTAGGTGAACTTGATGGCCTCAAGTTCCTTGGAATTCTGCTTCAAGGTGTCCAGGCCGATGCCGATCTTCTCCCCGATGGGGTAATCAGCCCGGGAGTCGATGAAGATCCGCACGTTCTTATCAAAGAATCGCTCGTAGACAGTGGGATCACCCTCATGTCGGGCCTCGATATAGTCCCGAATGAGCTGAGCATTCTCCATCTGCTGCTTGGCGCTGTACATCTGCGGTTCGGTTGCGATGTTCGTAGGCATGATGTCGTCCTCTTCGGCTTCGCTTCAGGTCAGAGACAGGTGATTTGCACGGCGGCTAGGTAGGCGGGCGCAGGGCGGAGACCTTGCCGGTCTGCACCTTCGGCTTCAGGCCGCCGCTGGCGCGCTGCGGGTCGAGGCCCTGGCCCTTGGCCGAGGTGGACGGGCTCATCGCCATGTGGTGCGAGTAGTCGCCGCTGAGGTCGGAATAGATCTCCCGCTCGGTCATCTTCCAGACGCCGTCGGCCTGGACATAGGTGTCGAGGTAGCGGCCGCAACCGATGACCTGCAGCGGGAACTCGCCGGTCTGGACGCCCTTGCGGTAGTCGAAGTCGCCCACGCTCTGGAAGATGAAGTAGTAGGCGTGGCAGGTGGCCTTGTCCGCTGCGTCGTTGAACTGAACGATGGCGTTGGACGCGCAGTACTGTACGCGCGGGATGCCGTCATAGAAGCGCACGGACTGCTTGAAACCGTCGGCGAAGCGCTTGCCGCCGAGGACCACGCCATGCAGCTCGTCGGCGTTCGCCGCTGAGACCGTGGCGATCTTGGCGTCACCGAAGAAGCGCTCCATCTCGGCGAAGTCGGCGCGGTTGACGGCCTCCTGATAGCGATAGAGCTGGTCGCGGATATAGCGCTCCGCAGTCAGCTTCCGCATCTCGAGCCGCATCGCCTTGAGCTCGGCCGCGAGGTCCGCCGTCGCGTCAGGCGCGTGGGCCGTCTCGGCCGCGCCGGCGGCGGAGGCTGAAAGCCCCGCCGCCGCTGCCGTTCCGAGCACGAGAGATCTTCGGGTCCCGGACTTCGCCATCACATCTTCTCCAATATATTGAATTATAATTGGAAATTGGCCGACTTACCGTCCAGACCTAGAACTCCGCCAGCAGGCTGATCCCGAAGGTCCGCCCGGGCCCGAAGGCCTGCACCGCGTAGGAGCCCAGGTCGATGCCCTGCAGGACCTCGTGCTTGTTCAGCAGGTTCGCCCCATAGACCGACGCGGTGAGCGTGCCGCCGAAGATCGGCGACGGGATTTTAGCCAGGTTGATCTGAGCCGACACGTCGTGATGGCCCGGGTCCTTGTTCGCCGACGTGAAGTTGGTCGGCAGGTCCTGGTTCCCGAAGTAGCGCTTCGAGTGGTAGCTCCAGCTGACCCGCATCGACAGCTCGCCGATGGACATCGGTTCGAAGGAGTATTGGGCCGAGGCGTTGGTCGTGAGCTTGGCGAGATTTCCAAACCGGGTCGTCGGCAGGTCCGCGATATCGCCGGTGGCGAGCGCGTTGATGCGGAATTCCTTATACTTGGGATCGACGTAGCCGAGGTTGCCAGCGAGTTCCAGCCCGCGCACCGGCACGACGGTGAGCTCGACTTCGGCGCCGTTGTACTGCGCCCGGCCAGCGTTGATCACCGTCGAGCAGACCGCCGACGACAGGCAGCCCTGGGCGGCGGTGAAGACGTTGAAGAGCTGCAGGTTCTTGTAGTTGGTATGGTAGACGTCGGCGTTCAGCCGGACCCGGTTGTCGAGGAACTGGCTCTTGATCCCCAGTTCATAGGAGATCTCCTTCTCGGGCTCATAGCCGTTCGGCGCGAAGGAGGTGTCCCGCGCGCTGATGCCGCCCGACCGGTAGGCCTGCGCCACCCGGACATAGGTCATGGTGTCCTTGGTCCACTGGTACTTGATGGACCCTTCGCCACTGACGTTCGAGAATCTGCGGGCGACGTCGCGGGGGATCGGAACGGCGGTCGAGCCCGGCGCGGGGTTGGCCTGTATCAGGTGCTTGCGGTCCTTGGTGTAGCGGGCGCCCAGGGTCAGCTCGAGCTTGTCGTCGAGGATCGGCGGCGTGTAGGAGGCCTGTCCGTAGACCGCCTTCGACTTGGCGTAGTTGACGAAGTCCAGGAGGCCGCGGGCGCCATAGCGCGCCGTGGTCGGGGACAGCACCGTGGTGCTCAGCGACCCCACCGGGCCGTAGCTTTCAAAGGCGCGCTCGCGGAAATAGTAGAGGCCCGCCACATAGGACAGACGCTCGGTCTTGCCGGTCAGCTGGAACTCCTGGCTCCACTGGCGCTGCTTGATGAAGATGTTCGCGATCACCGAGACGTCGATGTCCCGGATGGTGAAGGGCGCCGCCCCGGTGGCCGAGACATTGCCGCGCAGTTGCGGATAGGCGCCCGTGGTGCTGGCGTAGACGCTGCTCAGCAGGCGATGGCCGGTGGTCGACTTCAGCTGGATGTCCGGCGTGAGGTCGTAGCGCATGACCAGGCTGTGGCCCTGCACGTTCTGCTTGCTCTGCCGGTACCACTTGATCGGCAGTTCCTTGGTGAAGTCCGGATAGAGTTTGAAGCCCGGATTGTAGGTCTGGAAGAACGACAGGAACGTAGGCGTCGAGGCGACGATCTGCGTCGGCGATCCCTGCCCCTTGGTGTCGTTGAAGTCGAACTTGTAGTCGGCGGTGAAGTTGTCGCTCCAGGACCCACGCAGCGCAAAGAAGAAGGATTCGGAATTCCTGGCGCCCGGACTGTTCGACTTGCTGGTCAGGGTGTTGCGATAGAACCCGTCCACCTGCTGGTGCATGTAGGACAGGCGGGCGCTGAGGCCCGTGGACCCGATCGGTCCGGTGTTGACCGTCGTGCGGGTGGAGATGTCGTTGTAGGTCCCGTAGCTCAGCTTCTGCTGCATGCCGAAGTGGTCGGCCGGTCCCTTGGTGTAGAGGGCGATCGACCCGGCGGTGGCGTTCCGGCCGCTAAGCGTGCCCTGCGGCCCACGCAGGACTTCCACCCGTTCCAGGTCGCTCAAGGAGAACAGCGCCCCGACCGGGCGCGCGATGTAGACGCCGTCGACGTAGACCGCCACCGGGTTCTCATTGGTGGGAATGAAGTCGCCCGCCGAGATCCCGCGGATCGCGAAGGTCGGCGTGCCCATGTGGCCCGGGTTGGCGTAGATCACCACGCTGGGGACGCTCTTCTGCAGATCGTCGATCCGCAGCATCCGAGTGCGCTCGATCGTCTCGGCGGAGAGGGCCGAGACCGCCACCGGCGTGGTCTGCAGGTTCTCCTCGCGCTTACGGGCGGTGACCACGATCTCCTCGAGCGCGCTGGCTCGGTCGTCGCCGCCAGCCGTCTGGGCGTGCGCGACGCCCCCGATCGAAGCCAGCGGGAGCATCGCCCCAATACTCGCCCAACTCAGCAACGAAACGCGAAAAGACTTAGACATCTGACATCCCCTCAGGTGTTTTCCATTGTATTTCTGGTCGCCAGCCGACCGCTGCGACAGCGCTGGCGATTGAGTGCAAAGATTTCCCGCATCGCCGCATCGGGCGACGTCGCATGCCTTGCCGACACCGAAAAAGGCGCGCGCCGCGCCGGCTGGCAGGTCATGGCCTGCTCCCGCCTAGCGCCTCAAGCGGCGACAAAAGCAGTCGCACCCGCATTCCCCTCACGATTCCTCCCCGAGGACCGGCGGCTTCTGGCGGCCGCCGCGTCGCACGCGCAATTGACGCACAGGAGCGTCTTGGGGCCATATTCAGCTATATCAATTTGCGCCACAAGCACTTTTTTTCGTAATATGAAACACATTTCCCGCATAGACGCCGCCAAAGGTTAAATGAGGCCATGCTGACGGTCGCGTTTTGGGCCGCCCAGCCAGAGCGACGCGAAGCCGGTCTGCAGCGACATCCGCGCCAAATCGAGGCAAGGTTTCGGGAACTCCGCGCGGACGCCATGGCCGCGTGCGCCGGTTGGCGCAGGTCAAACTAGGATCAAGCTGTGCGAGCAGAACCGACACTGCAGGCGCCATGGCAGGTTTGGGCGCTTTGCTCGGCCGTGTTCGCGGCGCTGACGGCGCTTTTTGCGAAGATCGGCGTCGACGCGCTGCCGTCGAGCTACGCGACGCTGGTCCGCACCTGCGTGATCCTGGTTGTCGTCGTCGTGGTCTGGATCGTATCCGGCGCCCCCGGCGGCGCGCCGCTTGCGACGCCCCGGGTGCATGGCGCGCTGATCCTCTCCGGCGCAGCCACCGGCCTGTCCTGGCTCTGCTACTTCCAGGCCCTCAAGCTCGGCGAGGCCACCCGCGTGGCGCCCCTCGACAAGCTGAGCGTCGTGTTCGTCGCGATCTTCAGCGTCATCTTTCTGGGCGAGCGCCTGGATCTGCGTGGCTGGGGCGGTGTGGCCCTGATCGCGACGGGCGCCGTCCTGCTGGCCGCGCGCCGCTAAGCCGAAAAGGGCGGCGCCGATGCTGGCGGGCGCGCCCGCCGTCAAACAGCATCGGCCGACCAGGCCTCGGCCTTGAGCCTAGCCCCCCCAGCGATAACGCAGGCGCATGCCGAACATCCGCGGTTCGGCCACCTGCACGGCCACGTGGCCCACGTTGGACGTGTTGTCGCTGATCCCGACGATATAGTTCTGGTTCGTGAGGTTAGTGACGAACACCGAGAAATCCACCGGCTTTCCGAACATGGAATTCCAGTTGACGCTCGCGTTGATCAGCTCGTTGGACCCGATGATCCCGTATACGCCCGGCGTAGCGACATAGTCGTCGGTGAAGCTGTAGGTCGCTGAAAGCGTGACGTCGCCAATGGCCTCCGGCACAGGCAGCTGATAGCTCGCGTTGACCACCCACTTATGGGTCGGCGTCTCCGGGAGGCGCGAGCCCGCGAAAACAAACGGCCGGAAGATGTCGTAGGGGCTTCCCGCAACGATGATGATGTTTTCGATCGATTTCACCCGGGTGTGCAGATAGGCGTACTGCGCATCGATGGTGAAGCCCTTGAAGGGCATGACCATCGCCTCCAGCTCGACACCCTGGATCCTGGACTTGCCGGCGTTGATGACCGCCAGATTGGGCGTCGCCAGGCCTAGGGAGCTCGCGATGCCCACGGCCAGCTGCTGGTTCGTGAAGTCGTTGTAGAAAGCCGCGATGTTGACCGACCCCGGGACGGGCCAGCGGAAGCTCGCCTTCGCGCCGACCTCATAGCTGTCGACCTTCTCGGGCTCGTACGTCTGATAGGGCGGCGGGGCGTTGTAGCTCACCGCGCCTTGACGATAGCCCCGAGCGTACTTGCCATAGACCATGACGTCTTCGGTCGGCTTGTAGTCCAGCGAAATCAACCAGGTGGGCGCGTCCGACCTCTGCTTGGCGTAGTACCGGCAGTTCACGTCGCCGCCGGGCAGACCGCAGGTCCCGATCGGCGCCGCGGCCGGGACGCCCCCGGGCGCGTTGAACACATAGGTGATCTGCTGCGACGTCGCCTTGGTGCTGTCCTTGGTGTAGCGCAGGCCGGCGGTCAGCTTCAGTTGGTCGGTCAGCGCATAGGTCGCCTGGCCATAGACGCCGAGGTTCTGGAAGTAGACCTCCGCCGCCGTGCCGGCGAGCCGGCCGAGCTGCGTACGCAGGAGCTGCCCAAGCACGTCCGTGCACTGGAATGTCGACGAGTTCACGCATGGGATGAAGACGGGCGACAGGGAGCCTGACGGCGCGGTGGGAAGGCTCTGCTCGAAGTAGGCCCCGGCCTGCCATGTGAGCCGCCCGTCGTCCGTCTTCCCCTGAAGCTGAAGCTCCGAGGTGACGTTCTTCTGATCGGCGGTGTTGCCGTTGGGGATGTGATAGGACTGCGCGTACCCGAGCACGGAGCCCGCCGCCGCCCCCGTGTTCGGGATCGGCCCGAATTGTTGCGGGATGATGAAGTAGGTTCCAAACAGCTCCGCCTGAATCGCATTCTTCAGCGTCGAGAAGCTGGTGATGTTTCTGACCCGGAGGTTGCTATTCACATCCCAGGTCAATGTGTTGATCACCTGGAACTGCCTCAGCGAATTTTTCGGGTTCTCCAGCGTGTTCTCGATGGTGAAAATGTTGGCGCCCCGTTCGCGCGCAATTTGCTGGGCCGAAAGCAGGCCGAACGGGAACGTATTATTGGCGAGAAGCAGCTTGTTGGTCGGCCCGTGGTCTTCCGAGTCCAGGTACGACAGGATCGTGGTGTTCTCGATGTTGGACGTGACATCGACTGAGAGGCTGGCGCGGAACGCCTTGTAATTGGTGTTGCCGAAATCCCTCGGCCCGCGGGGCGACATGTTCTTCAGATAGCCGGTGCGCTTCATCGCATCGAACCCGACGCGGAGCCGCACTCTGTCGCTGAGCGGCAGGTTGGCCACGCCTTGCAGCCGGCGCATGTCATAGTCGCCGGCGCTGCCTTCGAGATAGCCCTCGACCTGATCCGTCGGCTTGTTCGGGACGAGCAGCACGGCGCCGCCGGTGGTGTTGCGACCGAAGAGCGTCCCTTGCGGCCCCTTCAGGACCTGGACGTTCTGGAGGTCGAAGAAGGAGCCCGCCCCTGCGCCGTCGCCGGCGGGCGAACCGCCGTTGCCGCCGCGGGGCGCCACGACGTCTGCGAAGTAGACGCCAACGGAGGCGCTCGTCCGACGCTCCTGCCGGAAGCCGCGGATGGCGAAGCTCGCATTGTTGACGCCGAACTGCGTATTGACCGTCATCGACGGTGTGAAGGCCGCCAGATCCGCGCCCGACGTGATGTTGAGATTGTCCAGCTTCTCTTGGTTGTACACGGTGATCGAGATCGGAACGTCCTGCAGACGCTCCTCCGTCCGCCGGGCGGTGACGACGACCTCTTCCAGGGCTGTTGAGCTGCTCTGCGCAAAGGCCGGCGTGGCCGCCACTGTATAGAGGGCCGATGCGCCCAACAAAGCTCGGACGATTGTCTTAGACATCGGGCGGTTTCCCCCATATGGCCGCAGCTGAGCGGCTCGTTCATTTGCAATATTTGTAGTGGAGCAGAGAGAACAAAGGCCCCTTTCCCACTCGTGTCAGCCGCCCCCGAAAATCGCCGTCTTAACAGCGTCAGAGGCTTTTCATTGGCGGGTGCGGATAACCTGCATTCTCCACAACGGTGATACTTGTGTATCAGTTCTTCATGTGCGAAATCGCGTTCCCACGCGCCGAGATGGCGCCCAGGGCATGTACGCTTTGCTATTTCGCCCGCGATCGGCGCCGACACCTCCGCACAATACAATCCATGCCGCGACTTCAACCGTAGGCGAGTAGCGGCATGGCGATGATTTACGGGGGGCGCCCCTCATCGTCTGGACATTTGAAGACATTCTGCTCGACGCGGCGTCTGGACCCCCGATGCAACGCTGCGGATGCGGCGGCCCTGCATGATAGGCCGACGTGCGCGGGCCGGCGCCGCAAGCTTGGCGTCGGTCGACGCCATGCACTAAGATCGCAGCCGGTCAGCTTTCGGGGGCTAGCCGGCGCCGCCACTCCGGGCATGTCGAAGCCATCGGGCGTTCATCCGATCGGCGCCGACAGCCACACCGGGACGCGTTGTGAAATTCCGGAGCGATCCCGAATGACCCAAGTTAGAAACGGCAATGAAATGCAAAGTTTAGGACGGGAGAGCCTGTTTCGTGAGTAGTCAGAACATCGCGTTGGGCGATCCCAAGTCGGCGACCACCTTTCCCCAGTTCGTCCGCGCGATCGCGGCCGCCTATGGCGACACCCTCGCCGTCACGCTCAACGGCGATGCGATCCCGGGTGAATCGCTGACCTTCGCAGAGCTCGACCGCAAATCGGCGGCGCTTGGCAGGGGGCTGATCGCCCGCGGCGTCGGCAAGGGAACGCGCGTCGGCTTCATCTACGGGAACGGCCCGTCCTTCGCCCTGATGCTCGCCGCCATTTCGCGCGTCGGCGGCATCGCCATTCCGATCAGCACATTGCTCAAGTCCAATGAGCTGGTTCGCGTGTTGCGCCAGTCCGACGTCGCCGGGCTCATCATTCAGCGAACGCTGCTGGGCAATGACTACGTCGATCGCCTTTGCGACGCGCTTCCTGAGCTGCGCGACGCCAAGAGCCCCGAGTTGAGGCTCACCAAGGCGCCTTACCTGCGCTGGGTCGTTTCCACGGGCGATGCGCTTCCGCCGAGCGTTCACGACATGAGCTTCCTCACGGAGGCGGCCAGTTCCGTGAGCGAGGACCTGTTGTCGGAGGTTGAATCCGAGATTCACTCCACGGACCAGATGATCGAGATCTACACATCCGGCTCCATGGCGCTTCCAAAAGGCGTGAAGCACAATCACGGTCCGGTTCTATACCGCGCCCACTACATCAGGATGATGAACCGCATCGAGGGTGGAAGAGAGGCGCCATGCTTCCTCCCGATGTTCTGGGTGGGCGGCCTGATGATGTCCCTGATGCCGAACCTGGAAATCGGGGCGACCACGGTTTGCACGGAAGGAACTTCCGTCAACAGCCGCATGGCCATGGGCAGCGTGCTCGCCGAGGAGGACATGGCGACCATGTCGCGGATGGCCACCAATTGGGGGCTCGGGATGACGGAGACCCTCGGGCCCTATTCCTACGGCGATGTCCTGCGGGCGCCGGGCTACCCGCTATGCTCGCCTCTGGACCATATCGCCGACCGTTTCGAGCTGCGGCTCGCGGAAGGCAGCACGGAAGTCGCCAAAGGCGAGATCGGTGAAGTCCAGGTGCGGGGATATGCGCTCACGCCCGGGCTCCACAAGGTGGAACGGTCCGAGTACTTCGAGGCCGACGGTTTCTACCACACCGGCGACATGGCGTTCGCTGAGGGAACCCGTATCAACTTCATCGGCCGCGACGGCGACATGATCAAGACCGCCAGCTCCAATGTGTCTCCGGCGGAGGTCGAAATGGAGATGCAACAACTGGAAGGCGTGCACTCGGCCTATGTGGTGGGCCTGCCGGACAAGGAGCGTGGGCAGCTGGTCGTGGCGGCCGTTGTTCCCCGCGACGGCGTGGAGCTCGATTTCGATGAGATCCAGGCGAAGCTGCGGCAGCGCCTGTCCAGCTACAAGGTGCCGCGAGCCTATGTGGCGATAACGCGCGAAGAGGTGCCGATGCTGCACAGCAACAAGGTCGGCCGGCGTCTGATCGAGCGCATGTTGACTGAGAAGCTCGGACGCGAGTGACGCGGACCTGGCCGCTTTTCGGGAAGATGCTGGAGAAAGACCATGCCGATCGCCGCCTTCGTGACCATGACGGCCAAGCCGGGCGCGGAAGACGAGCTGCTCGCGCGCCTGACGGACGTGATCGCCGACGTCCGCACCGAGCCCGGCAACCTGCTGGCCGTGATCGTCCGCGACCCGGCTGAGCCCGGGAAGTTCTACGAGTTCGCGATCTACAAGGACCAGGCGGCGATCGAAGCGCACCGGGCCGCCGACCACTCCGTCAACAAGGGCCCCCTGGTCCGGGAGCTGTTCAGCGAACCGATGCAACCGAGAATGTTCGAGACCGTGGACTGGCCGGAGTCCCAAAAGCTGAGCTAGACGCGCCGGCCTGGCGCGCCTCCGGCGCAGGCGGCTCGCACGCCCCCCGGCCCCAATCCGCAGACAACTCAGCGCAGGCTGACGGCGCCCGCACGCCGCCTCTCCGCCCGCGATTCAGCGCCGCTTATTGTCTAACTTTAAATTGACGACGCCCACCCAGCGGACCTAGCTTTCGCAGTATCGAATTTACATCTGTGATTTCGGCCATGCTTAGCGTGCGCCCGGCCACGGAATAAAGCGAACGAACGGAGGAAACGCGGGCGCGAAGCGCCCGGTGAACGCGGCGCGGACGCCACGGTGGCGCTGTGGTCGCGGAACCTGATCAACAATAGATCGCCGAGCATGATGCAGGCGTTGAGCTTCCCGGCCATCGGCGCAGACTACGAACGCGCCAGGACGGTCGGAATGGACCTGTCCGTCGAATTCTAAAGCAAGCCCGTCGAGGTACGCGCCATGAACATGATGATGAAACCACCGGTCCTGCAGGACATGCACGTCATCGATGCGGACACGCATGTCACCGAGGTCCACGATCTTTGGACCTCGCGCGCCTCTCCCAGCTACCGGGATCGCGTGCCGCAGGTGAAGACCGTCAACGGCGAGCTCGCCTGGTACATCGACGGCGACAAGCGCATGGGCCCGGCCCAGACCTCGTGCTGCATCAAGAAGGACGGCGTCAAGACGTTCGGGATGGAGCTCACCAAGATGAAGATCAACGAGATCTTCGAGGGCGCCTACGACGTTCCGTCCCGGCTGGCCTACATGGACAGCGCCGGCATCTCGGCCCAGATCGCCTATCCGAACCTCCTGGGCTTCGGGAACCAGAAGTCCATGGGCGTGGACCCGGAGCTGCGGCTCGTGACGACCCAGATCTTCAACGACGCCAGCGCTGAGCTGCAGCAAGCCTCCGGCGGGCGCGTATTCCCCATGGCCCTGCTGCCGTGGTGGAATATCGAGCAGAGCGTGGCGGAGGCCGAGCGCTGCTACAAAATGGGCTTCCGCGGCATCAACCTCAATCCCGACCCGCAGAACCAGGGCTACCCTGTCCTGGGCGACACCCACTGGAATCCGCTCTGGGAGCTGTGCTCCGACTACGCCCTGCCGGTGAACTTCCATATCGGCGGCGGCATGGAGAACACCGACTGGTACGGCTCCGGCGGCTGGCCGACGGACAATCCGAGACTGAAGATGGCGTTCGGCTCCTCGCAAATGCCGGTGACCAACTACCGGGTCCTGTCGAACATCCTCTTGTCGCGGTTCCTCGAGCGGTTCCCGAAGCTGAAGATCGTGTCCGTCGAGAGCGGCGTGACCTGGATCCCGTTCATGCTCGAGTCGCTCGAATATCAAATGCAGGATCAGGGCATCAAATACGAGGTGCCGCTCTTTGAGCTGTTCCAGCGCCAGATCTACGCCTGCACCTGGTTCGACAAGCGGCTCCTGCCGGAGGCCGCGCGCGTCCTCGGCATCGACAACATCCTGTACGAGACCGACTTCCCCCACCCTACCTGCGTCTATCCCGACCCGATGAAGTTCATCTCCGACGTGGCGTCCCAGTTCGCGCCCGAGGAGCGTCGCAAGGTCTTCGGCCAGAACGCGGCCAAGCTCTACAACATCCCCTTGGAAAATCTCGACCGATAGGTCTGACACTACATTTTCGCACACTTCATCGTTTAGACAAAAACCCGCAACATCGTCTTTCTGTAATAACCAAGTAACTTGTGTCACATGGGAGGCATGGGTGCAGATATTGTGCGCCGAATTACTGTTGGCTGAGCGCCTGTGCGCTCAGGAGCTGGCGAGACGCGGCGATCACGCATGAGCTCGACATTCACCTACCCCACCGCCGAGGCGATCATGGCGGACGCGAAGGCGGCCACGGGTCTGGCCGACTTCGGCGACGAGAGCTTCAAGGAAGGTCTCAGCCGCCTCCTGGCGAGCCTCCAGAACGAGGTCGAACTCAGTGACGCGGCCGCGGCCCAGCAGGTCGCCGCGATCACACGGCGGCTGGCGAACCGGCTCCAGGTCGAGGATTGGTGTCGCACCCATCCTGAGGTCGCAGCGGTGAAGGTCGGGCCGTCCGTGTCCATCACAGGCCTGCCGCGCACCGGCACGACCGCCCTGGCGAACATCCTGTCGCTGGAGGATCAGTTCCGGTGTCTGCGCAGCTGGGAGCAGACTCAGGTGACGCCGCCCCCCGTCCTCGGGCAGGACGATCAGGACCCACGGCGGATCGCGGCCGTGGCCAACTACGAACGGATGATGCGCGAGCGGCCCGAGATGAAGGCGCTGCACCTTTGGGACGCCGACACCACCGAGGAGGACGTGGAGCTTCTGGGTATGAGCTTCCGGGCGCAGCAGTTCGCCCTGCCGCTCTACACTTATCACGCCTGGTGGCGGGAGACCGACCTGACGGCCGCCTTCGCCCATCATCGGCGGGTCATCCAGGTCCTGCAGTCGCGCCGGCCTCCGGATCGCTGGCTCTTCAAGGCGCCCGCCCATTGCTATCACCTGGAGGCCTTCATGGCCGCCTATCCGGACGCGCGGGTGATCATGACCCACAGGGACCCGGCCAAGGCCGTCCCCTCGGCGATCAGTTTCGTCTCCGCGCTCATGCCGCCGGCGGCCAGGGTCGATCCTGTCGAGCTGGGCCGCCGCAACGCCGAGCACCTGAGGGTGGGGGTCGAGCGGGCGATCGCAGCCCGTAAGCGCCTGGGCGAGCACCGGTTCTTCGATCTGCACCACAAAGAGTTCGTGGCCGATCCGATGGGCTCGCTGGAGCGCATCTACGCCTTCCTCGACCTCGAGCTGACCCCCAGTACGCGGGGGAAGATGGAGGCGTGGCACGCCGAGAACCGCAGCGGCGCCCATGGGGTCCATCGCTATACGCCCGAGCAGTTCGGCCTGAGCGCGGCGCAGATCCGTTCGGACTACGACTTCTACATCAAGCGCTTCGACGTCCCGCTCGAAGGCTAGGGGCGACGCGATCCGCGAGGGAGGACAAGGACTTGCTCAAGGACAAGAGAATCCTGCTCACCGGGCCGGCCGGAAACATAGGCTATCCGCTGGCCCGCAACCTCGCCCGGGACAACGAGGTCTGGGGCGTCTCGCGCTTCGGCGACCCCGCGGAGCGCAAGAAGGTCGACGACCTCGGCGTGATCACCCGGCCGATTGATTTCGGGACCGGCCAGTTCGGCGACCTGCCGGACAACTTCGACTACGTGCTGCACCTGGGGGCCTACATCGCCGGCGCCGACTATGATCGGGCGGTGCAGGTGAACGCCGAAGGCACGGGCCTGCTCATGCAGCACTGCCGCAAGGCCAAGGCCTTCCTGGCGATGAGCACGACCGGGGTCTACCGGCCCAACCCCGATCCCTGGCATCCCTTCCTGGAAACCGACCACCTGGGCGACTCCAACCTGCCGGGCACGCCGTTCTACTCGATCTCGAAGATCGTGCAGGAAGGGGCGGTCCGGGCGGCGGCGCGGATGTTGAACCTGCCGACCATCATCGTGCGCATGAACGCGGCCTATGGGGAGACGGGGGGCGGGGGCCTGCCCGGCCGGCATTTCGACCTGATCCGTGACGGCCAGCAGGTGGTGCTGCGTTACGATCCGAGCCCGTACAGCCCGATCCACGACCGGGACATCTTCGAACAGTCCGAGGCGCTGCTCGATGCGGCCGCCGTGCCGGCGCCGATCGTGAACTGGGGCGGCGACGAGCCGGTCGCGGCGCAGGACTGGTGCAAGTATTTCGGCGAGTTGGCGGGCGTGACGCCGGACGTGGTGGTGCGCGAGTCACCGGGCACGCAGCGTGGCGTCGTGCTGGACAACAAGAAGCGGCTGGCCATCACCGGCCCCTCCCGCGTCAGCTGGCGCGAGGGGATGAAAGAACTCGCCGAAGCCCACATGGCCCGTAAGACCGCCGCCTAGCCGAGCCCTTCAGGAAGGACCGATTGTCATGATCAAGAACGCGAAGATCCTCGTCACCGGGGCCAGCGGCGAAGTCGCCCTGCCGCTGATGCGGTTCCTGGCCAAGGACAACGAGGTCTGGGGCGCGGCGCGGCTGGCCGACGAGGCGTCCCGCGCCAAGGTCGAGGCGACCGGCGCCCGGCCGGCGCCGGTGGACATCGTCGAAGGCGACCTGGCCGCCGCCCTGCCCGACGATTTCACCTATGTGCTGCACCTGGCCTGGTATCGCGGCGGCCAGGGCGACTTCAACGGGGCGGTGACGATCAACGGCGAGGGCACCGGGCGCGTGCTCCACCACTGCCGCAAGGCGAAGGCCGCGCTGGTGATGTCCTCCGGCGCCATCTACGCGCCGAAGGAAGACCCCTGGGACTTCCCCAAGGAGGAGGACGCCATCGGCGGCGCCAACGTGCCGTGGGCGCTCACCAGCGGCGTGTCCAAGATCGCCCAGGAGACGGCGGCGCGCTTCTGCGCCCGTGAGTTCGGCCTGCCGGTAGTGATCACGCGCCTGAACACCGTCTACGGGAACGGGTCGCGCTTCCTGCCGGTGATCAACATGGACGCGGTGGCGCAGGGGCGCGAGGTGACAGCCCGCTGGGATCCGATGCCGCACTGCCCGATCCACACCGACGAGATGGCCGACCAGCTCGAGGCCATTCTGGGCGCGGCGAGCACGCCCGCCAACATCGTCAACTGGGGCGGCGACGAGAGCGTCACCCTTCAGGACTGGTGCCGGATGGCCGGCGAGTTCGCTGGCGTCGAGGCGAAGCTGAAGTGCGAGCCTTCGCCGAACTCCACCCACACCGCCGGTTCCGACCAGACCAAGCGCCGGAGCATCACCGGCCCGTCGAAGGTGAAGTTCGCCGACGCCTATCGAAAGATCTTCGACGCCCGCCACGGCGCAAAGGCGGGCTGAACCGTTCAATGGGCCGATGGGCCCGATCCGAGGAGCAACGCCCATGACCCGCGCCCTGCCGAGCACGTTGAAACAGGCCCTGGACCCGGCCTGGCTCACCGAGGCGCTGACGCCCGTCGGTTTCAAGGCGCGGGTGAGCGCGGTCGAGACGGTCGAGATATTGCGCACCGTGGCCACCAAGGTGCGCTTCAAGGCGCGCTTCGAGGACGGCTCTGAGGGCGCGTTCTGCCTGAAGGCCTATCTCGATCTCGAGGCCGGAACGAACCAGTCCAACATCACCTCGGTTCGCGAGGCCGATTTCTACAATCTGCTCGCCTCGAAGGTGACGGTGCGGACGCCGGAATGCGTCACGGCGCCCGTCGACCGCGAGGCGCAGATCGGGGTCGTGATCATGCGGGACCTGATCGCGTCCGGCGCGCGGTTTTGCACGGCGCTGGAGCCGTTCAACGCCGACCGCGCCGCGCGAAGCCTGGAACAGCTCGCCCGCCTGCACATGAGCCACCAGACCCTGGGGCCGATTGAGAACCTCACCTGGCTTCCCCGGCAGATCGAGTGGCTGGCCCAGGGGACCTATACCGGTCCCGAAGCCCTGCAGGCGTTGATGAACGGCCCGCGGGGCGTCGGCCTGCCCGACCGGACGCGCAACGCCGCCCTGCTGATCCAGGCGCTCAAGGCTCTGGCCGTGGTGGACGCTCAGCGCCCGCCGTCGCTCATCCACGGCGACTGCCACGCCGGCAACATCTTCGAGACTGCGGAGGGTACGGGCCTGATCGACTGGCAACTGCTGCAGCAGGGCGGTTGGGCGCTGGACATCGTCTACCACATCTCGGCCGTGCTCTCGGTGGAGACCGCCGAGCGCGAAGAGCGGGCGCTGCTGGGCCACTATCTGGAGACTATCCGGCGCCTGGGCGGAACGCCCCCGGACCCGGAGGAGGCCTGGCTCCAGTACCGCCAGAGCGCCGTCTACGGCTTCTACCTGTGGGCCATCACCCGCAAGGTCGACCCGCCGATCATCAACGCCTTCGTCAACCGCCTCGGTTCGGCGGTCACACGGCACGACAGCTTCCGTCTGCTCGGCCTCTGAACCGCGCTGCGATTTCCAAAGCCGCTAGAAGCGCCCATCGAGCGCCGGCGTCGTCAGTGCCAGGGGCCTTCGCGCCGGAAGCCCCAGGATTTCATCCTCACGTCGCCGGGGACCTTCTCCGGCAACTGGTCGACGGCCGTGCGCAGATCCGCCTCAGTGGGCCCGATGCGGTCGGCCACCGGCTGCAACTCGCAGATGTCGAAGCCGTAGCAGCGCGCTGCATTGAGCCCGAGCATCTGGCGCATCTCCTCCCAGGAGACGCCGCACCCGAAGGTCCAGCGCAACGAGGTCTTGGTGTCCGGCCACACGCCCTCCTCGTGGGGGTAGTCCGAGCCCCACATGAAGGCCTTCGCCCCGAGCTCCCCGCGCGCCTCGCATTCCAGCCGCGACATGAAGCTCGCGCCGACGAAGCAGTTGGACGCGAAATATTCGCTCGGCCGCCGGGGCAGGACCTTGCGGATATGGGCGTTGCCCCAGAATTCGTAGATGGAGTCGTATTCCCTGAGCATCGGCTCCAGCCAGTGGGTCCGCTGCTCGGTGATGGCCAGGTGCAGCCTGGGGTGACGTTCGAACACCCCCGAGAAGACCATGTGCGCCACCCCGCGGCGGCCAAAGAAGTCGGTTTCCGCCAGGATCAGCGACATCCGCTCCGGCCCGCTTCCATAGGACAGGTTGGCGCTGCCGTGGATGGTCATGGCCATCCCATGGTCCGCGCAGGCCGCCCACAGGGGCTCGTAGCGGGGATCGTTGTAGAACGGGATGTCCGGCCGTGAGAGCACCGGCAGGGCGACGCCGCCGCGCAAGCCCGCCTTGGCCGCGAACTCGACCTCCGCCACCGCGGCCTCGATGTCGGGGATCGGCAGGCGGGCGACGCCCAGATAGCGGCGCGGGTCGCGGGCGCAGTGGTCGGCCAGCCAGCGGTTATAGGCCCGGCAACCGGCGACGAGCTGGTCGCGCGTCGGCTCGAAATCCATCGGCTTGTCCCGCGCCGCCACCGCCGGATAGACGCCGAACGGGACCGAGCCTTGGATGTGCAGCACTTCGGCGCTGACCCCGTCGACATCCAGGTGCCGCTCGCGCAGCCCGAAGTCCCACAGGCCACCCTCGCCGCCCCGCGCGCCCGCGCCGCCGCTGGTCAGGTTGTCCCGGTACTGGGAGTCGTATCGCTCCATCTGGGCGAGGTAGTCCTGGAACTCGGGACGGTATTTCGGCTCGATGTAGGGCGCATAGTCCGCCACCTTCTCGGGCCCCGCGTGACCATCGGCGGAAATTACAACGAGCCTTTCACCAGTCACTGACGCTCTCCCTAGAATATGATTATTCGTTATAAGTAACGTCTCATCAGTATGAACGTAAGCACTTTGCGGCTGGGCGCCACGATCCAAAGCACAGCTTACAATCCTGCCGCCGCATCTCCGTCACCGTCTAATTCAGCGCGCCAGCGACACGGCGCCATCGGCCATTTTATCTTGCGATTGGCTGCGAAACAATAGCGCGCAGGTATACGTATTTTTCTGAACAGAAATATGGGTCCTTCCTGAGAGTAAAAATGACGCGGCGTCAGGTATTCCGCGCCCATATTCGCCCGCTCAGCCATTGCGGCGCCCCACGTCCAACACTAAGATTCCGCCTGGAGGTCGCGGGAGGAAAGACCATGCAGGCACGCCAGGTGGCGGCGTTCGGCCCGGCCGGGCGCTTCTACGAGTGTCCGAGGTGGCGTGCGGGGCGCTGGTGGCTCTCGGACATGCGCGACGGGAAGGTCTTCAGCGTCTCGACCGAGGGGGAAACCCGCGTCGAGTTCGAGATCGACGACCGGCCTGGCGGACTGGGCTGGACGCGCGACGGCGACCTGCTGGTCGTCTCGATGGACGCGCGCAAGCTGCTGCAAGTCTCCGGCGGCGGCGTCCGCAACAGCTTCGATCTCGGCCCCCTGTTCGGCGATACGGCGGGGTTCCTGAACGATCTCGCGGTCAGCCCAACCGGCCACGCCTATGTGGGCTTCGACGCGGATTTCCACCGCTATGGATCCGATGCGACCCTGGGGATGATCGTGCATGTGGCCCCGGACGGGGCGGCGCGCGTTGCGGCCGAGAAGCTCATGATGCCCAACGGCATCCTCTTCTCGCCGGACGGGGCCACGCTCGTCGTCGCCGAGACCATGAAGCGGGCCCTGACGAGCTTTCCCATCGCCAATGACGGGTCGCTCGGCGCAGGCGGCCTGTGGGCCGCGATCGACGCGAAGCAGGACGCTCGCCCAAACCGGCGCCCTCCCCTGGGCGATCGGATCGGGACGCTGGATGGCTGCGCGATGGACGCCGAAGGCTTCGTCTGGGCCGCCGATATCGATAGCGGGTGCCTGAGGATCGGGCGCGGCGGCGCGATTGTCGATGCGGTCTTCCTGCCGGACGGGATGCGCGCCTTCGCCTGCGGGCTCGGCGGTCCGGACGGCAGGACGCTGCTGATCTGCGGCGCCGACGCTGACTTCCAGGACCGCGCAAGCCGCATGTCAGCCCAGCTCTTCACCACACGGGTCGACGTTCCAGCCGCCTGAGCCCGACCGAACGTCCGCATTTTTCAAAGGAAAGCGCATGAACAGGCCGCTCCAGGGCGTGAAGATCATTGAAGTGGCCATGTGGGCGTTCGTGCCTGCGGCGGGCGGGATCCTCTCGGACATGGGCGCCCAGGTCCTGAAGGTCGAACCGCCGGACGGCGATCCGCTCCGCGGCCTCGTCACCGGCGGCGTCACCCCCGGGGACCACGGCTTCATCCTGTCCTGGGAGAACTACAATCGCGGCAAGCGCAGCATCACCCTGGACCTGCGCCAGGAGGCCGGCGTCGAGGTGCTCTACAAGCTGGTGAAGGACGCGGACGTCTTCCTGACCAACCTTTTGCCGCGCGCGCGGCGGCGCATGAAGATCGACATCGACGACCTGCGGGCCGTCAATCCCAACCTCATCTACGCCATCGGCAGCGGCTCCGGGCGGCAAGGGCCCCACGCGGACAAGGGCGGCTTCGACGCCATCACCTTCTGGGCGCGCGGCGGGGTCGCCTCGTCCGTGACGCCGGCCGAGGTCGACTATCCCATCGGAATGCCGGGCGCAGCCTTCGGCGACTGCACCAGCGCCGCCGTCCTGGCCGGGGGTGTGGCCGCCGCCATCGCCCAGCGCGCCATGACCGGACACGCCTCCATTGTCGACGCCTCGCTCCTCAACACCGCCATGTGGGTGATGCAGCGCGGGATCACCCAGGCGACCCTGGACGACGTGGAAAGGCTGCCGCCCCACAGCCGCAAGAACATCTACAACCCGCTGACGCACACCTACCGCACGGCGGACGGCCGGTTCATCACCCTGAACATGCTGCAGAGCCAGCGCTACTGGCCCGGGCTCTGCGAAGCGATCGACCGCGCCGAGCTCGCCTTCGACCCGCGCTTCACGACGGACGCCCAACGCCTGCGCAACGGCCAGGCCTGCGTCGCCGAGCTCGACGCCGCCTTCGCGGCGAAGACCCTGGCCGAATGGCGCGAGATCCTGTCCCGCCAGGAGGGCCAATGGGACGTCGTGCAATATGTCGGCGAGCTGAAGGACGATCCGCAGGTGGGCGCCAACGGCTACATGCAGGTCGTCGACTATGGCGATGGCCGCTCGCTGAAGATGGTCAGCTCGCCGCTGCAGTTCGACGGTGCGCCGATGCCGGTGCGCGCCGCGCCTGCGCTCGGCGCGCACAGCGAGGAGGTCCTTGCGGAGCTGGGCTATGACGACGAGGCCATCATCGACCTGAAGGTGGCGGGCGTGGTCTTCTAGCGTGTCGATCGCAGGCCGCTGAAAAGGCGCGTGCCAGAACTATTGGGCGTGTTCATGCAGAGCTTCGAATTGCCGTCCGATGACGGCGTAACACTCGCATGCGTGTCGGATGAGAGCGGGGCGGTCGAGGATCGTGAGGCGCCCGCGGCTGTAGTCGATCACGCCGGCCTTCTTCAGGGCGCTGGCCAAGGCGCTGACCGTGCTGCGTTGAACCCCGGTCATCACGGCCATGTATTCCTGGGTCAGCAGGAAGCTGTCCAGCCCGACGCGGTCCTGGGTCATCAGCAACCAGCGGGCGAGCCGTCCCTGACCGGCGTGGGTGGCGTTGCAGGCCACGCCCTGCTCCGACTGCAGCGAGGTCGCCCGGGCGTGCAGGAGCGTCAGCTCCAGGAGATCGGGGCTTTGCGCCAGGCGCGCGCGGAAGGTCGAGGCCGCCACGCGCATCGCCGTTCCGCCGATCTGCGCGAACACCCGCGAGCGGGAGGGGCAACCTGTCGCCGCGTCGATCAACGAGACGACGCTTTCCCGCCCGACGGTGGCGGTCTCCACCGCCTTGCCGTCGCTCAGCACAGTGACGAACGATATGCAGGCGCTGCCTGGGAAATAGACCCAATCGACATCCGCGCCAGGTTCGAAAAGCACCTGCGCCGAACCCAGGGCGACTTCCGACATGCCGATGGTGATCGCGGTCCTGTCATCCGGCTTCAGCGCGGATAGGAAGAAGTTCAGCAGCTTCACGATGGCCCTGGGCGGGGCGAGCCCGTCCCGCCACAGCCTTTTTGGGACCTGATGCGTCGCTTCGGAAGTTATTTCCGTGCAAGTCGCGAATAAAACGCGCCAATCCGCTTCATAAATCCGGTACACGACATATAAAGTCAAAATATTATTTTTAGAGGCAAGGCGCGAGGTTTGACCGGATACGAAATGAGGTCGCCCCCACCTCGACGCGCTCCAATCGACCTCAACGTCGTCGACGACCAGGAATGGTTAACAATTTCTCACCGCTATTTCGGGTAGCGGACAGACAGCGCCCCAAGGCTGCGCTGCATTGGTTCCGAGAGGAGCCCCCGATGGAACCATTTCAATACGGTGTCTTCGCCCTCGGACAGATCTGGACGCTCACGGATCAAAACGGGGCCAGGCTCGGGTTTTCCTCGCGCGAGATAGCTCTTGCCGCCCTGCAAACCGTGATCGCGGTTCATCGCTCGGGAGGCGAGTCGGTGATGGTCACCATCCAGGATGAGTCCGGCAGGCTCCGGACGATGCTCAACCCCCTGGACGACCTGACACGCTACAATGTGGCGAACGACGCGGAGTGGGACGTGCTGCTCGACATGAGGGCGCGGAAAATCACCCCCTCCCCCCGCAGCCCGGCCAATGCAAGCGAGGTTTGAGGCCCGCAATTCAAGCGGTCCGTTACGTCAGGGACCAGCGGGCTCAGCCGAGGCCTCAGTGACGGCGTGCCCCTCGCGGTAGAGCGAGTTGCTCCTGAGGGATCAGCCCGCCGGTTCATCGTTCCAATCTCAGCCAGCCTCACCCTTAGATGCCGCAGCGGTTCGCCGCCGCATACGAGAACGGCCGGCTTGGCCACGCTATTCCTGGAGACTACGGTTTGAGCCCCGCGGACGAAGGCAGCTTGAAGAATTCGGCGACAGGCGGGAACGAGCTGCATGATCCGCTGTGGGTCTGGGGCGAGGGGGGCGACCGGCCTCGCATGCTTCACAGCATGGTGCGGGTGCGCGACGTGGACGCCTCGCTGCGGTTCTACTGCGACGGCCTGGGGATGAGCGTGCTCGATCGCTACGACATCGAAGCGGGCCGGTTCTCGCTGCTGTTCCTGTCGTACGCCGGATACCGTGACGGCGAGGCCGCGCTGGAGCTCACCTACAACTGGGACCAGGCGGCGGACTACACCCACGGGTCCGGCTACGGGCACATCGCCATCGGGGCGCCCGACGTGAAGGCGGTCTACGAGCGCCTAGCGGACTTTGGCGGGGTGCAGGTCACGCCGCCCAAGGCGATGATGGCGGGCGGGCCCGAACTGGCCTTCGTCAAGGATCCCGACGGCTACTCCATCGAACTCATCCAGATCCGCCGGCCCGTCGCCAGGTGATCGTGAATCTCGCGGCCGATCAGGTCGCCGCGACCGAGAGCTCGGGCGTGCTCGGCTCATCGCCCTTTCCGGCCGGCCAAAGGCCCGGCGCTTTCGCGGCGGCGTCGCCCCAGGTCTGGGGGGCGGAGGTTTCCGATCCGGGGCCCTGCGCGGCGCCAGGATCTCGCGTCAGTGCGCACTTCCTGAAGTCGCGCGGGCTCTGGCCGTAGGCTTCCTTGAACGCCCGGCTGAAATGGGCGGCGCTCTTGAAGCCGAGACGGTGGGCCACCTCCCCGATCAGAAGGTCGTCGGCGCTGGTGGCGGCGAGCCACGCCTTCGCCTTGTCCAGCCGCTTTTCCCACACGAGCTTCGAGAACGAGACCCCGTGCGCCTTCAGCAACAAGGACAGATAGCGGGGAGAAATGCCGCAACCCTTGGCGACCAGGGCGGTGCTCAGGAACGGGTTCGCCAGATGCAGGTCGATGAAGTTCTTGATCTCGGACAGGCGTCTTTGGCTGAGCGATTGCCGGACCGACGGCTTGTCGGACGCGAGCTCGATACCTTTGGCGACCATCGCCAAGGCGTCCATGATCAGATGCTCGGCCATGTCGCCCGCGACCTGGGTCTCCGTCGCGTAGAGGGCGGAGAATATCTGGTCGGCGATGAACGCCTCGCCGGACTTTGCGGAGAGCATCAGGCCCGTTCCGATGCTGTCGCACCGGAAGCTGTTCAGCACGTGGCCCGGCAGAACGACATGCAGGGTCTCATGCTCCTTGTCGTCCCCGAGCAGGCACTCGATGTGAAACGGGTCCGTCGATCGGGTGAAGACGCATTCGCCCTCCCCGACAATGCACCGTCCCTTTGAATGGCTGATGGAAAGGCGCCCGCTCTTGACGAACCAAAGCACCACCAGGTCCGCCCCGTCCTTCCTGATGTGACGCCAGGTTCTCCGGAACGACAGCTTGGTCGTGGACCTCAGCCTGATTATCGAAAACGGACCGGCCGCCTTCTTGTCGGCTTCGACACGAATGACTGGCGCGGCGTCTATCATATAGTCGCCGCAATAGTATTCCTGATCACGGTCTCCCCGATACTTTTCCTGGCACGACTGAAAATTCTGCTCGTCAAAGGAGAATATGATCTCGGACATCAGAATCTCCCTTCAGAGATCTTCGCCAGGCGGCTCCTCAGCGGGCGCCTATGAGCGGTCGAGGCCGAGCAATCTGTCATAGATCTCATGGAAGCGTCGAATCTTCGCCTCGTGGTACTTCGAGAGCGTCAGGTAGGCCGCCCCCGGAGGCGCGGCTTTGAAGCCGAGCTGGACCGCGTACATGTTCACCAGGTCCTGATCGATGAGGTGGCCCGTGGAGCCCAGCTCCGGGAACTTCTCTTCGGCCCGCTCCCCCAGCTTCACATGATAGGGCTCGGGCGTCGGCGGATGCTCGCCGTTCGCCGGGATCGGCAGCAGGACCCGGATCTCCATCTGCGAGTGGTCCGGATCGCGCCCCAGCGGCTTGAAGTTGTACCACCAGGGCAGCGCCTCGCCCCACCAGGGATGGTGGTTGGGGAAGAGGAAGTACTTGGCCATGTCGATGAAGAGGCTCGTCGGCTCCTTCGACCAGTCCTTGCCGGTGTTCTCCTCTACGCGCTTGCGCTGCATCTCGGCGGCGTACAGCCGCGCGTCCACCGGGTCGTTCCCCCGGTCTTCGGGCGGCGCCGGCAGCTCGTAGGCGGTGCAGTAGAGGATCAGGGCTTCCCGCGGATTGACCTTGCCCTCGATCCAGGCGTCGGTCGTCATCCCGGGGGTGTACAGCCTGCTGACATAACCCAGGCCCTCGCTCCAGATGTCGATCTGGGTCGAGATCGAACCGAAGATCGGCAGGCCGTCCCTGTGGGTCTCCAGGACGTGGTAGCCCTCCATGAAGGCCTCCTGCGCGGCCTTCCAGTTGCAGCCCACGTCGACCAGGATGCGGATCGCGGTGTAGCGCTCGCCGATCGAGTAATTCTTGTAGTGTTCGACGAGCGGACCGAGCGCCTGCTCCAGTGGCGGCGCGTCGGGATCGGGGTTGATGAACACGTTGCCGCCCCAGGCCGCCGCCTGCACCGGGACCAGGCTGATGCGCTTGGGGTCGATGTGGGGGAAATCCGCTTCATACGGCAGCCACTCGAGCTTGCCGTCCAGGCCGTAGGTCCAGGCGTGGAAGGGGCAGCGGATGGCCGTCCCGCTCTCCTTGGTCTCGCAGAGCTTGCGGCCACGGTGGCGGCAGCTGTTGTAGAAGGCCTTGAACTCGTTCTCCCCGGTGCGGACGACCAGATAGCTGTTGTCGATGATGTCGTAGCTGATCCGGTCGCCGATCTGCGGGATGTCTTCCTCGCGGCAGGCGACCTGCCACTGCTTCTTCCAGATGTGCTCGACCTCGAGGTCGACGAACTTCGGATCGATGTAGCGATCGTAGGGGATCGCCCGGGGCGCAGGATTAAGGTCGCCGGGATTGCGCAAGGGGCTGGGGAATGGCCCCTCGTCCTTGGCGATGACATCCTGCAGCGTCTGAGGGTTTTCAAGCTTGAAGCCCTTCTCGACCCTCCAGTCGACCCAGTAGTCCGCGCTCTTGACGTCAGCGTTCATCAGCGTTCCTCCGCGGTCCGCACAGTCGGACGACAGGTGATGGCGGCGGCGCCATCTTCCCATTCTTCAGTCGATTGTAGCAGGCCGCGCCGCTGGAGGCCCTCGCCTCAGACGCATCCTTGTTTGACTGTGACGGCAGTCTTGACCGTCCCGGCGCCGAGACGGGCCCGTCGGCGCTGGCGCTGAACTCAGTCGGGCCCCGGGCCCGTCTTTCGGGCCTTGACGCTGAAGACGACCTTGACCTCGTCCGGGATCCCGTCCGAGCCCGCGTCCGGCCCGACGCCCACGCCAAACGCCTTCCGGTCCAGCGTGACGGTCCCGTCGGCCGAGGCGTTGTCGCCGGTCAGCGCCAGGCGGAACGGCGCGCTCACCGGCTTGCGCACCCCGCGCAGGTCGAGCGTTCCAATCGCGACATAGCGGCCAGTACCCTCCGCCTTGAAGCGGGACGCCCGGAAGACGGCGACGGGGTGCGCCTGGGCATCGAACCAATCTGGCCCTTGGAGCGTGGCGTCGCGCTGTTCGTCGCCCGTATCGACGGACTTGAGGTCGATCCGCACCACCACCATCGACCTGTCGAGGGCCTCGGGGCCGAACTGGATCTTCGCGGTCCAACGGGTGAAGTGGCCCCTCAGGGGCGTGCCGCTCCAGGCGGTTTCAAAACCCAGGCCGGAGGAGCGCGCCGACGTGGTCCACTGCGTCGCCTCCGCGGGTTTTGACCCGGACGCTTCGGCGGGCGGCGGCGGGGCCGAGGCCTCGGCCTGCGGCGCGGGCGGCGTGGAAGGCGCAGGCGTCGCGACCGCCGCGGGGGCGAGCGCCAGCGCAGGCGAGCGGGCAACGGGTGGAACGACGACCAGGGCGAAGAGGCCCGCCGCCGCCGCGCCTGCGACGATGAGCGCGAGCCTCGGCTCGGCCCAGCGGCCGGCGCGCGCGCCCGGGGCCATGCGCGCCAGCACCGGCTTGTCGGCGCCGAACAGCTGGTGTTTCAGGGCTCCGGCCACGTGCAGCGCCAGGAGCGTCACTGCCCCCCAGGCGAGCGCCAGGTGCCCGACCTCGCCGATCTCGTGCGCCAGGGCCTTCTGCGGGGCGGCGAGGCCCGCGACGCCGGGGATATGAGGCCAGGGGACGACGCCATAGAGCAGGGTTGGAAAGCTCAGCCGGCTCGCCGAGACCATCAGCCAGCCGGTCAGCGGCATGCCGATCATGATGACGTAGAAGCCGACGTGGACGATGCGCGACAGCGCGCGCTCCCAGGTCGCCATCGGCGGCTCCGGGGGCGGCCGATGCGTCAGCCGCCAGCCCAGGCGCAGGAGGCTCAGCAGCAGGATCGTGATCCCGATGGATTTGTGCAGCTGGAACACCGCGAAGGCTTGCGGCGTGCGGCCCTCCATCCGGGTCGACAGGATCAATTGCACGACGATCGCGGCGGCGATCACCCAATGCAGGACGATGGCGACGCTGCTGTAGCGGGCCGTCCCGCCATGGGCGACCGGCCCTGCGGTGTTTCCATCTGACATCGCGAGTCCTCTCCCTGGTTAGTTCCGACAGGAGAGGAATACGTTCAAGTCCCGCGATTTATTCGCGGGCGCATTGAACCTATCGGCCCGAAGGTGGAATTAATCGGGAAAGCCAGGAGGCGAAACTGCGCGGACCAGGCGCGGCCCCCGATGCGCATCGGAACGCGCCGCGATCAGACAGGGATGACGAGGCGCGGTTGCTTGACAGGATCGCGCAGGGAGATCTGCGCGCGTTCGAAGCGCTTTATCGGACCTATCACCCTCGGCTGAGCCGGTTCATCCTCAATATCATCCGCCAGCGGTCCCTGGTGGAAGAGGTGCTGAACGACACCATGCTGGTCATCTGGAACCGGCCCGGGAGCTACAATGGAACGAGCAAGCCCTCGACCTGGATATTCGCCATCGCCTACCGCAAGGCGCTCAAAGCCCTGAAGCGCGTCGACGAGCCGCTCGAAGACGAGCAGGCGCGCAAGCGGCCGAGCGCGGAGGCGAGTCCCGAACAACAGCTGGGCGAGCGCCAGACACAGGAAGTGTTGATGCAAGCGATCAGCGAACTGTCGCCGGACCATCGGGCGGTCGTCGACCTCGCCTATTTTCATGAGGCGGGTTACCGCGAGATCGCCGAGATCATGAATTGCCCGGTGGACACGGTGAAGACCCGGATGTTCCACGCCCGCCGCCACCTTCGGGGCAAGCTGGCGGGCGACCTGGCGGATTGGCTCTGAGGGTGGCGATGGCACGGATTATTCCCCTGCGCCGCAACGCCCATCAGGAGGCGCAACGCCTGCTGCCCTGGTACGCGACCGACCGGCTGGACGCCGCCGACAAGGCGCTCGTGGAAGCCCACCTTGGCGGCTGTCCCCAGTGCCAGGCCGACCTGCGCTTCGAGCGCCGCCTCGGTTCGGAGATCGCCGCCCTGCCGTTCGAGACCGAAGAGGCCTGGACTCGGCTGAAGGCGCGCATGAATTCGAAGGGACGCTGGCCGTCCATCGCCGGGTGGGTGCAGGGCGCGCGGCGCGGCATGGGTCGAACCCCGCCCTGGCTCGGATGGGCGCTCGCCGCACAGGCCGTCATCCTGATCGCCGGCGCCGTGATCGCCCCGTCGCTCCCGCCCGGAGCGGTCTATCGCACCCTGGGCTCGGCAGCCGAAAGCCCCGCCGGCAACGTCCTGGTGATCTTCCGTCCTGAAACGCCCGAGCGCCGGCTGCGCGGCGCGATCACGCAGGTCGGCGCGCGCCTGGTCGACGGGCCGACCGACGCCGACGCCTATGTCCTGCACGTCGCGCCGGCCAGGCGCCAACAGGCCCTCGCGATCCTGCGGGCGCGGGGCGACATCCTCATGGCTCAGCCCATCGGCGGCGAAGGCGCCCCGTGATGCCGCGCGCAATCCGCGCCCTGTTCGCGGCCCTCGCGATCTGGCTGGGCGCGGCCGGCGCCGCCCTCGCCGACGCGCCGCAGAAGGTCGGAGACCCGTCGCGGCAGATCCTGGTGCTCTTCCACCTGCCGCCGGCGCACTTCCGCGGAACCTCCGACTACAGCGGCAGCTACGGCGATGCGATCGGCCACGGCGCCCGGCGGCGCATCGCAGCGCGGATTGCGCGGGAGGAAGGCCTTACCCTGGTCGACGACTGGCCCATGCCGGTGATCGGGGTCGACTGCTTCATCATGGAGCTGCCGCCGGGCCGCTCGCCGCAGGAGGCCGCCGAGCGGATCGCCAAGCGCAAGTCGGTCGCCTGGGCGGAACCCATGAACCTCTATCACGGCCAGGGCGCCGCGGTGACGCACGACGACCCGCTGTTCCTGGCCCAGCCGGCAGCCCGCGCCTGGCGGCTGAACGCCCTTCACGAGATCTCCACCGGCCGCAGCGTCCGCGTCGCCGTCATCGACAGCCGGGTGGACACCGCCCATCCCGATCTGGCCGGCCAGGCGGCGATCCAGAAGAACTTCGTCGCGGACCGCGGCGAGGCGCCGGAACAGCACGGCACCGCCGTGGCGGGCATCATCGCGGCGCGGGCCGACAACGGTCGCGGCATTGTCGGCGTCGCGCCCCAGTCGCGGCTGATGGCGCTGCGGGCGTGCTGGCAGATCGCCGCCTCGGCGACGGTTTGCGACAGCCTGGGCCTGGCCAAGGCCCTGGTCTTCGCGATCGACAACGACGCCCAGGTGATCAACCTCAGCCTGAGCGGCCCCCCGGCGCCGCTGCTCGCGCGGCTGCTCGACGTGGCGATGTCCCGGGGGGCGGTGGTCGTGGGCGCCTTCGATTTAGGGCTGCCGGGCGGCGGCTTTCCGGCCTCGCACCATGGGGTGGTCGCGGTCGCCAGCGAGCCGGTCGCCGGCGCCCCCGAGGTCGTGGTCGCGCCTGGGCGCGACGTGCCGACCAGCCTGCCGGGGGGAGGCTGGAGCCTCGTCTCGGGGAACTCCTACGCCGCGGCCCATGTGAGCGGCCTGTTTGCGCTGCTGCGCGAGCGACGGGCGTCCGCACGCGGCGCCGCGAACCTCGTTGTCGCGCCGCAAAGCGGGGGGCTGATCGACGCCTGCGCGAGCCTCGTGCGCGCGGCCGGGCCGTGCGATTGTGCGTGCGCGCATCTGGCGGAACGCGCTGCGGTGTCCCAACGATGAGGCCAGGCCCCTGCCCCACCGGCTGCTGAGCACGCTCCTGGTCGCCGTGACGCTGGGCGCCGGCACGACGGCCTGGGCGCAGGTGGGGATAAGCGTCGTCCTGCAGTCCGACTACCGCTACCGCGGCCGCTCGGCCAGCGACGAGCAGCCGACCGTCAGCCTCAACCTCTCCTACGATCACGACGGCGGCTTCTACGCCGGCGGCTCGGCGATACTCCAGGACACCCGCGAGAACGGGATCGAGGTGCTCGGCCGCGTCGTCTATGCAGGCTATGTGATGAAGCCGCGGCGCGGGCCGGCCCTGGACCTGGGGCTCACCAACCGGCACGTGACGGAATATCGCTTCGGCGAACGGACCTTCGACTATTCCGAAGCCTATGCCGGCCTGCTGACCGACCATGTGAGCTTCCGCGTCTACTACGCGCCGGACTATTACGGATCAGGCATCCACACCGTCTATGCCGACCTGGGCGTCGCCGCGCAGCCGAGAGCCGACCTTCGCGTGTTCGGCCATGTCGGCGCACTTTCGGGGGTCGGCGGCCGCAATGGGCCCGGCGCGCGCCGAGTCCGCTACGACTTCAGCGCCGGCGCGGCCTACAGGTTCGAGGACCTGGAGTTCAGCCTGACCTGGACGCGGACGGCTCCGAGCGTCCGATCGGGCGGGCGCCGCCAACGGCCCGACGCGCTCGTCGTGAGCGCCGCCTTTTTCTTCTAAAATCGTCTGTTCGCCCTGAACCTTTCTCCGCCAGCCGGGAATAGACCCGCAGGTGGATGATCGAAGTCGGGTGGGCGCCTAGCGCCCTCTCGGCGCCCCCCAGCGCCGGTCATCCACCGACAGTGGCCTTCACCGCGCTCTGAAATTCGTCCGCGAACGCGGCGCGCTTTCACGCGCCCAAAACCACGACGAGGGAGGACTCATGGCCGCCTTTACGTTCCAGACAATCACCGCGGCGCAGGCCGCCGCCTACGCGGCCGCCGACAGCCTTGTCATCAACGGCGCCGCCAACCAGGTCTCCGTGGCCTTCCAGGCCGGGACGGAGCCGGTCGCCATCACCGTGGGCGGCCTCACCGTCAATTTCGGGGCCGGGATCATCGGCGACCAGGACCTGACCTTTTCCGCGGGAGGAAGCCTGTTCGTCGGCTCGGCTTCCGCCGACGTCGCCGCCGGCGGCGCGGCGGCTGACGCCCTGTTCGGCGGCGACGGCGGCGACACCCTGACAGGCGGCGACGGATCGGACCTGCTGCAGGGCAACCAGGGCGAGGACTCGCTCGTCGGCGGGGCCGGCAGCGACACCATCTACGCCGGCCAGGGCAATGACGTGATCGTCCTGGGCGGCGCCGGGGGCGAGGCCAACTTCACCAACGGCAACAAGGGCTCCGACACCATCACCGCCTCGGCCGGGGCCGATACCCTGCTCGGCGGGCAGGACAACGACATGATCACGGGGGGCGCCGGCGGGAACTTCCTGAACGGCAATCTCGGCGACGACACCATCCAGGGCGGCGCGGGCGCGGACTCCATCTTCGGCGAAGGCGGCCGCGACGTGCTGAGCGGCGGCGGCGGCGGCGACGTCTTCACCTTCGGCGCAGGCTCCTCGGCGGCGACCCAGGCCGGCGCCGACGTCATCCTCGACTGGTCGCCGACCTACCGCATCGATCTGCCGCTGACCGGCGTCTACGCCGAGCTGGTCCCGCAGGCGAGCGGCGGCGGCGATCCCTATTACGGCGGCATGCCGACGCCCGCCACGCCCTACACCTTCGACACCGCGCTCGCCGCCGCCAACACCCTCATGGCCCAGGATGGAGGAATGCACGTCGTGGCGGCCCAGGTCGGCGCGGACGTCGTCGTCTTTGCCGACACGGACGGTCAGCCGGGCGTCGAACTCGCGATCGTCCTGACCGGAGCCAATGTGAGCGCGATGGATGCCAGCAACTTCATCTGACCCCGGAGACGGCGCCCGGCGCGGCGATCCGAGCATCGCTCGCCTGCAGGCGCCTGGCGATCGCCTCGGCGAGAACCCACGCGCCCCAGGCGTTCGGATGCCGGTTGTTCGGGAGCCGCCAACGCCGGTCAACGGGCACGACGATGTAGGGCACGCCGGAGCCCTCCAGCACCCGGCGGCGGAGCTTGCGCTCGGCCTCAGGCTCCGGCGAGAGCACCGGCACCACGACAAGGTGCCTCGCCCCGCGCGCGCGCGCCATCCGGTCGGTGGCCTGGAACACCTGGCGCGCCACGACGATCGCCGCCTCGACCTCCTCTGGGGACCGGTACGGAACCCGTCGGCGCAGAACCCGGACCAGCCACCATTCGTCGCGTCCAGGGCGCCAGCTCAGTCCTGGACGCAGGCCGGGGTGGCTCGCCTCGAGCGTGCGGTAGACCGCCGAGGGCAGAAACATCGAAACCACCGCCACCGGCCGGCGCACGTCGCTCCACCTGCGACGGAACCGAAGGTAGGCCTGGTCGATGGAATAGCCCTCCACCGACATGTCGGCGCTCTGCACCCCGGTAAGCGCCTGGACGCGGGCGGGAATGCTCTCTTTCCAGGTCAAGCCGAAGCCGCCCATCACGGACTCGCCCAGGAAGACGATCGTCGGGCGCCCGAGGTCCACGCGGTCCCCCGGGCCCGCCACCCGCAGGCCAGCCGGGTCGAACACGTACTGGATGCGACGCCCCCCGACGTCCGCATAGCTTGTGCGGCCGGCGACATAGTCAAAGCCCAGCACGCGGTCAGGGACGCGCCGCGGCTCATGGACGGCCTCCTTCCATTCCAGCCGCGGCTGCACGGTCGCGCGCAGGATGAACTCGGCGGCCACCACCGCCAGCACGACCGCGACGAAGGTCGGCAGGCAATCGCCCGCCAGGCTCAGCATCGAACGCCGCTGCACGAGCCGACCTACCCATGGGCGGACGGCGATGAACAGGAAGAGCGCCGCAGCGGCCGCGAAGACGCGCACGACCTGCAAGCCGGCGACCAGATGCGCCTGGGGGATACGGAAGTCGGGCAGGAACCGCCGGTCGAGCCAGTCGTTATCCGCGCAGAAAACCCACAAGAGAATACAGACGCAAATTACTGTCAATATCAGTTCAGCGGTCACCCGGCGAATATTTATCTTTGGCATTTCAAATACCAGATTCCGCATAGCGAGATTTGGTATCATGATGTCCTAGATTGACAAGGCAAGCCATGCCCCATTTCACCAACCCTATTCATTATTTCGTATGGCGCCCACCAGATCGCCGAGCGCGAATGCTCTTGCGCTTTGCGGAGGTGGAGGCCGACGGCGGCCGTGACCTGGTGCGCGCCGCAGAGACGACGGGCGATCCCATCCTGCGCGAACTCTTCCTGCGGCACGCCGCCGACGAGCAACACCATGCCGCGATGTTCCGCGCGCGCGGCCTCGACATCCTCAAAGGTTTGCCCGGCAAGCGGAACGCGGACACGCCCGACTGGCTCGCCCCCGGCGAACGCGGCCTCGACGACCTGCAGGTTGAACGGGAGAGCGAAGGCGCCCTGCTCGCCTTCCTCCACCTCTCCGAGCGGGCGGCAGCGCGTGATTTCTCCCGCTATATCCGCGTCCTGCACGCGGATCCTTCGACCAGCTCAGTCTTCAAAAGAGTGGTGCGCGATGAGTCCTTCCACATGAGTTACACCCGAGATCAACTGCTGCGCGTCGCGCCTGAACGGCACGGCCGGCTGCTTTGGCAGGCCCGGCTGCGGCGGTTCTGGAAGCTTTATCTGAGGCTGGCGGGCGCCCTGGCGGCGGCCATCGGAGCCGTCGTCCTGACCTTGCAGTACTTCATCCTCCTGCCGCCGTTCGCCTGGCTCGCCCGGCGCGCCCAGCGCACCGAAGCGGCGGGATGGTCAGTCGTCTCGCCCCACCGCAACGACGGTATGGATCGGCAGTACTGACATGAAAATCCTGGGAATTTCAGCGCACTACCATGACTCCGCGGCCGCCCTCGTCATCGACGGCGCGCCGGTCGCCTCGGTCCAGGAGGAACGGCTGTCGCGGCGCAAGAACGACGCGGCCTTTCCGCTCGGGGCGATCGAGTGGTGTCTGGGTCACGCCGGCCTGCAACCGGACGATCTCGACGCCGTGGTGTTCTACGAACGCCCGATGATGAAGTTCGACCGGATCCTGACCAGCGCCCTGCGGGCCTATCCGCACGGCCGCGGGGCCTTCATCCACGCCATGAAGAACCTGCTGGGCGAAAAGGCCTGGGTGCGCGGGTCGATCACGGCGCAACTGGGCGTCCCGGGCCGCAAGGTGCTGTTCACCGAGCACCACCAGTCGCACGCCGCCGCGGCCTTCCTCACCGCGCCGACCGAGGCCGCCGCCATCCTGACCACCGACGGGGTCGGCGAGTGGCCCACGCTCAGCATCGGCCAGGGCCGCCGCCGGATAGGCGGGGCCTCGCAGATCGACCTGACGCACGAGATCCGGTTCCCCCATTCCCTGGGGATGCTCTACTCCACCTTCACCGCCTATCTCGGGTTCGAGGTGAATGAAGGCGAGTATAAGGTGATGGGCCTGGCCGCCTACGGCCGCCCGACCATGATCGACGCCGTCCGCAAGGTGGTTCGCCGCACGGCCGACGGGGCCTTCGCCCTCGACCTGGACTATTTCGAGTTCCACACCACCGTCGCCCGGTCCTACTCGGCGAAGTTCGTCGACCTGTTCGGTCCGCCGCGCGATCGCCACGAGCCGATCGACCTGACGAGCGAGACCGGCCGCCGGTTCGCCGACATCGCCGCCAGCGTCCAGGCGGTGCTGGAAGAGATCCTCGTCGACCTCGCCCGGAACCTTCACGCCCAGACCGGCCTGCCCGACCTGTGCCTGGGCGGCGGCGTGGCCCTGAACGGTGTCGCCAATACGCGCATCCTGGCGGAGTCGGGTTTCGAGCGTCTCTTCGTGCCGCCGGCGCCGGGGGACGGCGGCTGCGCCCTGGGCGCGGCCCTCTACGCCGACCGCATCCATTTCCATCGTCCCGATCGCGAGATCCCCGACCATCCGTTCTGGGGACCCACCGTCGACGGCGCGGAGCTGGCGCGCATCGCCCGGGAGGACGGCCTTGTGGGCGAGGAGCTTGAAGGCTCGCAGCTGATCGACCGCGTCGCGGACGACCTCGCCGCCGGGCGGGTGGTCGGCTGGATGGATGGGGCCCTGGAGCTTGGTCCCCGCGCCCTCGGGCACCGCAGCATCCTCGCGGCGCCCCACGACGCGGCGATGCGCGACCGGCTCAACCGCGACATCAAGTACCGCGAGGAGTTCCGCCCCTTCGCCCCCGTGGTCCCGATCGAGGTCGCCGACCGCTATTTCGAGCTGCCGCCGGGCGGCGCCCGCCTGGCCCGCTTCATGTCGGGCGTGTTCAAGGTCCGTCCCGAACACCGGGACCGGCTTGCGGCGGTCACCCATGTGGACGGCACCGCGCGCGTCCAGACCCTTGATGGGGACATGGAGCCCAAGCTGCACGCCTTGCTGACCGCCTATGGCCGCCGCAGCGGCATGCCGGTGCTGCTCAACACCTCATTCAACCTGGCGGGCGAGCCGATCGTGAACCGCGTGGCCGAGGGCTACTCCACATTCCGGCGCTCCGGCGTCGACGTGCTGGTGGCCGGCGGGACGCGGGTGGTCAAGCCCGCGCTCGCCCACGCCGAACGACAGGAGGCCTATGCATGATCCCCCGACGCGGCCGGATGCACCGGCAGATGATCGTCCTCAGCAGCATGGCCGGCTCGACGTCCGACCTCGTCCAGGGCCTTTGGCGGGGCGGCTCCGGCAAGCGCTGGCTCATTCCGCTGGCCGTCTTCCTATGCCTCACCGGCGCCATCCTGGTGGCGGCGGTGACCGTCGAAGCGCTGGCTCCCTTCGTCTACGCGATCTTCTGATCATGAGCAGGGTGCGCGAGCTCCTGGCGTGCCCGGCCTGCGAGGGTCCGCTGACCGACGGCTGGGCCTGCCGCGACTGCGGCCGACGATATGGGCAGACCGGGGGCGTCGCGCGAGTGCGGCTGGAGAGCGACGCCCGGACGGATACGGTCCGCCGCTTCTATGAGACGGCGCCCTTCCCCGGCTATCCGCCGAACGACAGCCTGACCTGGCTCAGGGCCAGGGCCGAGCGCAGCGCGTTCGCCCGCCTGCTGGACCAGGCGATCCCCGGCGATGCGCGGATCGTCGAGATCGGCTGCGGCACGGGACAGATGAGCCTCTACCTGGCCCGCGCCGACCGCCTGGTGGTGGGCGCCGACCTCACCCTCGCCTCCCTCGAGCTGGGAGCCGCCGCCGCCGGCCGCTTCGGCGTCGACCGCGCTCAGTTCGTGGAAACCGACCTGCATCGGCCAGGCCTGCGCAAAGGCGCCTTCGACGTCGTCTATTCCTCGGGCGTGCTCCACCACACGCCGGACCCGCGCAAAGCCTTCGCCAGCATCGTGCCGCTGGCCCGCCCGGGCGGCATGATCGTCATCGGGCTCTACAACGCCTTCGCCCGCATCCCGCTCAGGCTACGCCGGGCCGCGGCGAGGCTCACCGGCTTCCGATGGATTCCCTTCGACCCTGTGCTTCGTGATCGACGCAGCGAGCCCGCGCGCCGGGAGGCCTGGCTGCGCGACCAGTACCTGCATCCCGAGGAGCACCGCCACACCCACGCCGAGGCCGCGGCCTGGTTCGCCGAGAATGACGTCGAATACATCCGCGCCTTCCCGAGCAGTCTCGTGTCCGACGAGACGGAGGGCCTGTTCGACCCGGCGCCGGACTGCTGGGGATTTGAAGCCTGGCTTGCGCAGCTCGGCTGGATACAGTCGCTGGGCCACGAGGGCGGTCTGTTCGTGATGGTTGGGCGGCGGCGGGGCGCGCCGGCGTCCGCCCCAGACTTGAATCGCCAGGTCGCTGCGCCGCAGCCGAGCCTTCGCTGCGCCCATGTGACTGAGGAGAGTTCGAGATGAACCGCGTTCTGGCCGCCGCCGCGATCTGGGCCATCCTGTGCGTCGGCGCGCACGCCGCGCCTGCGAGCACCGACCCCGCCAAGGTCCCGGCCGGGGACTACGTCCTGGACAAGAAGCACGCGAGCCTCGTGGCCAAGATCGCCCACATGGGCTTCTCCCGGTTCACCATGCGGTTCAATAGCTTGCAGGGAAGTTTTACCTACGATCCAGCGGCCTGGCAGTCCGCCGCCGTCACCGTCGAGGTCGACGCGGCCTCGATCGACACCGGCGCGCCGGCCTTCAACAAGGAGATCGCCGGCTTCTTCGACGCCGACAAGTACCCGAAGATCGTCTTCGTCTCGCACGGCTTCGAGGCGGTGAACGGCGCCTCGGCCAAGCTCGTCGGCGACCTGACGTTCCATGGGGTGACCAAGCCCGTCACGCTGGACGTCACCTTCAACGGCGTGGGTCCCGGGGTCATGGGCGGGACACGCCTCGGTTTCTCGGGTTCGGGCCGGATCAATCGCTCTGACTTCGGCGTCAAATCGGTGTCCGGCTACGCCAGCGACGACGTCGATCTGCTGATCGAGGTCGAGTTTTACAAGAAGTAGGCGGAGCGGCTCGGCATCGAGCGCCTGAGCCGCCCCGGCAGGTGAAAAATGTCCATTCGAGCCAAGCTGCTCGGTCTGAAGTCAGCGACGCCGCCATACGTCATCACCCAGGCGGAGGCGGCCCGATACGCGCGCCATCTGTTCGGAGAAGTGCGCGACATCTCCCGCATGCTCCCGGTGTTCGGCAATACGGGCATCGAGCGCCGCTATTCCTGCGTGCCCATCGACTGGTACCTCGACGCCCACGGATGGATCGACCGGACCGCGCTCTACGTCTCCAGCGCCGTCGATCTGATGGAAGAAGTCACCCGCAAGCTGCTGGATTCGACAGGTCTTTCCGCCGATCAGATCGACAGCATCGTGGTCGTCTCCACGACCGGCGTCGCGACGCCGAGCCTGGACGCGTTGCTCATTGAGCGCATGGGTCTTCGGCGGGACATCCAGCGGCTGCCGATCTTCGGGCTCGGATGCGCGGGCGGGGTCACCGGCCTGGCGCGGGCGGCGGCCATGGCGCGCGCCGATCCGGGCAGCCGGGTCCTGTTCCTTGTGGTCGAGCTCTGCGCCCTGACCTTCCGCAAGAACGACACCTCGAAGAGCAATATCGTCGCTTCGGCCCTGTTCGGGGACGGCGCGGCGGGGGCCATCCTCTGCACGGAGGGTGAGGGGCCGGCCATCGGGGCCGTCGGCGAGCACACCTGGCCGGACTCTCTGGATGTCATGGGCTGGGACGTTCAGGAGGATGGTCTGCAGGCGCGGTTCGCACAGTCCATTCCATCCCTGGTCGCCAAGGATTTCAGAGGGCTGCTCGCCCAGTTCCTCGACCGCAACGGCGTGGCCCTGGCGGACCTTGACGGCTTTGCGTGCCATCCCGGCGGCGCCAAGGTGCTCGACGCCCTGGAGGACGCGCTCGATCTGCCGCGCGGCGGCCTGGAGGAGAGCAGAGGCGTGCTGCGGGATTTCGGCAATATGTCCGCGGCGACGGCCCTGTTCGTCGCCGAGCGCATGGCCCTGATGGGTCGGCGCACCCTCCTGACGGCGCTTGGCCCTGGCTTCTCGGCCGCATTCCTGATGCTGGAGGGCCGATGATCGCCTGGCTGATTCTCGGCCTGGTCGCCGCCCAGCGCCTGGGCGAGCTCGTCCTGGCGCGCCGCAACACGGCCGCTCTTATCGAGCGCGGCGCGGTGGAGGTTGGCGCGGGCCACTATCCTTTGATCGTCGCGCTGCACGCCGCCTGGCTGGCGTCGATGGCCTGGTTCCTGCCGGACCCGCACACGCTCAATGTCTGGCTGCTGGGCCTGTACCTTGTCGTGCAGGCCTTGCGCGTCTGGACGCTCGCCTCGCTCGGCCCCTATTGGACGACGCGGATCTTCATCCTGCCCGGAGCGCCGCTCGTCCGGCGCGGCCCCTACCGCTACCTGCGGCATCCGAACTACATTGTCGTCGTCCTGGAAATCGCGATCCTGCCGCTGGTGTTCGGCGAGGTCGCGGTGGCGGTCATATTTTCGATTCTCAACGCCGCGGTGTTGTCCTGGCGCATCCGGCAGGAAGATGCGGGCCTGGCCGAGCGCCGGGCGCTTTGAGCCATGCTGCGATACGGCGGCCCTTTCCTGTTCCTGGCCTCCGTGCCGGCGCTCTATTACGGGATCGGTTCCGCCGCGCCGTTCCTCAGCATCGCGGCCCTGCTCGCGGCCCTGACCGGCGCCGAACTGATCGCGCCACACGGTGAGATGGCCGCACTGAGCGAACGGCCGCTGGGCTTCCGGATCATGATCCTCGGCTATATCCCGCTGCAGGTCGCCGCCATCGCCTGGGCGACCTGGCTTTCGCCGCAGCTGGACGGCTGGGGATACGCCGCCCTGGCCTGCGCGCTCGGGGTCACCGGCGGCGTCTTCGGGGTGCTGGCCTCGCATGAGGCCGCGCACAGCGGCGACCGGCGTGAAGCCCTGCTCGGCCTCGCCATGCTGTCGGCGATGAGCTACCGCCATTTCCGCATCGCCCACATCCACGGCCATCACCGTTGGGCCGGCACCGAGCATGACGCGGCGACCGCCCGTCTGACGGAAAGCTTCTACGCCTTCCTCCTGCGCACCCTCGCCGGCCAGTTCCGCGAGGCCTGGCGCTTCGAGCAGCGGCGCTGCGGCTGGCGCGGCAACCGCGTGCTCGGCGACATCCTGGCGATGTCGGCCATCCTGGCCGGCGTCGGCGCCGCGCTCGGCCCGCGCGCCGTCGCCTTCTTCCTGATCCAGAGCGCGGTGGCGGTGACGGTGCTCGAGCTGTTCAACTACATCGCCCACTATGGGCTCATGCGCCGGGTGGACGCCGACGGGCGGCGCGAGCGGCTCTCCGACCGGCACAGCTGGAACTCCAGCAACGTCCTGGCCAACGCCCTGATCTTCAACATGGGCCGCCACGCCTGCCACCACGAGCGGCCGACCGCGCCCTATCAGCGCCTGGAAACCCGCCCCGGGCCGGAGCTGCCGCTCGGCTATGCGGGCAGCATACTTTTGGCGCTCGCGCCGCCGCTGTGGCGGCGTGTCATGGACCCACGGGCGCAGGCCTGGGCGGGGTGAGCGGCGTGCGTTCGTGGCTCGGCTTCCTGGCCATGTGCGTCGGCCTGTTCATGGCCGTGCTCGACGTCCAGGTGGTCGCCAGCGCCCTGACCGCCATCGGCGGCTCGCTCAGGATCGCCCCTGAGCGGCTGGGATGGATTCAGACCGGCTACCTGATGGCCGAGGTGATCGCCATCCCGCTGACCAGCCTCCTCACCCGCGCCTTCACCCTGCGCTGGATGTTCGCCTTCGCCACGGCCGGCTTCACCCTGGCGAGCCTCGGCTGCGCCCTGGCCGGGACCTTGCCGGAGCTGATCGCGCTGCGGGTCATCCAGGGCTTCTTCGGCGGCATGCTGATCCCGGCGGTGTTCACCTCGGTCTTCGTGATGATGCCCCCCTCGCGGCAGACCCTGGCGACCACCATCGCCGGCGTCTTCGCGGTGATCGCGCCCACCGTCGGGCCGCTGGTCGGCGGCTATTTCACCGAGCAGCACTCCTGGCGCTGGATCTTCCTGATCAACCTGCCGGCCGGCGTCGTGGTCAGCCTGATCGTGGCGGCCTGCGTCCGTGTCGGCGAGCCGGCGATCGGCGTGCTGCGCAGGATCGACTATGGCGGGGCCGCGCTCGCCTCCCTCGCCCTCGCCGCCCTGCAGCTGCTTCTCAACGAAGCGCCGGAGCACGATTGGAGGGGCGTCTATGTGGCGTCGATCGCGGCGGTGACCCTGGTCGCCGGCGCCTGGGCCGTCTGGCGGGCGCTTGGGCATCCAAATCCGTTCGTCGATCTGCGGCGATTCACCCACCCGCTGTTCGCGCTCGGATGCGGCCTGAGCTTCGTGCTCGGCATGGGGCTCTACGGATCGGTGTACCTGCTCGCGCTGTTCCTGGGCCTGGTGCGAGGGCACAGCCCCTTCGTGATCGGCCAGATCATGATCGTCTCGGGCGCGGCCCAGCTCATCATGGCGCCGGCCGCGGCCTGGGCGGAGACCCGGGTGAACAGCCGCCTCCTGGCCTTCGTCGGCTTCGCCCTCTTCGCCGCGGGTCTGCTGCTGAACGCCAGCGCCACAGCCCAGAGCGACTTCTGGGCGCTGTTCTGGCCCCAGGTCCTGCGCGGCCTGGCGGTGATGCTGTGCCTCCTGCCGGCGACGCGCCTGGCGCTCGCCCCGTGGCCGCCGCAGGACATTCCGGACGCCAGCGCCCTCTTCAACCTCATGCGCAATCTGGGCGGCGCGATCGGCATCTCGCTCGCCGAAACCCTGATCGAGACCCGCACCGCCGGGCACGCGGAGGCCTTGATGAAGCGGCTGATCAACGGCGAGGCCGAGGCCGCGCGCCTGGTCGGCCTGCCGCCGGACCTGCTCCACATGCAGGCGGCCCACCTCGCCAGCGGGCCAGCGGCCTTTGCGATCGGCCCGTTCGTGCGCCGCGCGGCCCTGGCCCAGTCCTTCAACGAGGCCTGGCTCATGCTGGGGCTGATCTTCTGCCTCTCGCTCGCAGCCCTCCCGCTCGGGCGGTTCAGCCGCCGGAGCCGCTAGGCCGCGCCGATTTCCGCCAACCAGCTCTCGACGACGGCGTTGAACTCCGCCGGCCGCTCCTGGTGCAGCCAGTGGCCGGAGCCGGGCCAGGCGAACGCTCTGGAACGCGGGTCCGCGAACAGCGCCGTCTCGACCGGCACGCGCTCTTCATGCGCATAGATCGCCAGCACCGGGCACGCCCGCCGCCGCAAATAGAGCTCCGACGCCGATCGCGCCGCCAACGAGCCGAGATTCATGATCGTCATGAAAAGCACGTGCGCCGGCACGCCGGCGATGCGGCGCATGTGCCAGGACTTCAGATACGGCGGCGAGGCCGGCGAATAGCTGCGGCTGAGCAGCGCCTGGGCGGTCGGAACAGGGTCGGACTGCAGGGCCTCGCGGATCGAACCAAGCGACGAGCTGACAGTGTCCGGCACAAGGTAGCCCGGATCGACGCTCACCACGGCGCTCACGAGCTCGGGGTGCTCGATCGCCAGGGCGCTGACGACGACGCCCCCCAGCGAGTGCCCGACAGCGACCACGGGGCCGCAGTCAAGCTGCTCCAGAAGCGCGGCGATATCCTTGGCGAACACCTTCGGCTCGAAGCCGTCCGCCGGCACGCTGGATCGGCCATGCCCCCGCAGGTCGACGGCGATGACCCGATGGGTCTGCGTGAAATGCGGGAGTTGCCACATCCAGTCGTGGGAGTCGCAGGTGTAGCCGTGCACGAAGAGCATGGGCGGGCCGCCCTCGCCCTCGTCCGTATAGAACAGCTCCACATCGCCCAGTTTGGCGAACGCCATGCGCCCCTCCCCTTGCTGATGATTATTCGCGAGCCGCCGAGGCGCGCCCGCCGATGAAGGTCGTGATCCGCCGGCAGGACTCGCATAGCCGCGCCGCCATCGCGGCCACCCGCTCGCCGCTGTACTCGCCGCTGAAGCTATGCATGGCCAGGAGGAAAGCCACGTCTCCCCGCCCGTCCGTCACCGGAGCATCCATGTAGTGGAGTCGATAGGAGGCTTCCGGGTCCAGATCCTTGATCAGGCGATTGGCGTGGCGCTTGCGCCAGTATTGGTCCTGCTCGGGCTCGCTCCGCGCCTCATCATAGACGACGGCCGTGTAGCCATGCTTTCGGGCGAAGGCGAGCTTCTCGCGCATTTCGACGCGCTCATGCTCCGAAAGGGGGGGGCGGGTCTTATCCAGCCAGGCTTCCACCTCGTCTTGCGGCGCAGTGACCTTGAAGAGCAGGCCGTAGGGATGGAACGGGTATTTGACTCCCTTCGGCGGCGCCCAGCCCAGATGGGTTCGTGACGCCGCCCGCTCGCGATTGACGATCTGATCGCCCTCGGCGAAGGACGCCATGGCCACCACGTCGAACTCGTCCGCAAGCTTGCGCAGCTCCAGCCGCGCGACATCCAGGGGCGAGAACGTCTGTTCGGTGTTGCGCCCGATGGCCAGCAGCACGGGCCCGAGCACGAATTTCTTGTCCGCGTTTCGGAACAGATAGCCGCGGTCAGAGAGTTCCGAGAGAATCCGGTAGCAGGTCGCGCGACTGAGGTTCAGCGACCGCATGATCTGGGACAGGCTGAACGACTGCCGCGGGTGCTCCGCCAGGAAGTTCAGGACGGACAGGACGCGGTCCACCGCGGGCGAACTACGCGGCATGCATGCTCACCTTTGTGTCGCGGCGCGGCTCGCAGCCTGCGTCAGCGGCTCCGCGCACCGGGACTGCATAGCGGCGGGCGACCCATGCGCCTGAAACCAAGCCGCGACGCAACGCCCGTCCTCCTCGGCGAATGACCGTGTTTGTTCCGAATATGAAATTTGCCAGTATCAATCCCGGCCCTCCCTGTCCATTCGACGCCCGAACCGCCATCGAGCGGCCGGCGACTGCACCCGCCCGGCGCAAGCCCTTCCCCAGCCATCGACCCCCGTCGTCAAGATCGTCGTCCGCGCAAACGATCGCCCCGTAATGTGTCACATAACGAACAAATAGTGTCTAATGATGATATCAGTAGATCACTTGTCGAAACATATCAGGCGCACTATCAGCGCCGTGGACTTCGGCCCGTCGGTCGGACCAGGCGCCAGCGTCTATGGCGAGCCACGGACCTTCGGAGTCGACCTGAAAGTAGAGTTCCGAACCTGACTTGAACCTTGCAGCGGAACGCATCTCCGCCCCAAGGTTCGATATCCAGACGTTCTTTTCGGCCGGTGACGGCGATGCGTGGCGAGTGAATCAATGGCCGATCAAACCGTCGACCTGGGCTCCGGTGCGAGCCAGACCGGAGAAAGCGTCGTCAGCGCCTTCAAGGACAAGGCGCAGCCTTACGCCTACTACGCCCTCTTCCTCTTGGTGATCGCGAATTTCTTCAACTACATAGACCGTCAGATCGTCACCATCGTGGCCCAGGCCATCAAGGCGGACCTCGGTCTTACCGACGCGCAACTGGGCTTCCTGATGGGCACCGCATTCGCCGTGCTCTACGGGGTTGTCGGCCTCTCCATGGGGCGAATCTCCGATGCGATCAGCCGCACCAAGCTGATGGCGGCGGGCCTGGCCCTGTGGTCGGCAATGACGGCGCTCTGCGGCTTCGCGGTGAATTTCGCCGGGCTCGCCGCCGCGCGCATCGGGGTCGGCATCGGCGAGGCCGCCGCCAATCCCTGCTCCCACTCCCTGCTGTCGGACTATTTCCCGGCCAGGAACCGGTCGGCGGTGTTCGGGACATACATGCTCGGCACCCATTTCGGCGGAGCCACATCGCTGTTCCTTGGGGGGGTGATCCTGGAGCATTGGGGAGACCTCTGCCAGAGGTTGCCGTCCGGCGCCTGCGGCGTCGCCAACTGGCAGGCCGCGTTCCTCGCGGTCGGGATTCCGGGGGTCCTTCTGGCGCTCCTGGTCGCCGGCCTGCGCGAGCCGCCGCGGCCAAGGCTTGAGCCGGCCGTCTCCGTCGGCCGGGTGGTTACGCGGGAGATGTCGGCGGCCGTGCCGCCCTTCACCCTGTTCAACCTGTTCCAGATCGGCGGCTGGCCCGCGACTGTGAGGAACCTCGTCCTGGCCGGCGTGGTCATCATCGCGGCCACGGCCGTGGGCGCGCTCACGGGCGACTGGCCGCAATGGATCGCCGTCGGGATCGGCGTCTACTCCGTCACCACCTGGGGCCAGGTGCTGAGCCGGCGTGATCGGCCGCTGTTCAAGCTGACCTTCGGATGCCCCACCTTCGCCCTGATGTTGGCCGGGGCCGCCACGATGGCCTGTTTCAGCGGGACGGTGCACATGTGGGCCATTCCCTACGCCATGCGCGAGTTGGCCATCGCGCCGTCCAAGGTGGGTCTCTTTCTCGGCCTGGCCTCGGCCGTCTCGTCCGCTCTGGCCGTGATCATCGGCGGCCTGCTCACCGACCGCTGGAAGCGACGCGACGTGCGCGCGCCGATCTGGGTGGGGATGATTTCCCTGCTCGGCCCGATCCCCGCCCTTGTGGTCATGCTGCAAACCACCGACTTCGGGGTCTTCGTCGCCGGTTATTTCACCTTCACCCTGCTCTGCATGGGATGGGCCGGCGGATTTGGCGCCCTGGTGCAGGACCTGGTGCTGCCGCGCATGCGCGGCACCGCCTCGGCGGCCTTTTCGCTGGTGATCATCCTGGTCGCGTCCGGCATCGGGCCCTACTGGGCCGGCAAGATCAGCAGCCTGAGCGGCTCGCTGACCACAGGCCTCTACAGCATGCTGGCCCTGGTTCCGGTCTCCGCGGGAATCTTCCTGCTGGCCGCCGCCCGGCTGAAACACGAATCCCCGGAGACACGCCGCGCCCGCGCGCGGGCGGCCGGCGAGGCGCTGTGAGGCCGCAAGGCTCGCGGGTCGCCCGGTCCATGTCGAATTGAAGCGTAAGGGACGGAACAGTGGACGCAGTTCTTAGCGGCAAGGTCGTGCTTGTCACGGGTGGAGCCGGCGCGATCGGCTTCGAGATCTGCGCCCAGGCGCTCGAAGCCGGCGCGACGGTGGTCGTGAACAGCCGCAAGCAGGACCGGTGCGAGGCCGCCGTCGCCCGTCTGCTCCAGCGCGTCCCGGGCGCCCAGGCCTTGGCCATGGCCGCCGACACCACCGACTACGCCGCCTGCGTACAGTTGGTTGCCGACATCGAGGCCAGGGCCGGGCGGCTTGACGGGGTGGTCCATTGCGCCGTGAGCGCGCCGCATGGCGTCACCGGCAAGTTCGAGCAGACCGACCCGGCGCAGTACCCGGCCCTGATGGTGCAGTCGATCTGCAACCTCATGAACATCTGCCACGCCGCGCTTCCGGCGCTGAAGCGCGCCGGCGGCGGGTCGATCGTCGCCTTCAGTTCGGACGCCGGCAAGGTGGCCGCCCCGAACCAGACCATGATCGGCTCCACGCGCGCAGCCGCCATGATGTTCATCCGCAGCCTCGCCCTGGAGGCCTCGGCCCATAACGTGCGCTGCAATTGCGTCTCGCCGACCTTCGTGAAGGACACGCCGGTCTACGACTACATCATGGATCAGGACCCCGCCTTCGGCCGGGCGGCCCGCGCGACCTCGCGAGCCAAGCTGGGCCTGCCGACGCCGGGCGAGCTGGCCGCCCTCACCCTCTTTCTCTGCGGTCCGGGCAGCGCGCACATGACCGGCCAGGTAATCAGCGTCAACGGCGGCCTGAACGCGGCGTGATCCGCGCCGGGTTCAGAAACTCAAGTCGCCCAGACGACCGCCGATATAGGTCGTGACGTGGCGACAGGAGTCCTTGAGGCGCTCGGCGATGGCGTTGATTTCAGCGCCGCTGTAGAGGCCGTCGAAATTGTGGAGCGCGATCACGAATTCGGCCATGCCGCGATCGTTCACGATCGGCGCCTCCATGTGGCTCAATTGATAAGAGGCTGCGGGATCCAGCTCCGTGATCATGCGGCCTGGATTGCGGACGCGATCCGAGCTGCCGTTGATCGGTTCGGCCCGTTCCGGATCGTGGACCCAAAAGCTGAAGCCATGGCGCCGCACGAACAGCGCCCGCTCGTGCAGCTCCTCGCGCTGGCGCTTCGATAACCGCGAGGCGGCGGTGTCGATCCAGGTCTCGAGCTCCTCGGCCCGGAGCAGGCTCACAAAGACCAAGCCCCAGGGATAGAACGAATAGGTGACGCCTGCCGGCGGAGCCCATCCCAGGTGGCTGCGCGAGGCGGCTCGATCGCGGATAACGATCTGTTCGTTCTCCTCGGCGAGGGCGACCGCGATGACGTTGAACTCGTCCGCCAACTTGCGCAGTTCGAGGCGCATGACGTCCAGGGCCGAGAAGGACTCCTCGGCGTTACGGCCGATGGCCAGGAGCGTCGGCCCCAGGACATAGGTCTTGTCGGAATTGCGGAAGAGGTAGCCGTTGTCGACGAGCGCGGACAGCAGTCCGTGGCAGGTGGCCCTGTTCAACTTCAAGGATCGAATGACCTGGGAAAGATTGAAGGCCTGCGGCCGATGCTCCGCGAAGAAGTTCAGAACGGAGACGACGCGTTCCACCGCAGGTGAGTTAGCAGCCATATGGTAGCGCCAGTTGCAAAAAAGCCCGCATAGCCTGAACCTCCAGTCGCATCAACGGCAGCCGCGCTGAAGCTTGCTCATCGAAAACCATGCCGGGCGCGACCTGCCCAGCTCTCGCGACAGGGCCGCGCGGGTTCGCAAATCCGCCGCCGCCGCGCCGCGCGCCACGCCTGCGACAGGGACCGCTACAGGGAAATGACCGCGCGGCCGCGCGAGGCGCCTTGACGCATCCACTCGCCCCATAGAAAATGATACGCATTGTTTCATATAACGAACAACTAGTATCTGTGGAGGATCACCATGCGCTTCGGCGGCTTCGTTGGGTAATCTGAAACAAGCTCCGCTCGGCCCTGCCCTGCGGGTGAATGGCGAAATCGACCTGAGCACGCCGCGGGCGCGCCGGGCCTCGCCCTGTCGTGGTTTCCGGGGGATGGCGATAAATGACCTATGACCTGCTTGAGGGCGTGAAGGTCGTCGAGCTTTCGATGTACGCCTTCGCGCCATCGGCCGCCGCGGTGCTCGCCGACTGGGGCGCGGACGTCATCAAGATTGTGCCGCCGAAGACCGCCGATCCGATGATGGGAACGCCGATCGCGGGCCTGCCGAAGAAGGACGTGGGCGTCGCCTTCATGTGGGAGCAGCTGAACCGCGGCAAGCGGTGCATCGGCCTCGACGTTTCCAAGGACGCCGGCCACGCGGTGCTGATGGACCTGCTCCGCGACGCGGACGTGTTCATCACCAACCTCCTGCCGGCGGCCCGCAAGCGCTTCCGGATGGACGTGGAGGACGTCCAGGCGATCAATCCGCAAATCGTCTATGCGCGGGCCAGCGGCCACGGCGACCGCGGGCCGGAACGGGAGGGCGGCGGCTTCGACCACACGGACTTCTGGGCGCGGACCGGCATCGCCCATGCGGCCAGCATGGCGGTCGGCGGCGAGTTCGTGCCCCAGGCCGGCCCCGCCATGGGCGACGTTTCGTCAGGCGCGTTCATGGCCGGCGGCATCGCCGCGGCCCTGGTCCGCCGCCAGCGCTCCGGCAAGGGCGCGGTGATCGACGTGTCCCTGCTGTCGTCGGGCTGCTGGGCCTTCGCGCCCGGCCTGATCGCCAGCCAGCTCTACGGGGTCCCGACGATCCCGCGGCGCAACCATGCCGACCAGCCCAATCCGCTGGTCGCGGCCTATACGACCCGCGACGGGCGGCAGATCTATTTTTCCGGCATCCAGACCGAAAAGAGCTTCGAAGCGTTCGCGGCGATGATCGGGCGGCCGGAAATGCCCGCCGACCAACGCTTCGCCACCGGCCAGGCGCGGCTGGCCAATGCGCGCGAGTGCATCGCCCATCTCGACGAGGCCTTCGCCGAACGCGACCTCGCCGACTGGCTCAAGGTGCTGCACCAGTGCGCCACGCCCTGGGCCGTGGTGCAGACCGCCGCCGAATGCGCGGTCGACCCGCAGGTGAAAGCCAACGGCTACATGGTGCCGGTGACCGGCGAGACCGGCGAATATCCGCTGGTCGCCAGCCCCGCCCAGTTCGACGGCGCGCCGCCTGCGCTCTCGCGGGCGCCCGACCATGGGGAGCACACCGAGTCGATCCTCATGGATCTCGGCCTCTCCTGGGAAAGCATCGAAGACCTCAAGGCGCGCGGCGTCGTCAACTGACCTCGCCGCGCAAGCACACCAATCCGGCCGCGACGGCCGCCCATTTCGAAGGGAGACGTTCACATGAACATGCTCATCAAGCCGCCGATCCTGGACGGGGTCAGCATCATCGACGCCGACACGCACATCACCGAGGTGCATGACCTTTGGACCTCGCGGGCCCCCGCCAGCTACAGGGACCGCGTGCCGCAGGTGAAGGAGGTGAACGGCGAGCTCGCCTGGTACATCGACGGCGACCAGCGCATGGGTCCGGCGATGACCGCCTGCTGCATCAAGAAGGACGGCTCCAAGACGATCGGCATGGAGCTCACCCGGATGAAGATCGCCGACATCTACGAGGGCGCCTACGACGTTCCGGCGCGTCTGGCCTATATGGACGCCTCCGGCATCTCGGCCCAGATCGCCTATCCGAACCTCCTGGGCTTCGGGAACCAGAAGTCCATGGGCGTCGATCCCGACCTGCGCCTCGTCACCACCAAGATCTTCAACGACGCCAGCGCCGAGCTGCAGGCGAAGTCCGGCGACCGCATCTTCCCCATGGCCCTGCTGCCCTGGTGGGACATCAAGGAATGCGTCGCCGAGGCCGAGCGCTGCCACAAGATGGGCTTCCGCGGCATCAACCTGAATTCCGACCCGCAGAACCAGGGCTACCCGGTGCTGGGCGACACCCATTGGGATCCGCTCTGGGAGCTGTGCTCGGACTATGCCCTGCCGGTGAATTTCCACATCGGCGGCGGCATGGAGAACACCGACTGGTACGGCTCCGGCGGCTGGCCGACCAACGACCCCGCCCTGAAGATGGCGTTCGGCTCGTCGCAGATGCCGGTGACCAACTACCGGATCCTGTCCAACATCCTCCTGTCGCTGTTCCTCGAGCGCTTCCCCAAGCTCAAGATCGTCTCGGTGGAGAGCGGCGTGACCTGGATCCCGTTCATGCTCGAGTCCCTCGAGTATCAGATGCAGGACCAGAAGATTAAGTACGAGGTGCCGCTGTTCGACCTGTTCAAGCGGCAGATCTACGCCTGCACCTGGTTCGACAAGCGGATGCTGCCGGAGGCCGCGCGCGTCCTCGGGATCGACAACATCCTGTACGAGACCGACTTCCCGCACCCGACCTGCGTCTACCCCGACCCGATCAACTTCGTGACGAACGTGGCGTCCGGGTTCACGCCGGAAGAGCGCCGCAAGGTGTTCGGCGGCAACGCGGCTCGCCTCTATAATATCGATCTGGCCAAAATCGGCGCCTGACCGACTGCGGGAGGCTTCCCCGGGAAGCCTCCCGATCCGGGGAGTGAAGTGGATGAACCGTATTGCCCCGCCCCTGACGGAGCGGACAGGGGATTACTGGCGGTCCGGAGCGGACGGTGTGCTGCGCATCGCCCGCTGCCAGGGGTGCGGCTGGCGGCTGCATCCGCCGCGGCCGTTATGTCCGAAATGCCGGGGCCGCGACATTCAGTTCGAGCCGGTGTCGGGGCGCGGCGTCGTCTATTCCTGCACGATCAACCGCTATCAATGGGCGCCCGGCATGACGCCCCCATACGTGTTGGCCGAGGTTGAGCTGGTCGAGCAGGAAGGCCTTCGCATCCTGACGAACATCACCGGCTGCGCGCCCGAGGCGGTGTCGATCGGCATGCGGGTGAGCGTCGCCTTCGAACAGGCTGAAGACGCCTGGATTCCGGTGTTCCAGGCATGATCGAGAAACAAGCCGTCATCAGCGGCGTCGGCGCCTCCGAGATGGGCCGGCGCCTTCACAAAGACCCCTGGATGCTGACCGCCGACGCCTCTCTGGCGGCGATCGCCGACGCGGGCCTGTCCGTGGACGACATCGACGGAATCTCCACCTATCCCGGCGCTGTCGGCTCCACCCCCGGCATCACCGGCGCCGGCGTCGAGGATGTCCGCGCCTTGCTGGGCCTGAAGACCCGCTGGCACACGGGCGGCAGCGAGCTGCCCGGTCAGCTCGGCTCGGTCATCAATGCGATCATGGCCGTGGGCTCCGGCCTGGCCAATCACGTGCTGTGCTTCCGCACCGTGTGGGAATCCACCGCCCAGGAGCAGATCGGCAGCCGCTCGGCCACCCTGCGCAGCGGCGTCGTACGCGAGATGAACCAGTGGATCGAGCCCTACGGCGGCGGCTATCCCACCTACGGCGCCATGCAGATGCAGCGCTACATGCACGAGAGCGGCGCCACCCGCGAGCAGCTCGGCCAGATCGCCGTGACCGCGCGCGCCCATGCCGCCCTCAACCCCCAGGCCGCCTATCGCACGCCCATGAGCCTGGACGACTACCTGGGCGCCAAGATGATCTCCGATCCGCTCTGCCTGTACGACTGCGACGTGCCGATCGACGGCTCCATCGCCTTCGTGGTGTCGCGGGCCGACAGCCCGGCGATCGCGCGCAGCCGCGCGGTGACGATCGAGGCGCTCGGCTCGGCGGCCGGCGTCGACGCCGCGGCCGCCATGATGTGGTCGCGCACCGACCTGAAGCCCTCCGACGTGCGCCTCGCCGAGCTCTATGACGGCTTTTCGATCCTGACCGTGCTCTGGATGGAAGCACTCGGGCTATGCCCCAAGAACGAGGGCGGCGCCTTCATCGAGGGGGGCCGGCGCATCACCCTGACCGGCGAGCTTCCGCTGAACACCGGCGGCGGACAGCTTTCAGGCGGCCGGATGCACGGCTATGGCCACCTCCACCAGGCCGTCCTGCAGCTTCGCGGCCTGGGCGAGGCCCGCCAGGTGACGCCAAGGCCCGAGGTGGCGGTGGTCAGCAGCGGGACGGCCTACTTCTCATCCTGCATGCTGCTGTCGCTCTAGGTCCGTGGTTCGCTAAGGACGTTCACCGGGCGGGCGTCGCCGTCGGGTCTGACCTCGCGGCGGCGGACGATCGCGGGACCCAGCGCCTCGAGCCGTTCGATCTCCGCCTTCGATCGCTCCCGCAGCATCTCGGCGCGCGCCGAGACGTAGAAGCGCAGCAGCCGCAGGTCCGCCGACGGCTCGGTCGGCACGCCGGCCAGGCCCGCCGTGCAGGTCAGGCAGTCCCCGGTCTCCAGTCGCAGCCCTGCCCCGTCGGGCCCCGCAAGCCCGACCGATCCCTTCACGACGTATAGGATTTCAACGCCGCCATCCTCGCCGGGAATGTCCAGGGCGAGCGAGGGGCCGGCGGCCGGCGCCTCGGCCGCGCGCAGGATGCAGGTCGACACCAGGAGGCCCGTCGCCTCCCAGGTTTCGGCGTCGCGCGCCTCGAGGTGCGGCTGGCCCGCCACCGGCCGCCACGCCGCGCCCGGATCGTCCGCCGCCTGCAGCGCGTAACCGCAACCGGGCGCATGGTAGGGGTGGTCCCAGGCTGACGCCTGGTCGGCCTCGGTGACACAATCGGGCGCGACGATCTCCACGTCGGCCATGACGCTCGGCACGAAGAATTCCAGGAATCCGAAGGATTGCGGCGGTGCGCCCGGCGGCGTGGGATCGACGCTGAGCGGGGTCAGGCGGTTCTCCTCCGCCGATGCGGCTGCGTAGCTGTACTCGAACTGGTCGTGCACCGTGCCGCCGTGCTGGTTGATCACCGCGCCTGGGAGCGCCGGAGTCACCACCCCGTCATAGGAAAACACGCCCCGCCCGGAGGTGGGGATGACGATGTGCACTTGGGAGAGGTGGCAGTGGATGCCCGTGCGCCCGCCGACCTCGGAAGGGCCGAAGCTGAGCACGTGCTGGAACAGCACCAGGCCGTCCGTCGCCGCATCCGTGCCCAGGTCCTTGTAGCCGGCCCACTTGCGGAACGCCCCGATCTCATGGTCGGCCGCGGGCGCGCGCTGCAGGTGAAATATCGGGCCGGGGGGAAGCCTCAGGCGTCGGCCGGTGATCGGAACGACCGTGTCGAGGGCGGTGGCGTCATCGGCCATGGCGAAGGGTCCATGCTCGCCGCGCTCGCTGCGGTCGCGGCCTGTGGTGAGGGTTGATCGGCGGACCTCAGGCCGGCAACGCGTGGCGGCCTCAGGGGCCGGGCCATCCCCTCCGGCGCCTGCGGGACGGGCGGGATGGCGGGCGCGATGGCGCGTGGTGGCCATATCGCGGGCGCAGCGGACCTTCGGGCGGGGCCTCCGCCGGATTGACGCCGCCCTCAGGCCCGCGGCGCATAGCCTGTCAGGACATTGGGTCGAGGGACGCGGGCATGGCGGTCAGCCGCCGGGATTTCGTTCAGCGCGTGGGGGCGGCCGGCGGCTATGCCGCGGCCTATGTGACCCTGCAGGCGCTGGGTTTCCTCAAGCCTGCCCAGGCGTTCGCCGCCGGGCCGCCTGACCTTGCAGCGGCGAGGGGCGGCGGCGGAGCCAAGGTGGTGATCCTGGGCGCCGGGGTCGCGGGCATGGCCGCCGCCTACGAGCTCGGGCGCGCCGGCTATGACTGCACGGTGCTGGAGGCGCGCCCCCGCGCCGGCGGCCGCAACTGGACGGTGCGTCGTGGCTCGGTGATCGAACTCACCGACGGCTCGCGTCAGGTCTGCGACTTCGACGAGGGGCAGTATTTCAACGCCGGGCCGGCCCGTCTGCCCAGCCATCACCAGGCCGTGCTGGGCTATTGCCGCGAGCTGGGCGTGGCGCTGGAGGTGGAGATCAACACCAACCGCAGCGCCCTGCTGCTGAATCCCGAGGCCAACGGCGGCAAGCCGATCCGGCTGCGCCAGGCGGTGAACGACACCCGCGGCCATGTCTCCGAGCTGCTCTGCAAGGCCATCAACCGCGGCGCCCTCGACCAGGAGCTGACGGCTGAGGACAAGGCGCGGATGGTCGCCTTCCTCAAGCAGTACGGGGACCTGAACCCCGACCTGTTCTACCGCGGCTCCGAACGCTCCGGCCTCAAGACCCTGCCCGGGGCCGGCGACGAGCGCAGCTCGGCCTACGATCCCTTAAGCCTCGGCCTGCTGCTCGACGAGGACATGTGGAGCGGCGTGCTGTTCGAAGAGGTCATCGACATGCAGGCTGTCATGTTCCAGCCGGTGGGCGGCATGGACCGCATCCCCGCCGCCTTCGAGCGCGTGCTGGGTCCGAAGGTCCGCCTCGGCATGGAGGTCCGCAAGCTGCGCCGGACGCGCAAGGGCGTGCGCGTGGTCTGCCGCGATCGCGCCAGCGGCCGGGACGTCACGGTGGAGGCCCAGTACTGCATCTGCACGGTCCCGCCGCCGGTGCTGCGCGGCATCGACGCCGACTTCAGCCCGGCCCACCGCGCGGCCATCGCCCGCGTACCCTATGGCGACGCCATCAAGGTCGCCTGGCAGGCGCCACGGTTCTGGGAGGCCGCGCCCTACCGCATCTATGGCGGCATCTCCTTCGTGAGGGCTGCCAACGCCCTGGTCTGGTATCCCAGCCACGATCTGCATTCGAAGACCGGCGTGCTGCTGGGCGCCTACGCCACCGGCCCGGCCGCCGAGCGGATGGCCGCCCTCTCCCGCACCGAGCAGATCGACCTCACCCGCCGGATGATCGACCAGCTGCACCCCGGCGCTGGCGCCCTCCTGACCAAGCCCCTGCAGGTGCGTTGGGCGGAGGTGCCCTACAATCTTGGGCCCTGGTCGCAGTGGCCGAGCGACCACGAACCCGACTATGCTCTGCTGAGCGAGCCCGACGGGCCCTTCTGGTTCGCGGGCGAGCACCTCAGCCATGTGGGCGCCTGGCAGGAAGGGTCGATACGCTCGGCCCACCGAGCCGCAGCCCAGCTGGACGCCCGCCATCGCGAGGGCCGGCCGGTGACGGCCGCCAGACTTCAGTAGGAGGGAACCCCCGATGATCCGCCCCATCGCCGCCGCCGTGGCCGGCGCACTCGCCCTGACGAGCCCCGCCGCCGCCCAGACGGTCGCCCGCACCTACGCCGCTCCCGCCTCCCCCATCGCCCAGACGGTCACCGTGCCGGCGGGCTTCGAGACGATCTACCTCTCCGGCGTCCTGCCCGACCTGCCCAAGCCCCCTGCCCCGCCCGCCGACGCAGAGGTCCAGGCCGAGAGCGTGTTCGCCAAGATCGCCGCCATTCTCAAAGGGCGCGGCCTGACCGAAGGCGATGTGGTCTCGATGACCATCTACATGACCGGCGGCGAAGCTGGCGCGCGCATGGACTTCCCCGGCATGATGCGCGCTTACCTCAAGCATTACGGGACGCCCGAGCAACCCAACAAGCCGACGCGGTCGACCGTGCAGGTGGCGGCCCTGGCCGCGCCGGGCGCCTTGCTGGAGGTGGAGGTGACGGCGGTGCGGAGGGCGGGGAACCCCTGATCGGCGCGCCTATTCCGACGCCCGGGCGTCCCGCCGGTCCGCCATGTGTTGCTGCCATTTCGCGCGCAGGACGGCCCGTCGTTCGGCGTAGCGGACGTCGAGGAACTCCGCGGCGACCACGCGATCCGTCCGGAAACTGCGAAAGCCCTGCCGCAGCTCGCACCAGCCGAACAGCATTCTCAGCGTCTCCATATAGCCAAGCGTCACCGGCCAGATCACGCGCTGGCTCCTGACGCCCTGCTCGTCGCGATAGTCGAGCCGGATCTTCCGGCCGGCGTGGATCCAGGCCCGCGCCTGGGTGATGTCCAGCCCGTCGGCCACCACATGGCGCCGCGGCGGCGCGCGGGCGGCCGGCTCAAGCACGAACGGGCGCAGCCGCTCGGGGACCGAGGCGCCGATCTTGGCGATCAGGTCGCGGGCGGCCCGCGCCAGGGTTGGGTCTCCGCGCTCCGCGACCCATTGCGCGCCCAGCACGGCGGCCTCGATCTCATCGGGCGTCAGCATCAGGGGCGGCATGTCGAAATCGCCGCCCAGCACATAGCCCATGCCGGCTTCGCCCCGGATCGGAACCCGCTGGCCGATCAGGTCGGCGATGTCGCGATAGATCGTCCGCTTCGACGCTTCCAGCTCGGCGCCGATGGCTTCGGCGGTGATCGGCCCGCGCGTGCTTCGCAGGATCTGGATGATCTGGAAAAGTCGGTCCGCCCGCCGCATGCGCGTCTCCCTGCTGACATGATGCTGTCAGCAGGCCCGCGCTACAACCGCCGGGTCAGCCCGATGCGACATGCCCCGACAAGGACCCGATCCCATGATCACGCTCTATCACGCTCCCCAATCGCGCTCGACGCGGATGATCTGGCTGCTTGAGGAACTGGCCGCCCCCTACACCATCAGGCAGGTCTCGATCTTTCGCCCGATGACCGGCGCCGGCCTGCCGGACCCGGCCAATCCCCATCCTGACAAGCAGGTCCCCGCCATCACGGACGGCGAGACGGTCGTCGCCGAGTCGGTCGCGATCGTCCTCTACCTGACCGACGCCCTCCCCGCGGCGGGCCTTGGGCCGCTGGCCGGCGCCCCCCGCCGGGGCGACTATCTGACCTGGCTGCTCTGGTACGCCGCCGCCCTGGAGCCGGCGATGTTCGCCAGCTTCGGCAATGAACTGGACTCCGCGCCCATAAAGAAGCGCGCCTACGACGCCGCCGTCCGGCGGCTGGAAAACGCCCTCGCCAAGGGCCCCTACCTCATGGGCGACACGTTCACGGCCGTGGACCTGCTGGTGAGCAGCGCCATGGCGTTTGGGCGCCAGGCCTTCCCCGAGAGCAAGGTCTTCGACGCCTATCTCGGGCGCTGCAATACGCGCCCGGCGGCCCTGCGCTCCCTCGATCTCGACGAGGCGGAGGGCGTCCAGCGCGCGGCGTGATCGTCAGTTCACGGCGCCCCCAAGGTCAGAGGCGGCTTTGGGCTCGACGCGGTGCGGTTTCCCAGGTCAGCTGTCGCTAAAGCCGGGGAACAGGGCGGGCGCATGGCGAGCATTGAGGACTTGCAGGGCGCCGTCGGCCGGGAGCTCGAAGCGTCGGACTGGTTCCTGATCGACCAGGCTCGGGTGGACAGCTTTGCGCAGACGACCCTGGACTTCTCGCCGACCCACGTGGACGTGGAGGGCTCCGCGCCGCTCGGCGGGACCACCGCCCACGGCATGTTGCTGCTGTCGCTCCTGCCGGCGCTGGCCAGCGCCCACGTCGATCTGCCGGCCGGATGCACGATCGGGCTCAACTACGGCTTCGACCGCGTGAGATTCATAACCCCTGTCCGCGTCGGCAAGCGGGTCCGCCTGCGCGCCACACTCGCGAGCTTTTCGAAACACAACGAGGTTTTCTGGAAGAAGACCTTGGCCACTACGATGGACATCGAGGATGAGCCGAGACCTGCGTTCTACGCCGACTGGACGATCATCTACAGGTGAGCTTCGGCGTTCAGCCGGAGCGATGGCGGCGCGGCCAAAATCGCCGGAGCGTTAAGCCGCTCTCCTGAACCGTCCTTGCGATCCCGCCGATCAGATTCGCGCGGCGGCGGTGCTAATCTTGGACCGCGCGGCGATCTTATTCAGCGCTAAGGGCGGCCAACCGACCGGACGCCCAAACGACAAGGTGGGGAAACGACCGATGGATGAAACCTTCGACTTCGTCGTGGTGGGCAGCGGCGGCGGCTCGATGTGCGCGGGCCTTGTCATGCGGTCCGCCGGCAAGAGCGTCCTGATCCTCGAGAAGACCGACCTGGTCGGCGGTTCGACCGCCAAATCCGGCGGCACGATGTGGATCCCCAACAACCGGTTCATGGCCGAGGCCGGCGTCCCCGACAGCTACGAACAGGCGACCACCTACCTGGATGCGGTCGTCGGCGACCACGACGATACGCCCGGCGCGACGCGCGAGCGGCGCCAGACCTTCCTGCGGGAGGGCCCCGCCATGGTGGATTTCCTGGTCGGCCAGGGGGTCAAGCTGCGCCGCCACAACTACTGGCCGGACTATTATGACGACCAGCCCGGCGGATCGGAGCGGGGCCGCGCCATCGCGGCCGAGCTGTTCGACGTCAACGAGCTCGGGCCCTGGAAGAAAAAGCTGCGCGGGGGCTCCCTCGGACTGCCGGCGAGCATGGAAGAGATGTTCGCCCTGCCGACCTACAAGCAGTCCTGGCGCGGCAAATACATGGTCGCCAAGGTGGGCCTGCGCGGCCTCTTGGCCAAGCTGACGGGCAAGCGCCTGCTCACCGCCGGCGGCGCGCTGCAGGGCCGCATGCTGCAGGCGGCGCTCAAGGCGGGCGTCGACATCCGCACGGACAGCGGCGTCAAGGAAATCATCATCGAGGACGGCGTGGCGGTGGGCGTCGTGACCACCAGGGACGGCCGCGACTGGCGGGTAGGCGCGCGTCTCGGCGTGCTGATGAACGCCGGCGGCTTCGCCCATAACCAGGCCATGCGCGACAAGTACTGCCCCAACACATCCACCGAATGGTCCCTCGCCGCCCCCGGCGACACCGGCGACATGCACCGCGAGCTGATGCGCCTTGGGGTGGCCATGGCGCAGATGGAGGAGCGGGTCGGCTGGCAGATCACCTTGCCGCCTGGAGAACCGGCGCCGGCCGGCGTGCAGATGCAGCTCGGCAAACCGCACGCCTTCCTCGTGGACCAGTCGGGGGTCCGCTACATGAACGAGGGCGGCTCCTACATGGAGTTCTGCCGCAACATCCTGGCGCGGCACGAGACGGTCCCGGCCATCCCGAGCTGGATGATCATGGATAGCCAGTTCATGCGCGAATACATGTTCGCCTCGACCATGCCCGGCTCGAAGAAGCCGCAGCGCTGGTTCGACGAAGGCTACATGAAGACGGGCGACACCATCGAGGCCCTGGCCCAGGCCTGCGGCCTCGACCCCGCCTCCCTGAAAGCCACGACGGAACGCTTCAACGGCTTCGCCCGGACCGGCCAGGACGAGGACTTCCACCGGGGCCGCCGGGCCTATGACCGCTGGCTGGGCGACCGCTATTTCAAGGGTCCTTCCCCCGCCCTGGGCGCGGTCGAGGAAGGGCCGTTCTACGCCGTCCCCGTCCTGCCGGGCGACGTGGGCACCTATGGCGGCGCCGTCACCGACACCTACGCCCGCGTGCTGAAGGAGGACGGCTCGGTGATCCCCCGGCTCTACGCCGCCGGCGTCGTCGCCGCCTCGGTGATGGGCCGCAAATACCCCGGCGCCGGCGCGAGCATCGGTCCGACCTTCACCTGGGGCTACGTGGCCGCCAAGCACGCCGCCAACCTCGGCAATCAGCCGGCTTAGGTCACCAGCTCTTCAAGGTCGGCATCACCTCTTCCGCGAACCGCTTGAGGTCCTGATAGGCCTCGGTGCGGATGTCGATCCCGCCCGCGGAACCCGAATGGACGAAGTCGGTGACCCAGGGCGCCGCCGCCTTCCGCTGGCGCAGCACCTCGATGATGCTCGCCGCATCGCCGATCAGGTCCGCGTCCCGGAACTGCTCCGGCGTCAGCACGCTCCCCGTCGCCGTGCGATGCTCCAGGCCCGGATCGCCCATCTCGGCCCGGATCTCCGCATAGAACCGCCAGCGCTCGAAGTGGAGCTCACGGTTCCGCGCCCAGACCGTGTCCGGATCCTCGTCGGTGACCGTGCAGCCGCAGCCGGTGGAGATTCGCACCTTGTCCGTGGCGACGCCCGCCTGGGCCAGGCCGCGGAAATAGGCCTCGTAGAACTCCGGCTGGTTCGACACGCCCGCGAGGTTCGCGCCGTATCGCCCCGCCCGCTCCGCCGCCGCCGGCACGGTGGCCGCGACCCAGAGCGGCGGGTGCGGCTTCTGCAACGGCTCCGGCTTCACGATCAGGTCCTTCAGGTCGTAGTACCTGCCCTTGAAGCTGAACGGCTCGCCGGTCCAGCCGAGCTTCAGCACCTGCAGCCCCTCCTCCATCCGCGAGGGTCGGGTCTTGGGGTCGTATCCCCAAGCTCGGTACTCGGCCGGCCGGTGCCCCGCGCCGACGCACACATGCATCCGCCCGCCGGACATCTGGTCCAGGATCGCGGTCTCCTGGGCGAGCTGGGCCGCGTTATGCAGGGGCAGGACGTAGGTGTAGGCGCCCAGGTCGACGGTCTTCGTGCGGTGGATCAGGGCGGTGAGGAAGATCGGGACCGACGGCGCGTAACCGTCATGGGTGAAGAAGTGCTCCTGGATCAGGAGCTGGTCGAAACCCATGGCCTCGGCCTGCTCCATCAGCCACAGCCGGTCCTCCCAGAACTGCGGCCACGGCTCGCCCTTGGGGTTCCTGAAGTCCATCGTGAAGGCGACTTTCATTCGGGCCTCCCTGCGCCTCGGACATGCCTCACGCCCCTTCGATCTCTCCAATCTCCGCACCCACCGGCGCCGTCTCGCCCTCCTGGAGAAGGATGCGGGAAAACACCCCCGACGCCGGCGCCTCGATCTCCTGGATGGCCTTTGCGGTCTCGATCTCGACGATGATCTCGCCCTCGGTCACCGTATCGCCCACGGCCTTCAGCCAGCGGGCGACCGTCCCCTCCTCGATCCCCATCCCCGAGGGGCTGAGCACGACCTTGGTGATCATCAAAGCACCCGTCGGACGGCGGCGGCGATGCTATCGCGGTCGGGATAGAGGACCTTCTCCAGCACCGGGCTGAAGGGCACATGCACGTCCGGCGCGGCCACCTGGACGATCGGCTTCTTCAGAAGATCGAACGCTTCGATGGCGGTCGCGGCGGCGATCTCGCTGGTGGCGCTGCAGATCCTGTGGGCGTTCTCCACCAGCACCAGCCGCCCGGTCTTGGCCAGCGACGTGAAGATCGTGTCGAGGTCGAGCGGCTTGAGCGTGCGCGGATCGATCACCTCGATGGAGACCCCCTCCTGCGCCAGGAGCTCGGCCGCCTGCAGGGTCGGCCGCATGGCGCCGGCGATGGCCACGACCGTCACGTCGGAGCCCGGCCTGACGATCGCCGCCTTGCCGATCGGAACCACCACGTCGGGGTCGGTCGGAACGGGTTCCTTGTTCCCCCACAGCCGCGCGTCCTCGAAGACCAGGACCGGATCGTCGTCGCGGATCGCCGCCTTCAGGAGGCCCTTCATGTCGGCCGCGCCGGCCGCGCAGATGATCTTCAGCCCCGGCACGTTCATGAACATCGAATAGGGGCGGTCCGAATGCTGGGCCGCGATCGCCCGGTCGTAGTAGAGGCTGCACCGGAAGACGATCGGGACCTTCATCTGGCCGCCGGTCATGAACCGCATCTTGGCCGCCTGGTTGATGATCGGATCAGCGCCCAGATAGAGGAAGCTGGCGATGCTGAGGTTCACGATGGGCCGCAGGCCCGTCATGGCCGCGCCGATCCCTATTCCCGTAAAGCCCATTTCGGAGATCGGCGTGTTCCAGATCCGCTTCGCGCCGAACCGCTGGACGAGCTTGCCGTCGCCGTAAACCGCGAGGTCCTCTCCCATCATGATGACGGTCTCGTCGCGCTCCATCTCCTCGACCTGGGCGTCGACGATCGCCTGGATATAGGTCGTGGGCTTGGTCGCGGCCTGCTCGGCGGTTGCGGTTTCTGCAGCCATGACGCGCCTCCTCAGACCCTCTGTCCAAGCCGGACCGCCGGGTAGTTGATCGGGTTGCTGAACATGTAGTCGTAGACGTCGCCGGGATCGGGCAGCGGGCTCTCCTCGGCAAACCGGACGGCTTCGGCCACCGCCTCGGCGGCGCCAGCCTCGATGGCCGCGAGGTCGGCTTCGGACCGCCCCTCCTCCAGCAACGCCTGCCGGAACAGGGCGACCGGGTCGCGGTTCGCCTTCCAATGGGCGAGCTCTTCCTTGGTGCGATAGGGCGTGCCCCCGGTCACCAGCCCCGTCGCGTGCTCGTCGAAGCGATAGGTTCTGGCCTCGATCAGGGTCGGGCCCTCCCCCGCCCGCGCGCGCGCCACCGCGACGGCGGCGGCGGCGAAGACCGCGCCGACGTCCTGGCCGTCCACCGCCACCCCCGGCATGCCATAGCCCCCGGCGCGCCGGGCGATGTCGGTCTGGGCGTGGCTCTGGGCGAGCGAGGTGCTCACGGCGTAGCCGTTGTTCTCGCAGAGGTAGATGACCGGCAGCTTCCACAGGGACGCCATGTTCAGGCACTCGTGGAACGTCCCCTCGTTCACCGCCCCATCGCCGAAGAAGCAGAGGGAGACCTGCGAGGTTCCGCGCACGAAGGCGCTCATGCCGCAGCCGGTGGCCAGCGGTATCCCGCCGCCCACGATCGCGGACTCGCCGATGATGCCGACGCTGTTGTCCGCCAGGTGCATGGAGCCGCCCCGGCCTTTGCAGATGCCGGTCTCCTTGCCCATCAGCTCGGCCATGAGGCGCTTGAGATCGCCGCCCTTGCCGATCGGATGGCCGTGCGACCGGTGGGTGCCGGTCATGCCGTCGTCGTCGTGCAGGGCCATGCAGGCGCCGACGATCGCCGCCTCGTGCCCGATGCTCGCATGGTAGGCGCCGGGAATGCGGCCGCCCTTGTAGAGCTTCATGCCGGTCTCGTCGAACCGGCGGATGCGCACCATCCGCCGGTAGGCCTCGCGGGCCTGGGCTTCCGTGAAGGTCGCCCGGTTCGCGCCGGCCTGGAACGAAGTCATGCTCAGCCTCCTCCGCGCTCCCCCTAGTACTTGTAGCCCACCCTGACCCCGTAGGTCCGGGGCTGGCTCTGCACGTAATAGGTGCCGAACGGGTTGGCCCCCGAACTGATCCTGAACCGCTTGTCGGTGAGGTTGTTGACGTAGGCGCCGACGGTCACGTGATCGCCCGGCAAGGTCCAGTCGATCGCCGCGTTGGCGCTGAAATAGGCCTTTTGATAGTAGTAATGGTCGCCCGTGGCCGGGTTGTAGGCCTCGTTCTGCGGCGCGTAGCTGCTCGTATAGTAGCCGTTCCCGGAGACGACGACCCGGCCCTCGCCTACCGGTATCGTGTAGTCGGCGCCGGCGTTGAAGGTCCAGTCGGGCGCACGGGCGATGCGCAGGCCCGAGAAGTCCTGGGTGGCCGACACGTTAAGTCCGGTCGGCCCTGGGATCGTCACCCCGGCCCCAAGGAACTTCCGATAGCGGGCGTGGGTGTAGGCGCCGCCCACCCGCACGTTCAGCGCGTCCGTCACCGCCGCGGTCAGGGACGCCTCGGCGCCGTAGATCCGCGCCGTCGCAGCGTTGGTGAGCACCGTCGCCGTCCGCGGCGGATTCTGCAGCTGGGTGATCGCGGTGACCTGCAGGTCCTTGTAGTCGTAATAATAGGCCGCGGCTTCGAAGTGGTAGCGGCTTCGCGCCGTCTTGAAGCCGACTTCAAATGCGTCGATCTTCTCGGGCCGGATCGGAACCCTGTAGTTGGCCCCCGTCGTGTCGCCCGCCGTGCTGTTGAACAGCCCGCTCTTGAAGCCCTTGCTGTAGGATGCGTAGACGTTCGTGTCCGGCGAGATCTCGTAGCGCAGGTTGAATCTGGGCGTCCACGCGTCATAGCTCGCCCGCGTCGGCGGAGTGAACCGCGTGTAGGGCGGCGTGTCGAACCCGGCCCTGATCAGCCGCTTGTCTTTGCTGTATCGCAGGCCGGCGGTCACATAGAGCTTCTCTGTGGCCTGCCAGGTCCCGTCGGCGTAGAGGGCCCAGGCCCTGGTGTTCTGCGCCGTGCTGGTGCCGTAGAGGCGGGCCGCCTGCCAGAGTTCGGAGTCGATCGACGAATTGTCGTGGAAATAGAGCCCGCCGACCGTGAGCGACAGCCTATCGCTCGGTGTCATGGCGAAGTCGACCGCCTCCTGGAAGGTGTGCCGGTGCAGGGTCGCCGGGATTCTCAGGAACGGCGCTTTCGTGGCGTCGTAGTCGTTGTCGAAGAAGGTCCGCTCGTCCGCATACGACGTGTATGAGGTGAGCGTGCCCAGCGAATTAGCCCACTGGCTCTTCAGGTTTGTCTCGCTCAATCGCACCTTGAACTGCGGATCCACGTTCATGGAGATCTCGCCCACCTTATCGGTCCGCAAGGGCCCGATCGGCGGCAGCGCGGGTGATGCATGGGTCTGCATGCTGTAGGCGAGCGCCGACGCGTCCGACTTGAAGAAGCCGGTGTAGCCCAGAATGAACGTCAGGTCCGATGTCGGCTCGAGCTTTAGCTTTACGCGATACTCGTCGTTCTTGTACGGGGCGCCGTTCCGGCCATCGATATTTTTGATGTAGCCGTCATTTCTGCGGGAATACGCCCCGACGCCCAGCGAAACGCCCTTGGTGATCGGCAGGCCCACATAGCCACGGATGCGCTTGTCATCCAGGTTCCCGTAGGACGCGCCGAGGTCGACGATCATCCGCTCGTCGTTGGGCTCGAAGGTGTTGATGATCAGCGCGCCGCCGGTGGCGTTGCGCCCGTAAAGGGTGCCTTGCGGGCCTTTGAGAATCTGGACGTCCCGCACATTGGCGAAATCCCCGCCAAGGCTGGTGCTGTCGGGCTGGTAGAAGCCATCGACATAGACGGCGACGTTGTTCTCGATCCCCGGGCCCAGGGCCGTCGAGGTGATCCCGCGGATGGCCACCTGCACGAACACGCCGGTGTTCGAGACCTTGAAGGCCGGCGCCAGGGTCTGGAGGTCGCGGAAGCTCTGCACACCGGCCTTCGTCAGGCCCTCGCCGGTGACGGCGGTGATCGAGATCGGCACGTCTTGCAGCTTTTCCGTCCGCCGCTGTGCGGTGACGATGACTTCATTGAGGGTGGTCGCCTCGCCGGCGGCCGCCTGCGCGTGGGCGCCCGTGGCTGTCATCGCAAACACCGCCCCGGCAAGCGCGCTTGCCCCGAAGAACGCTGACTTCTTCATGTTCGCTTCCCCCTTTGATTTCGCCGCTATTAGGCGACGGCGAATTGGTTAGATATTTTGATAGTGTCGGCGTTCCCCTCGCTGGTCAATTGTTCATCGCCTTAGCTTGGCTTTAGGGTTTCGAGCTGTTCGCGCCGCATCCCGGCAATAACCGCTAGACCCGCCCGCCGAGCCGCGGCGCAGTCCAATTATTAAGCGGATTGAGCTTGCAGGCCCGTCGGCGGCGGTGTCACAGTTACGCAGATACGAAGAATACCCAGGGAGCCGGAAGCGTCATGGCGAAGCAGGAAGTCATCCGCCCGCTCGATGAGAGCGGCCTCGTCGCCAAGGAGGTCTATTTCAAGCCGGAGTACGTGGCGCTCGAGAAGCAGCGCCTGTGGTCCCGGGTCTGGCAGATGGCATGCCGGGTCGAGGAAGTTCCGGAGGTCGGCGACTATCTGACCTACGAGATCGGCGACGAGTCGATCGTCATCGTGCGCTCGGCGCCGGACCGGCTGAACGCCTTCTTCAACGTGTGCCGGCACCGCGCCAATCGGATCGCCAAGGGCTGTGGCTCGGCGTCCCGCCTGCGTTGTCCGTTCCACGGCTGGCAATGGGACCTGGACGGCCGCAACACCCATGTCACCCAGCGCGAGGACTGGGGCGGCCTGCTCGACGACGACGATCTGAGCCTGCCGCGGGTGAAGTGCGAGACCTGGGGCGGCTGGGTCTGGATCAACATGGACCCGAACGCCGAGCCGCTGGAGACCTGGCTCGGGGACGCGGCCAAGATCCTCGCCCCCTTCCAGCTCGACAAGATGCGCTTTCGCTGGCGCAAGTGGATGGTCATCAACTGCAACTGGAAGATCGGGCTGGAGGCCTTCAACGAGGGCTACCACGTCGGCGTGACGCACCATCAGCTCGCCCAGTTCGGCGGAACCCCCCACTTCTCCAGCGCGACCTTTGGGCGCCACAGCATGTTCGGCAGCATGACCGCCTCGGGCACGCTCGGCGCCAATGCGGCGAAGACCGCGAACATCGACACCCGGCAGAAGATGGCGGACTTCTACAACTACCTGAAGGTCAACCTCGACTCGAACCTGACCGACACGGTCGTGCAGGCGGCCAACCGCCTCGTCGCCGAGCTTCCGGCGGATGCGCCGGCGGACCAGGTCATCCAGCATCTCATAGTCTCGTCGATGAGGGACGACGCCGCGCGCGGCCTGCAATGGCCGATGATCACGCCCGATCAGTATCAGGTCGCCGGCATCGACTGGCAGATCTTCCCCAACATGGTGCTGCTGCCCATGGCGACCAACTGCCTGGGCTACCGGGCGCGGCCGAACGGCGATGACCCGAACAGCTGCGTCTTCGAGGTCTATCAGCTGGAGCGCTTCCCCGAAGGCGAGGAGCCCAAGAAGGTCGAGAGCGTCCGCAACGACGACATCTATGACGTGGCCTTCTGGGGCGAGATCCTGCTGCAGGACTTCCAGCAGATGGAAGGCACCCACCGCGGCGTGAAGTCGGCGTCTTACAAGCAACCGCGGCTGAATCCGCAGCAGGAGAAGCCGGTCGCCAACTTCCACCGGACCTATCACGAGTTCATTTCGAAGGAATGAGATCAGGCGGGCCGCGCCCGGGCCTGCGTTGACGGGGACGCTCCATTGGCGGAGGCTTTCCCCAAAACAGGTAACGGAAACGCACCATGAGCAAGCTGCTGATGATCTCGGCCGACTCCCATGCCGGGGTGAAGCCGAGCGACTACGCCGCCTGGCTCGATCCGCAGTATCGGGACGGGGTCGAGGACCTCATCAAACATACCCAGTTCATCTCGGATAATGTGTGGATCACGGCGCCGGACGAGAAGGCCATGGCGGTCGTGGACACCCGCGGGTCCATCGCCAAGGGCGGAAAATACGGTCTGTGGGATCCGGAGCTGCGCCTGCGCGAACTCGAGGCCGAGGGCTTCGTCGCCGAGGTCATCTTCCCCGGCGATATGTCGTCGGTCGGCATGTACTACAACAACCTCAACATGCCTTACCCGCCCGACTACCGGGCCGCCGGCGTCAAGGCGCACAACCGCTGGCTGGCCGAGTTCTGCAGCTACGCCCCCAAGCGCATGTTCGGCGTCGCCCAGATGGAGCCCTGGCCCGACATGGAGGCTTGCGTTCGCGAGATCGCCTGGGCGCGAAAGGCCGGCCTCGGCGTCATCGGACTGCCCCGCTATTGCGGCATCGAGCCCAACCAGCCGTACCTGACCTCGACGGCGTGGGACCCGTTCTGGAAGGCCTGCGTCGACAACGACTTCACGGTCGCCATCCACGTCGGCAACCAGAAAAAACAGGGCAGCGAGATCGAGGGCATCCTCGAAGCCAACATGAAGGTCAACGGCAGCCCGCAGTCCGGCCCGGACATCCGCTACGATCCGGGCCGCCGCCCGCTGTGGCAGCTGATCCTGAGCGGCGTCTTCGACCGCTTCCCGGAGCTTCGGGTGACCTTCACGGAGCTCCGCTCCGAATGGGTCGCGCCCACCCTCGCCCATCTGGAGGCCCGCTTCGACGCGCTCCGCTTCGGCCAAAGCGACATCAAGCTCCCGAAACTGCGCCCCACCGACTACTGGCGGCGCAATTGCGGGGTGGGCGGGCCGATGAAGCCCTACGAGGCGACGCTGCGCCATCAGATCGGCGTCGAGACGGTCATGTTCGGCCATGACTATCCGCACCCCGAAGGATCCTGGCCAAACTCGCAGGACTGGCTGAGGCTGATGTTGCAGGGCGTGCCGGAGACCGAGGCGCGGCTGATCCTCGGCGAGACCGCCGCGCGGATCTACGGCTTCGACACGGACTTCCTGGCGCCGCTGGTCGAACGCTTCGGGCCCGAACCCTCAGCGCTGCTCGGCGAGCATTCGGTATCGCCCGACCTGGTGGAGAACCTGCGCTGGCGCGCGGACTTCCTCGGCAGGCCTTACCGCTACGACGCCCGGGAAATCGACCCGATCATCGAGACGGATCTTCGCACCCTCGCCACAGCCTGAGCCCCCTGAAAGGCCGCCCTGCATGTTTGATCTCTACGTCGAACAGTCGCCCGCCATCTTCAAGGCGGCGGTGATGCTGGAGGAGTGCGGGTACGCCTACAAATGCATCCACGTCCCGGTGAGCGAGGGAAAACAGCACACCCCCGAGTTCCGGGCGCTGTCGCCGAACGGCAAGATACCGGTCCTGGTCGACCATGAGCCTGCGGACGGCGGCGCTCCGCTGGTGGTGTTCGAGTCCGGCGCCATCCTCGTCTACCTCGCCGAGAAGGCCGGGCGCTTCCTGGCCGCCGAACCGCGCCGGCGCGCCGAGATCATGCAATGGCTGTTCTGGCAGTCCTCGGGCCTGAGCCCCATGAGCGGCCAGGCGATCCACTTCATCCGCTACGCGCCCGAGCACACGCGGGAATACGGGCAGCTACGGTACTTCGGCGAGGTGCGCCGCCTGTTCGGCGTGCTCGATAAGCATCTCGAGGGCCGCGACTATATCTCGGGCGACTACTCGATCGCCGACATCGGCTCGTACGGCTGGGCGAACATGTACGACCGCTACAAGTGGACGCTCGACGATTGGCCCAATCTCAAGCGGTGGCGCAACGCGATCGCGGAGCGGCCGGCGGTCGTCAAGGCGTACGAAGCCGTCGCCGCCGCGCGCACGCCGACGTCGAGTGTGGCGCCGGAGGACTTCAATCGGAACATGTTCGGCGAAGCGGCCGCCAAGGCGATGTCATAGCCGGCGAGATCTGGCCGCCTTACTCGGCTTTTCGTTCGAACATCCCTTCGTCGGCCCCCTTGGTGTCGCGTTTGGCGCGGAGCCTGGCGCCTTCGCTCAGCTGCGGCTGGTCGCCCGGCACGACCGGCATCGGCTGGCCGCGACGGGCGAGCTCGGCTTCGAGGCGGCGCATGAACGGCGCCTTCACCTCGGGAGCGGGGTCCCAGATGTTCCCCTCGCCGACGAACGGCAGGATGGGCAGCGTCCGCTCGACCGTCAGGCGCACGCGCCCCCCCGCTTCCGCCAAGGTCCCTACGAAGGTGTCGCGACCGAAATAGGTCAGGCTCGCTGGGCCGGAGCGGCGGCCGGGCATGCCCGCCGGCAGGTCCAGGCTCAGCCCGTCCGCCTCCAGCCGCACGTCGCGGGCGCGGACGACGCGGGGAAATCCGTCGTGGTCCACCAGGCTCAGATAGGCGGGGTAGTCGGCGCCCACATCAGTCTCGGCAGCTTTGCGCCAGTCCGGCTCGGGCCATTTGGGGGACTGGGTGCCTGGGCTGTCCGGCGCCGGATCGGACGGCGCAAAGACCGTGTCCGCCGGGGCCTCCCATCGATGCGGCGGCTGGTCCATGGCCTCCGGGCTGTCCCACCACAGGATCTCCTTCGGCTGGATCTCGATGACGATGCGCGCCCAGTACCAGATCGCCTTGCGCTTCACCGTCCAGGGCGTCTCCGGAGCCACATGGGACGTCTCGGCCAGGTACCGCTCCATGTTGTCCTGGATGTTGCGGTCGCGCACGGCCGCCAGGCCCACGACCTGCACCACCGGCTCGCCCGGATAGAGCGGCCAGTAGAGCAGCCCGACCTTGGGGTTGCGCCGCGCCCGCTCCGCCTTGGCCGGATAGGAAAGGCCCGTCGCCATGTTGATCTTGGAAAGGTCTTCGTCCGGGAAGTTCAAGAGCGGCGTGTCGATTGGAACGCCCTTCGCATTCAAGGTCGCGAATTCGGCGAACGAGGTCACCAGCAACAGATCAGCGACCTTTTCCGGCAGGATTTCCTTCAGGTTCATAGGTCGCCCTCCTCTCACACGTTATTGGCGAGGTCGGTCATGGCCCCGTCGGCGCGTTGGATGATCTCGTCGACGTCCGCCTCGCTGAGCACGCTGGAGGTGTTGATGCAGATGCGCGAGACGATGAAGAGCCCGTTCACCGCGCAGGCCAGCTGGAACTTGTCGACGAAACGCTGGTCTTCCCGAAGCTGACACACCGGCGGCAGGTCGTTCTGGAAGAACAGGTTCATCAGGTTGCCCGCCCTGCGGGTGTTGAACGGCAGGCCGTTCTTCTTGGCCGAGGTCTTCAGGCCCGCCTCGATGCGGTCCATCTGCCGCTCCATCCGGGTGACGGCCTCCTCGGTGAAGTGCTTGATCGCCTCGATGCCGGCGCTCATCGAGACCGGGTTGCCCGAAAAGGTGCCGGAGACCATCACGTTGCCCGTCCGCGGGTCGAGCGCCCGCATGTACTCGTCGGCCCCGCCGATCGTGCCGCAGGGGAAGCCACCGCCGACCAGCTTGCCAAGGATGGAGATGTCGCCGCTGACGCCGATCTTCCGTTGCGCGCCGCCCGGCGACACGCGGTGGACGGTCGCCTCGTCGAAGATGAACAGCGCCCCGGCCTTGTGCGCCGCGGCCTTCACCCGCTCGAAGAATTCCTTCGGCGCTGAGACGCAGCCGCCGAGGCCGAGGACGGGCTCGAGCATGACGCAGCAGATCTCGTCGCCATGCTCGGCGAAGATCCGCTCAAAGCTTTCCGCATCGCCATAGTCCCCGAGATAGCAGTCGAGCCACGAACCGCTCGAGTCATAGGCGTCGCTCACTTCGCCGCCGGATTTCGAGGAGGTGATCGGCGCGTAGGTCCGGCTCGACGGCTCCAGCAGATATCCGTGGAAGGAATATCGGGAGAACAGGATCTTCCGGCGCCCGGTGAGCCCTCGGGCGACCGCCAGGGCGGACAGCACCGCCTCGGTGCCGCTGTTCGAGTAGCGGACCTTGTCGACCCCCTCGAACCGATCGACGAGCAACTCGCCCAGGTCGATCTGCGAGACCGCCTTGGCCGCCCATGTGTTGCCCTTCTCGAGCTGCTTGGCCACGGCCTCCATGATCGGCGGGAACCGGTGGCCATGGATCAGCACCGTGTAGTTGTTGCCGAGGTCCATGTACTCGTTGTTGTCCACGTCCCAGCACCGCGCGCCCTGCCCCCGGTCCAGGGTCAGGGGATAGGGCGGAAAGAACAGGCTGCGGGTCTCGCCGCCGGGCATGACCTTTTCGGCCCGCGCCTGGGTCTCGCGCGAGACCGGCGTGCGCTCCAGATAGCGCCGTTCCAAGTCCGTCATCGCGCGCGTCGTAGGAGCCAGTTGGGTCATCGGCTTCCTCCCTAGGTTTGGGCTGCTCTCAAGAGCAGCGGTTCAGTGTTTCAACGGCGGACGGGTCCGCCGCGGATTACGCGAACTGGAACGGCTCAAGCCGGCGCTTCGGCTACGCGCTGGAAGATCCGGAACGAAAGGATGCGGTGATAGAAGCGCCAACCCTCGGGGGTGCGGCGCAGCTTGTCGTCATAGTGGCCGACCACGATGGTGAAGCCGTCGACGCCGGGATGCTTGACGTATTCGACGATGTCGCAGGTGGAGGTCGCCGTATCGCCGCTCACCACGATGCTCGCGGTGTGGGGCATCTGGGTGACGGTCTGGATCTGCTCGAAGATCTTGCCGAAAAAGTCGCAGATCACCTTCGGGCCGACCAGGTCGCCCTGCCCGCCCATCGCCTCGGCGACCCCGGACACGCGGGCGTCTTCGGTGAATACGCGCTCCATGCCCTTGGTGTCCTTCAGGCTCGCCGCGGCGGCGTAGTTGCTGGTGATCTCGCGGATCGCGTTGTGATCCTCCAGGCTGCCGGCCATGGCGTCTTCTCCCGTGTTATCCTTCTTGGGCTGCAGCGGCTCTCGCGCCTGTCGGCAAGGCGTAAGGCCGGGTCGCAGCCGGATCGCCAGTGAAGCCCATTCTGATTTGACAGACAATTGGAACTTTGCGAGCCTCGAAAGATCGAAGCCATAAATACCGCCCGATTTTCACGCGCGGAAAATCCATCGACTATCGGCAGGCGATCAAGTGCGGCCGATAACTTGTCATGGACAACAACTCCGCACGTCTTTGTAGAGATGAAGATTTTTCAGGCGAGCTGGGCCTTGCCGCTGACTTTCGCCCTCTGATTAAATTGCTGACGGCCCACAAAAAATGCGGTCGCGGTGGGAGAGAAGACGCAGTTGGAGCTCGAAATCAGAGGTGATCGCGCGCTCACCACTGGCGCAAAACCGGTCATTGGTAAGGCCATTGCGTTGGCCCGCACCTAGGAAGCCGCCCATGTCGCGCACCCCCTACATCGAGCTTGAGCCGTTCCTGGCGGACGCGCAGCGGATCGCCGGCGCCGACGACTGGGGCGACGATGATTTTCGTGAGCCTTTCGAGGTCTTCGTCAACGCCCTGAACAGGGAGGCCGAGCTCACGCCGCAAGGCGTGGCGCGGACCCGCAGCCACCTTCGGAAGCTCCTGGTCGGCCGGCTGAAGCTCACCCGCGACCGCAAGACCTATGAGGGCCTGGCGCAGGAGGAGATCCGCAAGCCCCTCATCCTCACCGGGCACGGCCGCTCCGGAACGTCCTATCTGAACGCCCTGCTCGCTTCCGACCCGCGCAACCATGCGCCGTTGCACTGGCAGATCTGGACGCTGTCGCCGCCGCCCGGCCTTGCGTCCACCGACACCCGGCCGCTGATCGAAGCGGGCGAGCATTTCATCCAGTTCGAGGGCTGGCAGGACCCGGACGTCCGCGACAAGCACGACTACAGCAACGAGACGGCGGCCGAAGACACGTTGATCATGGAGTATTCCTTCATCAACGGCTCATTCCCGTTCTTCTGGAACGTGCCGTCCTACGGCGCCTGGCTGGCGAGCGCCGATTTCGCGCCGGCCTACCGGTTCGAGCGCAAGGTCCTGCAGGCGCTGCAATACGGCCAGAAGCGGGACCAGTGGGTCCTGAAATCCCCGCTCCACCTGTCGCGCCTGGACGAGCTCTTCCACGAGTTTCCCGACGCCCGGATCGTCGTGAACCACCGCGACCCGGTGAAGAGCATGGCCTCCATACTCGGCCTGCTGCACGGCCACCGGAAGCAGTTCGGCAATCCCCCGCCGGTCGTCGACGTGAACTACGTCCGCGGCGCCATGGAGGCCGCGGCAGCCAGCGCCGAGTCCCTGATCCGCCGCCGCCAGGACCCGGCGGAGGACAGCAAGTACGTCGACGTCCTTTACCTCGATCTGGAGAACGCCCCCCTGGGCCAGGTCGCCAAGGTCTACGCCCACCACGGGATCGAGTTCACCGACGACGCGCGCGAGCGGATGGCCGCCTACGTCGCCGAGAACCGCAAGGGCAAGTTCGGCGCGCACAGGTACGACATCCGCGATACCGGGCTGAGCATCGAGGAAGTACGCGAGCGGTTCAGGTTCTACACCGACTATTTCGACATCCCGTACGAGACAGGCTCGCCCGTCGGCTCAAATTAGCTGCAACCTGGATGTCGGGTCGGCGATCTCTCGTTCGTCCTGAGGCTGAACCGCGAGAGGCGACCATGACCCAAGGCCCCACGCGTCGGGATATCGCGGCCGCCGCCGCCCTGAGCGGCCTTTGGGCGCAAAAGGCCTTCGGAGGAGGAATGATGTCGGCAGCCAAGTTCAGCCGATCGGGCCTGACCAAGCTCGAGACGACCTTGAAAGACCACCTGGCGCGCGGCTCCGCCCCCGGCTTCGTGGCCCTGGTCAGCTGCGGCGAGGAGACCCACGCCTTCCCCATGGGGACCATGACGATGGACGGCGGCCCGCCCGTCCAGCGCGACACCATCTTCCGCCTCGCCTCCATGACCAAGCCGCTGACGGCCGCGGCGCTGATGATGCTCGTCGAGGACGGCAAGCTGCGGCTCGACGAGCCGGTCGACCGCCTGACGCCGGAACTCGCTGATCGCCGGGTGCTGAAGCGCATCGACGGCCCGCTCGACGACACCGTCCCGGCCAACCGGCCGATGACCGTCGAGGACGCCATGACCTTCCGCCTCGGCTGGGGGATCGTCTTCGCCGAGGGCTATCCGATCCTGGCGGCGACCGCGGACCTGCAAGGCTTCGGCATGCCGAACCCGGCCTCGCCGATCACCCCCGATGAATGGCTGCAGCGCCTCGGCAAGCTGCCGCTCATGTATCAGCCCGGGGAACGCTGGCTCTACACCGTCGGCTCGAACCTCCAGGGCGTCCTCGTCGCCCGGGCCGCCGGCCAGCCGCTGGACGTTTTCATGCAGGAGCGGATCCTGGCCCCGCTCGGCATGACAGAGACCGCCTTCTGGGTCCCGCCGGAGAAGCGCGCGCGCACGATCACCGGCTATGCGCCGCAGGACGGCAAGCTCGTCCTCTTCGATCCGCCGGACGGCATGTACGCCAAGAAGCCCGCCTTCCCGGCCGGCGACAGCGGGCTCGTCTCCACCGCCGACGACTTCCTGCGTTTCGCGCGGTTCCTGCGCACGGGCCTGGCGCCCGACGGCCGACGCCTGTTAAACACGGCTTCGCTGAAAGCCATGCAGACTAACCACCTGACAGACGCTCAACGTAAGGGCGGGCTCGATATCCTGTGCGCAGGGCGCGGCTGGGGCTACGGCATGGGCGTGGTGGTCGAGACGACGCCGGAAGGCCTGACGCCCGGAACCTATGGCTGGGACGGCGGCTTCGGAACCTCCTGGTTCAACGACCCGGCCAGCGGCCTGACCGCCATTCTCCTGACGCAGCGGGTGTTCGACGGCCCCGACCCGCCGCAGCTGCACAAGGACTTCCGGCGAGCCGCCCGCGCCGCCCTGGCCTGAAAATCCAGGCGGCGGTCAGGCCCGCTTCTTCGCCCGCGGCCTGGGTTTGCGCGACCGTGGCTCGCCTTCCAGCGCGCGGATCTGACCTTCGATGAGCGCAATCATCTCCGTGTGGCCAATGTCGAGCCCGAAGGCCTCCTCCATCATCAGGAACCGGGACATGCCGTCCATCAGGAGCAGGACCACGGCCGGGGCCCAGGCGTCGGCGTCGACGCCGTAGCGCTTCAGGATGCCCGGCATGGCGTCGAGCTGCACCCGGCGGAAGTTGAAGCAGGACTCCGTGATCGCCGCGCCCACGACCTTGCGGTGTTTTCCGAGCGCGAGGAATTCGAAGTTCAAGGCGGTGTTGGTCTGGTCGCGCGTCACGTCCCAGAGCGCCCAGAGCGGCTGGTCGGACGCCAGCGCTTCGGCCTGCGCCTCCAGGTTCCGTTCTGCGCGCCGGCTGAACACGGCGAGGAACAGGTCGTCCATCGTGCCGAAATAGTAGTAGACGAGCGCCGCGTTCATGCCGGCCCGTCCCGCCACCCGGCGAGAGCTGACCGCGGCGTAGCCCTCCTCCACCATCAGCTGCTCGGCGGCGTCGATCAGCGCGGTGCGGGTGCTTGAATCCTCTGCGCCGTTTCGCCGGGCAAACGCCATTCCAAGACCTCCGAATTCGCGCTCGCCCCGCCCCGCCGCACGGGCGGCGAGACCGCACATCGGGCGGTACCGGCTTGTGCATTCCGAGTCGACATGTTAATCACTCGATTAACATACATTCTTCGTATTTTGAACAGTGTAGGCGGTACCGTGCGGCGCAGGAGCGGGCGATGGTGACGAGCCAGCCGGCGGCGCTGTCCCGCCAGGCGACCCCAGAGAGCGACGATGGTTTCTACCCGCTGACCGTGACGAAGGTCGTGCCGGAGACGCCCGACAGCGCCTCCTTCGAGTTCGAGGCGCCTGCCGACCGCTTCCACTACGCGCCCGGACAATTCATCACCCTGCGCGTCGTGATCGACGGCGTGGCGCGCAATCGCAGCTACTCGATGTCGTCGTCGCCGGCCACGGGCGAGCGTCTGCGCGTCACCGTGAAGCGCACGCCGGGCGGGCCGGTCTCCAACTGGCTGAACGACAACCTCGCCGAGGGCGACGTGATCCAGGCGATGGCGCCGGCGGGGCGGTTCGTGCTCGACGAGGGGGAGCATGACATCGTGGCGTTCGCGGGCGGCAGCGGGGTCACGCCGGTGATCTCGATCCTGAAGACCGCCCTGGCCACGACCTCGCGTCGGGCCAGGCTCCTCTACGCGAACCGCGACCGAACATCGATCATCTTCGCCCAGCAGATCGACGAGCTGGTGGAGCGATACGGCGACCGGCTCGCCGTCAGCCATCATCTCGATGTCGAGCACGGCTTTGTGGACGCCCAAAAGGCTCAGGCGTTCGCCGAGGGCGCGCCCGATGCGGCGTTCTTCATCTGCGGCCCGGCCCCCTTCATGGATGTCACTGAGCGCGGAGTCCTCGCCAGCGGCGTCCCAGCCCGCCGCGTCCATCTTGAGCGATTCACGACCCCCGAGCCTGGCGAAGCGCCGCCAAGCCCGGACCTGATACCCGAAGCCGTCAAGGTGACGATCAAGCTCGCCGGACGGACGGCCGAGGGGGACTACCGGGCCGGCGCGACCCTGCTCCAGACGGCGCGCCAGCTTGGATTGAAGCCGCCGTTCTCATGCGAAGCTGGCAATTGCGCCACCTGCATGGCCAAGATCGTCGAGGGATCGGCGGTCATGCACTGCAACCAGGCCTTGACGCCGGAAGAGGTCGCCGAAGGCTGGGTGCTCACCTGCCAGGCGGTCCCCACCTCAGCCGCCGTCAAGGTCGTCTACGAGTCCTGACCACCGTGCTGCGCGCCCGCCAAATTGTCCGGCCCGGATAAGCCCTCCTCCGGAGACATCACGACAGCGGGCGGACTACGATAGAGTCTTCGGTGTCGGCTCCGCCCCCTCAGGCTGAGCGTCCGGACGGATCGGTTCGCAGCAAGGCGCCCAATGGCCCCCAACTCCGCAGTACGCCCCTGGAGCGCCGAGCACGGCGGCGAGATCATCGCGCGCCATGACGGACAGGAAGGCGCCCTGCTGCCGATCCTGCACGACATCCAGCACGAATTCGGGTGGGTCCCCGACGAGGCGGTGGCGCAGGCGGCCCTGACGCTGAACCTGTCGCGGGCCGAGGTCCATGGCGTCCTCACCTTCTACCCCGACCTGCGCCGCGCGCCGGCCGGCCGGCGAGTGGTGAAGCTGTGCCAGGCCGAGGCCTGCCAGGCCCGGGGCGGGCGGGCCGTGACGGCGGCGGCGGAAGCGGCGATCGGCGTGTTGCTCGGCGCCACGACGCCCGACGGCGAGGTCACCCTGGAGCCGGTTTACTGCCTGGGTCTTTGCGCCAGCGGTCCCTCTGCCCTGGTGGACGGCCGTCCCGTCGGACGTCTCGATCCGGCCGGCGTGCGCCGCCTGCTGGAGGCCGGCTGATGACGCGGGTCTACGTCCCGGGCGACATGGCCGCCGTCGCTGTCGGCGCGGATGAGGTCGTCGCCGCCCTGGCGGGGGAGGCGGCCGCCCGAGGGCTGACGATGGAGATCGTGCGCAACGGCTCGCGCGGCGTCTTCGAGCTGGAGCCGCTGGTGGAGGCGCAAACCTCGGCCGGGCGCATCGGCTATGGGCGTGTCTCGCCGCAGGACATCCCGGGCCTGCTCGACGCCGGCATGCTGGACGGCGGCGAGCATCCGGCCCGCATCGGCCGCCCCGAGGACCTGCCGTTCCTCAAGCGCCAGACACGCCTCACCTTCGCCCGCTGTGGGATCATCGATCCGGCCAGCCTAGGCGACTACCGCGCCCACGGCGGCTGGAAGGGGCTCGAACGCGCCCTGGCGACGGGCGGCCAGGCTGTGGTCGAACAGATCAAGGCGTCCGGCCTGCGCGGTCGCGGCGGGGCGGGCTTCCCGGCCGGGATCAAGCTGGAGACCGTCCGCGCGGCGAGCGGCGCGCGCAAGTTCGTCGTCTGCAACGCCGACGAGGGCGACAGCGGCACCTTCGCCGACCGGATGATCATGGAGGGCGATCCCTTCCTGCTGATCGAGGGCCTGCTGATCGCGGCCTACGCGGTCGGCGCGGCCAAGGGCTATGTCTACATCCGCTCGGAATACCCCTTCGCGGTGCGGGCGATGGAGCGAGCGATCGGGGCCGCCTACGCCGCCGGCTTCCTGGGGCCCGACGTCGCCGGCTCGTATTTCGCCTTCGACCTGGAGGTCAGGGTCGGCGGCGGCGCCTATGTCTGCGGCGAGGAGACCTCGCTGCTGGAATCCATCGAGGGCAAGCGCGGCCAGGTGCGGGCCAAGCCGCCCCTGCCGGCGCACGAGGGCCTGTTCGGCATGCCGACGGCTGTGAACAACGTCCTCACCCTGGCCGCCCTCCCTTTCGTCCTGAGCGAGGGCGCCAAGGCCTATGCCGACTTCGGCATGGGCCGCTCGCGCGGGACCATGCCGATCCAGCTGGCGGGCGACATCAAGAACGGCGGCCTCTTCGAGACGGCCTTCGGCGTCACCCTGGGCGAGTTGGTGGACGACATCGGCAGGGGCACGCTGTCGGGCCGGCCGGTGCGGGCCGTGCAGGTGGGCGGGCCGCTGGGCGCCTATTTCCCGCGAGCGCTGTTCGATACGCCCTTCGACTACGAGGCCTTCGCCGCGCGTGGCGGGATCGTCGGCCACGGCGGGGTGGTGGTGTTCAACGACAGCGTGGACATGGCTGAGCAGGCGCGGTTCGCCATGCAGTTCTGCGCCATCGAAAGCTGCGGCAAGTGCACGCCCTGCCGGATCGGCTCCACCCGCGGCGTCGAGGTGATCGAGCGGATCATCGCGGGCGAGCGGCGGGCGGAGAACCTCGAACTGCTCAACGACCTTTGTGATACAATGAAACTCGGTTCGCTCTGCGCCCTCGGCGGCCTGACGCCCCTGCCGGTACGGAGCGCGACGACGCACTTTCCCGAGGACTTCGGGCTGACGGCGCAGCCCGAGCCGGCGGAGTAGAACGAACGGCATGGCCTCCCCTCGCGCCCCCACGGAAACGGTTCGCCTGACCATCGACGGCCACGCGGTCACAGCCCCGGCCGGCGCCTCGGTGTTGCAGGCCGCCCAGGGGATTGGAGACGCCATCCCCAGCCTCTGCGCGACCGGCGACGACGCCCTGAAGGCGTTCGGCTCCTGCCGCCTGTGCCTGGTCGAGATCGAGGGGCGCGGCGGGGCGCCGGCCTCCTGCACCACACCGGTGGCCGAGGGCATGGTGGTAAGCACCCGCTCCCCTAAGCTGGAGCGCCTGCGCCGCAACGTCCTGGAGCTCTACCTCTCCGACCATGCGCCCCACGCCGATCATGGCGAATGCGAGCTGTGCGACCAGGCCAAGGTCCACGGCGTGACGGAGACGCGCTACGGCGACGGCGGCCAGACCCACGACTTCCTGCCCTGCGACGAGTCCAACCCCTATTTCACCTTCGATCCGGCCCAGTGCATCGTCTGCTCACGCTGCGTGCGCGCCTGCGACGAGGTGCAGGGGACTCTCGCCCTCACCGTCGAGGGCCGCGGCTTCGGCTCAAAGATCGCCGCCAGCCAGGACGAGCTGTTCCTGTCATCGGAGTGCGTCTCCTGCGGCGCCTGCGTCGAGGCCTGCCCTACCGAAGCCCTGGTCGAGAAGACCATCCTCGAACACGGGCCGCCGCAATCGTCGGCCGTGACCACCTGCGCCTATTGCGGCGTCGGCTGCACCTTCGAGGCCCAGATGCGCGGCGAGGAACTCGTCCGCATGATCCCCTGGAAGGACGGCAAGGCGAACCACGGCCATTCCTGCGTCAAGGGCCGCTTCGCCTGGGGCTATGCGAACCACCGCGACCGGGCCCTGAACCCGATGATCCGCGGGTCGATCTCCGAGCCCTGGCGGGAAGTCAGCTGGGACGAAGCCATCGCCCACACGGCCGCCGAATTCAAACGCATCGCGGCCACGCACGGGACCCAGACGATCGGCGGGATCACCTCATCGCGCTGCACCAACGAGGAGACCTTCCTCGTCCAGAAGATGATCCGCGCGGCGTTGGGCACCAACAATGTCGACACCTGCGCCCGGGTCTGCCACTCGCCCACCGGCTACGGCCTGAAGACCACGCTTGGGACCTCCGCCGGCACCCAGGACTTCGACTCCGTCGACCATTCCGACGTCATCATGGTGCTCGGGGCCAATCCCACCGACGGCCACCCGGTGTTCGCCTCGCGCATGAAGCGCCGCCTGCGCCAGGGCGCGAAGCTGATCGTCATCGACCCGCGCCGGATCGACCTGGTGCGCACCCCGCACGTCGAGGCCGACTTCCACCTGCCGCTGCGCCCCGGGACCAATGTCGCCGTCCTGACCGCCCTGGCCCACGTGATCGTCACCGAAGGCCTGGCGAACGAGGCCTTCATCCGCGAGCGCTGCGACTGGGACGAGTTCCAGGCCTGGGCCGAGTTCGTGGCGCGACCGGAGAACAGCCCCGAGGCGGTGGAGCTGTTCACCGGCGTCGATCCGGAAGCGGTGCGCGGCGCGGCGCGGCTCTACGCCACCGGCGGCGATGCGGCGATCTATTACGGCCTCGGCGTCACCGAGCACAGCCAGGGCTCCACGGCGGTGATGGCCATCGCCAACCTCGCCATGGCGACCGGCAATTACGGCCGGCCCGGCGTGGGCGTGAACCCGCTGCGGGGCCAGAACAACGTCCAGGGCGCCTGCGACATGGGCTCGTTCCCGCACGAGCTTTCCGGCTACCGCCACGTCTCGGACGCGACGGCCCGGGCCCTGTTCGAGGCCGCCTGGGACGTGCCGATCGATCCGGAGCCCGGGCTGCGCATCCCCAACATGCTGGACGCCGCCGTCGAGGGCGCCTTCAAGGCCATCTACATCCAGGGCGAGGACATCCTGCAGTCCGACCCCAACACCCGTCACGTGGCCGCCGGCCTGGCGGCCATGGAATGCGTGGTGGTCCACGACCTCTTCCTGAACGAGACCGCCAACTACGCCCACGTCTTCCTGCCGGGCTCCACCTTCCTGGAGAAGGACGGCACCTTCACCAACGCCGAGCGCCGCATCCAGCGGGTCCGCAAGGTGATGGCGCCCAAGAACGGCTACGAGGACTGGCAGATCACCCAACTCCTCTCCCGGGCGCTGGGCTATCCGATGGACTACGCCCATCCGAGCCAGATCATGGACGAGATCGCGCTGCTGACCCCCACCTTCGCCGGCGTCTCCTACGATCTCCTGGACCGCGAGGGCTCGGTGCAGTGGCCCTGCAACGCCGCCGCCCCCACGGGCACGCCGGTGATGCACGTGGACGGCTTCGTGCGCGGCAAGGGCAAGTTCGTGCTCACCGCCTATGTCCCCACGGACGAGAAGATCGGGCCGCGCTTCCCGCTGCTGCTGACCACCGGCCGCATCCTGTCGCAGTACAATGTCGGCGCTCAGACCCGGCGGACCGAGAACGCGGTCTGGCATGAGGAGGACCTGCTGGAGATCCACCCCCACGACGCCGAGCAGCGCGGCGTGCGCGACGGCGACTTGGTCCGGCTCACAAGCCGCGCGGGCGAGACGAGCCTTCGGGCGCGGATCACCGACCGGGTGGCGCCGGGGGTCGTCTACACCACCTTCCACCACCCCGGGACCCAGGCCAATGTGGTGACCACCGAGTATTCCGACTGGGCCACCAACTGCCCCGAATACAAGGTCACCGCCGTCGAGGTCGCGCCCTGCAACGGGCCCAGCGACTGGCAACAGCGCTATGACGCCCAGGCCCGGCAGAGCCGTCGCATCCTGCCCGCGGAGCCGGCCGAGTGAGCGCCGAGGGCGAGGACAAGCTGGTGATGATGGCGAACCAGATCGCCGCCTTCTTCGCCGGCCAGCACGTCGACGCCGCCGCGGAAGTCGCCGGCCACCTCAAGTGGTTCTGGGCCCCGCCGATGCGCGCGCGGATCATCGCCCATCTGGCGAGCGGCGCAGGCGGCCTGTCGGAGGTCGCCGCCGCGGGCGTCGCGCGGCTGCGGGACGAGACTTCGGCCCAAGCGGTGAAATGACCACCGCCCTGCCGCCGTCCAGCCGGGACGTTCCGCGCCTGAGGTTCGAGGGCGACGCCGCCGCCGAGGGCGTCCGCCGCATTCCCGAAGAGACGCCGATCGCCCTGGTCCACGACGCGGCCACGACGGCGGTGATGATGGCCACGCCCGCCGACCTCGAGGACCTTGCCTGGGGCTTCACCCTGACCGAGGGCCTGGTCTCCGCGAAGGACCAGATCCGCAGCGTCGAGATCGTCCCGGTGGCGCTCGGCGTCGAGGCCCGGGTGTGGCTGGACCACGCCGCCGGAACAGCCCTCGCCGCCCGCCGCCGCGCCCTCACGGGCGTCACCGGCTGCGGCCTCTGCGGGATCGAAAGCCTGGAGGCGGCGGCCCGGCCGTCGGCGCGGGTCGGCCGGCAAGTCCGCGTCTCGCCCGCCCAGCTGCGGGAGGCGTTGGCCGCCCTGGAGCAGGCGCAGGCCCTGGGCGCGGCGACCCGGGCCGTCCACGCCGCCGCCTGGTGGACCCCCGCCGAGGGCCTGGTCGCCATCCGCGAGGACGTCGGGCGCCACAACGCCCTCGACAAGCTGATCGGTGCGCTGGCCCGGGCCGACCGCCCCGCCGACGGGGTGCTGGTCCTGACCAGCCGGGTCTCGGTGGAGATGATCCAGAAGGCGGCGGCCTTCGGCGCGGAGATCCTCGTCGCCGTCTCCGTCCCGACCGCCCTGGCCGTGCGAACGGCGCAGGCGACGGGTCAGACCCTGGTCGCCGTGGCGCGGCAGGACGCCTTCGAGGTCTTTACGCACCCGGGACGGCTGATCGATTGAGCCGGTAAGGCCACGCTCGCCCGGACAGGCCCCCTCCGCCGATTCATTTCGCCGCAGCACGGCCCCCGGCCCATGGCAGGCCGTCTCGGCCAAGCCCCGCCGCAGCCGCAATCCGGGCGAACAGAGAGCCTCTGCGACAGAGGACCGCAGCCTCTGAGCACATTATTCTGTTAATCATAAAAAAGTCTGGAAGTTACGTCAAAACTAAATCTAAAAAAAGCCACTATACCGCCTCAATTCGACGAATTAGCACCCTATTAACTTATATTTATATTCTGTATACGTGAGTAACTACTTATTATCGATGTTCATTGCTTCTTATTTCACAGGTCAAAAGTATAACGCCTCGAGGGTGACTGAGAAACCACCCAACGAGGCGAATTGATCAGAAGGAATGACCCGCCAGACCGAGCTGGGGCGGGGAGATCTTCGAATTCGCGGGGGCGCGGAGAGAGAGATCGATGGCTTTTGTGAATTACGCCGGCGTCACGCTGGCTGAAGTCTCAAGCAGCGGCGCGGTGCTTCGGGGCACCTCCGCCGGCGGCGAGCGGATCGTCGGCACCTCCGCCAGCGAGAACATTTCCGGGATGGGCGGCGGCGACACGCTCGTCGGCGGCGGCGGCAACGACTTCTACTATCTGATGAGCGGCAAGGACGTCTTCGTCGAAGCGGCCGGTGGCGGCGTCGACCAGATCACGTCCTGGGAAAGCTATGTCCTGCCCGCGAACATCGAGAACCTGAACGTCAAGGAAGGCGACGCCTATGCGGGCGGCAACGAGCTCGACAACCTGATCATCGGCGGCGCCGGCGCCCAGCAGATCTATGGCGGCCAGGGTCAGGACGTCCTAGTCTCGGAAGGAACCGACCTCTTCATCGTCAAGAAGGGCGAGGGCAACGACGTCGTCTATGGGTTCGACGCCACGGACACGATCCGGCTGTCGGGAACCAACCTCTACACCTTCGCCGACGTGAAGGCCGCGATGACCCAGGTGGGGTCGGACGTGAAGCTGAGCCTGGGCGGGACCGACGCGGTCGTGTTCCGCGACACGACCATCGGCGCCTTTTCGGAGAAGAACTTCGCGCTCGGCGTCGATGTCAGCAAGCTGACCCAGACCTTCAATGAGGACTTCAACAGTCTCAGCCTCTGGAACAACGACGGGGGCCGCTGGCGCGCCGACACCAGCTATGGCCCACTGACCGGGATCGACGCCCACACCCTGCGGGGCAACAACGAGGCCGAGATCTATACGAGCCCGTTCTTCAAGGGCACGGACGGAAACCTGACCTCCAACCCCTTCAGCGTGAACAACGGCGTGCTGACGATCCACGCCGCGCCGGCTTCAGCGACGCAGCAGAACTCGATCTGGGGCTACGACTACACCTCGGGCTGGCTCTCGACGCAGCAGTCCTTCGCCCAGACCTACGGGTATTTCGAGATCCGCGCCCAGACGCCGGACGTCCAGGGCATGTGGCCAGCCTTCTGGCTTGTGCGTCAGGACGGCACCTGGCCGCCCGAAATGGACGTGATGGAGACCATCGGCAGCGAGCCGTTCCGCAGCTACTCGACGACCCACTCCAACGCCACCGGGACGCACACCGCCGACAGCGAATGGGACTTCCGCGCACCGACCTCGGACGGCTTCCACACCTGGGGCCTCCTGTGGACGGACAAGACCATCACCTACTATCTGGACGGCGCGGCGGTGCACACCATGGCCACGCCGGCCGACATGAACCAGCCGATGTACATGATCGTCAACATGGCGGTCGGCGGCGACTGGGCGGGCCTGCCCAACGCCAGCTTCACCGGCGCCGACTACAAGATCGACTATGTCCGCGCCTATTCGCTGACGCCCTCGGGCACGACCGGCGCGGCGCCGCAGGAGCCCACGACGCCCCCGGCGACTACTCAGCCGGCGCCGGCCCCGGGCGTCACGCTCAACGGCGGACGCTCGGACGACAACCTCGTCGGCGGGGCCGGCGCGGACACGATCTCGGGCGGCAAGGGCGCCGACACCATCACCGGCGCGGCTGGCGACGACCGCCTGGACGGCGGCGCGGGCGACGATGACTTCGTTTTCCGGCCCGGGTTCGGCCACGACGTCGTCACCGGCTACACCGCTGCCGGGAACAACGACCAGCTGCAGTTCATCGGTTTCGGCCAGACGCGGGCGGATTCGATCACCCAGGTCGGAAACGACGTGTCGATCCACTTCGCATCCGGCGACAGCGTCCTCGTCGTCGGACAGAGCCTGTCGTCCTTCACCTCCCAGGACATCGTCTATTCCTGAGCCCTGGCGTAGTCAGTCGTCGAGCTGCACGCCGGTGGAATTGAACAGCCAGGCGTCCAGGGTGTAGGCGCCGATCACGTACAGCAGCTCGATGAGCTCGCGCCGGTCCAGATGCTCAGCCAGAGCCGCCCACAGCGCATCGCCTATCACCCCGTCCGCCTTCAATTGATCGACGGCGTGCAGGACGAGGCCGTCCAGCACGCTCCAGTCCGGACCCGGCGATCCGGCCTTGATCGCCTCGAAATCCGCTTCCGTCAGGACGCCGGCGTTCAGGCTGATTTTGACGTGCTGCACCCATTCGTATTCGCACCAGTTGAGGTGCGCCACGCGCAGGATCGTAATCTCCCGCACGCGCGTCGATAGGCTGATGTTCCTCAGCAACACCCTGCTGAACACCAGGAAGGGATGGGACAGCTCGGGGTGGTGCGCGAACATCTTGATGACATTGTACTTGGACCCCTCGACCCGCGCCTGAGGACCCTCCATGAAGGCGAACAGCTCACGCGTGGCGTCCGTCCACTCGTCCGGCGTGATCGGGGGAATGCGCGGCGCGGTTACGGACATGATGCGCTCCAGGTTTCTTTCAGGGCCTACGGGCGGCGATCAGAGGAGATAACCGCCGCCGTTCACGCTGAGGGTCTGGCCCGTGACATAACCCGCCCCTTCCGAGGCGAGATAGGAACAGGCGGCGGCGATATCTTCCGGCTTGCCGGCCCGCTTCATCGGCCGGCTCGCCGCCACCGCGTCGACGTTCAGAGGCGAGGCGCGCAGCATTGGCGTGTCGACAAAGCCCGGGGGGATGTTGTTCACGGTGATCCCCGTCGGCGCGAGCTCCATGGCCAGGGCCTTGGTGAGGGCGATGACCCCGCCTTTCGAGGCGGCGTAGTGGGCCATCGCGACCGTGCCCCCCTGGGCGCTCGAGGAGGAGATGTTGATGATCCGGCCCCAGCCGGCCGCGCGCATGTCGGGCAGGATCTGCTGAACGCAGAGGAAGGGACCCTTCAGATTGATCCGCATCATGCGGTCCCAAAGCTCTCCGCTGATGTCCTCGATCCTGTCGAAGCCGGTGATGGCCGCGTTGTTGACAAGGATCTCCACGGGCCCCAGGGCGGCGCGCGTCTTCGCCGCCGCCGCCGCGATCTGATCGACGTCCGAGGCGTCGCCCGCGCAGGCCAGGCCCCGCCCGCCCGCGCCTTCGATCAATCCGACGGTCTCTTCCGCAGCGGCGCCGTTTAGATCCCAGACCGCGATCGCGGCGCCGTCCCTGGCCAGGTGCAGGCTGATCGCCCGACCGATTCCGGAGCCGCCGCCCGTGACGACGGCGACCTTGCCCTTCAAAGACATCGACGTTTCCTCTTCCTATTCGCCGGCAAGCTCAAACTCAGGGCCGGTTCAGGCTATCGCCTCTTCGCCCAGCAGCGACGTGCGGTGCATCAGCCGGGGGCTGCCCAGCGGATACTCGGTCACCCGGTGCATCGTGCCGGTGTTGTCCCAGACCAGCAGGTCGCCCAGGGTCCATTGGTGCTGGCAGACGAACTGCGGCTGGGTGGCCCAGTCCCGCAGCCGGCAAAGCAGGGCCGTGCCCTCCTCCCGGTCCATGCCCTCGACGTGCGAGGCCGTTGCGCCCAGCACGAGGGACTTGCGGCCCGACTTGTGGGTCCAGATCAGCGGATGGGTTTTCGCCGGGCGCGAACGCCAGCCCTGCAGCTCGGCATAGCTCGGCTCGGGGCTCACATAGCGCTGCGCCGCCTCGAGGGAATGGACCACCCGCACGTGGGCGAGGGCCTCTTTCTCCGACTCCGGCAGTTCATCATAGGCGGCGTAGGTGTTGGCGAATTCCGTGTGGCCGCCCGTCTCCGACAGCCGTCGGGCGGTCAACAGGGTGGCGAAGGCCGGGACGTCGTCGGTCGACCCGTCGATGTGCCAGTAGAAGGAGCCCCGCAGGTAGTCGACCATATAGGGCGCTTCCTTCTGCTCCTCCTTGTCGAGCGAGATCTTGGTCATGGTCTTGCCGCCGGGCGTGTCGAGCGCGCCGAGGGTCTGGGAGAAGGCCAGTTGCTCCTCGTCGCTGAAATTGACGTCCCGGAAAACCAGTACGCCGCGCTCTTCGAGCCGCTCGCGGATCTCGCCCGCGGCGGAGCCTTCCAGGAGCGTCTTTCGATCGGTCCTGACCTCGGCGCCGATACGCGGCGTAAGGTTGATCGTTGTAAGCATGACCTTTCCGTTCCGTCCCTGTCGACGCCTGTTCGTCTCGCCCCGAAGGCTTGGCGCCGGGTTCCACCCTGACACCGTTTGATCCCGCACAAGCGACAAGTCCGGACAAAATGGCGCCATGCACGTCCATTCATGAAGGACCGTCAGCTCTGCGGACGCAAGCCGAAAAGCCCTTAACCACCCGATTAAACTGCGACAGGTCGACGCGGACCGCGCGACGGCGAAATCCGCTGGTTGATGGGGAGGCTTTTTGAATCTGTCAGTGCGCCGTCGGCGGGATTTGTCAGCGCGAAATCCGCAAGCCGTTGTCCCCATCGAGATTTCGGCCACCAAACTGATTTCCCCACTCCGCTCGAGGTTTCCCAATCCTGGTGACATCACGCTCGTTGAATTCATTTGCAAAATCGATGCGCCGTTTCCCAGTCGTCGCCGATTGGGAAACCTATTGCGAAACCTCGCGGCCGCCGTCGAAGAGGTCTGAGATGCGCCAGTAGCTGAAGTTGGGATCTGGCCACAAAGCGGACCTTCGACCTCTCCTTCGATCCTCACCCCAACCGAGTCTTGCAACAAAGTGCGGCCAAGGTGATCGGTAGGGACTAGCCGCCGCTCTGCGGCGAGCCCTAGGCTGGGCTATGGCGCAGCCTCTCGATCGCAACCTGCTGTCGGCACACTCCGCGGCCGCGCCGGTCATTGGTGGCAGCATATCGGATCGACGTATGGCTTCGTCTTGAGCCTTTGCGCCCCCTGCGGCCTGCAGAGCAACTACGCCCGGCTGAAGGAACTTCGAGCCCGCGACGGGTTGAAGAAGTCCATCCGCAGCGTGGCCTACCACGCCGACCACCCCTCCCCGACTGCGTCACGACCGCGATCCGCGTGCTATCCAAACCGTGTTCGACGAGTTCTACGGTGCCGTAGTTCTCTACGACCTGGTCCGCCAATGGATCACGGAGGACGGCCCGTTTCGCTACGATCTGCGATGGCTTGTTCAGCACGGCACGCCCGAGGCCTTACAAACTTACGCCACCCAGCTCTTCATCCAGGCGTTCGGCGTCGATCCCGCCAGCGCCACGCTCATGCCGTCCTGGACCGAAGACTACGCCTAAGCGCCGCTATGCAGGGGGACGTGGTCCTGGAGCGTGGTTCGGGGCGCGTGCAGCGCCGCCGTCGCCGGTGTCAGGAACGGACTACATCCAACGTGGGCGCAGATGATCTACGAGAGCGGGCGGCCCGTGCGGTACGCCGGTAGCCCCTACGCGGACTTCGCGGCGGCCTCCGGCACGGCGCAGCAGTCGATGACCTGCCAGCCACGGCCTTTAAGGATCGCAAGCTCTGCATCGGTGAAGGTATCCATCCTCATGGCGATGCAAAGCAGATGCGACGGCCGCGTCATGGCGACGTAGTGCAGCCGCAAGCGGCCGAGCAATCGGGCTCCCTCCATCTTGGTCGCGCTCTTCATTCCGCCGGAGCGCGCGCCGAGAATTTCCCATAAGGCCGCATCGGCGAGGGGTATGGTCAAAAACGACAGATGCCAAGCTACCGCTTGTCGCGCCCACCGGAAACCGCGTGGAGGGCTACTTAACGCCGCTTGCCGCTTTCTCGATGATGGCTGCAACGGCCTGCGGGTTGGACACATAAATCGCGTGGCTGCCCGGAACCTCGACGATCGTTGATCCCGCCCGCTTGGACATCGCCTGCTGGGCGGGCAGCGGGATCATCCTGTCGTCGGCGACACGCAGGTACCAGCTCGGCTTGGACTTCCAGGCAGGCTCCGTGATCTTCCCACCGAGCGCCTCGACGCCCCACGGGACCTGCGAGTCTGCCATGAAGGCGGCCGTATTCGCGTCCACGTCGCCCGCGAACGAAGCCGGGAATTTCGACTTATCCAGGTACAGGTAACCATTCTTGGGCGGCAGAATTGGCGGGACCGGCGCACCCGGCGGAGGGTTGGCGATCAGCGAGTTGACGGATTCGCCTTTGTCGGGCGCGAAGGCCGTGATGTAGACGAGCGCCGCGACGTTCGGGTCCGTGCCGGCTTCCGTGATCACGACGCCGCCATAGGAGTGCCCGACCAGGATGACGGGGCCGCCCTGGGCGTCCACGACCTCCTTCGTGGCCGCAACGTCGCCGGCAAGCGAAATGGTCGGGTTCTGGACGATGCTGACCCTGAAGCCATCCGCCTTCAGGATGTCGTAGACCCCGCGCCAGCCGGCGCCGTCGACAAAGCCGCCGTGGACAAGCACCACGTTCTTGACCGTACCTGCGGGCGCCGCTTGTGCCGGGGAAAAGCTGGCGACCAGCAACAGCGCGGCGGCCGAAGCGAAAACTGAGCGCGACTTGGACATATAGTCTCTCCCGTTGATTAGTTTGGCCTACACGGCGGGAAGCCCTTCCGGTTGAACTCAGTCTGCGCCAGCGAGAGTCCGCATTCGACATTTCCATTCTGACTAGAAAGCCCACACCTTCGCAGATCCAGCGCGGCCTGAAATTCGGCTCCGCGCCAGAAGCCGGCCTTGGGACGCCAGGGCCGTCATGACGCCGTCGGCCGCTGGTCCCGCCGTCAGCGGCCCGATCTGGCCATCGCCGCCTTGATCGCCGCCTCTGCGAGGGGCCGCATGACCGCGTAACCATTCCGGTTGGGATGCACCCCGTCGTTTGAGAGTTCCGGAAGAAGGCCCCCGTTCGAGTCGACGAGCGCCTTGTGATAGTCGACGAACACGCAACCGGTCTGAGCGGCATAGTCCCGCAGCCAAGCGTTCAAGGCCTTGATCCGCGCCGCGGGCTTCAGTCCCGGCTTCCAGTTCATGTTCGACGCGGGTGGGATGCTGGCCAGGACGACCGCGATTTTGTTCGCGCGGGCCAGGGTCACCATCGCCCTGATGTTGTTCTCAATGTCCGCGTCGCTGGTCGGCCCGGTGTTCCCGGCGACGTCGTTGGTGCCGATCATCAGATGGACGACCCTTGGGTGCAGCGAAATGACGTCCGCCTGGAACCGCACAAGAATTTGGGGGGACGTTTGGCCGCTTATCCCGCGATCGACCACCTTGTGTGAGAAGAGGCTCGGGTCGCCAAGTTCCCACCCCATGGTGATGGAATCACCGATAAAGACCACACGCGGGGCGCCCTGCTGCAAAAGAACCTGATTGGCGGCCTTGAAACGGCACAGATAGGCCCAGTCGGTGAGACGGCGCGCCTCTTCCCGCCGAAACCCCTCCTTCACCAGCGGGTTCTGCAACAAGTCCGAGGGGTCGAGCTTCGCGCCAGGGGTCAACATCATTTTATAGATCTGAGCGAGGGCCTCGCTAGCAGGCGCCTCTTCCTGAGCACAGATCGCAGAACCATCTGCTCCTTGCGCGGTCACGGAAGCGCTGGGAGCCGCCTGAGCATGCCCTGCAGCCATGTAGGCTATCAGCCCCAGCCCCGAGAGGAATAAACCAAGGCGGGCCCTCCGCCGAATGATGCTCATTTCCACCCCTATCCTCTCCTTCTTATCGACCTGGGCTAACAGCGCATTTGGCCGGCCCACTCGCACTAGCAATCGTTTACATTTACGGATTGAGAGATCAACTGACGACTTCCGTCGCTCCAACCGCTGGCCGATGCGACTGATGTGACGCGCCTGGCCGGCGAGTAGGCTCAGGGCGATCGAGCCAAAATCCCCACTCGTTCCACTGGCGATACTCCGAGACTCGACGCGCACCAGACAAGCGGCGCCGCGCCTGTCGTCGCCACTGCGGACATTTTCACCTCCCTTGACTCGGTGCGCGCCTGCGCCCTCATATGTAATGGATTACATTAGGCGTCACGGGAGAGCGAGTGAATTATGAGCGGCCCAAATTCGACCGATTGTGGCGCGAATGGCGGAGCCCTTGCAGACGCGGGGCGCCCAGCTCAGAGTCGGTTGTTGCGCCTCGGCTATGTTCCCGCATTCATGTGCGGCCTCGGCTTGGCGCTCGCCTCGCCATCGCTCGCCGCCGATGCATCGCAAGGCCGGGTGCTGTTCGCGGCCCAGTGCGGAACGTGTCATTCCAATGCGCGCAATGGGAGCGTCGTCCTTGGGCCGCCCCTTTTCGGAGTCGTAGGTCGAAAGGCCGGTTCGGTGGCCGGCTTCAACTATTCTCCAGCGATGAAGGCGGCGGGCTTCGCCTGGACGCCAGACAGACTGCGCGCCTTTCTTCCCGCACCCCGTACCTATCTGTCGGGCGTCAGAATGGCGTATCCGGGCTTAAAGAATCCCCAGCAGCTGGATGATGTCGTCGCGTACCTGAATACGCTGAAATAGTTCCCGATGACGGGGTAGTGTTCTGAATACAAATAGGGCGCGTTTACTCAGCGAAGCGCCATCACGTCAAATCTATAGACATGAGGCATCAGATCCAAGCGCAGGCGCCTTCGCCCTCATCGAGCGCAATGGACACACCTGGGCCAACTGATGCGCTGCGCCGCCCCCATCCGACGGTTTCCGAACCTAAGCGACCTGGTCGGCATCCTGTCCGAGCTTTGTCATGGCAAACTAGCCCCGCGCACGCAGATCCCTCACCGACGCATCAATTCGGGCCTGGTGCTCAGGAAGTTGAACGCGATGCGCGCGGCGTCGATCGGTGGCTCCTTGAACGGCTCCTCTTGCTCGACATAGAGATGCTCGACTTTGGCCCTGCCGATGGCCCGCATTAGAGCGGGCCAATCAATGACGCCGGCGCCGAGGTTGGCCGACTTGAATTCCAGACTGGCCGTCCCCGAACGCTCGGCCATATCCTTCAAGTGGAGTTGGTTGATCCGGTTGGCGTGACGGCTCAGGAAAGAAGCGGGGTCGATTCCGGCCGAGGCCGCCCAGCCGACGTCGAGCTCGAAACTAACGAGGGCCGGGTCCGTTTCGCGGATGAGAATTTCGAGGGGCACGGCGCCGTCCGCCAACCGGGTGAATTCGAGGTTGTGGTTGTGGTAGCCGAGGTGCAGCCCCGATTTTGCAATGAGGCTTCCCTTCTCGTTCAGGCTCCGCGCGAAATCCTTCCAGTCTTCGTTCGTCATGGCGTGAGCAATCTCCCCAAGCACGACGCCCAGCCGCGGAAGGTCGTGCAAGAGTTCGGGAATGTTGACGTTCTGCACGAGGCGCTGAGGCGGATTGAAGCTCGGCACGACAACCTGCTTGGCGCCCAGGATGTGCATCGTCTCGATGACCGCGGCAGGATCCGTGAGCGACGGCGTGCCGGGGAATAACGCCTGCATCGCAATGTGCACACTTGGGCACGTCAACCCGACTTCGTCTAAGGCGCGGCGAAATTCGACGGCCGTGCGATTGTGAAAGCTCGCGATCTCCACTTCGCGATAACCAATCGCCGCCACCTGCTTCAGCGTTCCCTGAAAGTCCTCCTCGAGTTGCTTGTTCAGCATATAGAGCTGGATGCCGAGGGGGCGCATGGTCTTCTCCTGCTTCGCCGCCGCGTCGGCGGTTGCGTTCGTCATCACCGCGGCGGTTCCCAGCGCGCAGAGCGAGCCCAGGGTCTGGCGACGTGTCAGTTCCATGATGCGTTTCCTTGCTGGGTAAGGTCGTTGGCGTTGATCGGGTGTGCGATCAGAGGCCGAGTTTCGCGATCGCCTTGTTTATGAAGGCGAGTTCTTCGGCAGTCGGCGGCGGAAAGGCCTCGAGCGGCTTGTTCCCGATGTAGCCGATCTCCTCGAAATTCTGTTCCAGGCTGTAATAGGCGCCGACTGATATGCTGCGGAAACGGCGGAAGAAGCCGTAGCGAGCCGCTGCGGCCTGATCCGCCGTCGTCGGTGGCGCCGCGAGGTCGGTCAGGATCTGAAGCTGTTGGCCGGCCGGCGCGTCCGTGAATGGTTTTCCCCAACGCCTGGCGGATTCGGAATCGAGCCAGGACAGGCCGGGCAGGATCAGCCCACGGTCACGCTGCTGATCGGGATAGGGCGCGCTCACCCATTCGTCCATGAAATCGGCTATGCCGACGGCGCTCGGCGCTGGCGCCGCATCCACCGGGGGCAGGATCAGATCGGCGAGAACAGCCGAGAGCTGCAGCTCCCGCGCCGACATCGTCCGGGGCCAGGGGACCGACGGGTTGAGCAGATCCGGGTCGTTGCCATACCCCTTGGCCGGCCCCACAAGCTTGCCGCCTTCTGTGGCGGCCAAGGATGCGGAGGGCAGAAGGGCCAAATTCATGCCCGCCATGACCCCCATCATCCAGGAGAGGGTGGTCCGGCGGTCGATCCAAAGGGAGCTTTTCATTAGAGCGCTCCCGCTTTCACTTGTTCGACGAGATGGGCGCTGCTGCGCCAGCTCAGCGCGAGGATGGTGAGTGTCGGGTTCTTGTGAGGGCTGGACGCAAAAACGCCGCCGTCGGTGATGAACAGGTTTTTGACGCTCCAGCTCTGCCCATATTGGTTGACCACCGAATCCTGTGGGCTGGCCCCCATTCGCGTCGTGCCCACTTCGTGGATGATCTCGCCGCCGACGCTGATCGGCGGACTGCCGTCGCCCTCGTTTCCGAACAGCACCTTGCCGCCGATACGCGTGATGAAGTCCCTGAAGGTGCGCCGCGCATGCGCAGCCTGGCGGAGTTCGGAATCGCCCCATTTCCAATGGAAACGAAGCACTGGAACGCCCAGCTTGTCCTTAACGTTCGGATCGATCTCGCAATAGCTATCCTTGTTCGGCAGCATTTCACCGCGGCTGACCATGGCGACGGCGCTGCCGTACTTGCGCCGCATCTCGGCGCGCAAGCCGACCCCGAAGGGCGTTTCGCAGAGGTCCGTGACGTTGCTGAAGAACAGGTCGGGCATCACCCGGTTCGCGAGCATCTCGATATGATATCCTCGCGGAAAATCCAGCTCGCCGCGCGCCTGCTGCTGGTAACCCCACCAGGGCACGTAGATATGCGTTCCGGAGATGCCGTCGTCATTACGCGGCGGTTGACCCTCGAGCGCTGGGACCTGCCCGAGCACCGTCGTGCCGACAGAATCCATCAGGTTGCGTCCGACTTGACCGGATTCGTTGGCAAGCCCCATCGGATGTTTCGCGCTTTTCGAATTCAGCAAGATCCTGGCGCTTTCGCAGCTGCTCGCTGCGAGCACGATCACGCGCGCGTCGACTGTGTGGGCGGTGTCCGTCTTGCGATCAATGTATTCGACGCCTCGCGCGCGATCGCCCTCGCCCAGTATGACGCGGCTGACGAAGGCATCGGTCTGGACCTTTAGGTTGCCGGTCGCCAGGGCGGGCGGCAGCAGCACCGTGGGCGTCTGGAAATTGGCGCGGATCGAACAGCCGCGCAGGCACGAGGTCGCGTAGAAACAGGCCGGGCGATCACCCAGGGGCTGGGTCAGGATCGCGGCGCGACTGGCTGCGATCGGTATTCCCATGCTGGCGAAGCCGCGCTGGAGCAGAATCTCGCTCGCCCGCATCGCCGGGGCCGGCTGCGCGGAAGGCGAACACGGCTCGTTCTCCAGATTCTCCTGCCCGCCGCAGAGGCCGATCAACCGCTCGACGCGATCATACCAGGGGGCGAGATCGTCATACCCGATCGGCCAGTCAACGCCGTGGCCGTCCCGGCTCCGCCCCTTGAAGTCGTAAGGCCCCATACGCAGCGAGACGCGGCCCCAATGGTTGGTCCGGCCGCCAACCATGCGGGTGCGGTACCATTTGAAGCTTGATCCTTCCGCGGCGGTATAGGGCTCGCCGGGGATCTCCCATCCGCCGCCGACACTCGCATCATAGAAGCCGAACGGCTTGTCGGGCGTCGACGCCGTGCGCAGGGGCGCTTTCTCCGGCAAGTCGAACATGGGCGTTTCCTGCTCGGCCGAATAGGCCCGGCCGGCTTCGAGCACCAGGACGCGCAAACCCGCCTTGGCGAGCACATAGGCGCTCATGCCGCCGCCCGCGCCCGAGCCGATCACAATCGCATCCCATCGTTCAGCCATCGCCAGCTCCAGAAGATTTCTTGACGGTCAGGGCCAGGATCGGGCCCGGTCTCACGTGCCCCATCTGTAATCGAGCGAGATGCCGACGGTCCGTCGCGCCTCGGCCGTCGGACCCTGGCTATAGCCGGGAGCGACGCCGGCGGGTGCGGCGAAGGGATCGAAGAAGTTCGGGAAGATCACGCTGACGAAATGCGTGTCGAGCAAGTTGCGGGCGAAGACGCCCACGCGCCACTGTCCGTCTTCCGATCCCAGGCCGACATTGAGGCCAAGAAGCCCATAGGCCTTTATTGTCGTCTTAGGATCCGGCACGATCGTATAGGCGTCGCCTTTCCACGCGAAGTTCGCGCTGGCGTCGAAAACAAGACCGTCGAAGATCGGGCGGCGATAGTTGGCGCCGAGATTGAACGACCAGTCGGGCGCCGCCGCCAGCGGCTTACCCGCCAGATCTTGGACACGGGCTCCTGTGGCTGGATCGAGATAACAACCCATGCCCGTGGTGTTGGACAAGGGCTGACCAGTATAGCAGGCGGTGACGTAGTCGGTGAAACGGGCCCGCGCATAGGTCACCGCGCCGCTCAGGCTCAGGGACTGGGTCGGACGGACGGTCAGTTCCGCCTCAAAGCCTTCCGTCTTCAGCCCGCCCGCATTGCCGAGCCTGAAACGCGGCGGCGTCAGCCTCGTGTCGTAGACCTGCGCCTGGAAATCATCATATTTCTGATGGAAGCCGGCAATATTGAGCGTAACCCGGCGATCGAACAAGGCAGTCTTCAACCCAACTTCGAAATCCTTCGAAGTCTCTGGCCGAATCAGCAGGGCCTCGCCCTGAAGATTCGCGAAGGCGGGGCCCTTATATCCCGCCGAATAGGTGAAATAGGCCATGACATCACGGGTAAAGTCATACTGTATACCCGCTTTGTAGGAAACTTTGCTGGAACTGGCCTCGGCAAAACTGGGAGAAATCACCCGATTTAACGGGACGAAGCCGGGGATGGGCTCGAGTAGGTAGCTCGAACTCACCTTGTCATGCGTATAGCGCCCCCCGAAGATCAGGCTCAGCTTGTCGGTGGCGTGCAGCGTGGCCTGGCCGAATACGGCGGCGCTTTCGCTCCGCGCCCCCAGATAATCGCGGCCACCAGTGGACGACACCTGCGTGGCCCCCGGGCCAAAAATGAAGGGCAACAGGGTAGGGGGAAACCCAAGAAGGCCCGATTGCACCTGCGTCGCTTCGGTATTGGCCTTGAAGTAATAAGCGCCAAACACATAAGTCAGCAGGCCGGAATCGGGCGACGTCAGGCGGACTTCTTGAGTGAACTGGCGCGATCTGTTCGTCGCGACGTTGTTATCGATGTAATTCGTCGGGGTGGCGTCCGACGAAAAAACCTGCCTGCCAACGAAGCGCCGATACCCGGTTACCGAAGTAAGCGTATGGTCGCCCAAGTGATAGTCGACCGTCGCGGTGACCCCCCAGACCCGATATCGGTCTCCAGGAGAAGGCACGTTGTCGGCGACATCCTCGTTACGCGGCCCGAAGACGATCCCGTAAGGCGCGTTGTCGGCGGCTATGATTGATCCCGACGGCGCCGCAGAGCGGATCGTCTGAAGGCCGTTGCTGCGCGTTTTCTGGTAGGAGCCGATCACATAGACATCGAGTTCGTCGCTGGGTCGCCAAAGCAGCTTTCCCCGAACCCCGCGATCGGTGCTTCGGCCGAGGTCCTCGCCCGTCAGCAGGTTACGCCCGTAGCCGTCACGATGCTGGTTGTGCCCCGAAAGTCGCAGCGCAGCGGTGTCGCCCAGAGGGATGTTCACATTAGCCTGCACGACAGATTGGTCGGCGGTTCCGTAGGTCGCATGGCCGTCAGCGCCCCACCGGTTCAGCTCCGGACGCTTGGTCGTGATATTGATGACGCCGGCGGAGGTGTTCCTGCCGAACAGCGTGCCCTGCGGCCCGCGCAGGATCTCGATCCCCTCTATATCGGTGAGGCTGTTGAGCCCTGGGTCGCGCGGAATGCCCAGCACGACTCCGTCGATCATGATGCCGACTGACTGGTTCAGGCTATAGTCGAAGCCCTGAGAGCCGACGCCCCGGACCTGGAATCCGGCGCCGTTGTAAGGATTGTACTGAACGCTGGCCGCCAGATACTGAATGTCATTCAGGGTGCGAAAGCCGGAACGCTCGATCGCCTCCCCCCCGACCACCGTGACGGCGACAGGCACGTCCTGCAGCCGCTCGGTCCGCCGCTGCGCGGTGACCACGATCTCGCCGACGAGAGGCGCGCCGGCCGCAGCCCCATCTTTAGCGGCCGCCACGGCGGGGTGCGCCAGCGCACCGAAAGCGACGGCGGACATCAGCGTCCGGCGGAACCCCCGTCTATTAATCATTTTCCCGTCCTCCCACAGCCGCCCGTTGTCCGGGGTGCGTGTTATGTAATCGGTTACATCAAATAACCGGAGGGGAGCAAGCCCCCTTTTCGCGGCCCGGCCTAGCGCGGTGATCGCATTCCCAGAATTGAGGTCGGCCAGGGTTGGGAACGCGCCCTATGGCCAGAATTGTTGAGGACCGCAGGATCATGCGACGCTCAGCAGTCCCTCCAAGCCGCGGCGGGCGGGCTGCACGGCATGTGTGGCTCCCCGCGAGTCTATGAAATCCTTTACATATGGATGGCGGACGAATAATCGGCTTTCAGATGAGGGCGAGGAACGGTTCCATGGCGACAGTTCCCAAAGGCGGGGCGGGCATAATGCTGCGCCTCTTTTTCATGATGGCTCTTCAGCTCGCGATCTGGGGCGCATGGGCTCCGAAGCTCTTTCCCTATATGAAGCTCCTCGGCCTCAGTTCGGACGAACAGTCCCTCGTGGGAAGCTGCTGGGGGATCGCGGCGATCGTCGGGATCTTTTTCTCGAACCAGTTCGCCGATCGGAATTTCGCTGCCGAGCGCGTTCTTTCGGCATGCCACGCGCTGAGCGCGGTCTGCCTGTTCGGCGTCGCGTTCGCCGGAAGCTTCCCGTCGCTATTCCTGTGCTACCTCGGCTACAGCATCCTGTACGTACCGACATTGTCGGTGGCGAACTCCATGGCATTCGCCAATCTGAGCGATCCCGCGCGGGATTTTGGAGTCGTTCGCGCGGGCGGGACGGTCGGATGGGTGCTGGCCAGCTGGCCGTTCGTCTTTCTCCTCAAATCGCATTCCACGCTGGCGGACATGCGATGGATATTCATCGTCTCCGCCGTCACCTCGCTGGCGCTGGCCGCCTACGCGCTCACCTTGCCCCATACCCCGCCCCGCTTGGAAAAGGCGCCCGACCGGCTCGCATGGCGTCGCGCGCTCGGCATGCTGCAGCATCCCTTCGTAGCGGTGCTGTTCCTGGTTACGCTGATCGATTCGATCATCCACAATGGCTATTTCGTCGTCGCCGACGCCTTTCTCACCAACAGGGTGGGGATCGCGGGTAATCTCAGCATGGTCGTGCTGAGCCTCGGCCAGGTCGCCGAGATTGTGACGATGCTAATCCTCGGCCGCGTCCTGGCGGCGCTGGGTTGGCGTCGCACAATGATCCTTGGCGTCCTCGGCCACATGATCCGTTTTCTGGTATTCGCCTTTGCGCCCGACAATGTAGTCGCAATAATTGCGTCTCAGCTGCTGCACGGCGTCTGCTACGCCTTTTTCTTCGCGACGCTTTACATCTTCGTAGATGACGTTTTTCCAAAGGATATCCGGGCGAGCGCACAGGGGTTGTTCAACCTCCTAATCCTCGGGATCGGCATGGTGATCGCCAGTTTCCTCTTCCCAGCGCTGGTGGAAGCGGTGAGCCATCCCTCCGGCTCAGTGTTGGTGGTCGACTATCGCCTTCTGTTCATGATGCCGGCTGCGTTGGCGGCGATTGCTGCATTGCTGCTTGCGCTCGCTTTCAGACCACCGACGATCGGGCCAGAGGGAGGTAAGCATCTGGCGCCAGGCGCCACGCTCGATGCCCGCGCGGTGACGCGATGAATGTCGATCTCGACCGATCGACGCCGATCCGCATGGCCATGGTGGGCGGCGGCCCGGGATCGTTCATCGGCCCGGTCCATCGCAGCGCCGCCGAACTTGATGGCCGGTTCTGCCTGGTCGCAGGTGCTTTCAGCAGCGCCGCGTCACGCTCATATGCGGCCGGCCGAGGCTATGGGCTGGCCGACGAGCGCAGCTACTCGGACTGGCGCGCGATGCTGAAGGCCGAAAAGCTCCGCCCCGACGGCGCCGAGGCGGTGGCGATCGTCACGCCCAATCACCTCCATCTTCCAATTGCGCTCGCGGCGCTCAAGGCGGGCATGCACGTGGTGTCGGACAAACCCGCCACGGCGACCTTAGCGGAAGCTTTGTGGCTCAGGAGCGCGGTAGCCGATGCCGATCGGGTCTATGCGCTGACATACACCTATACCGGCTATCCTATGCTGCGCATGGCTAGGGCGCTGATTGCTGCGGGCGGCATCGGAAAGGTGCGCAAGATCGTCGTCGAATATCCGCAGGGCTGGCTCGCCGAGCCGGTCGAGGCCGGTGGCAACAAGCAAGCGGAATGGCGCACCGATCCCGCGCGTGCCGGTAAGGGCGGCTGTATCGGGGATATCGGGATACATGCCTTCCAGCTCGCCGAATATGTCAGCGGGCTCCGTGTCACCGCCTTCGTGGCCGACCTGGCGGCGGTCGTTCCCGGACGGCGTCTCGATGACGATTGCAACCTGCTGCTGCGCTTCGAAAATGGGGCGCGCGGCGTTCTGATCGCTTCGCAGATAGCGACCGGCGAGCTCAACGATCTGACTCTGCGGATCTATGGAAGTGACGCGTCCGTCGCCTGGGCCCATCGCGACGCGACGACGCTGACCATCCGGCATCGCGATGGCCGCACCGAAATCAGGCACGCGGCGGCCAGCGACGGCCACGGCGCACGTCTTCCGCTCGGCCATCCCGAGGGCTTCATAGAAGCGCTCGCCAACATCTACGGCGATGTCGCTAAGGCAATCCGCGGTGAGAACGCGCTTATCGACACCATCGTCCCAGGAATCCGCGAGGGGGTCCGATCGATGCTGTTCGTCGAAAAGGCGGTTGAAGCTAGCGCGGCCTGCGCAGGCTGGACGAGCCTGGGGCATAACCCATGAAAACAATCAACGGCCCCGGCCTGTTCATCGCTCAGTTCGCCGGGCAGGAGCCGCCGTTCGATCGCCTCGACAGCATCGCCGCATGGGCGGCGGGCCTCGGCTACAAGGGCCTCCAATTGCCGACCGGGCCGGGCAGCTTCGTCGATCTGACGCTCGCCGCCGAGAGCCAGGACTATTGCGACGAGATCACTGGCGCCCTGGCCGCGCACGGGCTGCAGGCAACGGAGCTCTCGGTGCATCTCCAAGGTCAGCTCATGGCGGTGCACTCAGCCTATGATCAGCTGATGGACGGCTTCGCGCCTCTGGAGCTGCATGGGCGGCCCGCCGCGCGGCAGGCGTGGGCGGTCGAACAGTTGCTGCTCTGCGCCAAGGCCAGCCGACGCATGGGGCTCGGTGTGGCGGCCGCCTTCTCGGGCTCTCTCGCATGGCCCTTCATCTATCCCTGGCCGCAGCGGCCGGCGGGATTAGTGGAAGAGGCGTTCGCGGAACTGGCCCGGCGCTGGCGGCCGGTGCTGGACGCCTTCGATGAAGAAGGTGTCGATCTCGCCTTCGAATTGCATCCGGGCCAGGACCTTCACGACGGAGCGACCTTCGAGCGGTTCCTCGATCTGTTGGGTGGGCATGGCCGCACGAACATCCTGTACGATCCGAGCCACTTCCTTCTTCAGCAGCTCGATTATCTCGGTTTCATTGATATCTACGCCGACCGCATTCGCGCCTTCCACGTGAAGGATGCTGAGCTGCGGCTGAATCCGCGCTCCGGTGTCTATGGGGGTTATCAATCTTGGGTCGATCGTCCGGGACGCTTTCGCTCGGTCGGCGACGGGCAGGTCGATTTCCGGGCGATATTCTCCAAGATGGCCACAATCGACTTTGCGGGCTGGGCGGTGCTGGAATGGGAATGCGCGCTTAAGCATCCCGAAGACGGCGCACGCGAAGGCGCCAGGTTCATTGCCGATCACATCATTCGCGTCACGCCGCGCGCGTTCGACGACTTCGCGGCAGGCGCCGTTCATGACGGCCTGAATCGGACCCTGTTGGGGCTCGATCGCTGAAGGCTCCGAAACCTCACGGGTGATGCATGTTTCGCACAGGGATCGTCGACCATCTACTCGTTCCGCGCTGACTCGGAATTTCTGCGCATCCCCGGCCCTCGAAACCCAGGACCTGCGCCACTTGCGTCGCGTCGCGCTTAACCTTCAGATAGTCCGATGACCACAATAAATGAGGTGGCGCGGGCCGCCGGCGTATCATCGGCAACGGTGTCCCGCACGCTGGCCAAGCCAGATGCAGTCTCCGCAAAGACGCGTGCACATGTGCTCGATGTGATCGAGCGGCTGGGCTATGCGCCGAATGCGACTGCCGCGGCATTGCGGACAACCCGCACGCGCAAGATCCTCGTCACGGTGCCTGACATCAGCAACCCGTTCTTCTCTCGTGTCATTCAGGGGGTCGAGGAAGCCGCACAGGAGATGGGATACACCGTGCTCCTCGGAGACACGCGCAACCAGGAGGAGCGCGAAGAGCAATATGCGACGATGCTGGGGCGTCGCGAGGCAGATGGGTTCATATTCCTCGGCCACCGCCTGCCCAGCGCGCTTTCCCGCCTGATCGCGCGCGAGGGGCACCGTGCGCCGATCGTCAACGGGTGCGAATTCAGCCCCTCGCTTGGGGTGTCGAGCGCACACATCGACAATGCGGCGGCGGCCCGGGCCGCGGTCGACGCCCTGTACGATCTCGGCCACCAAGACGTGGCGGTGATCACCGGGCCGCTGCAGAGCCCGCTAAGCCGTGACAGGCTGGTGGGCGCCCACGGCGCGGCAGAGGTGCGGGGGCTGGTCGCGCGGGTGCAGGTCGCCCATGGCGACTTCTCGCTCGAATCGGGTCGCCGTTGCACACATGAGCTGCTGAACGGGCCCGTCCGCCCCACCGCGATCTTTTGCTTCAGCGATGAGATGGCGATTGGCGCACTTTCGGCGTTGCGATCCGTCGGCCTCCAATGTCCCACGGATGTCTCTATCTTCGGCTTCGACGATATCGCGATGGCCCGCTACGTCGATCCGCCGCTTACTACCATGCGACAGCCCATGCGCCAGATCGGTCGCCAGACCGTTAAACTGCTTGTCGCGATCATCGACGGCACCGCCACGGCCATAGTCAACGTGACCCTGCCCCACCAGTTGATCGTGCGGCATAGTGTTGGACCGATTGCGGCGGATCGGACACCGTCAAGGCGACGCGGATAAGGCTGTGGTCAATACAAACGCTCAAAAAGACGCCTCGATCAGTATCTGATCGAGGCGTTAGAATGCGGACGACAAACGGGGGAGAAGTTGTCCGCAACTTGGTCGGATGCTCATCTTAGATGAGTGAATTCGCTCGATGAGATCATGCGGATCGACGAATTGCGAGGTTGCGGATCTCGAGCCTTGGCTTCCTCTGCGCCCGGACCGAGCGACCGGGAAGCGACCGCAGAGACCGCCACCGCGGCTGCGAAGCTTCCCTCTTCATCCTGGAATTTGCTTCGCGCCCAACGATGCGGCTAGCGCGACCCCCACTGATAGCGGAATGCAACGCCCACCTCGCGCTGTGGCGTCATCGAGGCGACCGTGTAATAGCCGGACGATCGATTGAGCGTTGGGAATGATCCCAAGCCGGTTGCAAAGATGGGTTGTTCGCTCCGGTCCAAAACCGCCTTATCGTTCAACGCATTCTTGACAAAGAGCGTCAGCTCCCACCGCTCGTCGTCACTGCGGACCCCGGCGTACAGATTCACGAGAGCATAGCTGGGGACAGTATAGGTAGGGCTAGCGCGCGTGTTCTTCGGATTATAATTCACCAAGGCGCGGACGAAGCCGGTCATATTGCTTGACACCTCGTGGTCATAGTTGGTGCGCAATGTCGCATTCCATTTCGGATAACGATTAACCTCACCTCCGCCATTGCAGAACGAAACGATACCTCCGGTGTTGTACACCGGCTGCCCGTTTGAACCGAAAACGTTACAGGGCACCGTCCCCGTGGCATTGCCTGTAGAGTAGCTTGCCTGCAGTCCGACGTACCATTCCGGGGTCACCTTGAAGTCCCCTTCCACGTCGACGCCACGCACCTTTGCGTCAACGGTCGTCGGAAAGTTCATTATTCCACGGACGGGGGGATTCACAGATGGATCGAGGAACTGGATGCTCGGCACGACAATCTGAAAGTCGCGGAAGCTCTGACGGAACGCAGCGACGTTGAGCCGCCCGCGGTCCTCCAGGAACGTCCATTTGAAGCCCACCTCATAGCTGGTGGACTTTTGCGCAGGGTGGAACGCCAGCTGCCGGAGCAGGGGATTGTTGCTTGTCGCGAATGCGCCACGCAGGCCAAGAGTCGCCGTCGGCCGTTGGTATGAGGTGCCTGTATTGGCATAGACCATCAGGTCTGGCGTGAACCGGTGCGACAGGGAGACGGTATAGATCGTCGGTCGCTCGGACGTGCGTGTCCGCACATCCCCCACCAGTTGCGCCGGCACTGGAATATCGCACACCCCCGGATATGTGCTGGCGAACCCCGCGAGGGCGCAGTTGGGCAGGCCCAGGAACGCCGGCGGCAGCGCTATGAAGGCCGGCGTAGTGATCAACGTTGCGTCGCCCTTGAAAATCGAGGCGCTGTGTCGGACGCCGCCGGTCAGCTCCGTATTCCGGGTCAAGTGAAGCGTCGCGCTCCCGAAGATGGAAGTCTCCTGATAAGTCTGCGGAAGCTGGACGAGCACATCCAGGTAGTAACGACGATTGAACGCGGCCAAATTTGGCGTGGCGCCAGCCCCAAATGCCCCCGGCAGGTATTGACCTGAGAAGTGAGAATCGCCGCCCTGAGCAGTCCAAGAGTAGTAGGCGCCAACCGTATAATCGAAGAAGCGGCCTGGCTTCGGCACCGAAGAGAGGCGAATCTCTTGAGAGGTCGACTCAGAATTCACATTCACGGTGGTCAGGGTGTCGAGGCCCGGGAGCACGTTTCCTTCGTCTTGAGGCGAACCCCTTGTAATCCGGCCGTGACCGTATGAGCCCACGTAACTCAGCTGGTGACCCAGCGCTTCGTAGTCTACCTGCCCCGTCACTAGTTCGTACTGAGCACGTTCGGTATTCGCTAGGTCCACCACCGACAGCCTCTGGGACGGCGCGATGGGTGGGTTGATGGTGTTGCCGTCACCCGGCCCGAAGACTTGGAGGAAGGTCCGGTCCCGGCGCTCAAGATGCTGGTACATCAGATTGGCTTCGAGGGATTCATTAGGCGTGAAACGCAAGCTGATACGGCCAGCATCAGTCTTCACGCGCGGCCGGTCTGAGACGTGAATGCTGCGGGCGCCGGGGCCTTCGTCTTCCTGATGAAACCCGGCGACACGCACAGCCAACACGTCTGGTATGATCGGCACGCTGACGCCGCCTTCCAGATTTCGCCCGTGCTGGTTGGTGAGCCCGCCGTCCACGTAGCCGCCAAAATTCGACATATCAGGGCGTCGCGTCGTCAATGTAATCGCGCCGGACGGGGCCGAAACGCCGCGCGTAGTTCCCTGCGGCCCCCGCAGCACTTCGACTTGACCAACGTCGAACATGCCCTGCAGGAGAATCACCGGGCCGAACGGCGCGTCGTTCAAATAGAACGCGATCGTGGAGTCGCCGCTGGTATAGTTGTTGAAGGCAATGCCCCGCATTGCAACTTGGGCGCCGGACCCGCCAGCGAGCTTCAAGCCAGGAACTACATTTTCGATGTCCGGCAGCTTCCGTATATCGAGATCCTGCAAAGCCTTAGCTGAAAGCGGCACCACGGTTTGCGGCACATCCTGAAGATTTTCTGCCTGGCGCCTCGCGGTGACGACTACCTCATCGAGCGCCCCATCAGGCTCGGCGGCCAGGGCGCACGTCGCCCAAGACAGGGCCATAAGGCTCGCACCCAGGCGTAGCACTTCAAGCTGCTTCACTAATATTCCCCCCTTGTGGTGCGGATGCGGTCATCCGTCTCCGCGTCTGAGCGGCGGTTCGACGAATCTGGTCACACAGATCGAAAACGACGCTCTTCTAGACTGGCCGCACAGTGCGAGGGGAGATTTGCCAAGTCTAATGCTGTATTCGATTACATTTATCTCTAAAATGCATAATTGCACCTGAAAGCAGGACGCGTCGGCGCGCTTTGCGCCTGCCGAATTGATCAGCCGACGACTCACATTGCACAGCTCGCGCGCGTATCGCCACGGCGGCGCTTCACCCACGCCTAGCGCTAGGGAGAGGATATTAAACCCGTCCGGCCTGGACCGGTTTGGGCGCCATCGCCCAACCGCGCGTCGCCCGACTAGCCAACAATTCTAGGCGTCGCCGCTGACATCGAATTCAATATAGTTTACCCATCAGCGTCCACATAACCGATCTATGCGTATTATATATTACATGGAGGAACCATTACTATTTCACCTTCTCCGGGCTAATTTGTCACGAGGCATGAGCGACTAGAAGCGAAATCCGTGACTAACTAGCCAAACTAGCATCGCGGCGGCGACGAGACCCGCCACCGCCCTCCAGGCCGGCGCAAAGGTGAGCTGAGGGTCGGCCTCGAAGTGTCGGCGCCCCGTGATCATCGCGCCAATCAGATTTTGACGCTTATGGATAAAGTAGAACGCCAGCGCCGCCAGGTGCAGCGCGACTAACATCTGCAGAGCGACGAACGTCAGGTGGTGAAGTCGCGCCGCAGTGCGACCGACGTCGAACTCCACCAAGTAGGAGAACGGCCCTGACTCTAGGCCGTCCACGTCCACGGCGAAAAGGCCGAAGCCGACTTGTGCGGCCAACAGCGCGAGCAGCGCCAAGACGCTCCAAGCACCTAGCGGATTGTGCCCCGCGACCTCCGACGAGGTCCGCCCGGCGATGCTGCGAACATAGGCCAGGGTGGTTCGGGGGCCCTTGATGAAGCTGGCGAACCGCGCACTCTGTGAACCGGCGAAGCCCCAGTAGAGCCTGAAGACGACCAGCCCAAGGACAAAGTAACCGCTCCAACGGTGCAGGCTCATCACGCCAGTCTCCGCGGTTACCCAAGAGACCGCCAACAGCACCACAATCAGCCAGTGGACAATCCGCGTTGGCCCATCCCAAAGCTTCGCGCGAACGCGAGCCGGTGGGGTTTTCCCGGTCATGGCCAGCACGTCTGGATCAAGGTGAGGCTCACGAGCCATCGGCCTGAATCGCCTCGACGGCAGTGCCGTCCGGGTCCTGAATCACCGCGACGAGACCCGTTGCTGAGAGAACACTTGTTCGAACATCTCTCCGAATGCTCATGGCTGCTTCGGGATTCCCTTATGATTTCGCCGCCCAAGAGTCGCAGACGCTCGACGTCGAAACCGGCCCCCCGCTCAGGATGGTGCAGGTGCCGCAGGAAGCGGGTTGGCCCGCGCTGAAGAAGGCGCAGCCACCACAGGCGCGCTTCGTGTCGGGCGCTGCGATCTTGAAGTTCAAGGAGCGCCGCAGGCTGGCGTCGGCTGGCGGGAGCTTCGACAGTTCGAAACAAGCTTGCGCCACCGCAAACCCGCTCCACGCCGCTCCGCTCCCGAAGGCCAACAGGCTGAGGAGCCCCCGGCGCGTCTGCTGCTTCAACTTAACTTCTCCATTCGGTCGTAACGCCCCTCATTCGCCGCCGCGATGGCCACGCGGCGGCGATGGACCTGATCAACTGCCTTTTGCGAACGTTCGCACCGGCTCTTTGTCCGGATGCACGATGAATGCTGGAATGGCCTCGATTCGGAACGAGGCCGACAAGGCTTCGCATTGGCCGGTCTTAGGATCTTTGGCCCCGTCTGCGAGTTTTATCGCCGCGTAATATGTGCCGTTGCATAAGGTCCCGCTGTATGCTTCTCCGGCTGCGTCTTCGCCTTCCCGCGTATATTGTTTGATGGGGATATACCCACCCAGGAAACCTTTGGCGGCGCCGTTCTCGAGCAATGTTAGCTTCAGCCTAGGCCGTTCTATCGTTATCGGCGGAGACCGGTTGCTCATTATATCTGGGATAACGAGGTCCGCGATCGGAACAGATTCAAGAACTCCATTCTTGATCCGAGCCCTGACCTGCCTGTGGAACTTCGGGTCCGTCTTGGGCGCGAGGCTGGCGCCCGCAAGGACCTTTCCGCTGGGGTCCTTCATCATGGTATCGTCGCCCGCGTAGAAATCCACGGTCACGTCTGGATCGTTGCGCAGGTCGTCCACCCCCGAGACGTCGATCAGCATGGACCACATGCCGTCGCGCATGACCTGGGTGAAGTAGGGTGTCAGAGTGCCCTTCTCGCGGAGCCCCTTGGCACAGGCGAACATACGCCCGACCTGGTTATCGACGCCGATCTGGCCGTCCTCGCCGACGTACTGCTTATGCGGGCAGGTGTAGTCGTCCGAGGAGGTGTCGACCTTCGACCCGTCAAGATCGAGACCATCATTGCGGTCGCCCGCCAGCGTGTACATCTGCGGATCAGGCGCCGCCCAGGGTGTCTTGCAGACGTTCTCCCCCTTAGGCCCGCGCTCGGACATCTTCCGGTAAAGCTCGCGCTTGTTTTCGGGGCGCTGCAGCTTCGCTCTCTCATCTGCGGGGTACTTCTTCAGGAAGTCCTCGGAGGTCTGAATCGGCTGCATGCCCTGCGGACACGCATCCGGACCTTGGTACATGGCGTAGTAGAAGTAGGTTACAACGAAGCCTAGCTTCCCGCCCGTAGGCACGGGGAACGACGCCGGTGTCTTGGCCGCCGTCACGCCGACGCTTCCCGCGAGCGCCAGGGCGCCGGCCGCGATGACCCCGCCCAAGATCGCCGGACTGCGCCAGCGGCGCTTGATTTGACCCGTCATTCTCTCACCTCCCGCTTGTTCGCGTTGGAGCTTGCTGGTCATGGCGTGGGACAATTCCGGGCTCGCTGGTCTCGACCGCGACTGGCGTTCGGGCCCGATCGGAAACGAGGGCTGCCTTTTGCGGCGGAGCGAGCACACGCCACACCCCGCCCGCGTCGGCCCCACGGGCGTCTGAAGGCGTCAGGTCGCCGCTATAGGCGTAGACAAGCTTGCCACGATAAGACCATTGGCGAACGCCATCCGAGCGATCCCTCGGCTTCCATTCGCCGAAGGTCGTCGCCATGGCGGGCGCGCGAAGCGGCGGCCAGTCATCCAGGCATTCTCCCTTGCAGGCTGGCGCCGCGGTGTCTTGGTCGAACGCGTAGAGCGTGTGTCCGCGGTAGTCGGTGAACACGAAGCCATCGCGGCGCTTCCTTAATGCCGCGGCCGCAGGAACGACTTCGGCAGGCGGGACGCCCTCATATTCCAGGGCATGCCATTCGGGAATCCCGTCGCCCGCCGCCTCTCCGGCATTGCGTTCTCCGCCAAATGTGTAAACCGGCCGCCCCTTGTGGGCCCACTGTAGCCGGCCTCCATCCCGCGTGACGGGCTTCCAGTCACCCACGGGCTTATCTGCAACGCGCGCGGCTAAGGGGGGCCAATTTCCGAGACACGCGTCGAGACAGTCGTCGCCGTGGACGTCGCCGTCGTAGACGTAAAGGGTCAGGCCATCCGGTCCGGCCAGATATTTCACCGGACCATCGCCCATCACATTGACCGCCGCGGGCCTCGGCGCATCGGCGATAAGAATGGCGGCGGCGAGGATGACAATTCCGATCGCCATGTCGTCAGACCAGAACCTGGCCGATGGCCTGGCTCACCTCGAGTGATTGCGACCCGAATGAGCCCACGCGGAGGTTCATCGCGTGCATCGCCGTCAGCGCAGTCTTGGTGACTGGCGCCCCCTCCTCCCGGATATGCAGCCCGGTCTTAAGCCGGCCTCCGGCGCGTCCGACCATGATCACTGGCAACTCGTCGAGCGCGTGCTCCTTGGCGTAGGAGGTGTCCGAGTGCGCATAGACCAGGATTTGGTCGAGCAGCGTGCCCGCTCCTTCCTTGGCCTTCCCGAGCTCGGCGATCAGATAGGCTAGCCCTTCCAGGCTCCGTTGCGAGAACCAGGTGGCTCCTGGCTGGTATCCCGCCTTCGGATCAACCGCTTCCTGATGGGTGAGAAGATGGTGGGTGTCGGCGGAGCCCGCCTTTCGAAGCGTCGAGGCGGATGGCGAAAAGACGATGTTGAAGACCTTGGTCTGATTGCACTTCAGGGCCATCAGGGTGAGGTCGACCATGAGCTTGTGATTGGCCGTGACTTCCTCGATCTCGGTGCTCACTGGCAAAACCCTGGGTGGACCGGAGGGAACCACACAGGCTTCGGCCGGCGGCGGCTTCTCAAGCTGCAACGCCAACTGCTGCTCCACCTCCCGCACCGAGGTGAAGTAGGCGTCGAGCTTCTGGCGGTCGCTGGCCGACGCATGCCTCAAAAGGGCGGCGCGCTCCTCACCGAAGGCGGAAAGCACGCTGAGCCGGAGCATGATGTCGGGATCCGGCTTAAATGCGCTGGAGTTCGGATCCTGGAAGCCGGAGCCGAACACGCGCTGATATAGGTCCAGTGGGGACAGTTCCGGCGCAGCCAGCGCGCCGCCGCCCGTGGTGCTGTAGCTGTCCGTTCGTCTCCCGGTGGCCGCCATGTCAAGCGTACGGAACCGCACGCCGCCGCCCGCCGCCTTGGCGATCAAGGCGTCGAACGACGGGTTCTGGATGTCTTCCTTGGTCTTGGGGGCATAGCCGGTGCGCAGCGCCCAAACGGCGGAGATGTGCGGTTCGTTCGCGCGGCCGTCGAGCATCGCGGCATAGCCGGTGAACAGCGAGAAATCCTTCTTGTGCGGTGCAAGCAGCTGAAGCTCCGGCGTCGGCTCCCAATCCGCTCCCGTGACCGCAGGCGTCCAGCGATCCGGATTCATCCCGCAACCCCAGTGCCAGGTGCCGAAGCGCGCCGGAATGGGCTGGCCGGTCGCCGCGAGCGCGGCGCCGTTGTCATCAAGCGCCATGTCGAGTAGCGGCGTGCACAACGAGACGGCCGCGCCGCCCAAAGCCGAGCGGAAAAGCCGCCGACGGGTGACTTCACGACCCATGGGGCGTCTCCTTGGCGTCCTTGGCGGAGGCGCTCGGTCCGGCGGCGACCTCGGCGCTGCCGTCGCCTGGCTCCGGCCGGTAGAATTCGTCGCTGAGCGCGACAGCCCGGACGACTGCACGGATTTTCAAGCCGTCGGCGACCGAGCTCGCACGGATCGCCTCCAGCCAACCCGAATCGTCCGCCGCCGGCGTGCGCCCCGCGCCGAAGCTGTAGAGCCGGTTGACGAGGCAAGAGGACAACGCCGGATCTGCGGCCAGGGCCGAGCCAAGTCCAGGGGCGCCGACGAACCGTTTGCCGTTGTGGTCTCCGCTCAGATCAATCACAGCGCCGTTCTCGGTCGTGCGCATGCCCGCGCCGCCATCGAAGCCTTCCAAGGGCAATCCCAGCGGATCCATCAGCTTGTGACAGCCAGTGCACATGGCCTGCGTGTTATGGGCGGCGATGCGCTGGCGGGCGGTTGCGAACTTGGGATCCTGCACGTTCTGCACGATCGCGAAGTCGACGTTTGGCGGCGGCGCCGGAACCTGTTGGCACAGGACGAGTTCGCGGATCGCCTTGCCGCGCAAAGTCGGCGAACTGCGTCCTGGATGCGCGTGCGCCATCAGGAAGGCCGGCTGAGCGAGAATGCCGGCCCGCGGATCCTCGGCTGGGAACTCGTACGCCTCCCAGCCTCGCGACGTCACGGGCATGCCGTACAAAACCCCGAGCGTTCGCGAAAGGAAGGTGCGCCGCGTGGCGAAGAGTGCGCTGTAGTCCTCGTCCCGACGGACGAGCGTATCGACGATCGTCCGCAACGTCTGCTCGCGCGCATCTGCGGCGAGTTTGCTGTTGAAGCGCGGATAGATCGTCGGGTCCTTTTGCAGAGTGTCCAGATCTTCCAGCGCCAGCATGTCGGCGAAGAAGGCGCGCACGCCGGCCTCGAAGCGCGGTGACGCCAGCAACCGATCCACCTGGCGACGCAGACCGTCGGGAGTCCCCAGCTCGCCGTGCTCAGCGGCCAGGAGCAGCGCCTCGTCAGGCGGCGCATTCCAGATCAGAAAGCTGATCCGCGAGGCGACCGAGTAGTCATCCAGCCGGTAGTGGCCTCCGTCCCAGACCGCGCGTTCCGTCCTGAACAGAAAGCTTGGCGACACCAACATGTTGGCCAGGGACGTCGAGATCCCGCGATAGAAATCCTTCCTCGCGACCGCGCCCTGCCCCGCGAGACCGACGTAGCGATCGAGCTCCGTCGATTGCAGCGGCCGTCGAAAGAGGAGCCGCCCAGCATTCCCCAGGAAGGCGCGTGCGCAGGCGTCGTCCGATTTCGCAGCGTTGACTGGCTTGCATCCGACAAGTTCGCGATGGGTCGCATCGGTGACCTGGTCGGCGATATCACGGGCTGTCGAGTCGTACTGTTCGAACCCCGACGCGCTCACTGAGGACTGCGAAACGCCGACGGCGATCAGCCCCTCACGGCGGGGGTCGGGCTGCAAACGACCCGAGATCTTGATGTCGTCGCCGAAGACGTCGGCGATCGATTGCCGGTACTGGTCCTGGGTCAACCGGCGGATGGAAACCACCGGCTCCCGCGGCTGATCGGCCGCAACGGCCACATACGCCGTTCCGCCGACGAGGATGGAGCATGCAACAAGCCAAGCTGCTCTCCGAACAGCTGCGCGCTTCGCGTCACTTACCGTGCTTCTTTTCTCGCGCACGCCTCTAAAACCTTGAGGACGCGCCCGTATCAACCAACACCACAGCATTCTGTTCTCTAGACCTACCGCCTCAAACGGCGAACATTTGGCCTGAACCAAGAATGTGAGCTGACTATTGCTAAGTCTAATGCTACGTGACACTCCATTTATACGCCGTTCGCATAACCCAGCTTGACGGCGTCAGACGCGGCGCCGCCATAAGCCAACCGAGAAATCCAATGATCGACCTAGCGCTCCTGAAGCACTTCATCGCCGTGGCTCAGTCACGGAGCTTCACCCGTGCATCGCAAGAACTGCATGTCAGCCAGCCCGTGGTGAGCCGATCGATCGAGCGCCTCGAAAGCACCATGGGCGTCAAACTGCTGGAGCGTACGACGCGCATTGTGCGACTGACCCCGGCCGGCGAAGCCTTCCTCTCCGAAGCGATGACGATCGTCGATCGATTGGCGGTAGCCTGGAGCAATGCGAAGCGTATCAGTCTGGGCGCCAAGGCCGAGTTGAAGGTCGCTATCTGTCCTGGCGCCGAAGCCGAAACGTCACGCCTCTCGCAAGCGATCCAGATATTCCGCGGAGCGTGGCCGGATGTTGGCCTTCAGCTGGCGCCAAGGCTAAGCGGTGGCCAGCCGCCACTCTTGCGCGCCGCAGAATTCGATATTGGAATTATGCGGTTGAACAGATCCGACTGCGAGGAGATCGAATGGCGGGTTCTGGCGCGCGAGCCTCTCATGGTCTCAGTACCGAAGGTCTGGAATCTGGGCAGAAGCAGCATGAATCTGAAGGAACTCCAGGATCTGCCATGGCTCCTTTCGAGTCCCGATATAGCGCCGGAAACGTATCAGCGTCAGCTGGAACTCTGCAGGACTGTTGGTTTCGAGCCAAAGGTCGCGGCATATATCGAGGACACCACGAACGGTATGATCATGATTGCGTGCGGAATGGGGGCCGCCTTCTCGTACGGGGGCGTGCGGCCTGAGTACGGAAGCTCCGATCTCGTGGCCATTGAAGGCTTGTCGGATTTTTTCGTGTCGGAGATCGTAGTCGCCTGGCCAGCGGCTTCCACCTCAACGCAAGTCCACGACTTCGTCCGATATTTGATCGAAGTCGCCCCACTCCGTGACCTCACGCACGGCCGAGTCTGAAGTCCCACCAACTCCCTAAGAGCAGCTCAGTCCTTCTCCCGGAACTTCTGATGGCAGGCTGCGCACGCCCCTCCAAGCGCCTTGGCCTGCTTCTTCATTGCGCCGATGTCGTCGGTTTCAACAACCTTGGTCATGAGGTCGGCCTCCCGCTGGAACCGAGCCTGCACCTCACGGAACCTGGCCGCGTCCGTCCAGATGACCGCCTTGGCGTGGGTCTTCACACCGGCCGCCGGCCCAGAGCCGGCGGCAAACCACTTATATTGGTCCGTGGCGGTCACGGCGATGGTCCTGGCCGCCCGGCGTAGTACGACCTTAACAGGGGTCTCGGACTTCAGTTGGTCGCTTAGCGATTTGAAGGCGGCGCCTGTCTGCCTGTAGCCATTAACGCGGGCGGCAATCAGTTCGTGGGGATCCATTTGCGCGTAGGCGACCCCGGCGATCGCCAACACGACAGCGCCGGCAGCGCAAATCCTTCTCTTCCACTTCAACGAATTCCTCCCCACAACATGAGATGAGTGCTGGGTCTTGCTGAGCCCCCAAAGCATCGGCTTCGAGCGCAGCGAAACGGTCGAGCGTCCCGCCAGCGTTAACCTCGAGCCCGCCGAGAACGTACGCTCGCAGTGCGGTGAGGCCCGCCCAGGTGATCATTGCCTAGCGCTGCGAGAAATGTGGCGGCGCCCTTGCGGAGTCCAATGCTAATTGGCGCGCGATTTATCCGGTGTAGACATAGATTGGTCGCTAAGTCGGCGACTTTCCAGCTATTGGGGGCGAGCGCGCCCCACAACCAGACCTTCGAGGCCTACCACCCCGCGCATCCGCCTAGGCTCGGGCACTGATCCCTCGGTGATCGACCACTCGAGCTCAGAGGCACCAAGAACCCGCCCCTGCTCCACTGGAAGCCGAAGGGAGCAACGCGAGCGTCGAGCCGCGACCGTCCCACATCTCGTTCAGATGCCCTCGTGGCGACGAGGCCAGGCACGGGCGCTTCAGATTGCGAGCGATCTGAAGCCCGCCCTCTCTCCAACCGTTCCAGGTTCCGGTGACGGCCGTCGAAATCCGCGAACTCACCGTCGAGCGCACGGTGTTCGACTCCCCCGAATTCACTAGGTCTATGCGCGTGCGTCCTCGCGTGCGCGGAGCAGAGTCTTCATTGGACTTTTCCATTCGAGTGACCCCAGGACACCATGCAGGTCGTATCCGAGGTATTGCTGCACCTGCGGCGGCAGCGTTGCGACTCGGGCCGGATCCAGCATCAAGAAGTGGTTTTCAATCGTCCGCAGCCAGCCGGCGGCGAATGTCATGATGATCCCCAATCTTGGCTCGTCGGTCCTGTTCACGCCTGCGCCATGGTAGGTTGAGCCAAGCCATACAGCACAAGAGCCGCGCGGCATTTCGATCGCTATCACTGGATCATCTGTTGTCGGCTTACGCTCGCGTGGCCATTTATTGCTGCCAGGGACAATGAGCGTGCCACCGTTGCCGGCAGTGAAATCGGTGCCGGCAAGTATGATGTTCACAAGATACTCTGCGCCACCAGGAATCCGCGGCAGGACTGGCGGATAGTTGTTTTCGTCTCGGTGCAGCGTTTGCGGCTTAGCGCCGTCTTGGCGGTGCACCTCCAGCGCCGTCGAAGACGACAGCAGTGCGTGATCGCAGGAGTCCAACAGGCTGGCGCGCATCACCGTGTCGAACACCGGATCTGCGAGAAACTCGAGAAGAGCAGGGGATTTGCCCGCCAGATCCACTGCGCGAAGAATGCGGTCGCCATACATTTTGACGCCGTCCATTTCGTAGTCCCAAGTTGGTCGCTGGAGGTTGCCGCGAACCTCTCGCTCCAACCGATCTAGGAGTTCCGACCCGATGACGTTCGGTAGAATGCTGTAGCCATATTCGCGCAGTTCATCGCGCAATCCGCGCCCCGCTTCCATCGCGCTTCCTCTTCTTGGTTTCGGCGAGCATCAATCGGTTCCGTCGGGAACCCAGTTGAGCGCCGCCTACGCGCTCGCCAGCTCCGCCGCCTTGCGACGCGCGAGATATGCTTTGAAGGTGTCAGGCACGTCTTCAGGCCGGATTTTCGTTATGTAGTCTTTCGCAGGCGCGGAATAACTCTCTTCACCCATGATGTAGCCATCCTCGTTGAAAGGCCAAGTGATCAGGTTGCGGTACTTCATGAGATAACAAGCTTCGACATCGTCGACCGAAACGCCGCTATCTGCCAGGTCGCGCCCCCACATCACGGACTTCAGGAGGCCGTCGGTAACCACCGCATCGTCAGCGACGATGACGCGATCCATATCGTGCTCAAGGCAATGGCGGCCTTTCTGGAAGATCTCCGATACATAGAAATCTCTAATATTATCAATACCCTTAGGGTTCATCTCAGGCCCCTTGCTCCATACGCGATAGACTGCGTCTGGCGCCAGAGTCCCAAGCACCGCTTCCAGATCTTCTTGCACCTCGCCCTTCGCATGCTGAAGAACACGGCTTAACAGCAGCCTGTGCCGAGGGTTTTCCGTCTTCGCCAGTTTTTCCTCTAACAACTTGTAAGTGCGAGGCTGATCAATAATTGACATGCAATCCTCCCTCATTTTCTTGACAACACTTATACGTCGCGTAGCCAGAGCAGGCGCGCAGGCCGCACAAGCTTGCGCAGACCTCCCATAGGCATGGGCCTTGACTGGGCTATGACCCTAATGGCGGTGGACATCGCATGTCAAATGGCTTTACGCGTGTCGTGTAATTTGCATTCTCGCTTCCACGAAGGAACCGCCAAGCTCCATGTCGCATCCAGCTACAGCGCAAACACGCCGTCCCTTGTCGGGTCGCGCCACGGGCGCCCGAGCTGCGAAGAAGGAGGCGACGCGGGTAAGGATTCGTCGGGCGGCGCTGATGTTGTTCGCAGACCAGGGGTACAGCACGACCCAGGTGGACCAGATTGCGCAGGCTGCCTGCGTCAGTCGCCAGACCTTCTATCTCCACTTCAAGGACAAGGAGGAGGTCGTTCGCGACATCGCCGTCGCACATGCGCCGCGAGCCGTGGCCGTAATGCGCCTCTTGAAAGGCCCATCGGTCGATCGTCGGCAAATCCGCGAGTGGCTGGATGAATGGGTGACGCTGGTCTCCGAGGAGAAGGCGGCCATCGCGATCATCGGGGAGATGGCCAGAAGCGACACAGGCGCGCCGCTTTTCATCGACGCGCACATCGGCGAGATCGTTGCAGCGCTAGCCGAAACATTCGAAGCATTCGGTGCGGCGCAGCGGCCGGGTCCGCTGAAGCTCCAGGCAAAATTCAGGATCGAGTCGCTGATCCTGCAGACGAACAAAGCTTGTTGCTTGGCGGGGCGCGGCTCCGACCCTGCCTTCGCCGAAGCCGCCCTTGAGGTCGCCGCGGAGATGTTCCACGACTTCATAATGGACCCGCGCTTCAGGGCGCCCTCCACCGCGCATAACGAATAGCTTTCGAGCGCGCACGACATGACGGAATTGCTCCGAGCCGGAGACGGGACGTTCTGCACGTCAGCGGGTGCGGGAGTTGCCGGTCCGCGAAGTCGAGGATCTCGCGTCCGCCGCCGGCGCGGCGTCGAAATCCTACAGTCCAGCCAGGGCCTAGCTTTCGATCGGCGGCGCGTGATGCTGCTGGCGAAAGCGCGAGGGCGAATGCCCATTTCGGCGACGGAAGGCGCGGCGGAATGCGTACCCTTCGCTGTATCCCAGTCTCTCGGCGATCTCCTCGACCGTCAGATCGGTCCGCCGAAGCCAGGTCTTCGCAAGCTCGTCCAGCACCTCCTCCTTGATGTCCCGGAAGCGCGCACCGCGGGCGCGCAGCCGCCGCCGCAAAGCCGCGATGCTACAGCCCAGCTGCCCGGCGATTTTCGGCAGGTTCGCCGCCTCGCCCGCGCCGTCCCGCAGTATGTTGAAGCGGATGAGGTGCGCCGTGGAGGAACACAAATCTTGCGGCGTCCGTCGGATCCCGATCGTCGCTTGAATCAACTCCGCGACGAATCCGGAGACGTCCGAGGCGCGGGCCGCGATCGACCGCGCAAGATGAACCTTCGGGACAACCAAAGCCGTCTCCCTGGCCTGATAAATCAGCGGCCTGGGAAATAGCAGGTACGCGGTGGCGTTCGGAAGGCACGCCGCGTTCCCCACCCGGCCCACCAATCCGTCGAGTTCCCCGCCGGCCAGGAACTCCAGTTCCGTGGCCGCGACGATCAGCGGCCACAGGGCGCGGACCAGGCCTGCGGGATCGGACCGGTGTTGCTCGTGAAACACGATGGCCATGTCCGCGCCCTCGTCGCGTAGTTCCGCACGCGTGCCGTCGAACAATGTCGGAGTGAACTCGACCAAGATCTCCACGGCTTCTCGCAGCGTTGCGGCGCCCACCATCCCATGCACCAGCATCCGCGTCCGATCCGCGTCGATCGCAGCGTCGCGCACGTCGCGCCCTGAGATGATGAACTCGCGGTAGAGGCGCACGAAGCGCGCCAATCGCGCCTCGTCCAGGCTCGTGGACTGGGCGAACTCGTCGGCGGCCGCAAGGAAGCGCTCCACGGCCGGGGCGACTCCATATGCGGACAGCGCGTGAGGCGGGTCGCTATGGCGCGTTTGTATTGTTTCCTCGACCATTCCAGACATCTTGCCATCGGCGCCGTCGGACATCGAGCGAATTTGTAGCGGCGGCCCTCCGCTCCGGCGCTGGTTGCGCCTGGCCGAAAGAGCATCCTGCGCAGCCAGAACCTACATCGGCTGGCGGGAGGAACCTCATGCATGACACCCTTATAAAGGGCGGCCGCGTCGTCGACGGAACAGGCGCCCCTCCCCGCACCGCCGACATCGCCATTCGCGACGGCCGGATCGCGGAGATTGGGCGCGTCTCGGGTCCCGCGCGACGAACGATTGACGCGGACGGCGCGATCGTGACCCCCGGCTTCATCGACCCGCACACCCACTACGACGGGCAGATCACCTGGGACGACCGCTTCGACCAAAGCTTTCCTCACGGCGTGACCACGATCGTCGCCGGCAACTGCGGCGTCGGCTTCGCCCCGGTGAAGCCGGAGCACCGGCAGGAGCTCATCGAGCTGATGGAAGGGGTGGAGGACATCCCCGGCGTCACGCTCACCCAGGGCATGGCGTGGGACTGGCGGACCTTCGGCGACTACCTGGATCGCCTGGCGAACCGCCGGTACACCATGGATGTCGCCGTCCAGCTCACCCATTCGCCCCTGCGCGTCTTCGTCATGGGCGAACGCGCCCTGCGCCACGAGGACGCCACGGCCGACGACCTGGAAGCGATGTGCCAGATCGTGCGCGAGGCGATGGCGGCCGGCGCCGTGGGTTTCTCTGGCGGGCGGCTGGTCGGGCATCGCTCCAGCACCGGCAAGCACGTCCCCGGCACCTTCGCCGCACGCGACGAACTGGTCACGCTCGCCAAGGCGATGGGCGAAGGCGGCCGCGGCGTGTTCCAGATCGTGCCGAAGGGCGCGGTCGGCGATTTCGGGGGCCAAGAGGCCGGACGAGACGCGCGCCTGGAGGAACACCGCCTCTACGAGGAGATCGTGGCGGCGAGCGGCCGACCGCTCACCTACTCGCTCGTCCAGTTCTCCAGTGACCCAGGCGACTTCGACATGATGCTGGGCGAGAGCCGCAAGGCCTTCGACGCGGGCCTGCGAATCCATCCGCAGACCAGCACCAGGGGCACTGGTCTGCTCACAACGCTGGACGGTTACCACCTCTTCCTGATGCGCCCGTCATACCGGGCGATCGAGCATCTGCCGCTGGCCGAACGCGCCCGGGCCATGCGCGATCCGCAGGTGCGCGCCGCCATCCTGCGCGAGACCGACGAGGTTGGGGACTACGCACAGCAGCCCACCGTGCTCACCATGCTCCGCCATTTGCCGGGCGAACTCCCAGACACCTATGTCCTGACGAGCCCGCTGGACCATGAGCCCACACCAGACCGCTGCGTCGGCGCCCTGGCGAAGGCCGCCGGCAAGACGCCGGAGGAGTTCATCTACGACTTCTACACCGAGGGTGACGGGCGCAACTTCAACCTCACGATTTTCGCAGACTACGCGCAGGGCTCGCTGGACTTCGTCCCAGCGGCGCTCGCCCATCCGAATGTTATCTGTGGGCTCGGCGATGGCGGGGCCCACGTCAGGCTTATCACCGACTCCGCCATGCCCACCTTCCAGATCGCCTTCTGGACCCGCGAGCGGACGCGCGGCGCGCACGTGCCGATCGAGACCTTGGTCAACAAGCTTACCGGGGCGCCGGCCGACCTCTACGGCCTCCACGACCGCGGCGTGCTGGCGCACGGCAAGCGGGCCGACATCAACATCATCGACCACGCCCGCCTCAACCTCAGCCCGCCTCACATCGTGCACGACCTACCAGGCGGCGCCGCGCGGCTGCTGCAGGAGTCGCAGGGCTATCTCGCAACCCTGGTCGCGGGTGAGGCCACCCGTCTCGACGACGCCGACACCGGCGCGCGGCCGGGCCGGCTGCTGAGGGGAACGACGGCGGCCTGACATCGGCTCACAGGGAGGTCCGGACGCTCCGGACCGCGGCGGATTAAAACGTTCCCGGAGAGCGACGTGACTAAGCGCCTTCGAGCTGATCGCGTGAAGCGCCGCTCGGAACTGAGATCGTAATTTCCGAGATGCGGCGAACCAGCGCCCGACCGGCCGACTGTTGAGAGGGAAGAAAATGACTGATCTTACTTTGGTCGACCCCGAGTTGCATGAAGGCTTGAGCTTCTTTCCGCCGCTCCAGCTCACAACGGAGCGCCTGGCGGAAATGCGGCTCATGAGCGCCGCCCTGCCCACCCCGGAATTGAGCCCGGCACGGGGCGCGCCGCATCCCCGAAAATTCACTCGAGGGCCGCGGCGGCGCTGACCGTATGGCAGGTGGTCGGCACTCTGGATGGGCAGGAGACCGGCTTCTCCGTCTTCAGTTCTATTGAGCCGTCTATCGCACTTCAGGGCAATCGCCTGGGGCTCGCGGGGACTTCTCGTGGGCCTTGGAATTTCAAGCCTGTCCTGTCGTCGTCGACGGACCTAGCACCCTCTCTGAGGCGTGGGTTGAGCGAGATCGAACACGGATCAATTGAGGAGGAAGAAGGCTTGTCTGGGCTCGTCAGTGGGTGGGTTGAAATCGGTTTCGAAGGTGTCCGGGAGGCTTTTGCAGAGAACTTGCGTTCTGGTGCGGAGCTCGGGGCCACCTTCGCCGTGGTTCGACATGGCCAAACGGTGGTCGACCTTTGGGGGGGATTTGACGCGCCGGATCGACAGCATCCGCTCGAACGTGACGCGCTATTCACCCTCTGGTCGACCACGAAGGGCCTGTCCGCCATCGCGATCGCTATGCTCGTCGACCGCGGCAAGCTCGACTATGAGACGCCAGTCGCCACGTGGTGGCCCGATTTTGCGGCGGGCGGAAAATCCAACGTGACCTTGGGCGAGCTCATGTCCCACCAGGCGGGTCTCTGCGGAGCAGACCAGCCAGTTTCGATCGAAGACTTCCTTGGCCATAGCCGCGTTGCGGAAGTTCTAGCCGCACAAACGCCGTTCTTTGAACCGGGAACCGCATGGGGATACCACGCCTTGACCATCGGCATCCTTGCGGACGAGCTCGTCCGGCGGGCCGATGGCCGCAGCATCGGCGCCTTCTTTGCGGACGAAGTCGCAGGACCACTCGGAATTGACGCATATTTGGGGCTGCCTGAGTCAGAGGATGGGCGGCATGTCGCCATCATCCCCCCTGCCCTCCTGTCCGCGCCTGACACGGAATCCCCTAACATGCGGGCCCGCGACGCAGTTCGGTCCAATCCGCCCCTGAATCCAGGGTGGACGGATCGTCGTGATTGGCGAGCCGCGGGCCTTTCGTCAGCCGGCGGCGTCTCGAACGCACGGTCGCTGGCGCGGCTATACGGAGCTCTCGCCGCGGGCGGGGAAATCGACGGGGTGCGTCTCCTCAGCCCGGGTTCGATCACCGCAGCCGTGCGGGAGCGGATTTGCGGACCGGACCAGGTAGAAGGGACCCCCGGCCGATATGCGGCAGGTTTTCGCCTAAATATCAATGAGATAATGGGCCCCGGTCAAAGCGCCTACGGACATCCTGGATGGGGGGGCAGCGTCGCGTTCGCAGATCCCGATGCAGGCATAGGCGCAGCTTACGTCATGAGCCAAATGCAAGCCTATGCGCCGGGTGACGACCCGCGGGTGAACCGGCTCCTGGCGGCGACCTACGCAGCCCTTAATCAGTAGCAATCAGAGAGCCCCTTTGATTAGGCTGGCGCGAGTGGATGGCATCCGCGAGACCACGGTCGCGGACTTGGGATGCGCTGAAGACAGCCTCCGCATCAGAGCGGCCAAAACCTAGGTTGGACAAGAGCAGCGCTGCGTCTCTACGCGCCGCTCAAGGAGAACTTATGAAATCTCTCGTCTATCGCGGTCGTCGCGACATCCGGTGTGAAGAGGTCGCCGATCCGATCATCTCGAGCCCCGGCGCCGCCATTGTGCAGATCCGCGCGTGCGGCATCTGCGGCAGCGACCTCCATCCCTACCACCAGGACATGGGGCGCTCATACTGCATCGGCCATGAGGCGGTCGGCGAGGTGGTGGAGACAGGCCCCGAGGTGGGCCGGTTCAAGGTCGGCGATCGCGTGCTGGTCGCGGCATCCCTGTGTTGCGGCGAGTGCAAGCCGTGCCGGCGAGGCTACGGCATGCTGTGCGAGCAATATCCCTATCCGCGCGTCTTCGGCCAAGGCCTCCCGGGCCTCGGCGGTTGTCAGGCCGAGGCGGTCGAGGTCCCAGTCGCAGACACCAACCTGCACCTGCTTCCGACAGGGATGTCCGACGAACTTGGCGTCATGCTCACCGACACGCTGGCGACGGCGTGGCAGTGCGCAAAGACCGGCAGGGTGTCGCGGGGAGGCGCCGTCGCGGTGATCGGCCTGGGAGCCGTCGGCCTGCAGTGCGTTCTCTCAGCGTTCGCCATGGGTGCAGAACAGGTGTTCGGCATCGACCTCATCGAGGACCGCCGGCAGGCCGCCGCGGCGCTCGGCGCGGTTCCCGTCGACGGCGCCACGGCTTTCCAGCAGATCATGGACATGACGGCGGGACGGGGCGCTGACACCGTTTTGGAAGCAACGGGCGGGCCGCAGACCATGGAGCTGGCGCTACAGGTCGCAAGCAAAGGCGCGGTGATTTCCGTCGTCGGCGTGCCGGAAGCCATGTCCATGCCATTCCCGATCTTGGCGGCTCTATCGAAGAACCTGGAGATCAACTTCGTCACTTGCTCCGTCAAAGCGCAGCTGCCGGAATTGTTCGATGCGCTGGATGCAGGGCGGCTCAAGGCCGAGGCCCTGAACGGCTTGATCACTCACCGCCTGCCTCTCGCGCAGGGCCCGGAAGCCTATGCGCTCTTCGACTCGCGCGCCGATGGCGTGAAGAAGGTCATTCTGCTGACCTGAACCTGGCTGTGTGGAGGGCCCCGCCCGCAGCCGTTCGGCCAAACCATGCCGAACTCGCATGGTAACTGCGTCAATTCGAGTTTGTTTACGCATTGGTCATTGCGCGACGTTCGCACTCGAACGGGGGGGCCGAACTAGTGTCCCCGTGGAGCTCTCAGGTCAGCAAGTCTAGGAACAGTCCCCAAACGAAAGGCTAGCGGTGGCGGCGCTAGAAATGGCGTGGGGCCACCTCGATCAAAACTCTTGAATGGAAAAGTCGATGACACCCTCAACTCGCGCCCAAGCGCCAATTCATAGGGCGTCCGATGGTCGATCCACCGAAGAACTGTATAATCTTGGAGGCAAGGTCGCGGTCGTGACGGGAGGGGGAACCGGCATCGGGGCCGCCACTGCGCGGCGGCTCGCCCGTCACGGCGCCAATGTCGTTATCGCGAGCCGCACCGCAGAGGAATTGGAACGCAGCGCAGCGGCGGTGCGCGAGGCCACAGGCCGTGCTTGCCTCGCCGTCCCAACTGACGTGAAGGACGAGGCGCAGGTCGCGCGCCTGATGCAGCGCACGCTCGAGGAATTCGGCGGCATCGACATCCTCATCAACAACGCCGGCGGGACCCGCATGGGTCCGCTGAGCGGAATAAGCACAAAAGCCTGGGACGCCAGCTTCGACCTAAATGTCCGGTCGGCCTACTTCTGCACGCGCGAAGCCGGCCCACACATGCAGGCGCAACAGTCAGGCGCCATCGTCAACATCTCGTCGGCCGCCGGGTTGAGCGGCGTCAAGGGCGGGGCCCATTACGCCTCTTCCAAGGCCGCCTTGCAGATGTTCACCACAGTCACCGCGGCCGAGTGGGGAAAGCATGGTATTCGAGCAAATTGCATAGCCGTGGGGCTCGTCGCTTCACCGCGCGCCGTGGACGCGTGGCAAGTCGCGGGGATCGACCCCGAAGCCGTGTCGATGAACACCCCGCTCAGGCGTCCGGGGACGCCAGACGAGATCGCCAACGCCATCATGTTCCTGGTCAGTGACGCGGCGTCTTACATCACTGGGCAAACGATCGCCGTCCACGGCGGGCCGTCCATCGGCGGCATCCCCGACGCATGAAGTCCGTCGGCGCCGTCGCCTGAACAACAAATGGCGCTACGGATACGGAATCTCCGACGAAGCGCCTCTCTGGCGAGCTGATCTCGGAATGGCGCCACAACGCCATCGGCAGGCGGCCCTCCTGCCGCCAGCGTCCATCTGCGACCGGTCCGATCAGCAGCGTAGTGTTCTCGGCGGCGATAAGGTCGTCGCCGAGAACACGGACAGTGCCCCGACCCATCATGTAATCCTCACCAAGGTCGCCAGAACGGTCCCCTCACTGACCTGCGCCCCCAGTTCGGCCGAGAGTGTGTCGACGACGCCGTCGAAGGGCGCCGTCAGCGCGTGCTCCATCTTCATGGCCTCGAGGGTCAGTAGCGGCTGGTCTTTCTTCACATTGTCGCCAGCCTTGACCGAGAGTTGGGCGACCTTGCCGGGCATGGGCGCGCGGATGGCCCCGTCGCTGGCTGTACCGCCCACACCGTCCGCTGCCGGCGGGTGGTCGCGAAACACGAAGACCTCACCGCCTTCGAAGACCGCCACCTCCTCCTCGTTCGCTACGTGGATGAAGCGCGAAGGCACCGACGGCATCTCCACCTCGATCGCCTGGTCCCCGTAGAACAGGCGCGTGGTCTCGACTGCGGGGGCGCTCAGCCGGAAGCCCTTCAGCTCGACCCAGGGCGTTGCCTGCTCCACTCCGCGGCGTTGCTCGACTGCCTTGCGGAACACCCAGCCCGCGGACGCGAGCGCCTCGCGCGAGGGCGGTGTCGGCGCGGTCAACACGTCGAGTTCACGGGCGATCAGGCCGGTGTCCAGCGCCCCGGCGACGAAGTTCGGCGTCCCCAGGCAGCGGACCAGGAACCCGGCGTTGGTCTTGACCGGATAGACCACGACCTGGGAACAGGCCCGGGCCAAGTCGGCGATCGCCTCGTCGCGGGTCGGCGCGTGCGCGACCAGCTTGGCGATCATGGGGTCGTAGAACGGGCTGATCGTGTCCCCCTGCTCCACCCCGGCGTCTACACGCACGCCTTCGGGCAAATGAAACGCGTCAAGGCGGCCGATCGACGGCAGAAAACCCGAGGCGGGGTTCTCGGCATAGAGGCGAGCCTCCACGGCATGGCCGTTCAACGTGATCTCGTCTTGTGAGCGCGGCAGCGGCTCGCCGGCGGCGACGCGGAACTGCCACTCTACGAGGTCGATGCCGGTGACCATCTCGGTCACCGGATGTTCCACCTGCAGGCGGGTGTTCATCTCCATGAACCAGATGCGGTCGGCCCGCAGACCTTCTCTCGCGTCGGCGATGAACTCCACCGTGCCGGCGCCGACATAGCCCACCGCCTGAGCCGCCTTGACGGCCGCCTGGGTGACGGCGGCGCGGGCCTCCTCGGACATGCCGGGCGCAGGCGCCTCCTCGATCACCTTCTGGTGGCGGCGCTGCAGGGAGCAATCGCGTTCGTAGAGGTGGACGACATTACCGTGGCCGTCGCCGAACACCTGCACCTCGATATGGCGAGGCCGGGTGACATAGGTCTCCAACAGCACCCGATCGTCGCCGAACGCGGCGGCGGCTTCGCGCTTGCAGGAGGCTAGCGCCTCGGCGAAGGCGCCGGGGTCTTCAACCAGCCGCATGCCCTTGCCGCCGCCACCCGCCACGGCCTTGATCAGCACCGGATAACCGATGGCGTCGGCTTCCCGGCGCAGGCGGCCAGCGGACTGGTCCTCGCCGAGGTAGCCCGGGGTCACCGGCACGCCAGCCTTGGCCATCAGGCTCTTGGCGGCGTCCTTCAGGCCCATGGCGCGGATCGCCGACGGGGGCGGGCCGATCCAGATCAGGCCGGCCGCCGTGACGGCTTCCGCGAATTCGGCGTTCTCGGACAGAAAGCCGTAGCCCGGGTGGATCGCCTCGGCGTCGGCGGCTCTGGCCGCGGCGATGATCCGCTCGCCCACAAGATAGCTCTCACGCGCCGCCGCGGGGCCGATCATCACGGCACGGTCAGCATCTCGCACGTGCGCCGCGCCGGCGTCGGCCTCGGAGAAGACAGCGACGGTCTCGACGCCGAGACGGCGGGCGGTAGCGAAGACCCGGCGGGCGATTTCGCCGCGGTTGGCGACCAGGACGGATCTGAACATAAGCTACATCCTGAACACGCCGAAGCGTGTCTCCGGGACCGGCGCGTTCAGCGACGCGGATATGGAAAGGCCCAGCACGTCGCGCGTCTGGACCGGATCAATGATGCCGTCGTCCCAGAGGCGCGCGGTGGCGTAGTAGGGATTTCCCTCGTCCTCGTACTTCTGGCGGATCGGAGCCTTGAAGGCTTCCTCGTCCTGCGCCGTCCAGCTTTCGGCGTCGCGGTGGACGGTGGCCAGCACGCTGGCCGCTTGCTCCCCGCCCATCACGCTAATCCGGCTGTTCGGCCAGGTCCACAGGAAGCGCGGCGAGTAGGCCCGCCCGCACATGCCGTAGTTGCCGGCCCCGAACGAGCCGCCGATCAGCACCGTGAACTTCGGGACCTCGGCCGAGGCCACGGCGGTGACCAGCTTGGCCCCGTCCTTGGCGATGCCGCCGGCCTCATACTTCCCACCGACCATGAAGCCGGAGATGTTCTGCAGGAAGATCAAAGGGATCTTCCGCTTGCAGGCCAGCTCGATGAAGTGGGCGCCCTTCAGCGCGCTCTCCGAGAACAGCACGCCGTTGTTGGCGAGGATCGCCACCGGATAGCCCCAGATACGGGCGATGCCGCAGACCAGGGTGGTTCCGTAGAGCGCCTTGAACTCGTCGAACTTGGAGCCGTCGACGATCCGGGCGATCACCTCGCGCACGTCGTAGGGCGCGCGCACGTCGGTGGGGACCACGCCGTAAAGCTCTTCCGGGTCGAAGGCCGGTTCTTCCGGCTCCTCCATGTGGAGGTCGACGGTCTTGGTGGTGTTCAGGTTGGCGACGATCCGGCGGAGGATGACCAGGGCGTGCTCGTCGTCTTGAGCCACGTGGTCGACCACGCCAGAGCGCCGACCATGGGTGTCGGACCCGCCCAGTTCCTCCGCGGTGATCACCTCGCCCGTTGCGGCCTTCACCAGTGGCGGCCCACCCAGGAAGATGGTGCCCTGCCCCCTGACGATGATCGTCTCGTCGGACATCGCCGGCACATAGGCGCCGCCTGCGGTGCACGAGCCCATGACGCAGGCGATCTGGGCGATCCCTTCGGCGCTCATCCGCGCCTGGTTGAAGAAGATGCGGCCGAAGTGATCGCGGTCGGGGAACACTTCGGCCTGGTGCGGTAGGTTCGCCCCGCCGCTATCCACCAGGTAGACGCACGGCAGGCGGTTCTGCTGCGCGATCTCCTGGGCGCGCAGGTGCTTCTTCACCGTCAGGGGGAAGTAGGCGCCGCCCTTCACCGTGGGGTCGTTGGCGACGATCATCACTTCGCGACCCGACACCCGGCCGATTCCGGTGATCACGCCCGCGGCTGGGGCTTCGTCGCGATAGAGACCGTTGGCGGTGAGCTGCCCCACTTCCAGAAACGGCGCGCCGGGATCCAACAGGCGCGTCACCCGGTCACGCGGCAGCAGCTTGCCGCGGCCGACATGGCGTTTGCGGCTGTCTTCCGGCCCGCCTAGGGCGGCCCTGCCGGTGCGCTCGCGGAGCTGCTCGACCAGGCCGCGGTTGACCTGGGCGTTGGCGGCGAAAGCCGCCGACGCCGGGTCGATCTTCGTCGACAGCCTTCTCATTCATGCTCCAGAGAGAGAAAGGGACCGGTCGGGTCAGGAAACTCCGACCGGCCAGTTGACGGCGGCCTACGGGGAATGCCGCCGAGCTGTTGTCGCGCCGCGGGTCATGCGCCGATCAGCTCTCGCCCGATCAGGAAGCGCCGGATCTCGTTCGTCCCGGCGCCGATGTCGTACAGCTTGGCGTCGCGCAGCAGGCGCTCGGCGGCGAAGTCCTTGGTGTAGCCGGCCCCGCCCAGGGCCTGCACCGCCTCCAGGGAAGTCTTCACGGCGCTTTCGGACGCCATCAGGATCGCGCCCGCCGCATCGAAGCGGGTCGTGCGGCCCGCGTCGCAGGCCCGCGCCACGGCGTAGACGTAGGCCCGGGCCGAATTGAGCGACACGTACATGTCGGCGACCTTGGCCTGGATGAGCTGAAACGAGCCGATCGGCTTGCCGAACTGCTTGCGCTCGCGGACGTAAGGCAGGACCACGTCCAGGCAGGCCTGCATGATGCCCAGCGGCCCGCCCGCCAGCACTGTGCGCTCGTAGTCGAGCCCGCTCATCAGCACGGCGAGGCCGCCGCCTGCGGCGCCCAGCAGGTTCTCTTCGGGGACCTCACAGTCCTCGAACACCAGCTCGGCGGTGTCGGAGCCGCGCATGCCCAGCTTGTCGAGCTTGGCGCTGGCCGAGAAGCCGGCGAAGTCCTTTTCCACGATGAAGGCCGTGACGCCCTCGCCCTCCAACCTGGCGTAGACCACCAGCACGTCGGCGTGCGGCCCGTTGGTGATCCAGTACTTCGCGCCATTGAGGACAAAGCGCTCGCCCTGGCGTTCGGCGCGCAGGGTCAGGGAGGCCACGTCCGAACCCGCGCCGGACTCGCTCATCGCCAGGGCGCCGACATGCTTGCCGCTGATCAGGCGCGGCAGATAGCGCTGCTTCTGCTCCTCCGATCCCCAGCGGCGGATCTGGTTCACGCAGAGGTTCGAATGGGCGCCATAGGAAAGGCCGACCGCCGCCGAGGCGCGGCTGACCTCCTCCATGGCCACGACGTGCTCGAGATAGCCGAGGCCGAGGCCGCCATAGGCCTCCTCCACGGTGATCCCGTGCAGGCCGAGCGCGCCCATGGCGGGCCACAGGTCGCGGGGAAAAGCGTTGTCGGCGTCAATGGACGCTGCGCGTGGCGCGATCTCGGCGGCGGCGAACCGGGCGGTCGCCTCGCGGATCACATCAGCGGTCTCGCCCAGGCCGAATTCCAGGGAAGGTCCGTGCTCGGCGCCAAGGCTCGCAGGTCTGTCCATGCCTCCGCCATAGCCCACCGGGCACGACCAAGGAAAATTGTCCTTCCGGGACCAATAGAATAGATTTGATCAATGATTGATCGGTACCAGCTGCGCTACTTCCTGGCCGTCGTGGATGCGGGAAATTTCTCTCGCGCGGCGCAGCAGGTGAACGTCACCCAGCCCACGCTGTCGGTCGGCGTCGCCAAGCTGGAGGATAGCCTCGGCGCGCGGTTGTTCCTGCGCAACAGCCAGCGCGTGCAACTCACCGAGGCGGGCGTACGGCTTCTGGCGCACGCTCGCGCAATTGAAACCGAATTCAATTCACTCGAAGATCGCATCTCCGGCCGCCAACCGAGCCGCACATTGCGGGTGGGCGTTCTGTCGACAATCCCGATTCGGCTGATCGGCGACCTTGTGAAGCGCAATCGCGTCGCGGACCAGGCGGAGTCCATGGAACTCATTGAGGGGACGGAGCGCGATCTCGTGGGCCGGCTCCAACGGCGCCGGATCGATGTTGCGCTGACGATTGTCCGGCCGGCCGAGACCCGCTTCGAAGCGGAGATCCTCTATGAGGAAGGCTACGCCTTGGCGGCCCCCGACTGGCATGCCCATGCCGGCGCGACCTCGATTTCCGGCGACCTTCTGGCCAACGAAACCATGATCGTGCGCCGCCATTGTGAGGTCCTGTCGGAGACGAGCCGATACTTCACAGAAAGGGGTGTAAGGCCGCAGTTCAGCTTCCGATCAACCAACGACGAGCGGACCGTTGCGCTGGTCAAGGCAGGGCTGGGCATAACAGTGATCCCTGACAGCTATGCGGAGCCCGGCCTGGCTTTGATCAAGCTTGCGGGCTTCAACCTGACGCGCCGCATCGGTCTGCTCTTCGCGAGTCCCGAAGTCGCCGCTGAACAGGGCTCAAGCGGTTTGGAGGGGCTCAGGAACCTGCGGCCCTAGCTGGATTGCTGGACTTGGCTCCTGGCCACTACGCGGTCTCGCAACGCTTCAGCCCAAGCTGCTCCTCGACCATCGAGCGCATGACGAACTTCTGGGCCTTGCCGCTGCCGGTCATGGGAAACTGGTCCACAAACTGGATATAGCGGGGGATCTTCTGGTGGGCGATCTGCCCTTGGCAGAAGTCGCGCACCTCGGCCTGCGACAACGTCTGGCCCTCACGCAGCCTGATCCAGGCGCAGAGTTCCTCGCCATACTTGGGGTCGGCGACGCCGAAGACCTGCACGTCCTGGACCTTCGGGTGCCGGAACAGGAACTCCTCAATCTCGCGAGGGTAGAGGTTTTCGCCTCCACGGATCACCATGTCCTTGATACGGCCGACGATGTTGCAGAAGCCCTCCTCGTCCAAGGTCGCGAGGTCCCCGGTGTGCATCCAGCGGGCGGAATCGATGGCCTCGGCCGTCCTCTCAGGGTCATCCCAATAGCCGAGCATGACGGAGTAGCCCCGCGTGCAAAGTTCGCCGGACTGGCCACGGGGAACTATGCGCCCATCGCTGTCCACGATCTTGACCTCGAGATGCGGATGGATGCGGCCCACCGTGGAGACGCGCCGCTCCAGCGGGTCGTCAATGGCGCTCTGGAAGCTCACTGGGCTGGTCTCGGTCATGCCATAGCAGATCGTGATCTCGCGCATGTTCATCCGCTCCACGACCCGTCGCATGATCTCGATCGGGCATGGCGCCCCCGCCATGATCCCGGTGCGCAGGGTGCTGAGGTCGAAGCGCGCGAACTCCGGAAGGTCCAGCTCGGCGATGAACATCGTCGGGACGCCATAGAGCGCCGTGCAGCCCTCTGCCTCCACCGTCTCTAAGGTCGCAACGGGGTCGAATCCCTCTCCTGGGTAGACCATGGCGCAGCCATGAGTCAGCGCAGTGAGGTTGCCCATGACCATGCCAAAGCAATGGTAGAGGGGCACCGGGATGCAGATCCGGTCCGCCGAGGTCAGCCGTAGAGCCCGCCCGATAAAGTAGCCGTTGTTGAGGATGTTGTGGTGCGTCAGCGTCACGCCCTTGGCCGCACCGGTGGTGCCGCTGGTGAACTGGATGTTCACCGCGTCGTCGAACTGAAGCTGGTCTGCGAGTTGGCGCAACTCGGCACGCTCGGCCTCGCCGGCTTTGGCGGCCACCTCAGCGAACGGAATCGCCCCTGCCGCCGCAGGTCCGCCGATCTGAACTACCATGCGCAGTTGAGGCAGCCGCGCTGCTGCGAGGCGACCCGGCGCCGAGGCGGCGAGCTCCGGCGCAAGGGTGTTGACCATTCCGATGTAGTCGCTGGACTTGAACGCCGTCGCCGTCACCAACGCCGAGCAGCCGACCTTGTTGAGAGCGTATTCCAGCTCGGAGATGCGGGAGGCCGGGTTGATCGTCACCAGGATCAGCCCCGCCTTGGCGGCGGCGAACTGGGTCAGCGCCCATTCGGCACAATTGAGCGACCAAAGGGCGATCCGGTCGCCGCGTCGGAGGCCGAGCGCGAGCAGACCGGCTGCGAACCCGTCCGCTTGGTCTCTCAGCTCACGCCAGGTCCACCGGATATCCTGGGCGCGCGAAATCAGAGCGGCACGGTCACCCCATGCCGCAGCGGCCCGCTCCAATGCCTGGCCGATGGTTTGGCCGAGCAACGGCTCGAAAGCCGCTCCCTGAACGTAACTTTCCGCCAAGTCGGTCATTCCCTCCGCCGTCTCTCAATCAAGCGGCGGCGAGGCGACGGTCGAGATAGGCGCGAAAGGCCGCGGGCACCTGAGAATCGTCGATCTTCTGCAGGTAATCAGGGCGGGTGATCGCGGAATAGCTATCCTCGCCGACAATGTTCGCGTCTTCATCATATGGCCAGACGATCAGCATGCGAATATGCATCACGTAGAATGCGTCGGGATCATCCACCGGAAGACCACCTTTCTGTGCGTCGCGGCCCCAGTAGAGCGACTTGAAATTCCCTTCGGTGACGATGGCGTTATCATCCACAATCAGCCGATCCATGTCGAATTCGAAGAACCATTTGCCGCCATTGATGATCTCCTCGATGTAGAATTGGCGTATGGCGTCACGCCCGACCGGACTCATGTGCGGCCCAGAGCTGAAGGTGTGATAGGCAGGATTGGTCGAGAGCGTCTCCATCACCATGTCGAGGTCTGCCGCGGCTTCACCTTCAGCATGCTTGAGCAGTTGCTTGAGCATCTTGAGGTGACGCGCGTTGGACGTTTGCGCGATACGCTGCTTGATCAGGCGAAACGTCACGGATTGGTCAATGATGTCCGGCATTGGATTAGTTTTCCTTCAGCAAGGTTGATGAGCAAAGTTCTGGACGAAGGATTTCGCTTTCGTCGCCATCGGTAATTTTTACTAGTACGCAGCGCGATGCCTTGCGCTTCAGGCGCGGCTCCAGACAGCCTGGATGAAGCGGCGGACCTCCCGATCCATCTCTTCACCCTCGGGCGTCCCTGGAAAGTTGCCGTGGCCGCCCGCTTCGGCGACGTGCAACTCCGCCGGAATGTCGGCCGCCCGCAAGGCGCGGTGCATTCGAACCGTGTTCGACAGGTAGAGGTCGCGTGTTCCGGTCGTGAGCAAGGTGGGTGGGAACCCCTTGCTGAAGTCGCCGAACAGCGGCGAGAGGTACGGGTGGCTCAGGTCGTGCCCGTTCGCGTAGAGCAGGTTTGCAGGCATGAGGCTGCCCAGCCCGGGGTCGACGCCCAGGTTGGTGTGAAAGCTGTCACCCGACTCGGTCAGATCGACCTCTGGCGTGTTCAGCAAGGCGCCCGCGGGCAGCGGTAGCCCTTCATCTCGTGCGCGCAGGATCGTAGCGGCTGCGAGGTTGCCGCCGGCCGATCCGCCGCTGATGACGATCTCCCGAGGCGAACGCTCGCGCAGCAAGGCTCGGTACGCGGCGACGCAATCGTCGAGCGCCGCCGGATAGGGGTAGTCGGGAGGCATTCGGTAGTCCACGGACCAGATGCGTTGCCGCAGCACTGCCGCAGCGCCCACGCCCATCATCCGGCACATCTCGCCGCCGCATAGGATGAGGCCGCCGCCATGAATGTCGAGCACGACGCCGCGGTTGTCCGGTGACAGCCCCGAAGGCGTGATGTCGAAGACGCGCGCGCCATCGGCGTTGCGCTCCTCGAACGTAACCGGAATGTTGGGGCTCATCTGCCGGAGAAGCGGAAGTAACCCCTCTTCCATGGCCGCGATATGAGCCCGCCAACCGGCCTTGTCATCAAGGCGAGGAAACTCAGCCGCCGGCTGCGGCCGCGGCGCCAGGTAAGCCTGCGCCGCGGGGCCGATCGACGAGGGAACAGGGATGTCACGAGCTGGAAGTCGCAGCATGCTTTCGTTCCTTCACCAGTTCCAGTCGTGGATCACGGGCATTCCAAAGATGCGGGCGTCATGGGAACGGAAGTGACCCCCAAATCAGCCGTTCCGGGCGCGAGTTGGGCTACCGTGGGGTGGCCAATCACGACTTTGGTCGCCCTTCAGGTTCGGCGTCGCTCAGCGCCATTCGTTCGGTGACGTCGTGTTCGCACGGAAAATAGGCATTCGTCAATTCAATCATCACACGTATATTGACTATACATTGTGTATCACTAAATGCACAGTCTGGTCGCGTCCAAATTCAACGCCTATGCGTGCGCCTGGATGAAGCAGCGCACCCAAGCGTCTGAGGCGGCTGGAGATGACGGTGAAGGAAGTCTCGAAGAGGCGAAGCGTTGAAGGCGGCGTTCGCACTAAACCGAACCTGAGGCTCGTACAGAAGGCGCAAACCCGAGCGCGCATTCTCGAAGCCGCACTTCAGCAGTTCAATGCGGTGGGCTTCTACGGAGCGACCATCGACCAGATCGCAGGCGCGATCGGAGCCAGCCGCGCGACCTTCTATCTGCACTTCCCCGACAAGGAAGCCGTTCTGAAAGCGCTGCTGGACGATTACCTGGCCCGCGCCGTGGTCCAGATGTCTCGGATGCCCGGCCCGATACCTAGCCGCCAACAGCTCAACGAGTGGATGGCGGAACTGGTGGCCTTCTATGAAACTGAACACCTATCGATTGCGATGATATCTGAAATCAGCGCCATCGCGCCGTCCACCAGCGGCATCCAAGAAAAATCGCGCGGGGCCATCGCCGGCGCCTTAGGTCGAAATGTTGCAGCCTTCGCCAAAGGTGCAGGCGGCGAGGCTGAGGTCGAACGGGAAGTGACGTCCGACTCGCTGATCCTCCATATCACCTGGGCCGCAGCCGCAGCTGCGCGGCGTCCAGGCTCTGCGTACGCCAAGGCGGCTCTGGACCTCGCGGCTGCTCACCTCCACCAATTCGTCAGCGACCCCCGCTTCTCCCACCGTCGTCGAGGCGATCAGGTTTAGCCCCATCGCCCCCATCGGCACGCCCGCCACTATCGCGGGCCGTGTTCAGGCCAGGAGCAGGGCGTCCTCGGTCAGCAGTTCTTCGGGTTCAACGAACCAACGTTCAAGCTCTCCCACCGCCGACGATGAGGTCGATGTTGCCGGTGACGATAATGGCGATGATCGCCTCGCCCCGGATCACATGGCTGTTCAACAGATCAACGACGTTGGGGCGTCAGCCGGAATCGCAAGCCGCGTTCGCCGTGATCGTCGATTTCATCCACGCCGATCTGGGGCCAGACGGCTCGGAGCGCTCAGCGGACACGTGACGTGGATCGCCGCGCCGTCGCTTGGTCCGGCTCACTATTCATAAGCGTCAGGCCAAGGGGTTCGTGCTGCCGGATCAGGGTGCAGAAAGCGTACCATTTCATCTGATCGCCCCGCAGCTCCATGTCCTGACGGCTAAGTTCTACGACGTCGTCCAAGAGGTCCTGCATGCGCTTCATCGCCCGGGTCAGCGAGGCGGGACCTAGGCGCGCGTAGTTGAGTTGCCAGGGCGTATCCGGACTGGCGAAGGCGGCGCTCTGAACCACCCGTGCTCCGGCCGCCACCATCACTTTTCGAAGCCGTTCTGAGCACTCATCCTGCCTCCGCACACGGGCCCGTAGGATGAAGCGATTGCCCGGATAGAGGCTTATCACGCCAAGGCGGTCGAGCTGGGCCAGAATGCCAATCAGTCGGGTTTCGTCGCATAACCCATCGGCGATTAGGTTGGCTACATTCCAGCCCGAACTCAAAAGGCCGAACACGATCGCCATGGGCGGGTCCGCCGCAAGCGCATCTTCCTGCGTATTCGTGGTCCACGCCGGCTGCGCCTTATCGGCGCTGGCGAGCATGCTCAGCTCTGGCAATGTGAGTCCGCCAGCGGCGCACAACTTCTCAAGAACCACGACACTTAAACCGCGGCCGTTCATGTAGCGCTTTACCGACTTCTCGTTGACGCCAAGCAGCGTTGCGACGTCAGTGTACTTAAGACCCTGCGCACGAAATATGCGCTTGAGGCAGTCAAGCATCCTGGATCCAAAGGAGCTCGGCTCGATCTTCTCGGGATCCGTTGAGCTGTTCATCGGAGGCTCCGGGGAAATTGCAGGGGACTTGCGGGGACTTCTCGTGGGCCTTCGTATTTCACGGCTGTCCTGTCGCGCTTGTTGAACTTAGCACCTCCCTAGCGACGCAAGCCAGCGCAGAGCTGGCCAAAAAAAGGGGAGGAGCGACATGAAACACCACAAGGGTAGTGCGCGGCTGCGTGCCGGGTTGCTGGGATGTACGGCGCTGGTTGGCGCCGCCGGCGCCGTGTCAGGAGCCTGGGCTCAAGGTGCGCCCGAGAACCAGAAGACCATCGAAGAGGTCGTGGTCACCGCGCAGAAGCGCGCGCAGAACCTGCAGGATGTGCCGATCGCAGTCACGGCCATTGGCGAGGACACCCTTCAGGCCAACCGCGTGACCAACGTGATGGACCTTACAGGGCTGGCGCCGGGCCTGGTGACCAGAACGAATCCCGGGAACCTCGGCTCCCCGTCGTTGGTCCTGCGCGGCGTTTTCGCCTCGGCGGCCCAGCCGAGTCAGGATCGCCAGATCTCGATCTATGTCGATGGCGTCTATATTGGAGCGACCCGGGGATCGGTCACCGACCTGCCGGACTTGCAGCGCATCGAGGTGTTGCGCGGTCCGCAGGGCACGCTCTTTGGGCGCAATTCGACGTCCGGAGCCGTCAGCGTGACTACGCGCGATCCGGCGGGCGAATTCAGGCTCCGCCAGGAATTTACAGTCGGAAATGAAAGCCAACTGCGTATCCGGACATCCGTGGATACGCCGGCCATCGGCCCGTTCAGCGCTTATGTCACCTATGTGCATGACGAGAAGCGAGGCGACACCCGCAACCTCGGGGCCGGACCTCTTTCGACCGCACCAACCCCTTCAGCGATTTCGGCGTAAGCAAGTCGCCCAAATGGTTGGGCAGCCGAAACTTCGAGAGCGTCTACGCGGCGGTCAAGTTCGAGCCGGTCGACAACTTCTCTATGGTCTACAAATTCGACTACACGGACGGCGACTTTACGCCGGGCGCCCGGGCGGTGACGGTCATCAACCCGGCCTCGCCCATTGGTTCGATGCTGTTGGGAAGCATCGCCGCTCAGCCAGCCGGCGGGGGCCGCTACGGGCCCGTCGTGCTGAATCCTGAGAACAAGCGGCTCGGGGCCGTAAACAACGGGCGGTCCCAACCCGGCTATCAAAAGGCGTACGGCCACAACCTCACCACCCAGTGGCAGATCAACGACCACCTATCGGTGAAGAACATCACCGCCTATCGGCATTCCGAGGTCTATAGCTCGGCGACGACCGCCGGCCTCGACGGGCTCGAGTTCACCCCGGGCGCGCTGACGGCTTATTCACGGTTCGTCGCGAGCGTGTCCGTTCCCGGTTTCCTCACCTTGCCGGCGGCGACGCAGGCGGCGATCGTCAATGGCGCCATCGCGCCGCTCTTCGCCTCGCAGGTGGGCAACTTTTTCGTCAGCTATGGAAGCAACAGTTGGGGCAAGGCTTGGCAGGAAAGCACAGAGACCCAGGTCAATTACAACTCGGACTTCGTGACCCTCACCGTCGGCGGCCTCTACTACCACGCCAAGGAGATCAACAGCGGAGTGCCCGGCATGGCGCCGAACTTCGCCTTCTCGCCGACCCCGTTCCTGTTACCGCTCGGCAACGTTCAGGACGTGCGTTCCACGACGATCTCCCTGGCGGCCTACGCCCAGGGGGAGTTCCACGTCACTGAGCAACTCGACATCGTCGTGGGCGGCCGGATTACCCGGGACAAGAAGCAAGGGCAACTCACCACCGGCGGCACGTTCATCGGCACGCGCACAGCGGGCGGTATTAGTGGGGCCGCGAACGCGCCCTGGGAATTCAAGAAGACCAAGCCCACCTTCTCGATCGGGGCGAACTACGACCTGAGCGCCGACACGATGGTCTACGCCAAGTACTCGACGGGCTTCCTGTCAGGGGGCGCGGTCGGCCCCTTCACCTTCGCGCCTGAAACCGTCAAGTCGGGTGAATTGGGCTGGAAGTCGGAATTCTTCGACCATCGTCTGCGCGTCAACGGCGCGCTCTGGAAAGCGAACTACCTGCATTCCCAGGTCTCCAATGCCGGTGCGAACGTGGGCCAGCCCCAACTTGGGGTCATCGTCATCGATAATGGTCCGCTGAAGGCCTACGGCGTCGAGCTTGAAGTCACCGCCGCACCGACACAGGGCCTAACGATTAGTGGGTCGGTCGGCTATACGCACACGAAGTACACAAATCCTAGCCCCATGTCCACGCAGGGGCAGCCGTACCTCCCGGTGGGACGACCGAAGTGGGCTGGGTCAGTCAACGCGCAGTACCAGACGCAGCCTGTTATCGGCGACGCCTACCTCGTCTTCCGCGCCGATGCGAACTACAAGGGCAAGGAGCGATCGATTCCGAACCCGCAGATCGAAACCTTGGTCCCTGTGTTCGCGCCCTACAAGTTCATTGCGGCGAACTGGACCGTCAACGCCCGGGCGTCGTTGCGCGACGTCAAGGTCGGCACCGGCGCCGCCGAAGTCGGGCTGTGGGCGCGCAACCTGTTCAACGTCAAGAAGGTCATCTACCCATTCCCCTTCGCGGAAATCGCATACACGGCCAGCTACATGCCGGCCCGGACCTACGGCGTGGATCTGATTTTCACGTTCTAACCGCAGATCAGCGCCCGCGACCGACTGCGTGCGGTCGGTCGCGGGAGGCGGGTTGTGTGCGGATTTAGCCCTTCATCGTTCCCACCACCTTGAAGGCGCCGGCCCGGCAGGCCGCGGCGTCATGGGCGCACGAACGGGCCAGTCGCCCAATCTTGGACATGTGTCTCGAAGAGCAATCAAAGTGAATACAGAAGAAATTGGACGCACGGCGGTGATCACCGGTGGCGGGCGCGGCTTCGGCAAGGCGTTCGGCGCGGCGCTTGCGGAGCGCGGCGTACATGCGATCCTAGTCGATATTGACGGCCAAGCAGCGGAAGCCGCCGCCGCCGAGATCCGCACGCGAAACGGCGCCGCCACGGGTCTGGCCGGCGACGTCACCGACGAGGTCCGTATGGCCGAAGTGATGGCTCACGCTGCGGCCGCGCACGGTGGCATCGACATCCTGATCAATAACGCCGGCCTGCACGGCCACGAATATGGCCAGCCGATCCGGTCCATGGGCCTCGCCAAGGTGAAGCGCATGTTCGAGGTCAATGTCATCGGTGTGATCGGCTGCACTCTGGCGGCCGCCCCACACATGAAGGCTCGCCCAGGCGCGAGCGTGGTCAACATCTCATCTTCGGCCGCCTTCGTACACGGCTCCGCCTACGGCGACACCAAGCTGGCGGTCTCGAGCCTGACCATCACCCTCGCCCGCGAGCTTGCTTCGGACGGCGTTCGCGTCAACGCCATCGCGCCCGGCATGATCCTCACGGAGACAATCGTCGCCGAACTGCCGCCTGAGCTCAAAGCCCGGGTGAAGGCGATGCAAATCCTGCCCGACGACGGCGAAGAAGAGGACATTGTCGAGGCCATGCTGTTCCTGACCTCGCCCCAGGCCAAGTTTATCACTGGCGAGACCCTAAGAGTCACAGGCGGCATGGCGGCCGGGGTTTGACGTCGGTCTGGCGTTGCGCAACGGGTGACATCTCTGAATGGCGTAAACAGCATCCCCGCCACTCTGAGCGGATACTCGCACGCTGCGCTTCGCCCTGCGTATACAGGCGCTCGAATGACGGCTGCTCGCCTAGCATCGTCGGGACCAGGCGAGCCAACAGCTGGCGACCACCCCGGGCGTCGGGCTGATCAGCGCGACGGCGTTTGCCACCTCCGTGCCCGACCCGGCCCAATTCCGCTCGGGGCAGGAGTTCGCCGCCCGACGTATATTGGCGGCCGGCGAAGGCTTGGTCGCGATCGCGGCGATTCAAGGCCGCGATGGTTGCATGCTTCTATACCCGCGAAATACCTGCACTAGAACTTCGCCGCTGCGGTGGCGCCGACCACCCGGCCACGGCCCCACGCGCTGCCTGTGAAGCCCAGGCCGGTGAGATCCAGCGCGCCCAGCATGTCATGCTTGTTGAGCAGGTTCTTGCCGTAGATCGTGAACGACCATTCGGCGCCGCCCCCCAGCGGGATTTTGTCGAGGATGATCTGCGCGCCGACGTTGTCCCACGGCGGCGCCCGGGTGGCGTCGGTGATGTAGGGCAGCGGCGAGAAGGTCTGCGTCCCGGCCACCGCCGTAGCCTGGGTGGGGCCGCCAACGTTCCTGAAATTGCCGGTCGTGTAGGTGACGTGGCTCTTGTAGGTCCAGTCGGCCCGCAGGGTCAGGTCCCCGAAGCTCTGCGGCGGGAACGAGTACTCCACGCTCAGCGCCGCCGTTGTCTTCGCGGCCCCGCCGTATTTGGCCAGCTTGGCGATGTCGAGCAAGACTGGCGTGTTGCTGCCGAGGGTCGCCGGCACGGCGACGATGTACTGTTTGAACTGCGGGTCGACATAGCCGTAGTTGCCGTTGATGCGCCAGCCGGTGGCCGGCAGGACGGTGACCTCGATTTCGCCGCCCTTATAGTCGACCTTGCCGGCGTTGTAGGTCTGGGTCACCAGCCGGCCGTTCAGCACGAACAATGAGCTGATCTGGAAGTCGTCGTACTTGGTCTTGAACACCGAGGCGTTGACCCGGACGCGGTGGTCGAGGAACTCCGCCTTGCCGCCCACTTCGATCGACTTGGCGACTTCCGGCCGATAGGCGCCGGATGTCGAGGTGCCGTTGACCACAGAACGGGCGCTGAACCCACCGGCCTTGTAGCCCGTGGAATAGCGGGCATAGGTCATGACGTCGGGCGTCCACTGGTACTTCACCGAGCCGGCGTAGGTCCATTTGTTGAACGAAGCCTGCAAGTTGCGCACCGCGTTGGTGTCGTTCTGGTCGAGGCGCTTCTTGTCCTCGGTGTAGCGCAGGCCGCCGGTCAGTTCGAGCTTGCCATCGAGGATCTGCGACGGCGTCCAGGATATCTGGCCGAACGCCGCCTTCGAGGACGACTTGACGCCATAGCTGAGCAGCGAGTTGACCGTCAGCGCCTGCACGTTGAAGGGCGCGATGTTCGGGAATCCGAGGCTCACCAGCGGCAGGTTGATGATTGAAGGCTGGTATTCCCGCGCCCGCTCGCTGAAGACGAACGCGCCCACGACGTAGTTCACGTCGCCGACGGTCCCGCCCGCCTGCAGCTCCTGCGAGATCTGGAACTGCTTCTGGTGGTCGTAGGGCGCACGATAGGTGGAGACCGTCTGCACGAATTCCGGGATGCTGCAGCCAGGGATGCCGAGCGCCGGTGGGCAGGGCGAGGAGAAGCCCTTCAGGGGCCCGGAACTGCTGAGGTCGCTGGCGTCATTCGAATAGAAGCTGCGATAACCGGTGATCGACTTGAACTTCAGGGCGTCGCTGACGCGGTAGTTAAGCGTCAGGCTGTTGCCGTAGACATTGTTCTGCGCATGCGTCGTCAGCGGACTCGCAAAGGACTTCTGCAGCGCGGGCTGAGGCGGGCTGAACGGCCCACCGCCGACATTGGGCGAGTTGCTCAGATAGGTGATGATCGACGGCAGGGCGTAGGTCATCTGGAAACGACCCACGTAAAGGGAATCGTTCAGGTAATCGAACTTGTAATCGATCGTCAGATCTGGGATCGGCTCGGCGTGCAGGGCGACGATGAACTGGTCCGCATTGTCCGCCCCGGTGCTGTGCTTCTTGCTGGTCAGGGTGTTTCGGAAATAGCCGTCCATCTGGTGATGGCGATAGGTGACCCGCCCGGTGATGCCGGTGCCGGCGATATCGCCGGTGTCGATCGAGGCCAGGCCGGTGATCTCATTGTTGCTGGCGTAGCTGATTTGCGCCTGGCCGCCGAACTCCGCCCCTGGAGTCTTGGTGGTGAGGCTGATCGCCCCGCCGGTGGTGTTGCGGCCAAATAGTGAGCCTTGCGGCCCGCGCAGCACCTCGACGCGCTGGATGTCGACCAGGTTCATCAGGGCGCCGGCGGTGCGGCCGAGATAGACGCCGTCGACGTATAACGCCACCGGCGAGTCGTTGGTCAGGATCGGGTCGCTGTTGCCGATGCCGCGCAGGCGCACGTTCAGCGTCGCCGGGTAGCCGCTCGTCTCGCCGGCCATCAGGCCCGGGGCAAACTGTGTGAGACTGTCGATCCGGGTGATCTGCGCCCGCGCCAGCGTCTCCCCCGTGGCGGCCGAGACGGACACCGGCGCAACCTGCAGCGACTCCTCCCGCTTCCGCGCGGTGACCACGATCTCCTCCAGCACGCCGGTGCGCTGGTCCGCACGCGGGCCGGCGTCCTGCGCCCAGGCCGAGGTCGATACGAGCGTCGAATAAGACACGCCGACTAGCAGCGCAGCGCGCCACATCACCTTCTTCATAACGCTTCCCCTTCATCGCACCCGAATGCGATAGTTGTTCTTGCTTGGAGTCCCTGGCGCCGAAACGCCGCTCGAAACTCATCCGAAATCTAAGTTCTTATAGCGCCCTTGAGTTGCAGCATTTCGCACCAGAGCGCCGGCCTCAATGCTCAACAGTGATCCGCAATTTGACTTATACTGACGGCGTACTCTTCTATGCGGCCAGGTGTTTTTCTACAAATTTGAGGAATTGCATGCGGATCTCCCGATCCTCAGGGGAAAACCCGCCGAATCCGCCGTGAGGCATCGCTTCCCAGACGTGTAGTTCTGCTTCAATATTCGCGTTTACCAACGCCCTGTGCATCCGTGCCGCGTCAGACAGTAGACGATCTCTTGTTCCAGCTTGGATAAAAGTGGGAGGAAACCCGCGTGTGAAGTCCGCAAATAGTGGTGAGGCATAGGGCTCGAGGAGATCGCGCTCCTCTACATAGATACCACCGGCACGACGCCGTATCGTCAGCATGACGTCGACGCCATAGTTCATATACCAACTATCGCCGGTCGAACTCAGGTCTAGCGCGGGCGAGAGCAAGCCGACTGCACCGGGGAGCGGCAGCCCTGCGTCGCGAATTCGTAATGTCACAGCGGCAGCGAGGTTTCCCCCAGCGGACTCGCCGGAAATTGCGATCCGACGAGGCTCATATTCATTGAGCAACTCGCGATAGACCGCCAGGCAGTCGTCAACGGCGGCAGGGTATGGAAAATCCGGCGGCATCCGATAGTCGACGGAATAGGCGACACAACCGCTTTCCGCCGCAGCCTGAGCTGCATCGCCCATCACATAACGCCCGCCAAGCACGGTAAAGGCGCCGCCGTGAATGCAAAGGCGCGCGCGGCCTTGATGTTGCATATCATTTGGCGTCCCTACGCCAACGCTCACGCCACCTATCGTTCTGCGCTCGACCGTGGCGGCGTTGCTGAGCATCTTGTCGATCATTGGATCGAACATTGCGTTCGTGGCCGCGATTATTTTGCGCCACCCCTCTTTGTCACTTGCCGGAGGGGTTTCGAATTGACCAGCTGTCGCCGCAAACCGCTCCGCACTTTCCCGAAGGAATTGTTGAGCTTGCAGGCTAATCGACGTGGGGATTGGTAACGCACGGTTGGAAACCTGCTTAAGATGGTCCTCGAGATCAGCGATGATCGCATTGGGGGGAGGTATCGCGGCGGTATTTTCTGTCTGACAAGCAGAGCTCGCTATAGCAGTTTGGCGCTCATGGCTCACGCGCGGCTCCTGAGGCGCGGCGCCAGGGTATTTATCATCCACCTTACTTTCCCCCGCGCCATTCATAAACGGATATTGTTGGTTCCCTTAAGGCCGGACGCGCCGCCTGTCAACCGGCGCGCTATCAGCGACAGCATTTAGCGTTGCGCGCGACAGAGCTGGGGGTGAGGGCGGTCTCGGGTGGCGCGCCCGAGCAGGGCGTGCGCGATCCTTGCCTCGCCCTAGTTGGTCAAGTGCCAGGTCGGGCGGCGGCGGAGATGGTTAGATTTTGGCCGTCGGCGGGCAGGTTGATTGCCCAAATCGGAATTCTTATTTCAATATACCGTGGATAAAAATTCGGGAAGCTTCTTTCGCTTGGCGTTTTCGCTCAGCCGCGTTGGGAATATCAAGATCATGAATGATTATAATAGATAGATTTCCGGTAACTATATTCAGAAACCGATGAGCCAATGCCTTAGAGTCTATGTTAGTGACCGATCCTTGATATTTTTCAAATATGTCAACCAAAATACCCTCTAAGTCACGCAGGGCATACGACATTATATATTGTCTGAATTCGGGATATTTATAGGATTCTCTAATTAGAAATCTAGATAGAGATATTGACTCTTTGCTACAGAATGCATCCAGGATACTTATGGCGATATTGTATAGGTCGTCATCAATGTTTCTGGATTCGGCAGCGGCCCCTTTTAGCATTATGTCACGGGTTCTGTCAGCTATATCTGTAATAACTTCTTTCATAAGTGACGACTTATTGGTAAACCAAGAATATACAGATTTCTTAGATATTCCGGATCGTTCAGATACGGCTTCGATAGTTAGATTTTCATACCCATCTTCAATAAATATTGCCTTCGTTATTTCCAGGACGTTTTTCTTTCGCTCACGTATTTCGTCGCGGCTAGGTCGACCTATTCGCGACACTTGCTTACGAGGAGCACCCTTGAGGGTCATGAGCCGCCGCCCTTAGTCGCTCGTGCTGAACCGATCGGCCAGAATCGTTGGTCGGCATGTTGAGTGCGGTCGCGATTTGTTGGTGAACCGTTCACGGCAGGTCCCGAACGGGCGAATCGCGAGACAACTTTAGAGCGGCAGGTTTGCAGCACGCTAATCATTTCATTTCCTACTGGTATCTACCGCTTGGCAGCACAAACGCTGCGGAGAAATGCCATCAACAAGGCGCGCCCTCCAGTCACGACGGACGTGGATGTCGAGAGAGGATGCGCGGCGCCGGTTTACCAATCTGACCGCAAACGTCGGTCAAGCGCGCTTCGCACCCTGCAGCTTGGCATATCAACTAGGGGAAGCAGTTGCCGTCCAGCGCGTGCGGCGGCGTGGCGCTCAGGCCGTTTCGCGGGAGAAGCGCGGGTCGCTTACCAATTGGTGGGGGTAAGCTGCTGTGAGGTCCTCAGCCGCCTTGGCGCACGCGGAGCCCGGCCGCCGTGCGGCCGCGATGATATGGACGATGAGTGCGGCGGCCATCACTTCCTGTTCGACCTCGGCCTCGCCGGCGAATCCCTTGTCAAAGGCTGCAACATTCCAACCGAGCGCTGCCCGGCTTGCACTTGCAGGCGGGTGTTGATCTCCATGAACCAGATGCGCTCGCCCTGCAGAACCGCTGAGGCGTCGGCGATGAACTCCACCGAGCACGACTTATACGCCGAGGGCGACGGGCGCCCGGGCCGGCTCCTGAGGGGAACGACGGCAGCCTGATACCCGCTCGAAGGGCCGGCAGTAGGCCCTCGCGAACCGGCTGCGGGCGTCCGCATGACCCTTCCAACGAAGGCCCAGAGCTCCGCCGGGAGCCGCTCGGCTGGTTGACGGGCGACACCATCAGCCCTAAGGGAACCAAGAATATCCGTTTACAAAGTAGGTTTCGGGCAAGCAGCTTCCGTGGGCTTGAATGCAGCCAAACCACAGCTCTTGAATGAGCGTTTGCCGTGAATCCGCCGAGCCGATGCCCCAACCGAGGTCGGGGCGACTGTACGGCCCTTCCAGAGAAGTCAGCATTTTTAACTGTTAGCCCGCCGCCATGTTGGCCATCTGGAGTCCGGGATTCGTGAGCTCGTGCGTCTCAGTTGCGAGGAAGCCGAAAATGCTCGCGCCCGCCGGAGGCGTGGGTTGAGCAAGATCGAACACGGATCAATTAAGGAGGAAGAAGCCTTGTCTGAGCTCGTCAGTGGGTGGGTTGAAAATGGCTTCGAAGGTGTCCGGGAGGCTTTTGCAGAGAACCTGCGTTCTGGTGCGGAGCTCGGGGCCACCTTCGCCGTGGTTCGACATGGCCAACCGGTGGTCGACCTTTGGGGAGGATTTGACGCGCCGGATCGACAGCATCCGCTCGATCGTGACGCGCTATTCACCCTCTGGTCGACCACGAAGGGCCTGTCCGCCATCGCGATCGCTATGCTCGTCGACCGCGGCAAGCTCGACTATGAGACGCCAGTCGCCACGTGGTGGCCCGATTTTGCGGCGGGCGGAAAATCCAACGTGACCTTGGGCGAGCTCATGTCCCACCAGGCGGGTCTCTGCGGAGCAGACCAGCCAGTTTCGATCGAAGACTTCCTTGGCCATAGCCGCGTTGCGGAAGTTCTAGCCGCACAAACGCCGTTCTTTGAACCGGGAACCGCATGGGGATACCACGCCTTGACCATCGGCATCCTTGCGGACGAGCTCGTCCGGCGGGCCGATGGCCGCAGCATCGGCGCCTTCTTTGCGGACGAAGTCGCAGGACCACTCGGAATTGACGCATATTTGGGGCTGCCTGAGTCAGAGGATGGGCGGCATGTCGCCATCATCCCCCCTGCCCTCCTGTCCGCGCCTGACACGGAATCCCCTAACATGCGGGCCCGCGACGCAGTTCGGTCCAATCCGCCCCTGAATCCAGGGTGGACGGATCGTCGTGATTGGCGAGCCGCGGGCCTTTCGTCAGCCGGCGGCGTCTCGAACGCACGGTCGCTGGCGCGGCTATACGGAGCTCTCGCCGCGGGCGGGGAAATCGACGGGGTGCGTCTCCTCAGCCCGGGTTCGATCACCGCAGCCGTGCGGGAGCGGATTTGCGGACCGGACCAGGTAGAAGGGACCCCCGGCCGATATGCGGCAGGTTTTCGCCTAAATATCAATGAGATAATGGGCCCCGGTCAAAGCGCCTACGGACATCCTGGATGGGGGGGCAGCGTCGCGTTCGCAGATCCCGATGCAGGCATAGGCGCAGCTTACGTCATGAGCCAAATGCAAGCCTATGCGCCGGGTGACGACCCGCGGGTGAACCGGCTCCTGGCGGCGACCTACGCAGCCCTTAATCGGTAGCTATTTGAGGGCGCCCGCTGGTTCTGGCGGGAGCCCCCCTCCTTGATTTGCGCCGCATTGGCAGCCGCAAGCGTGAAACTACGCGATGACATTAGCGCGCGGGGGCCGGCTTCACTCAGACGTCCGGGATGCCGCCCATGTCCAATTCTCCGCGAGCGCGGCATATATCGGACCGAGCAAAAATACATTTGGGAGATAGAGATGGACAGGCAGGGGACGCCGGCGAAGCCGCGGTTCGGCGACGACGGAACCGTGTACGCG